>Ga0136635_10000314_pt1 | contig 12851 bp, 10 predicted proteins | sample AntDrymeUQ852106_2_FD_105495 | JGI IMG/M metagenome (GOLD analysis project Ga0136635, IMG submission 105495) | Polar desert sand microbial communities from Dry Valleys, Antarctica - metaG UQ85 (21.06) | ecosystem: Environmental > Terrestrial > Soil > Desert | place: Antarctica: Dry Valley... | reverse complement strand
TGCCCTGCCAGTCCCGGCGCACCGCCTCAGCAAGACCCACTAGCTTCGCGTTCTCCCTTCGACTCCGGCCGCGCCGGAGTTTATCCTGAGCTTGTCGAAGGGCTCAGAATGACATGGTAGTTAGTGTTTAGTATTCGCTTCCAAACTTTTTATGTACTCCGAGGAATTTAGCAGCATTTCATTCTTTTGGCGTTTTGCTGACCTCCCAAACACAGGCGGACGCGCCCAGGGCCCGGCACTCGACCTCTCCCACATCGAAATCTTTTCCGGTCAACCAGAACAGTGCCTCTTTGAGTGTGCCAATGCGCCCCCAACACATGGGCATATCTGCCGCTTTCCCAGCACAGAGTGGGCACTCCACGGAAATAAAGGCCCATTTGTCCCCGCGGTCTTCCAGGCTAAAATGGAGTTCTTGTCCGTTTTCGGCGTACAGTTTATTGTAGCCATTAACCATGCTGTCGAGCACCAGTTTCACCTGCAACCCGGAAGGCATAAACCTGGCGGCGGTTTTTGCGGCAACATTGTAGACAGCGCTTTGCTTTTCGATGGCATATTTTGATGTCAATCGTCCACTGCGGATGACCATACTTTTCCCGGCGCGCCCGAAAAAGGTCAGCAGCCCTGCGCAGAGCTGGGCGTAATCGCCCAGTGTAATGCCCCCGCTGATCTTAAGCAGTTCGGGCGGATAGTTGTCGATGAAACGTTCCAGCCCGTGTTCACGCAGGAGAACCTGCAAACCCTTCTTGCCAACCACTTCTTCAGCAGCGAGTAAAGCCCAGCGCATATAGGCATCCACCAGGTGCAGGCTGGCAACCGGATCATTCGGAGTTTTATCTTTGATTTCCATCGGCGTCCTCCTTAGGCGGTGATACGTAGATTATATGACGTTTCGTTATGGACCTGGCAGATTTCCATTGGACACATGCAACGCGAATTCGCATCCATGCACGCGACTCAGTTCACGAAGGCGCGGAGAAAACCTGTCACATCTCTCACATTAATACTCTCCTGCAAACTTTTCGTGCACCCAGAGGAATTCGCATCGCTTGTCAATCATGCACCATGGGTGCCGCCTTTCACCTCCTCTGTCCCGCTTCGCAGGGGCACCTCCCCAAATACAACGATGAAATTTTGTAAGCGGACTCACAGTCTGAATCGTCGGATTTGGGGAAGGCTGGGAGTGGGTAATGAATATTTCATTGAATGATGAAGATATTTACTCTTGGGTTGATTTCCTAATCCTTGCAAAATCACATAATTTATTCTATGGATTAGCAAAATCGACGTGAAGGCTCCTCATCATGGTCCTCCCATTACCACTGTCCAGTACCCTCCATACGCGCTGAACTTCGAAAATACATAGCCCACGCCGATCTCCGTCACGCGTGAGTTGAGCACGGCACTCCAGTCAGCCTTCTCAATGCGCCATTGATTCATGGCATCTTGTGGAAGTCCGATGGCGAGAATTTCTAAATAATAGGGGTCCGTATAACCAGCGTCTGATAACCGGTCTCCGGTCCAGGAACCGTCCGAGCCGCTGTGTTTCATAAAGTTGTTGCAGGCCATATCGAGGCTGTGCGCCCCCGCCGCCTCGGTCAATTGGGCGTTCACCGTGAGCGCGTCACGACCTACTTCCGCGCGGGCCTGGTTGATGAGGTCAATCAACGTTTGCACATATTCCGAGTTTTCCGTGTACGTGCAGTTGCCTGTGGTTTGCTCTGAAGCGGACGGCATTTCCTCGCCAACGATGATCTTCACCCAGAAGGTCGGCTCTGTCCCCAGCGGGACGGTCTCGCCTTCCGCGTCCCGTAACTCAAAATTGCCTGTATAAGTGCCATCCTCTGATGGCGCGAGGAGATCGATCGAAACGTCCACCGTGGAATTTGCTTCGGTCTCAGGCACGGGAACGGAGTCAGGCGCTTCCATTTTGTCGCCGGAGATGAACGCGATGGTGTAACCCGTCCATGTGCAGGTGCCTGTGTTTTGAAGTTTCCACGTTTTCGTGAATTTCTCCCCGGCTGTCAGGCGCGTGTTATCAGGGTAGGTCACGTCTTCGACGAAGACCGCCTCGTCCCTGCAAGATGGAGTCGGGCTGGCAGTCAACGGGTCAGATGTCGGTGAAGCAGTGGGGGGAATCTGCGTTGGCAGGGTCAACCCCGGCTTTGTTGGCGGCAGAGTGGAAGTTACAAAAAGCACCGGCGCGCTTGTCGTTGTCTCCTCCGAAACCTTGACGCACGCGGTCAACAGCAAAAGGAGAAACAGCGCGAGTGTTATTTTTCGAGTATCGGTCATACGATTTTTCTTATGGGCTCCCAAAAACGACAGTGTAATAACCTCCGTGCGCGGTGGTGGCAACATACGCATAGCCCACGCCCATCTCAACGGCATTCGGGTTCAGGATCGCGTCGCGGTGGATCTGATCGCTCATCCACCAGTCGAATGCGGTTTGTGGATAGCCGCTGCCGTAGATGATCTCTTCTGAATAGGATGGGTTGTACCCTGCAGCGACAACCCTCTCGTGGACCGACGAACCGTCCGAGCCGTTATGGCCGATGAAGCCGTGACAGGCCATGTCAATGCTGTGTCCCTGCGCCGCGGCGGCAAGCTGGGCATTGATCGCCAGGGCGGGCAGTCCAGCCTGGGCACGGGCATTATTGATCAGGTTCGCGATCTCATTGAGATAAGATGAGCTGCTTGTGAAATTGCAGCTTGCTGGACCCGTCGGCTGGGCGAGTGGCGTTCCGCTAATCGGCGTGAGGGCTGGCGTGAAGACTGGCGCGGGGGTGGCATTACCGATCAGGATTTTGACCCAGAACGTGCTTTCCGTTCCAATGGAAAGAGTCTCTCCATTTGCCTTCTTCAGTTCGAAGAATCCGGTATAGGCGCCGTCAATGGAAGGGGCGGTCAGCTCGACAGACACGTCAACCGTCTTTTCGGGTTCCGTCTGTGGGATGGGTGCAGAGTCGGGTGTTTCCATACGGTCACCGGCCACAAAGGCGATTGTGTAACCGCTCCAACTGCATTTGCCTGTGTTCATAAAGCGCCACGTTTTGGTGAACTTCCCTCCACGCGGCATGACGGCGTTATCAGGCACGGTCACATCTTCGAGAAGAACGGCGCTATCCTGGCACGAACCAGCAGCGGATGTGGATGACGTCCCTGTCCCACCGGGAGTGCCCGGCGTAGTAGTAGTCGATGGGTCCGGCGTGGAGGCTGTGGAAGTTGGCGGGATCTCCGTCGGCAGCGATAAACCTGGTCTGGTCGGTGGCAGGGTGGAGGTCACGAAAGCAAGGGGCGCGGCTGTCGCCGTCTCCTGGGAAACTTTGATACAGGAGCTCAGGCCAATCAGCAGCAGGAGTATCCAAAATTTCTTCATAAGGGCGGATTGTACTTTAAAAGTACAAAGCCGGTACCCGTTCAACGGTACCGGCTCTCTGACGGATCGAAGGATTATGGTTTTCCAAAAACCAGGACGTAGTAGCCAAAATTTTCGTAGAACGAGTATCCCACACCAATTTCAGTGAACGTCTTGCTCAACAAGTTCTGGCCGTGACGCAGATCGGACTTATCGTTGATCCACCAGTTGACCACTCCCTGCCCGGTTAACGGAGGATAACTGCCGTAGATATTTTCGCTCACAGATGAGGAGGTATAGCCACTGGCTGCCACGCGGGATTGCGGTGTGGAGTCGTCGGAGCCCTTGTGGGCGAAGAGCTTATTGCAAGCCATATCATTGGCATGCCGTTGCGCGGCCCTGGCCAGGAGCGTGTTCAGGGTGTAAGCGGGCAGGTTATTCCGTGCACGATAGGCGTTGACGGCCGCGAGCGTTTCCGTCAATTTGGTACTGTCGGTGGTATATGAACACGCAGCCGCGGCAGTGGCTGCACCAAGATCACTGGAGGTATCACTTGAACCGGTGCTTGTGGGGGTAACTGAACCACTCGCTGTGCCTGGGATTGCTGTAGCGGTCCGGGTGGCGGTCGCGGTGGTAGTTGCCGTGACGGCGAGCGTGTTCGTAACATCTATGATCACCCACAGGCGCGAATCGTCATCCACGCTCATGATCAGGCCAGCCGGGTTTTTGATAACAAAGTTTCCTCTATGAGTCCCTAGGCTGTTGGGGGCCCTCAAATCCACGGAAATTTCAAGAAACTCCCCTGGTCCGGTGACGCCCAACGGCACAGAAGACAGCGCGCTCATTCGTTCATCAGAGTAGTGGGTCAGCGTATAATCTGGTCCCCAGGTACAGGTGCCAAGATTGCCGATGCGCCAGGTCTTGGTGAAGATTGCGCCCGCACCAACCTCACTATTATCCGGGATGGTTACATCAGCAACAAACGTCGCGCGGTTGGTGCAATCTGGTAGGTTGGTTGGCATTGGCGTGGCTGGGGGAGAAGTGTTCGTAGGCAGTGTGGTCGACGTAGCTGATGTCTCCGTAGTGACAGGAGTTGCAGTCGTAGTTACGGTTATAGATACAATGGGGACCGGGGTTTCCGTGGGAGCTGGTGTGGCAGTTTCCACAGGGGTCTGCCCGCCGCTGCAGGCTGAAAGCATAATCGCTATTAGAGAAATAACAATGAACAGTTTCTTGGACATCCTCAACCTCCGTTGCTTACCAACTAGGATTTAGTGCATTGACCGATCTGGAGTCAGCCTGTTCTCATTTCAAAACATCATCATCTGTAAATTGGATTTTTCAAGCGGGTCGCTGGCCACCTGCTCTTCGAACGTTTCACGCGTCAGAACCGGGACGTTGACCAGCGTGCGCAGTAAACGATATTTTACAACCTGATAGTTTTTTATGCGCCTCGCTAATGCGGGATCGCGCTGAGCCTTGTACTCAGCGAGCGCGGCTCGTCCGCCGGGGATGACGATCATCACTTGTTCAGGCGGATACGGCGTCTCAGCGAGCGCGCGTCCGATGAGCGCGGAGGCCAGAATGTAAAAAGCGCGCTCGATCTCCCCATTGTCTTCCCACAGATAATTTTTAGCCAGCCTGCGCGTGGAATAACCCAGGCGTTTGCCGATGGCTTCGAGCATGTCGGCGACAGTATTTAGCTCATTCCGCCGTACTGAAGCTACATCTTCTGCGCGCAACATCCAGGCGGCGCCATCTTTTTCAGCGTATGAATGCAGCACAGAATAGATCATGCCTTTGGAGGGTGTCAGCAAACCGGGGAAGCGCGGGTACAGATCATTTTCTATTTCCAGATAGATACTGCCTGGATTCTTCTGCAGGAAGGTGACGATGGCTACTTCCACGCGGTCGGAAAGCGAATCGTCCTGAGCAGAGCCGTCATTCGTCCGCGGCGTAGTCGAAGGATTCAGGGTTACGTTGCTCAGTCCCCACAGCCCCGTATCCACACTTTCACCTGTTGAGTAATGAATAAAGCGGGAGTCCTGCTCTAAGGCAGCTTGAATCAGTGATTGCGTTGCACGCATGGCTTCATCGAATTCCTGATCTTCCTGCCTGAGTGCATGCGATTCGGCCAGAGCGATCAAGCCCGCCGCGTGTACATGCAGATAACTGGCTGGCTCGCCACGTTCAATCAAATAGGTATGAATTGCTTCGCGCAAGATGCCAGCATCAGGTTTATGGGCCTCGCGCTTCAAATGTTCGCCGCGCCTCCATAAAAGTTGTACCGGGTCATGTCCGGTCCGTAATGCGAGGCTCTGCAGATCAAAGCCTGCCGCGCTTGCAGCCGTGAGCGCCGAGGTCAGAAAGGACGGTTCAGGCTCAGACAATAAACCAAAGAACAGCGTGCCTAATGGCAGCAGGTCAAAAAGATAGGTAAATGCGCCATTCAGGGCGGTGGCATTCCATGCCCAGTCGTAACGCCGGCGTCGCAAAGCAAGCTTATAGGGTTCAACAGCTTCGCGTCCCCATAACCAGCCGGCCCATAAGGCTGATAACGTCCAGAAGGCTTGATTGGGACGCGGCAGTGAACCGATCACCGCTGTGATGGGAATTTTCTTTTTGACCTCGTGTGCAAGCTCTTTCAGGCGACCTTCATAGATGCACACCCCGCCACTTTCCGGGATTTTCCCGGGCCATGCGCCAAATGGGACGCTGGAGGCTGTTTCTGTCCATAGACGGATTCCACGCTCGAGCTGCATCCAGATATTATGCTCGTGAAATTGGCTGGGTACGTTAAGTTGTTTTGGGCGCGGCCTCTCTGAAGGATGATCCCATAGTGTATTGCCCGCGTCACATGCGACCAGGATCAACGCGTTCAACGCGCGGCGACGTTCAGGCGTCAGGTCCAGGCTATCCAAACGGTTAATGATTGTGGTCAACGCGTATAACGGACGCGGCAGATAATGCTCTATCGCTTCCTCCACGTAGAAACGATCTTCATCATCGAGCGCAGCCACTCTTTCGAATGCGCGCGAGCGGTGCATTGTGTCTGTTGCGGCGATTTTCCTGGCTTTCTCCATATCCTGTGGAGTTGCAATACGTTCCCCTGAGTCGGTGCAGTGCGGGCATGTGTAAACACGTGCGTACGGCGCGTCCTCACCTTTTCGCCAGAGAAACGATTCTGCTTGTATTTCCTGCCCACATTTTTCACAGGTTGTGAGATACAACGATCCCAAATGTGCGCCCAGCCGCTCTTCGCCTTTCCTGGCGACAGACAGGTCCGCAAGCGCGGCCTTGAAATCTGCCTCAGAGGGAGGGTTGGAGCCCATCTCCAGCAGGAAGCGCGTAATGGGATTATTCACGGTCACAAGCACGCGGTAACCTGCCCGCGCCGCTTCGAGATCAAGTCGAGGGGAGAACCCGAATGGGTCGAGCAGCCAGCTGCCGGACCTGCCCTGAGCCGGGTCGAAGGGTGGAGCATGAAGCGGAAGCCACGTGGAAATGACTCCCTCTTCCAGCGGAGGAGTAAACCGCGAAAGCGGACCTGGTTGTGCGGGACTTAATCCCGGAATGTATGGTTGCTGATCCATCGCGGTTAAGTATACATCCCCCTGAATAATTTAATGACTCAGCTTATGCAAAATATCCTGCGGGTTTCGTTCTAAAACACTGTTGCATATCTCAAATCTGCGAGCGGGATTTATGGGATTTGCCCTAACGTAGGAGTGCACATAATATCGTAGTATTCGAGTTCCGTGGCTTTGTTCTGTTCTGCGTATGTCGCGGCATCCTTGCCGATATTGCGGACGACATCCAGATTGGCCTGTACCTGATAAGGCCAGTAACGCGGAAGTACCATGCGTGGGTCGTTAACGTAGCCTTCAGGCTGAAAAGCAGGGCGCGCCGGGTCAGCCTGATCTGCGAGTGGAATCCAGTTGTACATTACGGGGCCGCGCGGGTTGATGGTGAAGCCGATGCGATATCCGAATTGTCGCGCGAATTGCACAGGACGAATGCCGAATCCGCCGCCAGGCCAGATGATGGCAACAGGGGTTTTATTGAAGTTGGTTTGTAGGTCAGCTTTGGATTTTTCAAACTCTGTCTTTAGAAACTCGTCGGTGGATGAGTCGTTCATATTGATGTTGTGAATATAGCCGTGTGACTGGTGATCCACCCAGCCTTCTGTCTCGAGCGAAGTATTTTCAGGGAGGATTACATTCCGAATTCCATCTTCGAAACTGATCCAGGCGTTGACGACGGGCCAGCCCCACTGATCGTGAAGTGGGCGAAAATGATCATTGAAATATTCAGCATAATGACGGTCATCAGCAATGAGCAGAGCAGAACGCGCAGGGATTTTCGCGTTGTGATCGAGAAAGTCCGCCAGTTGTGTTGCATTGATGGCTTCAAAACCCTGTTCCTTCAAGTCGCTCATCATCTGTTTGAATTCAGAGGCGAGAATATCGTTGGGGTCGTCCAAAGAATCCTTGTTAATGCTGTGAAACATGATAACCATCACGACGGTGCCTGGCGCAGCGTTATTTGAGTTCCATTTATCGTAAAGGTACTGGCAGGGTTCCTGAATATAGGTATGTGGTATATCCAGCGAATTAAGCTGGCTGGCAACAAATGTGGAAGGAAGCGCGGGCGGCGTGCGGATGGCTGTCGCCGCGGGGACCGGTGTTCCGGTTGAGATCGGCGGATTAGTAGGTTGGAGTGCGGCAAGGGCGGTCTCAAAGGCTTGTGTATATACCGCGTTCACATCGGGTGTAGGAGTCAACAGCGAAGGAGTGCATGCGGTTAATAGTGCGGTGAGCAGGGAGAGCATGAGAATGAAGCTGAAAGATCTTTGCATGGGGAGAATTTTATCTGAACTTTCAAATTAACTTGGCTGTAAAAGCCGTATATGAAATGATTACAATGGAATATCTATTCTTTTGTCTGCCCATTGTTGTATAATCCATTATATGACAACCAACGAGCGCATTGATCACCTGGAGCGACTGCTCGAAGTGGTGCGGGGTTTGACGACAGCGCCCGACCTTGAGTCCTTTTTACAATCCGTTATCAGTGAGGCAACCGAGTTAACTAACAGCGAACTCGCCTCCATCCTAGAGTACGATGAAACTGCCGAGGAACTACGTTTCATTGCAATGCAATGGTTTCAGCGCGATCTGCTCAGGCCGGTGGGAGTCCCGCTCGATGGAAGTGCAGCGGGCTGGGTCTATCGCCGCGGCCAGCCGTTGATCATCCAGGATGCGAAGGTCGATAAACGTCATTTCAAGGTGGTTGACCGCGTAACGAACCACCAGACGCACTCTTTGGTCGCGGTACCGCTCATGGTGCGCGGCGAAGTTGTCGGTGTGCTGGAGGCGCTCAATAAAAAGGACGATGCCCATTATACCGAAGAAGATCTCACTATTTTGGAAACGCTGGGTGCACTGGCCGCACAGGCCATGCAAAATATGGCTCTTCAGAGAAAGGTGAAGGTAGCGCGCATCGAACTTGCAGAACTTGAACGCCTCAAAACAGACTTTATAGCGATCACGTCACACGAGCTTCGGACTCCCCTGGGCCTGATTCTCGGTCATGCAACATTCCTGGGCGAACTGCTCGGTGAGCAACATGCAGACCAGTTGGACACGATCATCAGGAATGCCACGAAGCTAAAAGAAATTGTCGAAAATCTCTCGGATGTGGATAACTATCAAAGCGGGGCGGCGCGCGTGCGAAATCAGCGTGTTTCTCTGGCGAAGATCGCCAAAGATGTGATCATTACGTTTCAGGATGAGGCGAACTCACGGAACATTACTCTGAAAGCAGATATGGGCGATTCTGACTATTACATGGATGCAGATGGCGTAAAGATCAGTGTTATTTTGAGCAGTCTGATTAAGAATGCAATCCAGTTTACGGATGCAGGCGGGCAGGTCACAATCCGTGTGGATGAAGTCCCCGGTCATATGAAAATTTCAGTGATAGATGATGGCGTTGGCATCCCTGCCAAAGACCTGCCACGCGTATTTGAACGATTCTTTCAGGTGGAAACCCATCTCACGCGGCGATTTGGTGGCATGGGCCTGGGGCTTGCCGTTGCCAGGGCAATGGTCGAGCTGCATGGTGGCCGCATCTGGGCAGAGAGCGAAGAAGGCAAGGGCAGCACGTTCACCTTCCTGCTGCCTGTTGACCAGCCACATCAGCCTGCACGTTTCTCCAGTCCGTTTGTTGAGTGATCGTACACCGTTCATCCGCCATTTCGGTGGGTTTTGGAAATGACAGTCGTTTTTCCCTCCGGGAATCCCCCGAAAATTGACTGCCACCTTTATCTGTCTTTCTTATAATTACCCATCCTATGGATCCCCAATTTCTGGTCTTCGGCCAATTAACACGTGAATATTTATTGCCTCCTATGGGGCTGCCGCGTCTGGATGTGGCGGGAGGCAGTCTGCTCTATGCTGCAGCGGGACTCGGGGTATGGGAATCAGAGCTAGGCTTGATCGGACGCGTGGGCAATGATTATCCGCGCGAATGGCTGGATGAGTGCAAATCGCGCGGGTTCGATACGCGCGGCATCCGCATCCTTCCCCAAAGCATGGATGTGAGAGAATTCTTCGCGTACAATGAATCGTTCGACGTGAATCATGTTAATCCCGTTTCGCATTTTGCGCGGCGCGAGATGACTTTCCCCAAGTCATTGCTTGGCTATCAACGGCCTGATGAAAAGAGAGCGGATAAGGCAGGCGTGCTTTCCGTGACGGATATTCCAAATGATTATCTGGATGCGCGCGCCGCCCATTTGTGCCCTATGGACCTGGTCACGCAGACGCAATTGATCGCTGGCCTCAAGCGCGGGACGGTAAGCACGTTCACGCTGGACCCCGCACCTGCCACCATGACCATGGCCGCGCGGCGCGTACTTCCTGCTTTGCTTAACGGCGTGACGGCCTTCCTGCCCTCGCAGGATGAACTGCGCAATTTGTTCTGGGGCGCGAAGCACGATCTGTGGCAAATGGCGGAAGCGGTTTCGTTGTATGGCTGCGAATATGTGGTGATCAAATGTGGGGTACGCGGTCAATTGTTGTATGATTCAAATACCAAACGCAAATGGGAGATCCCCGCCTATCCAGCGCGGGTGGCTGACCCAACCGGCGCGGGCGATGTGTTCTGTGGAGGCTTTCTGGCGGGCTATTGCAGGAATTATGATCCGCTGGAGGGCGTGTTGTACGGAAACGTGTCTGCCTCATTAAAGTTGGAGGGGAATGGCGCATTCTATCCACTGGATGTATTACCTGGTCTGGCGCAGGCGCGTTTGAATGCCTTGAAGGATATGGTGAGAGAGGTATGAAGGATGAATGAATATGCAAATCGTTTGATTGACCTGGCTATTGAGATTCAACAAATCCCTGCGCCCACGTTTGACGAAGCGAAGCGGGCAAGGTTAGTCCACAAATTGTTTGCACAGGAGAAGCTGCAGGACGTTTCGATTGACAAAACGGGCAACGTGTATGGTCGCTTACCAAGAACTCAAGGTCAAAAGTCGGATGTGAAGCCATTGATTGTTTCTGCGCACATGGACACGGTCTTTCCGGCAGACACGGATCTACGCGTTACGCGCCATCCGGACCGTATTTACGGCCCGGGGCTTGGCGACAACTCCCTCGGCGTTGCTACGTTATTCGGCCTGATATGGATGTTGTGCGAACGGAATATTAACTTGGGCGGCGATGTATGGTTTGTGGCAAATGTCTGCGAGGAAGGGCTTGGTGATTTGCGCGGCATGAAGGCTGTCGTGGATCGTTTTGGGGCGGGTGTGCGTGCGTATCTTGTGATTGAAGGGTTGGCACTGGGCCATGTCTATCACCGCGCAGTGGGCGTTAAGCGCTATCGCGTCACCGCACGCACCACAGGTGGACATTCCTGGTCCGATTATGGCAAGCCATCCGCCATACACGAGTTGTCAAAACTGGTCGTGCAATTGGCAGCCCTTGAGTTGCCCGGTCAGCCTCGTACAACAATGAATGTGGGAAAGATCGCAGGCGGCACGTCAGTCAACGTGATTGCGTCTGAGGCCATGCTTGATCTGGATTTACGTTCAGAGGAACAGCAGCCTTTGATCCAATTGGTATCAGCCGCGGAGAAGTTAATTCACGCCGCGAACCGGCAGGGGGTGAGTATTGAAGCGCAGGTGATTGGGCAGCGTTCTACAGGTGATGTGGGAGTGAACCACCCCTTTGTGAAGCTGGCGGAGGAATGCCTGCACGAACAGGGCCTGGAAGCAGCGTTGATATCAGGTTCTACGGATGCGAATGTGCCATTAAGTATGGGGTATCCCGCCATTGTGCTGGGCGTGACGACGGGCGGCGGCGCGCACACCAGGCGTGAATATATCAATACCGCGCCAGTTGCGCAGGGTATGAAGCAGTTGGTGCGGTTTGTTGAGAGGATTTGGTAAGTATTAATTGGAGCTTGAAGAGAGGCAAGATATGATGGCGCACAACAACTATTTGAGTAAACGTGAAAAGGAAGTTGCCGAGCTTCTGTTGCAGGGAAAAAGCAATAAACAGATTGCCCTGGCGCTTGGAATTTCGAATAGCACAGTTGAGTTTCACTTGAAGAATTTGTATGCAAAACTCCATGTAAGTTCTAGAGCGGAAGCGATTCTGACGCTGGGGAAATCCACAGGCTTGATAGTCGAAAACCTAAGGGAATCCGTAGTTGAAAGGAAAAGTAAAAACAGTCATACTGGCGGTATGTCCATTCTGAGAGAGGATGTAGAAATGAAAAACCGCTGGTTATATTATTTTCTTGCAGGGTTGGTTTTCGGTGCGGCGTATTGGCATTATTTCAGTGTAACAGCACGTTTCTTGAGTAACATTTTCATAAACGTAGAAGAAAACCCTTTAATGATCTGGATAGCTCTCTCCGTGTCTTTCCTTATTTATTTTGGCGTGTGGTTGATTCCCGCCATATTACCGGCAGTTTATGAGTTCCATCAGTCCAAGATGCTGAGCCTGTCTGTTTTGGCTGTTGTCATTGTGTGGATTAGCGCGGTGTTGGGATATTACATAAACTATGTAGTACTGCTTGCCTTTGTTGGGCTTCCTCATATGGAATACTTTCTGGTTTTCGGTCAGAAGGGCCCGACGTTTTGGCGAGATTGGGCTGAACTATTCCCCAGACTTATCTTTTTCAAATTCTTTAAATGGACCGTCGTTGGTGTGATTGTCGGCGGGTTTGCAGGGTTGGTTACAAGTTCGTTATACTCGTTTTGGGTAAAGAAGACTCATACGATATTGCCCGCATAGTTCACTATTCTTGTTAGAAACTGAAAAGAGGTCAAGGATTGCTCATTGACCTCTTTTCAATTACTAATTACCACTCATTTTAATCCCAACACCTCATACACTTCCAGGGGCTGAGTCTTGCCTTTCACTGTCAGGGGCGCAAAGGGCTTTGCGTCAATTTCATCTTTCACGCGTTCATAAGCTTCCCT
>Ga0136635_10000313_pt1 | contig 12851 bp, 10 predicted proteins | sample AntDrymeUQ852106_2_FD_105495 | JGI IMG/M metagenome (GOLD analysis project Ga0136635, IMG submission 105495) | Polar desert sand microbial communities from Dry Valleys, Antarctica - metaG UQ85 (21.06) | ecosystem: Environmental > Terrestrial > Soil > Desert | place: Antarctica: Dry Valley... | reverse complement strand
TGACGGTGCTCAACACCGGGCTGGTGCCGATCAGCAAAGAGCCGGTCGTCGACACGCTGCCGCAGTACGTCACGGTGGTCGCGGGGTCCGTCTCGGACAACGGCGCGGTCAGCCCCAACGGCCGGACGATCACGTGGTCGGCCACCCTTGCACCCGGTGCAGGAGAGACCTACACCTACAAGGGACTCGTGATCGCGAACGCGCCCACCGGCACGTCCCTGGTCAACCGGGTCACTTTCCTGCTCGAGGAGCGGACGACGACCCACCCGGTCGGCGACAGGAGCCTGGAGGTCACCAAGGCCGCGTCAGCAGCCGTCGTCGAGTTCGGCGACGACCTGACGTACACACTCACGGTTCGGGCCCTAGGGACCCTCGGCCAGACGTCGGTCGTCGTGCGGGACGGGATTCCCGCTGGGACAACGTACGTCGGTGGCTCTGCTGCCTGTGACACGGCCGGCCTGTGCATGGAGTCCTTCGCCAACAACGAGGTGACCTGGGCGCTCGGGTCGATGGGCCCAGGCACCACCCGCACGGTGTCGTTCAAGGTCGACGTCTCCGACCCGCGTACGGCACCCGGCGAGGCCATTCCTGGGATCACCATCCGCAACGTCGGCCTGGCCCTCTCCACCGAGGTCCCCGTCACCCCGTCCAACGAGGTGGTGACCGACGTCGTGGCCGTCGGTGGCGTCAAGACCGGCCCGAAGGGTTCGAACGGTTCGAACGGTCCGGACGGTGGGTCCGACGACGGTGCCAACCCCGCCGACGATGTGAAGGTCCTGTCCGACTCGGGCGGCTCACTGCCCAGGACTGGGGCGGGTTTCCCGATCAGCGGCGTCCTGGCTCTGGGCGGGATCCTGCTCGTCGCGGGTCTGATGCTCCTCCGGGTCGGTTGGCCGGGGAGAAACGAACGGGTCGTCAGCTAGACCTACCACCGCGAGACACGTGAGGACACGTCGGGAGGCTCCGGGAAACCGGGGCCTCCCGACGTGTGCGGCATAGACTCGCCGCTGACCGCACGTGCGGTCCGACCGCTCCGACCGGCCACCCGAAGGTGCATTCGTGATCCGCCTGCAGAACGTCACCAAGCTCTACCCGAGCCAGACCCGCCCGGCCCTGCGGGACGTCTCTGTCGAGATCGGCAAGGGTGAGTTCGTCTTCCTGGTCGGCCAGTCGGGCTCGGGAAAGTCGACGTTCCTCCGTCTCGTCCTCAAGGAGGAGCGGGCGACGAGCGGCGAGGTCCACGTCGCGGGCAAGGACCTCGCGCGCCTGCCGAGCTGGAAGGTCCCCGCGCTCCGGCGTCAGGTCGGCACCGTCTTCCAGGACTTCCGTCTGCTCAACAACAAGACGGTGCAGGAGAACGTCGCCTTCGCCCTCGAGGTGATCGGCCGGCCGCGTCACCAGATCGCGAAGGTCGTGCCCGAGGTCCTGGACCTGGTCGGCCTCAAGGGCAAGGAAGGACGCCGCCCCGACGAGCTCTCCGGCGGTGAGCAGCAGCGCGTGGCGATCGCCCGGGCATTCGTCAACCGGCCGATGATCCTCATCGCCGACGAGCCGACCGGGAACCTGGATCCGCAGACGAGCGTTGGCATCATGCGGCTGCTGGACCGGATCAACCGCACCGGCACCACGGTGGTCATGGCCACCCACGACGACGACATCGTCGACCAGATGCGCAAGCGGGTGATCGAACTCGAGTCGGGACGCGTCGTGCGTGACCAGTCCCGGGGTGTCTACGGCTACTCGCACTGACGACGAGGTAGACAGGAACACATGCGAGCCTCCTTCATCCTCTCCGAGATCGGCATCGGCCTGCGCCGAAACCTGATCATGACCCTGGCCATGGTCATCACGACCGCGGTCTCGCTGGGGTTCCTCGGCACGGCTGTCCTGTTCAACCAGCAGGTCGGGGTGATGAAGGACTTCTGGTACGAGAAGGTCGAGGTCTCGGTCTACCTCTGCGGCGCCGACAGCGACAGCCCCGGCTGCGCGCAGGGCGAGATCAGCCAGGACCAGCGCGAGTCGATCCGCTCCGACCTCGACGCGATGCCCCAGGTCCAGAAGATCTACTACGAGTCCAAGCCCAAGGCGTACGCGCACTTCAAGGAGCAGTTCAAGAACTCCGCGATCGTCAACAACGTGACCCCCGACCAGATGCCCGAGTCCTTCCGGGTCAAGCTGGTCGACCCCGAGCAGTTCCCGATCATCGCCAGTGCCCTGATCGGTCGGGCCGGCGTGGACCAGGTCCAGGACCAGAAGGCCCTGCTCGACAAGTTCTTCAAGGTCCTCAAGTGGGTGCAGTGGTTCGCCTTCGGCCTGGCCCTGCTGATGGTGATCGTCTCGGTGATCCTCATCGTCAACACGATCCGGGTGGCCGCGTTCAGCCGGCGCCGGGAGACCGGGATCATGAAGCTCGTCGGGGCCTCGAACTTCTCCATCCAGCTGCCGTTCCTGCTCGAAGGCGCCATCGCGGGCTTCCTGGGCGCGACCCTGGCGACCGGATCCTTCGTGCTCATCAAGGCCGTGCTGGTGGACCGGATCCTGGAGCCGAACTTCCCGATCACCCAGTTCATCACCTGGGGTGACGTCTGGCTCAGCTCGGCGGCGGCCTTCGTCGTCGGCGTGGCGTTGGCCGCAATCGCGTCCTTCCTGGCGTTGCTGAAGTACCTTCGCGTCTGAGTCACACGCGTCACACCTGTCCCAGACGACCGGAGTCCTTCCCCGCATGCGCCAGCGACCAGCGCTGACCCTCGCCGTCATCACTGCTCTGCTCTTCGGCCTCCTGGCCCCGGCCGGCTCGGCTCTCGGGTCCGAGGAGCGGCGCCGCAAGAACAAGGTCGACTCGGCCATCGAGGACCTCCGCCACGACCTGAACGAGACCTCCCGCGAGCTGCGGGCCGCCGCCAGCGCGCTGCAGCGCGCGGAGTCCAGGCTCCCCCCGGCGCGGGCCAGGGTCGCTCGCGTGCACGGCAAGCTCGTCGCCGCCCAGGCGCGCGACCGGGTGCTCGGCGAGCAGCTCGACGTGGCCCGCGCGGAGGTGGCGAGGGCGAAGAAGGAGATCGAGGGCACCGTCCTCGAGATCGAGGCCAGCCATGTCCTCATCGGGCGCATCGCGCGCTCGTCCTACCAGAACGGCGGACTCGGGGAGCTCGCCGTGGTGCTCCAGTCCCAGAGCCCCGACGAGTTCGCCTCCCGGCTGGTCCTCGTCCAGACTGCCTTGCGCTCCGAGGGCAACGTCCTCGGTGACCTGGCCGAGTCCCGCGCCGACCTCGCCGCGCAGAAGGCGACGCTGGCCGCCAAGCGCCGCCAGATCGCCGACATGAAGCGTGCCCAGGAGGTGGTGGTCGAGCGGGTCCAGGGCCTCGAGGCCCAGGCCCTGGCCGCCCAGCAGGCCGTCGAGACCATCATCTCCGAACGTGCGGACGCGGTCGCCGCGGTGGAGCGGGAGAAGCAGGCCGAGGAGGCGCGCTACGCCCAGATGCAGGCCGAGTCGCAGCGGCTGTCCCGGATCCTCGCCGAGCGCGCGCGCGCGGCGAGGCTGGCCGCGGCCCGGGCGCGCGCGGCCGGCCGGACCACGAGTGCGGCCGCAGGGGCGATGACCTGGCCGGTGTCGGCCGGGATCACGTCGTCGTACGGCATGCGGACACACCCGGTGACCGGCATATACAAGCTCCACGACGGCACCGACTTCGGGGCGTGGTGCGGGACCCCGGTGCGGGCGGCTGCGTCGGGCGTGGTGATCCAGGCGGCGAACGTGGTGGGCTACGGCAACCAGCTCGTCATCGACCACGGCGCCATGCGCGGTGCCGGCGTCGCCACCAGCTACAGCCACCTGATGAGCAACAACCGCGGGGCCGGCTCCCGTGTCGACCGCGGCGACATCATCGGTTACAGCGGGGGTGGGGAGGGCATGTTCGGCGCGGGCTACTCCACCGGGTGCCACCTGCACTTCATGGTCTACGTCAACGGCGGCACGGCGGACCCCATGGGCTGGCTCTGACAGACTCCTCCGATGCCGAAGGAGGAGGGACGCAAGCTGGTCGCGCAGAACCGCAAGGCGCGCCACAACTACCACATCGAGGACGTGTACGAGGCCGGCCTCGTGCTGACCGGCACCGAGGTCAAGTCGCTTCGTGCCGGGCACGCGAACCTCGTCGACGGCTTCGCGCACATCCGCGACGGCGAGATGTGGCTCGCCGGGGTGCACATCCCGGAGTACACCGAGGGCACCTGGACCAACCATGAGCCCCGTCGGGAGCGCAAGCTCCTGCTGCACAAGGCGGAGATCACCCGGCTGATCGGGAAGACGAAGGAGGGGGGCAGCACCATGATCCCGCTCGCCCTGTACTTCAAGGACGGCAAGGCGAAGGTCGAGATCGCGCTGGCCAAAGGGAAGCGCACCTACGACAAGCGTCAGGCGCTCTCGGAGCGGCAGTCAAACCGCGAGATGCAGCGGGCGCTGTCGCGCCGGTCCAGCGGCAAGGACTGAGCAGGCTGAACGCACGTACGCCGGTCAGCCCCCGGCCGGCTGGAAGCTGTCGGCAGCCGTCTGGAAGATCTGCAGGCTCTCGGCCCACTGGTCCTCGGTCGAGGACATGTACAGCGCGTAGCCCTTGTTCTCGCTCGGCACGAATGCGCGGTTGAGGACGTGGGTCTGGTTGCCGAAGGTGAACTCCCAGTCCGCGGCCGGCCAGCCGTTGTAGTCGACCTCGTCGATGCGCACCCGTTCGTAGTTCGGCAGCCGGTTGCGCACCGACTTCTCCTGCTGCTGCCAGTCCTTCTTCGGGTCGTCCTTCGGGGTGTCCGTCTGGTCGATGCGCAGGAAGCGGGTGCCGCTCGGGTCCTGCAGGTCGACCGCGGTCGCGTTGGTGCGCTCGGCCGTCCACCCCTCCGGGACCGCCACCGCGAAGCCGGTCTCGTCCGAGTACGTGGTGAACCCGGCCGGGGGCCCGCCACCGCTCTCGGGGGTGCTCTCCGGGGTCGTCTCCTGCGACGGGCTCTCCTCGGGGGCGGACTCCTGTGGGGCGCTCTGGGTGGGGGTGCCCTTGGTGCCCGGGTCCGCGGTGCTGCCGGGGTCGTCGCCGGTGGTCACCGCGAGCCCGATCAGGCCGCCGATGACGAGCAGCGCGACGACGAGGGCCGCGACCAGGAGGCCCCGGGGGCGGCGGTCCCCGGCGTATGTCTCCTCGTCCTCACCCTCGTACGCCGGCGGCGGCGGGAAGCTCTCGCGGGGTGCGGCAGCAGCCGGGTGGAGCGCCTCGGTGCGCCCGGCCCGGTCGAGAACCACTCCGGCAGCGGCGGTGGTGGCCGGGGCGGCGGTGGCCGCAGGGCTGTGGTCGGCGGCGGCGCGTTCGAGCAGTCGCCGCGCGGCGGGAATGTCCATGCGCAGGTCAGGGTCCTTCTCGAGCAGTCCGAGGATGGCCTCTCCCAACGCCCCGCCGGCGCTCGGCGGCTCGACCGGGTCCGAGATCACCGCGGTGAGCGTGCCCAGGGCGTTCTCGGAGTCGAAGGGCGGCCGGCCCTCGACGGCGGCGTACAGCGTCGCCCCCAGTGACCACAGGTCCGATTCCGCTCCCGGCTTGTGCCCGCGGGCGCGCTCGGGCGACATGTAGGCAGGAGAGCCGAGGACCACGCCGGTCGAGGTGAGAGCGGGGTCACCGGCCATCGTGGCGATCCCGAAGTCGGTGAGCACTGCTCGACCCTGCTCGGTGAGCAGGACGTTGCCCGGCTTGACGTCGCGGTGCACCACCCCCTGGCGGTGCGAGGTCTCGAGCGCGCTGAGCATCTCGAGGCCGAGCTGTGCGACCCGGTGGGGCGAAAGCGGGCCGTCCTCGCGCAGCACGGTGCCCAGGCTGCGCGTCGGCAGCAGCTCCATGACGATGTAGGGGCGGCCGTCCTCCTCCACGACGTCGTAGGTCGTGACGACGTTGGGGTGGCTCAGCCGGGCGGTCGCGCGCGCCTCGCGCAGGGTCCGCTCGCGCAGCTCGGCCTGTTCCTTCTCGCCGATCTCCGGGGGGAACCGGACCTCCTTGACCGCCACCTCGCGGCCCAGCAGCTCGTCGATGCCGTGCCACACCGTCCCCATCCCGCCGCTGCCGATGGACCGGTCGAGTCGGTAGCGGCCGCCGATGATGCGGGTCTGTGCCCCTGGAGTAGCCATCCGGGCCCTCTTACCCCGTCAACCTGAACGCCCAACCGTTAGGATGGATGCACAACTGCACAGGGGGTGAATGGTCTCGACTTCGGATGTCGAGCCAGGGGAAGCGGGCCGAGGATGGCTGGGATGATCTCGGAAACCAGGCCCAGCACACCAATAAGCGCCGATTCCAATCAGCGCGACTTCGCTCTTGCTGCCTAAGCACTAGCGGGTCTGTCAGCCCGGGACTGCCTTCGGCCCGGTGTCTGGCATCAGCAAGAAGGCTCCACCGCTCGGTCCGGTCGCGGGGCAGGGCGGGAAACCACGCAGCGACTGGGCTTGTCGGCAGCGTGCCTGTGGGACCGCCGGAGCCGAGAAAAGCGACAACAGGATGCGCCCGGAGAAGCCCTGGTTCCGCCCCGAAGGACGCGGGTTCGATTCCCGCCACCTCCACCGATCACAGCTGTACGACACCCCGCCGGCTTCGCCGGCGGGGTGCCAAGACGTTTCCGCGGAAACGTCTTGTCGCTCCCGGTACGGTGCTGCCACGAAGGGTCAACGAGGGGGAGCGCCGGTGCCACCACGGGCGAGAAGCACCGGCACCGTCAGCGCGGGCGGCCGGGCGTGGGACATGCAGTACGCACCGTCAGACGCCGCGCGTCATCGACTCCCACAACGATCTCGGCAGTCGAACGGAGTTCGGTGACGCATCCTCGAGGGAGCGGACGAAGTCGTTGTCGGTCATGTCGACCCTTGGACCCACCGCAGGGAAGCCGTGCGCCGTCCCGTCCTGGATGAGAGGGGCCGTAGGTCCCTGTCCTGTAGTGACCTCAGCCCCTGTGACCTGGTCACGGTCCACCCCAGGATGGGAGTACCAACAACAGACAAGGACGTGGTTCTCGTGACCAAGCGACTTCACGCTCGGCGCGTCGCCGCGCCTGATTCACGTGGGCATCGGCCTCTCTGGAGGGCGCCGGTTCTACCCGCGACAAGTACCTGGCAGCACTGAGGCGCGCCGACCGTGCGCTCGCCTACGACGATCTGCTCGCCTTTGCGCGGTCGTGAGTCCGACCGGCATTCAGGCGGCGCTCAGCCCCGGCTCGGCCGGCACGTCCTCCTTCTTCGCGTTGATCATCACGACCGCGACGACCAGCGCCGACAGCAGCAGCATCGCCCCCCAGAAGAACGACGTCGTGTACCCCTCGACGAGCGCGTCCGCCGGCGGCTGGAGGCCGAACGCCGTCTCCACCGGCCGCAGCCGGTTGTCGGTCATGAAGTCGCCTACTGCCCCGGCGTACAGCGTGTTGAGCAGCGCCAGCCCCAAGGAGCCACCGATCTGCTGCGACGTGTTGAGCACGGCGCTGGCGATCCCGGCGTCGTGACCTCCGATCCCCACTAGTGCCGTGCTCGACGCCGGGATGAACACCCCGGCCATTCCGACGCTCATGACGATCATGGCCGGCAGCACGTGCGTCGCGTACGCGGTCGTCGGCGTGATCTGGGTCAGCCAGAGCATCCCGGCGGTGGCCATGACCAGGCCGAGGACCATCAGCGGCTTAGGACCCACCCGAGGCAGGAGCTGCGCCACGATCCCGGCCGTGACGATGATGCCCCCGCTGAACGGGAGGAACGCGAAGCCGGACTTGAGCGGGCTGTAGCCCAGCACCGCCTGCAGGTAGAAGGTGAGGAACAGGAACATCGCGAACAGCCCCGCGCCGACGAGCAGGAACACCAGGTAGGACCCGCCCCGGTTGCGGTCGCGGATGATCTGCAGCGGCAGCAACGGGTTGGTGGTCCGCTGCTCGAAGACGAGGAAGGCGACGAGCAGCAGGCCGGCGGCCGCCAGGAAACCGATGGTGCTGGTGGCGGTCCAGCCGACGCCCTCCTTGGCGGCCTCGGTGAAGCCGTAGACCAGCGAGACCAGACCGAGGGTCGCGAGCACTGCGCCCGGCACGTCGTAGCGGGTGTTGCCGTGGGCCTTGCTCTCCTTGACGATCGGGACCGCGGCGAGCGCTGTCGCGATGGCGATGGGGACGTTCACCCCGAGGCACCAACGCCACGAGAAGTACTCGGTGAGGACGCCGCCGAGGATCAGCCCGATGGCCGCGCCGCCACCGGCGATGGCACCGAAGACGCCGAAGGCCTTGGCCCGCTCCTTGGGCTCGGTGAAGGTGACGGTGATGAGGGCGAGCGCGGCCGGCGCCATCAGGGCCGCGAACGCGCCCTGCAGCCCCCGGGCGGCGAAGAGCAGCTCCTGGTTGGGCGTGATCCCGCCGAGGGCGGATGCACCCGCGAACCCCAGCAGGCCGATGATGAAGATGCGCTTGCGCCCGACGTAGTCGGCGATGCGCCCGCCCAGCAGCAGCAGGCCGCCGAAGGCCAGCGTGTAGGCCGTCACGGCCCACTGCCGGTCGGCGTCACTGATGCCCAGGTCCGCCTGGGCCGACGGGAGCGCGATGTTCACGATGGATGCGTCGAGCACGACCATCAGCTGGGCGACGGCGATGACCCCGAGCGCGATCCAACGCTTCGGGTCCGGCGGCGCGGTGGAACGGTCGGACTGGTCCCGCGACTCGGCGGTCGGGGCGATGGGGTCGGTCACGGTGTCTCCTGGGTCGGGTTGCACAGCAGGGGGATCAGGACGTCGTCGGTCACATGGGTGATGAAGGCATCGTCGGCGGTGCCACCGACAACGAGCACGCGCTGCACCCAGAGGGCACCCGCCACCTCGTGCGCCAGGCGCGCGTCCGCCGTCGGCGGGAGCTCGCCGCGGGCCACGGCCCGGTCGACGACCGTGCGCAGGGCGTCGGCCTTGCTGTCGAAGACCCGGTCGCGCACGCAGTCACCGAGGCCCGGGGTGCAGCGCATGGCCCGGAGCACGCCGGCCATCAGCTCTGCGTCGGAGGCGCCGACCTCGTCGGCCATGGCCCGCAGCGTGGCGAACAGGTCACCACGCAGGCTCCCGGTCTCGACCGCCGCCGCGCCCGACTCCGCGCGGGTCCGCAGCGCGTCGAGCACCAGCTCGCGCTTGCCGGCCCAACGCCGGTAGATGGTGGCCTTGCTGGCGTGGGCCCGGGCGGCGACCGCGTCCATGCTCATGCGGTCGTAACCGACCTCCGCCAGCAGCTCCAGCGTCGCGTCGCAGATGGCGAGGTCACGGCCAGCGGCAGCCACCGGACCTCCTCAAGGACGTACGCCGGGCACGGGGGATGAACGGACAGTGAACGAAACGGTTTCGTACAGTACGGAGCATAGTGCCACGTCCGGGAGACCGACACGGGCAAAGCACGCCGCTTTGTCCGCTCACGGCGAACGGCCACGTCGCGGTCCCTGACGCCGCCGACGCACCCGTGTTGGGCGCTAGCCCCGATGCCAGGCACAATGGCTGCTGCCCCTCTCGAACCACCACTAGCCCGAAACCGAAAGGCGCCCCCTGCGCATGCCGACCGCTGAGACTTTCGTCGCACCCGACGCGGTGCTCGACGCACTCGAGGCCGAGGCGATCCATGTCTTCCGTGAGGCGGCCGGGGCGTTCCGTCGCCCGGTGATGCTCTACAGCATCGGCAAGGACTCCTCGGTGCTCCTGCGCCTCGCCGTCAAGGCGTTCGCCCCGGGCAAGGTGCCCTTCCCGCTGCTGCACATCGACACGACGTGGAAGTTCAGGGAGATGATCGAGTTCCGCGACCGGACGGCCCGCGAGCTCGGCCTGGACCTCACCGTCCACACCAACGCCGACGGCGTGGCGGAGGGTGTCACCCCCTTCACCCACGGCACGCACGAGTACACCCGCATCATGAAGACGGTGGCCCTTCGGCAGGCACTCGACGAGGGCGGCTACGACGCGGCCTTCGGTGGTGCCCGCCGCGACGAGGAGCGTTCCCGAGCCAAGGAGCGGGTCTTCTCGCTGCGCGAGCCCGGTCACCGCTGGGAGCCGCGAAAGCAGCGGCCGGAGTTCTGGCGGACCGCCAACACCCAGCTTGCCGAGGGTCAGACCATGCGCGTCTTCCCGATGTCGAACTGGACCGAGCTCGACGTCTGGCGCTACATCGCGCGCGAGGAGATCGACGTGGTGCCGCTGTACTTCGCGAAGGAGCGCCCGGTCGTCGAGCGCGACGGCCAGCTCATCCTGGTCGACGACGGGCGCTACCCGTTGCGCGAGGGCGAGCAGCCCCAGCAGCGCAGCGTCCGCTTCCGCACGCTGGGCTGCTATCCGCTCACCGCGGCCGTCGAGTCCACCGCGGACGACCTCGACGACCTGCTTGCCGAGATGCTGGTCGACCGTCGCTCCGAGCGGTCCGGTCGGCTCATCGACGGCGAGGGTGGCGGTTCGATGGAGAGCAAGAAGACCGAGGGGTACTTCTAGACATGACTACAGCAACGGGTGCGACGTCGCAGGGCGACACGTCGATCGAGGCCTTGATCGAGCACCCCATCGTCCGTGTGGTGGCGTGCGGCTCGGTCGACGACGGCAAATCGACGCTGATCGGGCGGCTGCTCGCGGGTACCGACAGCATCCCCGACGACATCCTCGACTACGCGCGCGACACCCGTCGCAGCGGTTCGACCATCCCCAAGGGTGAGGTCGACTTCTCGATGCTCACCGACGGTCTCGAGGCCGAGCACGAGCAGGGCATCACGATCGACGTGGCCTACCGCCACCTCTACCTCCCGTCCGGACGGCGCGCGATCATTGCCGACGCCCCCGGGCACGAGCAGTACACCCGCAACATGGCAGTCGCCGCGTCGACCGCGGACGTCGCCATCCTGCTCGTCGACGCCACCCGCGGCATCCGCGCCCAGACCCACCGGCACCTGACCGTCTGCGCGATCATGGGCGTGCGCACGGTCGTCGTCGCCATCAACAAGATGGACGCTGTCGACTACCGCCACGTGGCCTTCGAGGAGTTCGCTGGCGGTGTGCGGGCCGCGGCCGCCCGCTTCGACCTCGACGAGGTCGAGGTGATCCCGGTGAGCGCCCTCACCGGTGAGAACGTCATCGAACCGTCGGTCCTGATGCCGTGGTACCAGGGGCCGACCGTCCTAGACGCGCTCACCTCCTGGCGGCCGTCGAGTGCCGAGGACCGGTCCTCCGCCCCGTTCCGCATGCCTGTGCAGTACGTCGTACGGGCCGGCGACTTCCGCGGCTACGCGGGGACGGTCGTCTCCGGCACGGTCCGGCCCGGGGACAAGGTGGTCGTCAACGCGAAAGGCGACACGACGGTCGTCGAACGCGTGCTCTTCGGCGACACCGACATGGACGAGGCCAGGGCCGGGCGGGCCGTCACCCTCACCCTCGAGACCGAGACCGACGTGACTCGCGGCGACCTCCTCGTCGCCCCGTCCGAGGGCAGGGGGGCCGACCATTTCCCGCGGCCCGCGACCGCGTTCGCCGCCGACCTCGTGTGGACCGGCGAGGAGGAGCTCCGGCACGGCCGCTCGTACCTCCTGCTGGCGGGCTCGCTCGCGGTGCCCGCCGTGGTCACCGCCATCCGCGGCCGCCGCGACGTCGTCTCCGGCGAGGAGCTGGCGGCGCGCACCCTGAAGATGAACGACATCGGCCACGTCGAGATCGCCACGGACACAGCCGTGCCACTCGACCCCTACATGCTGTCCCGCGACACCGGCGGGTTCCTGCTCGTCGAGCGGGTCAGTCGCGACACCGTGGCGGCGGGGCTGGTGCGCCATGCCCTGCGCCGTGCGCACAACGTCGTCCCGCACAGCTTCGCCGTCGACCAGGAGGCGCGGGCGCTGCTGAAGAACCAGCGACCGCGGGTTGTGTGGCTGACCGGCGTCCCCGGTGCGGGGAAGTCGACGATCGCCGACGCGCTCGAGGGCAGGCTGCACGCGCTGGGGATGCACACCTACGTCCTCGATGGTGACGGGGTGCGGACCGGGCTGAACAAAGACCTCGGGTTCACCCCGGAGGACCGGGCCGAGAACGTGCGACGGGTCGCCGAGACCGCGAAGCTGATGATGGACGCGGGGCTGGTCGTGATCGTGTCGCTCGTCTCCCCGTTCCGGGGGGACCGGCGTGCCGCCAAGGGTCTCTTCGCCGAGGGCGAGTTCATGGAGGTGTGGGTCGACACGCCCTCCGACGTGGTCGTCGAGCGAGACCCCAAGGGCCTCTACGCCAAGGCCAAGGCCGGCACGCTGCCCAACATGACCGGTGTCGGCCAGATGTACGAGCCGCCGGAGCGCGCCGACCTGGTCGTCAGCGGGTCGGGCGAGCTCGACACCGCCGTCGACCAGCTCCTCGACGCCCTCGACGTCGGCCGCTGAGCCGGGGATGCCCGAGCTCCTCTACCCCGGGGTCATCGCCCTCGCCCGCGGTGTCTTCGCGGTGCAAGGACTGCGCTTCACCGTGCGCGGTGCGGAGCTGGTGCCGCGCGTTGGCGGTGCGGTCATGGTCATCAACCACGTCGGGTACATGGACTTCACGTACGCCGGGCTGGCCGCGCGGCCGGCAGGTCGGCTCGTGCGGTTCATGGCCAAGCAGGAGGTCTTCGTCCACAAGGTGAGCGGCCCGCTCATGCGCGGCATGCACCACATCCCCGTCGACCGCGAGGCGGGCGCGGGCTCGTACCGCCACGCCGTCGAGGCGTTGCGTGCGGGCGAGATCGTGGGCGTCTTCCCGGAGGCGACGATCAGCCGTTCGTTCGAGCTCAAGGACTTCAAGGCCGGTGCGGTTCGGATGGCGGCCGAGGCTGGCGTGCCCCTG
>Ga0136635_10000312_pt1 | contig 12868 bp, 10 predicted proteins | sample AntDrymeUQ852106_2_FD_105495 | JGI IMG/M metagenome (GOLD analysis project Ga0136635, IMG submission 105495) | Polar desert sand microbial communities from Dry Valleys, Antarctica - metaG UQ85 (21.06) | ecosystem: Environmental > Terrestrial > Soil > Desert | place: Antarctica: Dry Valley... | reverse complement strand
AGTGGTTAAGGCAGTGGTTTGTGGTACCACCATTCGTGGGTTCAATTCCCATCGTTCGCCCTTATTTGAGAATAAGACCAACAGCACGGCGGATGTATGCTTCGACTGGTTCAACGCTAGGCATAAATACCAGCGCATAAAGCATGATTCCGCTCAGAAGGTCGAAAACTAAATCGCTGTCTGTATCAGCAGGAATTTCATTTCTAGTTTTAGCCCGCTCGATCGCAACCTGAAAAGCTTGCCGTCGTGGTAAAAGGTATTTTGTCCAATAAACTTGGGCAAATTGCGGACTGCTGGAAGCAGCACTGATAATCATCGCCAGAATTTGACGACCCAAAGGTGTGAGGGTAGTTTTCACCGCAATCTCAATAATGCAGTCTATATCGCTCGAAAGCGTACCTGTATCAGGTATTTCAATTTCTTCGCGAACACTTTCAATCGCCGAAGCCACTAGTTCTTCTTTAGAAGCATACCAGCGATAAATTGTGGTTTTGCCAACACCAGCCGATCGCGCGATCGCATCAATGCTTAGGCGATCGTAACCCATCTGAGATAGCAAATCGAGAGTTGCCCGGAGGATGGCTTGTTACGGGAGCGCAAAAACCCGGCTGTTGATGTGATGTATAAAGATTTGGTAAAGCAACATGGGCTGCTGTGGTTGTATAGCTCAATATTTGTTGTATTGCCGCGATTATTGCCAAAAGTTGTGGTAATGTGGTTCAAAACTCGCGGCACACGTAACTACTATCCATTTTTCGAGTTTGAGCCACTACTTGACCGTTCTTTGTGGGAGATTCGTCAAGAGTTTAATTTGTTACCGCTGCTTTGATGCAGAAGACAAAATATTACTTTATCAGGGGTAGTGCGATCGCGCTCTTTTTCAACATTACCCACAATATTTGAAGGCGAATGAATTCAATAACCTTTGCAAACTAAAGAATTAGGCATATTAACCAGGTATTTATTTCAAAATTGAGATACAGAGGTAAATTTTCGCTAATCCCGATAAAGTGGAAATCAAGGAGAAACAGTTTAATAAAGGATTCAGGACATGGAAAATTCTGCCAATCAACCACAACCTTTGAAATTGCAAGCTGCCGCTATTCGCAGTTTGCCAACTCTGAATTTTGGTGACTCTGGTGACTCTGTAAAAGTCTTACAACGGCTGTTATTACAGAATGGCTACCCTGTTCGAGTTGATGGTAATTTTGGTGCGTTAACAGAAACAGCCGTCAAAGCCTTTCAAAGCCAGCACAATTTAACTGCGGATGGAGTAGTTGGTTCGAGGACTTGGCGTGAGTTGACAAGGTAGTTAACAATTAAAAATTAAAAATTAAAAATTATTAACCTATCGATAAAATAAGAGCTTGATAATTAAGATGCGTTGTTTTTTCTAACAAGATTAAAACACAATTAGTTATTTTGTGATTAATATTTAAAATTTATTCATCGTAGTTTATCATCAAGCAAAATCTTCCTCACTTACTACCCTCGGCTATTTTTGGGTCAAAGCTTGTCAGCCGATAATTGGTATAAACCGACAACAAGCATGTTGATGGGTAATAGGTTTGACAGAATAATTTTGCCAAGAGCAGATAAAATTGCACAAAGTCTAACAATTGGCTCATTAATTTAGAGATTTAGGCATAAAATCTTGATAATTTATAGACCAGACTTGTGTATGAGTAATCGACTTATCGGGCTATCCCACATTTTTATGAGTCATATATTACAAATGGAAATACTTAAGAAATGATTTAATTGCCAAAATGATTACATTTTTTTGAACTGGTAGGTACGCATTATTCCTGAGGAACAACTATTTTGTCTGTCAAGGGAAATATGGGTGTTAGTAAAATGAAATACGATGAGTCATATTGGTCTGCTGATGACTGGTGTCTTAACAACAGGACAACCGTCTTTGCCCAAATTACCCGTACAGCCATTATTTCAGTCAGACAAATCGGTGCAGCAGTCAACAGAGGAGCGCTCAAATAGAGTCGTTCCTGCTACTGAAATCACACCGCCTGAATTCATACAGCTAGATGGTAATCTCCAAGTCGCCCACTCACCGCTGAATGAAGAGCAGCAAAACATACTCAATGAATTTACGGAAAAAATTAATTCAATACAATCTCAATTTTACGCTATAAAAAAGGACACTGCTGTATCAGGCTGGACGCTGGGGGAAATTTCAGTTGTTGCTGCTGTAAATTCTTTAGTTCAAAAAGAAGTTCCAGTTAGTTCTTTTTCTGATGAACAAAGTAGTGATGAGTTAGTTATTGCGCGTTCACGAAGTGTCTCCAAAGGAGAATCGCCAAAACGAAAACCAAACCTAAAGCCAAAATTTATTAACCAAAATCTGCCAATTCTGGGTTTTGGTAGCTCAGGTGTTTCTGTCAAAGTTTTGCAACGCCTATTATTATCTAACGGCTATGCTGTTCGAGTTGATGGAGTTTTCGGAGCGCTGACAGAAAGCGCTGTCAAAGCCTTTCAAAATCGGCGCAATTTAGGTGTGGATGGAGTTGTTGGTTCTACAACTTGGCGGGAGTTAACTAAATAGTTAGGAGTTAGGAGAACGGAGTAGGAGTTAAAACAGAGACAGAAGATAGAGCAATTTTTCATTACTTACCCCTTACTATTCACTCCTCACTATTCACTTTTAACTCCTAACTCTTAACTCATAACTCCTAACTATTTATCGATACTTATGCTGTTCTAAAATTGCTTGTGCCCTTGGCTTGTAAATCAAATAAAACAAAGTCTCAAGGTAACGCAATAAATCCTCGCGATTTTCCTTAGAGTTAAAGTTCCAGAAGCCATAAATCCGTGCTAATGATAGCAGCTTTGTAGTGTGAATTTTCCAGGTGTAGGTGCTGTAAACTCGGTTAATAGCTTGTAGAGAAATTTGCTGCCAATAGTCAGGATTTTGTTCGCACTTTAGCACAAATTCCAGAATTTTATCGGCTGTCTCTTCTAAATTTGTGGGGTTAATATAAAAGCCATTAACTTTATTTTGGATAATTTCCAAAGGACCACCAAACTGAGTGGCAAAAGTTGGCAATCCGGAAATCATCGCTTCCAAAATAGTCAAGCCGAAAGCTTCAAATAAAGCTGGCTGGACAAAGACACCTTGATGGTCAGCAATTACTCGGTAAACTTCACCAGATTGACCTTTAGACAAGCGCACACCTAACCAGCGAATCTTGCCATGAAGATTGTATTGCTCGATGATGTTGTAGAGTTTGATAATTTCGTCGCGTTCTTCGTTGTCGCCTGATTCTTCAACACGCAACTTACCGGCGATTAAAATTAAGTTGAAATGCTCTTGCAATTTTGGACTTTTACCAAAGCATTCGGCTAAACCTGTCATGTTCTTAATGCGGTCGAGACGAGCCATTGAGAATAGCGGACGCTTGTTAGGATCGTTGAGTGTGCCATATATCTGTGAGGAGTCGTCCAAAGTAAAGAGCATTTCTTCAATTTTCAGGCGATCGCTTTCTACGCGGTCTTCATTACGCGTGTAAGGAAAATAGGCATTCTCATTTACTCCCGGTGGTACTACATTAAATTTGGGACTAAACAATTCAATGCCGTTCACCACATGATATAAATCTGGCATGGTGAAGCATTTGTAAGACTCATATTGTCCCACACTATCCGGCGTGCCGACAATTTCTTGATAGGTACTGCTGATGATGAAGTTAGCAGCATTCATCGCAATTAAATCAGCAGTAAACTGCAAGGAAAAATGATATTTTTCCTCCAAATCTTGCCAGTACAAGTTACTAAACAAATATTTGGACTTTTCTAAAGCGTGGGCAATGTTACACTGTGTTACTTTCAGACGCCGCGCCAGGAGAAACGCCACCAAATTTCCATCAGTATAGTTACCCACAATTAAGTCAGGTTTACCTTGAAATTCTGCCAGCAATTCTTTTTCAGAATCAATAGCGAAAGTTTCTAGATAGGGCCAAAACTCAAATCGAGAAATCCAGTTCTGCGTCATTTTGGGATTAAATTCCCGCAGAGGTACGCGCAAAATCCAGGCATTTTCGGTGCCATAAACTTTTTCTAAACGTTGGTTACAAAGAGTGCCATCACTGTTGGGTATTAAGCGGGTGAGGATAATTACTTTTGGCTCAACATTGAGTTTTTCTAAACCAGCTAAAATGGCATCTTCTTGTAACTGCTGTTCGAGATTCTTTGCTTGGTCGAGGACGTAAACTACCTGACCACCGGTATCGGGACGCCCTAAAACTCCTTCTTGTCCAAACCAACCGTGGGCAGACACCAAGACGATTTTAAAAATCATCGGGATGCGAGAGATAAAGGCTTCTAGGGTTTGGGGGTCGGGAGAGTCGATTAATTCATCAAGAATTTCTAAGCTTTCGCGCACGCGAGAAGCGGTGTTACCCCAACCCGGTTCAAAGCCCATCATTTGCAATTCAAACCGGAATTCTTCGTATGGTTGATCGTTTGGGCGATCGCTTACAAACAGAATAGCTTTCTTAAGTTGTTCGGAAAGTTGCTGAATAGTTTGAATGCGATCGTTAATTAGCAGTTGGATACCGTTGTATTGATGCAAGCGCAGAAAGTTAAACAAGCCTTCTAGCCATTGCTTCGAGTCTTGGAACAACTTGCTGGAGAGATAACGGTTAAGATATTGCACCCCTTTACCAATATTTTTCGGGTCGCGAATTGTCGGGGTGTAGTCGTAAAATGGACCAAAATCCAATTCTAGCAGGTCGCCTTCGTTGGGATGAAATCGGTTTACTAGGCGATCGCGTAAATCCAAAAGTTCGTCCACCGATATAGTTTCAACACTCAAGTCTTCTGTCAACCGATAAACTTCTTGGCTGGCTATTTTCGGACGGAAAATGAAACAGAGGTTTGTATTGTCCTGAATAATTTCCTGAGTATAGTAAATTAGCTTGCCTAAAAGTGAAGAACTATCTTGCTTGTGGTATTTAGAGCAAAATTCACTATACACATTCAAAATGTCGTTCCGTAGCAAATACCCCTTTTCTTGGCTGCGTAACTCGCTAATAAACGAACGTAAATCGCTTTTTTCTTCACTGTTTAGGACTGCATGAATCAATTCAGACATGGGAACCCCACTTATCGATTTTTGATTTTAGCTTTTGTTTAGATTCTCAGGAAGTGATTTTGACTTGATGATGCCTAAAAGGTCTAAAAAACCAACGTTAAGCCAAATCAAAGCAAAAATATGCTTTTTACTTTGACCTTTTCTATTTTCCCATCAATCTCATCACCTTTCTACGCATATCTTATTACTGATTAAATTTCCCTCTAACTAAAGACGTACAATTTGAGATTTTTTCATGGACATGAAAAATTTTCTCAGTGTCAAGTAACCCAAGGGCTATTTTGGGAGATACCGACAACCAGAAATTTTTGTGATTAGGTGTAACAATTATCCAGTTACATCTATAACGTGGGTTCCATAATTTTGCAAGCTTATTCACTACTGATTAACAAGCATTGTTAATTTGAGGCTCAACTAAACTTTAACAGTTGAGTTTACTGGGTATTAATGCTTAATTTTATCCAGGAGTGTAGAAAAGCTATTTTCAATCATCTACAGCATTTATGAGACAATGATTAACTCTTGTTTCCTAACAAAAGTTAATTATTTCGCGAGTATATACACTAAAAATATTGAACTAAAATGAACTAAAATCAACTTTTAAATGTTAAATAGAAAACACCCGATTAAATGTGTTTATAATTTCAACATATCGGATAAATCAGGTTGATTATTATGGCTGTGAATACACAAAAAGCAACATCTGACCACAGCATAGGCAACATAGTTATTATTTCCTTCCTTGCCTTCTGTGGATTAAGCGTTATCTTTCTGCTTGGTCTTTTTTAATTTGAAATTTAAATAGTAGTCAACACCCTATAAGGGTGTCGCTATACAAACGAAGCCCGCGCTCGTCGGGCTTCGTTTGTATAGCGACTTCCAGCCTAATGACGGTATATATTTACACCCAAAATTTCCAGAAATAAAAAGCGATGTCGTCAGACATCGCTATTGATATTTAACTAATTTTTTTGTAGGGTAGTAATTTTTAATTCCCCGCAGGCAGTTGACCTTGCAACTAACCCATGCCATTTACTACTGGATAGAAATAGAAGGCGAACCCCAATACTGTATAGGTGGCTAATAGCAATGTGCCTTCTAGCCAATTAGATTTACCATCAGAACTAATGCTATTTGCAATCAACACCGATACAGCCACAGCCACTAATTCAAAGGGATTAAAATCTAAATCCATCGGCTGACCTAATACTCGCCCTGCTATCACTAAAACAGGAGCGACAAATAAAGCAATCTGCATACTCGATCCTACAGCCACGGAAACGGAAAGATCCATCTTATCTTTCATGGCAACAGTAACTGCGGTAGCATGTTCAGCGGCGTTACCAACGATGGGAACCAAAATCACCCCTGTAAACAGCGCTGTCAAACCTAGTTGCGATGTGGCTACTTCTAAAGAATCTACCAGCATTTCTGACTCAAGCGCCACTAAAAGAGTACATACTAGCAGCACCCCAGCCCACAACCAAATATTAGGCTTGGTATGAGAAATTTCCTCTGACTCGACTAAACCCACCTCATAAAGATAGGCGTGGGTTTTCATCGAAAATAGCAATGTCAGGGCGTAGACTATGATTAATACTACCGCCACGGCAAGGGAAAGATTTGCCAGAATTTGTTCGCTAATTCCAACAGAAGTATAGTTCATCGCTGTTGGCAGCAAAATCGCAATCACTGCCAAATTCATAGAAGCTGCATTTACTCGCGCTACAATTGGCTGAAATGTCTGTTCTTTGTAGCGAAGTCCTCCCAACAGCATAGAAAGACCCATCACAAGTAGTAAGTTGCCAATAATCGAGCCGGTTATACTGGCTTTGACTACATCCACTAGCCCAGCTTTGAGAGCAATTAGGGCAATGATCAATTCTGTAGCGTTACCAAAAGTAGCGTTTAACAGACCTCCTAAGCTTGGACCAACTACCACAGCAATTTCTTCTGTAGCCGCACCCATCCAACCTGCTAAGGGCAAAATTGCTAGTGCAGCGGTGATGAAAACTATCAACTCTCCCCACTTGAGAAATTGGGCTGCTAAGGAAACGGGGATAAACAACAAGAGAACGAGAAAGAGAATGTTTTTACCGGACATTTGTTACCTAAATTCTAGGGGATCAATCATAAAGGAGTGCTGGGTTATCCGGAAATCGAGGATTAGGAATTGAAAGTTGATAGTTGATGGTTGATAGTTGATGGTTGATAGTTGTTAGTTATTAGTTGACGGTTAACAGTCAACAGTTATCCACTAACATTGTACAGACCCGATTAATCGCGTCTCTACCACTAACCACTAACATTGTACAGACCCGATTAATCGCGTCTCTACCACTAACCACTAACATTGTACAGACCCGATTAATCGCGTCTCTACCACTAACCACTAACATTGTACAGACGCGATTAATCGCGTCTCTACTCAGCACCTCCAAAGACTAGACTCTAGGATACTCTCTACCCTGGGGTAGAACGGCTCAGAGTTTCTACTGTTTGCACTTTTTGGCTAGAAGATATGTAAAATGAATTTGCGATTTGTGCAGCTTTCGCAATCTTTTGTTACAAAAGTATCAATTTAAGCCCGAATTCTACACCAAAAATGGGGTTAATGTATTAAAAGACAATTAAGTTTTTTCGGGCTGCAAATCAAATAACCCGTTAACTAAGGCTTTTGTCAATGGATAATTCACTCATGCCTACGGGAAATGCGAAGTTTAAGAACGCAGATGACCCGCAAGACTAAGGCAATATGTCAAAAATTAGCAAGTTTTCTCATAGTTGTTTATACCGACATTTATCAGATGGGGCGGTAACTATTTTTGCTCTTATTTTCGAGAGGGCAACTGTAATTTTTAGTGATTTAGGATAAATATACATGACTTCAGCTGCTGAAATGCCGACTAGTGCTGGCTCATCGATGTCAAACCAAACCGAGGCATATACCCAGCAACCCGATCCGTTGAGAACGGCTACTGGTGTTTACGTAGCTGTGCATGGTCATTTTTACCAACCGCCACGGGAAAACCCTTATTTGGATGCGATTGAGCGCCAACCTGGTGCCGCACCTTTCCATGATTGGAATGAGCGGATTCACTGGGAATGTTACCGCCCAAATGCCTTTGCTAGGGTGTTAAACAACCGAGGTGAAGTGCTGGGGATCGTCAATAATTACGAGTATTTCAGCTTTAATATTGGACCGACGTTGATGTCATGGCTAGAACGCCATGATGTGGAGGTTTATCAACGGATTTTAGAAGCGGATCGTTCAAGTTGCGATCGCCTAAACGGTCATGGCAATGCGATCGCGCAAGTATACAATCACATCATCATGCCTCTTGCCAATTCGCTGGACAAACAAACCCAAATCCACTGGGGTAAAGAAGACTTCCGATCCCGCTTTGGACGCGATCCCGAAGGTATGTGGTTAGCAGAAGCTGCCGTAGATTACGCAACCTTAGAAGCTTTGGTTGCTGAAGGCATTCGTTTTATCGTCCTTGCACCTTCTCAAGCACAACGTTGTCGTCCCCTACCAAATAACGACAATCCCCACCCAGAATGGCACGAAGTCGGCGGTGCTCAAATTGATTCTACCCGCCCTTATCGTTGTTATTTGAAAGAAAGTGGGGAATTGGGAGTAGAGACACAGGTTATCGCGTCTGTACAAGAATTGGGAGTAGGCAGTGGGGAAAATGACGATCGCCCATACATTGATATCTTCTTCTACGATGGTCCGATATCGCGGGATATGGGTTTTAGTGATGTGGTTTACAATTCCAGTCACTTTACAGGACGCATCGGTTCAGCAGTGCGCGGGGATCATCGTCCTGCACAGTTAATTTCTGTAGCGACGGATGGGGAAACCTTTGGACATCATAAGAAAGGAACCGAGAAAACTTTAGCTTTCGCATTCATCGAAGAATTTCCCCGCCAAGGTTGGACAGTAACGAACTTTGCCCACTACCTCAGCTTAGAACCGCCAGCTTGGGAAGTAGAATTAAAACCAGTCACAGCCTGGAGTTGCGCCCACGGTGTCGATAGATGGCAAGATGATTGCGGTTGTGGTGGTGAAGGGGGAGTATGGCATCAAAAATGGCGGCGTCCGTTGCGAGATGCCTTAAATTGGCTACGCGATCGCTTAATTGAGGTATATGAAGAATATGGCAGACAGCTTTTGGGCGATCCCTGGCAAGCGAGAAATGAATATATCGAAGTGATGCGCGATCGCTCTCCCGCAAATATTAACCGATTCCTCAGCCGCCATCAAACCCACAAACTGACAGCCGCCGAACAAGTAGACGCATTACGACTTTTAGAAATGCAGCGTCATGCAATGCTTATGTTTACTAGTTGCGGTTGGTTTTTTGAAGAAATTTCCCGCCCAGAAGGAACGCAGATTATGCGCTATGCGGCGCGGGCGATGGAATTGGCGGGAGATGTGGCAGGTGTACAGTTAGAAAAAGGCTTTGTCAAACGCCTTGGTTTAGCCCCCAGTAACGTTGATATATTCAAGCATGGTGGGGAAATTTATCGCCAATTGGTGTTAACGGCACAAGTAGGTTTTAACCAAGTTGCAGCACATTATGCGATAAGTTCATTATTTGGTAATAGCGATCGCAAACCGACAGAAACGCGCAATTCTGCCAGCAAACTTCCGCATCCTTACCAAAAGCGGGTTTATTGCTACACCGCAAATGAGCTAGATTACCAAATGCAACGCCTGGGATCGCTAACTTTGGCGATGGGACAAGTAAAGCTGGTGTCAGAAATTACTTGGGAAAGCGAACATTTAGTTTTTGCTGTGCTGCATTTAGGAGGCTGGGATTTTCATTGCTGCATTCAACCGTTTGAGGGCAGACGTAGTTACAGCCAGTTAAAAGAAAAGCTATTTGGAGCGCTAGAACAAGCGAGTGCGGCGCATACTATCTTGGCAATGACGCAGTTGTTTGGCGAAGAACCTTTCAGCTTGCAGAATTTATTCGCTGAGGAACGCCATCGAATTATGCGGTTGTTGAGTCAGGAAACACTGGCACGTTTAAATGAGCTTTATACTCAAACCTATCGGGATAATTACGGAGTGATGATGGCATTCCACCGGGATGAACTGGAAGTACCGCAAGAGTTGCAGGTAGCAGCAGAGATTGCGTTAGGGCATCGGTGTATGATGACATTGCGATCGCTTGAGCAAGACATCGCCGAGCCGCAATTAAGCGCAAATCATCTGGTAGAATTGGAGGCGATCGCCAAAGAAGCGAAACATCTGCATTGTCGGCTGAATATTCATGACGGCAAGGTGATGTTAGAGCAATTGATTTTGCGATCGCTTTGGCAATTATTGCACGATCCCAACGGCACATTTGATGCAGATATCCAACGTTTGGAAAGGTTGATCGATATTGGCTATCAGATGAATATCGGCATCTCTCTGGAGCGATCCCAGGAATTATACTTTAGCTGTTTGCACAGTCAGATATTACCGCATTGTACCGCTGCGATCGCTAGTGGGAAAGATACTCATCAGTGTCGGCATTTGTTGAAGTTGGGACAAAAGTTAGCTGTTGATGTTAGTCCTTGGTTGGGTCAATTAGGATAATCTCACGCAAAGGCGCAAAGGCGCAAAGGGAAGAGGGGGGACAAGGGGGACAAGGGGGACAAGGGGACAAGGGGACAAGGGGACAAGGAGACACGGAGACACGGAGACACGGAGACACAAAAACGCGCTTTAAATTTCACCGCGTCACCGCGTCACCGCGTCCTCTCCACCTTCCCCCCATCTCCCCCTCTCCTTGTCTCCCCATCCCCCCCTCTCCCTCATCTCCCCCTACTTAAATGTGACGGTGAGTATTTTTTGAAGAAGCTTCGCGATCGCAATGGTAGGGATAAAGCCACTCACATTTGAAGAGTCCGTGGCTGTATTTTTCAAAAACAGTGCCGGCGTGTATTCCTGGTGCTAAATCAATCCCGGCTTTTGTTTTTATTTCGTATAGCTTGGGAAAAGCTGCGATCAAGACAGCAATAATAGCGCAAAAGTATAAGAAAACAGTACTTTTGGATAACTTTCGGGAGTTGCTGTTAAGGTTTTTAGACATATTCCTAAGAAACTAACAGTCAATATTATCCTAGAAATAAAAATGTCGCCGAAAGCGGTGATCACTTTTATCTGTTTTTTGCAGGTTGCAGGTAAAGCAGAGAGTTTGTAAGTTGCTGATATCATTTTGACCACCACGAGCGAGGGGTATAATATGGTCAATAGTGAGGTCAGTTTCCTCATTTTTTTTACCACAACTTTGACACTGATATTTGTCACGTTGAAATACATATTTCCTCACTTCTGGAGGGATGCGAATGCGGGGAGTTTTACTCATGTGCTGACTTCGTTTATCATGCGGCGAATGTCATCAAGTGGTGATTCGGGTTCTGTGATTTCTGGTGCTTCTTCAATTTCAGGTTTATCAGGGCAGAACTCTACACTAACTCTGATTTTAATTTTTCCTTTTTGCCAACCTTTAGCTCCTATCTTCAGTATTTCACAATCAAGGCCCTCGCCCAACCAGTCTTTATCGTAGTTATTCCGCGTTTGGGAATTATAACCAGTCGTATTAAATTGTAACCCTTGAGATTTTAATACATCATTTAATGCTGTTTGTACCGAACCTCTAAATGCCCGTTTTATCGTTTCTCTAAGTTTACCTACTTTAAACATTGCATAATCAGGAGAAGAACAAACATCATCATCGCCGTAATTTGGTAAAAAAGAGTTGTCGTGCATTTTAACTTTTATCCTGAAAATTATTTAAAAAACTATACTCAACAATTATATTCGCATCAAATATAAATCGTCACTACATCGGCGAAACGCCCTGCGCCAAGCGCACGCTACGCGAACAAAATAGAATTCGCTGGCTCACAAACAAAGTCCGCCTACGCCGACTTAAAACCTAAAACAACTCTTCCCTTTGCGTCTTTGCGGCTTTGCGTGAGAAAAATCTTTAACCACATAATCGCACAAAATCGTAACGAATTAAACTCCAAAAAACTCTGCGTTCCTCTGCGCTTACTTTGTGTTCCTCTGCGTTTAAAAACGCTACGATTTTACGCGAAGCTTAGATTCTAACCCTCCTCTACAACATCCCCTAAACCATCCGATACCAGAAACCCATTACTCGAAATACTTATTTTCGCAGCATCCGAAACCTCATAAATTGTCCGCAATTCATCAAATACAGGTAACAAAGAGTCATATAATTGCATCGCTTGCAAACAACTATTAATTGCCGAAACCGCTGAATTATACCCCTCAATCTTTTGTTCAACAGCAAGCAGTAACCGCCGATTATTCAAGATTTTATTCTCAGCTTCTTGTGCAAGTGTCTCTTCTAAATAAGCACGCGCATGAGAGTATTGTTGCAAAATATCATCCGCTTGCTTATCTGCCATTGGTAGCAACTGACTTTTGATAGTTTGGTTAATAGTTTGGCGGAAGTTTTTGCGAATAGTTTCAGAAACTTTCGGCTCAAAATCCAACTTCAATAATTGCCTAATTGCGGGTTCAGCTTCTACCATGCTTTCGCAGTCGTAACCTTGAGAAGTTTGCAGCAATGTTTGCCTAAATTGATATATTGAAAAAGTGCCTTCATCGTAAAATCTGGGACTTTCTCTGACAAAGCGATCGCATTCAACCCGCGCTGCACTTACAATCGCTTCAGAGACTAGTTTTTCTAAGGCTTTTAACTCAACTTCAATTCCGCCATCATT
>Ga0136635_10000311_pt1 | contig 12871 bp, 16 predicted proteins | sample AntDrymeUQ852106_2_FD_105495 | JGI IMG/M metagenome (GOLD analysis project Ga0136635, IMG submission 105495) | Polar desert sand microbial communities from Dry Valleys, Antarctica - metaG UQ85 (21.06) | ecosystem: Environmental > Terrestrial > Soil > Desert | place: Antarctica: Dry Valley... | reverse complement strand
GCAACGTGTCGTGGCAGGGTAAGTGAGTCTAAACGAGGCTCGAGAAACAGGAAAACACGCAAGAGGCCCCATAAAAAGATAACTATTCCCAACAAGAAATAGCCACTGATGATGAATACAGGGATCATATTTCTACCGAACGTCCTGCTTCAGCGATCCCCTACAGCTTGAGAGGATAAGCAGAGGGCGTGACAGCTCTGCTGGCGCGTTCTCTGCGAAAGTTACCACAAAAATCTGGTGCTGTAGAGGATTGCTGCGGCCTCCATCGAGGACTTGATTCCGCAATCGGAATGCTGCCATTCAGGCACCCTGACTCGGAAGCTTCCTCGGCCCGCTGGAAGCACTGGTTAGCTCTTTTTCTTTTTCATAACCACTTTGATTTGGCAGTGAAGTTTCGGCTTCTGAACCACTGCGTAGAGGTTGCCTCGCGATACCTGGAGAGTTTCAGGAATCGAAGTGGACGACAACGAGAAATGGCCGATGGAATCCGTCATAGTCTCTCCGTAATATGTCACTCCATAGTCGTCGTTGTTAAGGGACATGGCTTGAACTCGGGCGCCGGAAATGGGCGATGCATGAATGTCGGTGACAGTACCTCGGTAAAGGTAAGCTTTCTGTTCTGATTGAAGCGGCAGTTCTGTGCAATGATACGTCTTTTTTTTCACATAGGAAGTAAGTGACAGTAGGAGGACAAGAGCACAGAGTATTTTCATATTTTCAGCTTACGTGCAGCGACTTGTTAGCTTTTCTTTCTTTTCAGCAGAATTATTATTGGAATTACGCACCCAAAAATCATCAACCAAAAAAGAATTAATGAACCTCGATTAAAGGCAAGTGCCTGATCAAGATGCCCTTGCCACAGGCATCTGAATGCACGAGACATACCCTTCAGGTGGGAGTGTCCATGTCCTGCTAATCCAATATCATAAAGCCTTGCCTGAAATGTTCCAAGTAACTCCCAAATAGGATCGCAAACAGCTAATAAAGAGACCGCAGCAAGCAACCAACAACAGGCACAAAAAGCTCCTGTTGCTGATAAGAATGCCAGTCGATAGGGTCTATTTATAGACACCAGCTCCGGCTCCAGCAAGCGACCCTGCTATAATAAAAACAGATACGAATACCCATAATATTGCAAAGATAGATAAACCTAAAGCCCAATATCCAATACTAGATTTCTTATACACCAATGATACAATAGACAAGATCAGACCAATAAAGGCAAAAGGCCAGCCTCCCCATCCGCAACAGGCACCTCCAATAAAGCTCCATGCGGCTGCCAACGCTGCAAAACATACTGCTACTACGCCTATAATGAACGAGGCTTTTTCGTTTTTGTTTTCTTCCATATTTTATCTCCCCTTTATATTTAAAATGCTATTAGCGGTTTACCAATAGCTTGTGGTCACCATTATAACTACCCACTATACCCGATATTTCTTTCCCTTGAATTTCCAAGAGAACCTCAGACCTTGAGGAATTAACCAAATTGCCGGGCGCAGTGCTATACTCACTCTTACCTTTTGCGGCAACACAGTTGACAATTAAGTTGGCTATATTGTTCTTTGTAGGAACGTTGCTATCTAATCTTCCAGCAAACTGCCACTCGTATGATGGATCACTGAGATTTCTAAGTGTAAAAGTCAAAAACCTCCCGTCCTGTTCTTGCGATGTAAACTCTAATTCAACCTTGAAAGTTCCTCTGCGATGTGCAACTGTTCCAATGTATTTTGTTCCAACGCTTGTTGAAGCCAGTAGCGTAGTTTTATATGTTTTTTCTACTTCTTCTCTTAAACGACGCATAGACATTGAAGTGGCTTCTACCAAAGCTGTTTGTTGTTTGGCTTCGGAAGAGCCCTGTATAACAAAGTCTCCTTTAAACAAATCCTTTGGTTTGCCGACGGCAGGGGCTTCGAAAGCCAGTGGGAGAAATTTCCATCGATCTTGTTGTTTTGTATACTTTAATTTTCCGTAGATTGATTTACTTTCTCCGGCCGTTTGCGTTTTAATAAGCAACTGTTTTAGAGATGGGGTATCGAAAACTTGGTTTGTATAAGCTTCTCCAAATTTGGTTGACTTAAATGCAGCAATCCATTCCGCCAGTTTATTAAGTTCATCAATAGCGTTGTTGTATTTCTTGACATCATTTGGAGTTGGTGAACTATATAAGTCTTCTTTGGTAACTATACTCGCTTTATATGATATAAGCCCTTCGCTAGATGAGTCACTTACGTATGACATGTCAATAATATGGGCCTTTAAATAAGCAGGGAGCATTGTCTCGATAAACGCATTTAAATCTTCTTTAGGTGGTTTCGAGCCCGAGCTAGAACAAGAGCAGAAGATTCCACTAATTAGTATTGCTATTATTATAAAGTTTACTTTTTTCATTTATATTTGAGGGTTTATTATTAAGCGAACGTCCTGCTTCCGCGATCCCCTACAGCTCGTGAGGGTCAGCATTAGGCATGACAGCTATGCTGGCATAATCCCGTGCGAAAGTCACCACAGGAGTCTGGTACTGTAGGGGATTGCTGCGGCCTCCGTCGAGGCCTTGATTCCGCAATCGGAATGCTGCCATTCTGGCACCCTGACTCGAAAGCTTCCTCGGCTCGCTGCAAGCCCTGATTCGATGTCTTTCACCACACTGAAATATCGTACTAAATATATCCCTCTTTGTATGCGATGATCTCTCGCTCATCTCTTTTGAGATTTTTGACGTAAGCATTCTCTCTAGGTGGAGTCCACCAAGCTTCAGGACAGGAAGACCAACCAACAAACTTCGAGGAATCGAATGGCTGCTGAAATCCGTATTTTTTCCTTAGATTGTCGAAAACAGCTTGTTTACATTTGGCTCGGCTGCAGACGTCTGAAATCACCAGTCAATCCAGGTGACTGGTCGATGTATGTCTGATGGTCGGCACACTCTTTCTTAATGTCTGCTAATATGGAAGATTCAGTAAGGAACACCGTCGCCATAATCATAGAAAACGTTGCGACTCCAAGGAAGATCCAAGTCTGGTGTTTCTTTTTCATTACCGAACGTCCTGCTTCAGCGATCTATCGCGGTGCGATCTCCGTTGGAATGAAAGGGTATCAATCAATGATTTGTTGCCAGAAGGGGAGGGTTCTCCACCGTTTGGCACTGCGTAAGATGAAGGGAGAGAGATCTGCGACGGTGGCATCTGGGACTGCCCTTCTACGGGGTGGGGTGAAAAAGAGCGGGATAAAGCGGAAAGAGTGGGGAAATTTAAAAGCTGCCGCACTTGACCGCATCGGAATGATGGGAACTTGGTGAAATAAGCTAGGTTGTTGGGACATCGAACGCCGACACGCGGAAAGGGAGGAAACTTCCGAGTTCTTTGATTTTCAAACGTTTTTAAAGAACGCACAAGAATAAAAAAGGAATGGAATTGGTGAAATCTCGTGCGTGTGTGATGGAGGGTCAAAAAGAAATTGCTGGTTACCGGCTTAAGATTGCAACTCGCGGACGGTTCGTTAGCGTTTTTCTCTTAAGAATGCTTGGTTATTTCGCATTTGATTTTCTCGATATCTATCTAGTAAAGCATCCCGTGCTTTGTTTAAATGGGAAATCCTTACGGCCCTAAACGTTAGGGGAAGGACAACGAAGGTCCCCGTAAAGAGAATGGTTAGAACACATGTCGGTGATCCATAATGGTTGAAAGTTAGACAGCGACAGTGTATTAGTCTTCCACTGAGTGGTGGGGAAAGCCGGTTGATGGTTTTTGTTTCGGAAAACGGCAAGTGCTTGCGGCAGGAATAGAAAGGAACATGATGAAGGTTGAAAATTTAAGAAGTCCCGCAGATCAGGTCGGAGGGATTGTATATTTCGGTCGGATGGTGGATAAAGTACGCCTAAGAGCGGAAGGCTCGTTGCCAACGGAGTATGTGCAAAATCTGGGCACCGGATTCGATGGGCGCTGTCTCCGTTTTCTCCGGGTGAGTTATGAACAGTTGCAGGGTGAAGTGAAGCCGGGCGTTTCGGATTTAGAAATTTTAGAAAGATGTTTTTGTCTCGGACGCAAGCCCGACGAAGAGGAAATTGAGATCTGGAACGAGTTCATGCGCAAGCGGGGCTGGAATGACGAGGCATCGGAACTTGTGGCCAAGCGGAAATTGGAGAGTAATTTACAGAATCTCGACGAAATTCAGACTATGTTTGTCTACATCGATGCCGATGAGGGCCGGTTTAAGGCGAAAAGTCCGAAGATTATTTTGAAGAAACTTTTTACGAGCTGAGGGAAACGTTAGAGTGAATTGATTCCTTAGTTTGAGTGGGCGCCGGGATTTTACTTTTTTTCTCAATTAAAAAACTCGGAAGTTTTAGAAAAAAGGTGTTGGTGGGAGAAAAATCGTGAGCGGTTGTATGGGGGGGTGAAGCGAAGGGGCGACGGACTTTGGGCTTGGGGGGCGATTCTTCTCGAGAGGCGATGACAGGATGACAAACTTTAGATGTCAATGACGGGGCCTTTTCCGGGCGGGGGGTTGGAGGCGTTTTTGGGTTCGGGCGTGCGGTTGATGGCTAGGCGGGGTTTGTCTTTTCCAAAGAATCCGAGGATGGTGCTGATGAAGCTGATGATCAAGGAGCCGCCGAGAGCCGAGCCAAATCCGTGAACTTCAAAGCCGTGTTCATGCAGAACGGCTCCGGTAAAAAAGAGCAGGATCGCGTTGAGAACAAAATAGAAAAGACCGAGGGAGACGAGGAGGAGTGGGGCGGCGAGAATGAGGAGGAGCGGTTTAACGAAAGTGTTGAGGGCCGTGAGTACGAAAGAAGCTCCCACGAGGGCGGCTAGGGAATTGCATTCGATGCCGGAAACCAAAAAATCCGCGACCATGATAGCGACGGTAAGAATGATCCAGCGAATTAAGAATTGTTTCACGGTAAATTGTTGAAGGATGAATTATAAAGCAGGAGAGAGCCTAGGGCAAGGAGCGCTGGATGGGGTCGGACCCGATTTTATTTCGCAGGATTTTTAACGGAGGGCAGGAGCTCGTTTCATGGTTACCTTTAAGAGGGGCGCTACGGAAAGAGAAGACCGTTAGGTTGAGGGTTCGTGGTAGATTCTTGGCACGCGAGGGGTGATGTGACACCAGATTTCGTAGGGAATAGTTTGAGCGAGTCGGGCAAGTTCGCTAGCCAAAATCTGTTCCTTTTTCTGCGAGCCGATTAAAACGACTTCATCGCCAGACCTGACTTCGGACACACGGGGGACACCCACCAGGATTTGATCCATCGTCACCCGGCCACGGACGGGGCAGCGTTTTCCGCCGATTAAGACTTGGGACTGATTTGAGAGGAGGCGGAAGTAGCCGTCTCCGTACCCGACGGAAACCACGGCAATCTTTTCCCTATGTTTGGTTTGATAAGTCGAACCGTAGCTGAGAGGGCTTCCTGGAGCCATGGTTTTGACCAGGGTGACGCGGGCTTTCCAGGTCAGGACGGGTTGGAGAAATTTTTGGTAGCGCGGAATGGGGCTGATGCCGTAAAGGGAAAGGCCTGGCCGGATGAACGCGGCTTGAGGATCTATTTTCCGGAGAATGGCCGCGCTGCTGCTGGTGTGGTGTGCGGGATGTTCTCCGAGGAAGGGTTGGAAACGGGACCATTGCGCCATGGTAAAGTCTGGATTGTTGTCGGGTGCGGCAAAATGGGTGAAGATGCCTTTCAGTTGGAGAGAGTCCATGCGCCGGACGGCGTCCAGAAGTGGTTTTGCCCTTTCGGTGGAAACGCCCAAACGGCCCATGCCGGTATCGATTTTGACATGGACGGCCAATTTTTGTCTGAGACGTTTGGCCACTTGCTGGGCCTGTTTAGCTTCCTCGAGGCTGGAAAGGGTGACTATCGCCTTGCACCGCAGAATTTCTGGCAATTCTTCGGCGAGAAAAGCGCTGAAAAGAAAGATCGGTCTGTGAATTCCGGCGGCCCGCAGAGTGATGGCTTCATGGACGTGGGCGCAGCCGAAAACTTCACAGCCTTCTGTTTGCAGGAAACGTGAGATGGGAACCAAGCCGTGGCCGTAGGCATCTGCCTTCACTAAGCCCATGACTTTGGTTTGGGCCGGGGCCAGAGAACGCAGCCAGCGCAGGTTGTGCCGGAGGGCTTTCAGGTTGATATCACACCATGTGCGCATAGGAAAAGATGCTAAAGGCTAAGGTTGGTAGACGAGATCTGTGGAGGGCGTCATGCGGGGTGGTTTCCCGTTAGGTGCCCAAGGCGGGGCGCAAGTAGATGGGTTCAAGGGGAAGGTTGGATTCGAGGCCTTGGGCCATGCTATAGCGAATGAGGTCGGCGGCGTGGGGGGTTTGGTGGTGGGGCACTGCTAACAAAGGATCCGAAGTCACGGCATGGGAACATTTTCCAATCCAGTTTTCAAGCTCGTCCCGCTCGATGAGCTGGCTGGGCCGGGTCATCTGGCCGCGCTCGTAGCAGGTGACGAAGACTTGCTGGCGTTTGGCATCGGCAAAAACTCCTAGAAATGAAACCTGGGGCAGGAGCCAAGCCAAGGCGTGAGAGCTACGGACGGCATGGAGGGGACATTTCCAGACGAAGCGCAGGCCTTGGGCCACGGCAACGGCCACCCGAATTCCGCTGAAGGAACCGGGGCCGACTCCCACAAGAATGCGGTCCATGGGAGTGCGGTCGGACATTTCGCGCGCCATGCTTTCGGGAAGAGTGATGGAGGCACGGCCATTGGAACTCGCCTGGGAATGAAGTTTGCCATCTTGAAATAAAGCCCAGCTACCCGTGGCGGTGGAAGTTTCCAACGCAAGGGTGCGGCCGTGGAAGGGGGCGGAAGGGGACATGGAGGAATGCTAAAGGCTCGGGGTTGAAGGTTGAAAGAGGATTTCGCGCGAAGGCTGATAGTGAAAAAATTCGGGAGGAAGGGCGCTGACGAAAGGGTTCAGATGGAAGGTGCATTTCGCAGGATCGTGACATCCGTTTGGAGGTGGCCTTCGTTTTGCCAGCTTATTTCGCGGTCTCTTTCAGAGAGAATTTTAAAGGTAATGTTCCAAGTTTCCTTGGGCCATTTCCCCGGGTATTGTCTAGGCCATTCAATCACGGTCACACCGGCGCCGGGAAGTTGGTCGGGGAGATCGATCTGAGTCCAATCGGAGGTGGGCTTCAGGCGGTAAAGGTCCCAGTGAAAAACAGGGAGACGGCCTTCGCGATATTCGTGAACGAGCGAAAAGGTAGGGCTGGTGACGGCTGCGTCGGAACCCAGTCCAGAGAGAAGGCCTTTGACCCATTCGGTTTTTCCTGCGCCGAGATCGCCATGCAGACAGATGATGGTGCCTATTCCTGCCTGAGCGGCGAAAGTGGCGGCGTGGCCCCGGGTTTCTTCCGGGCTATGCGAAATAAAAGGAGAGTCGGGAACGCTCATGTGCTGATGGGAAGAAGATGATCGAAGCCCCGGAGAATTAACCCGTCGGAATCGGAGGATTGGCTGGAGGAAACGATTTCACCGATCCGGCTGAGTCTGGTTTTGAAGGGCCACTTTTTCTCCAGGAGGGCCGAGCGCTTTTTCGAAACGGTAAAAAGGAGCTCGTAATCTTCCCCGTCATTGACGGCGTGATCGGCCGTCGTGCGCGGCGAAAGCGGGAGTTGTTTTTGATGGATGCGAAAGGAAACGCGGGAGGCCAAGGCAAGGCGTGGCAGGTCTTTTCCCAGACCGTCGCTAAGATCCATCATGGCCGAAGGATAGTGATAACGAACGAGCCATTGGCTTTCGGGCAGGCGCGGCGTGAAGCGGAGGTGGCGCCCAGATCCTGAACCGCCCAAGGTTCCGGTGACGTAGAGGGAATCACCGGGTCTAGCACCTTTACGTGAACAAAGAGTTTTGGCGGTGGCAAGGCCGAAGCCAGAAACACAGAACCAAAGTTCGGCGCTGCGAGTGGTTTCACCACCGACCAAGGCGACGCCGAAAGCTTGGGCAGTTTTTTGCATGCCGGCATAGCAGGCTATAAGAAAGGCCGGGGAAAAATTATGAGGCAGGCCGAGGGCAACGAGGAGAGCGCGAGGTTGTGCGCCGGCGGCTGCAAAATCACTGAGCACGCGGGCTACTGCCTTATGGCCGATTTGTCGGGGAGATTGAGTGCGGAGGAAGTGGACGTTCTCCACAAGGGCATCGGTTTTGAGGACGGGCAGAGCTTTGGCGGAGAGAGGCGCGAGGGCGGCACAATCATGACCAAGGCCTAGTCTGACAAACGAAGGTTGTGTCCAAGAGCGGGTGAGACGGGTGATCAAGTCGTCTTCGTTGGAGGGGTTCATAGTTAGGAACGGAAAATTGGGGTCGTTAGGGTATCAGGGCTGGCGTTGGATCAATAGGCTTAAACAGGTAGCGAAATTGAAGATTCCGTGCAAGAGGATGCTGGAAATGAGGGAGCCGGAGTATTCGTAAACCAAGGCCAGGGCGATGCCAAAAACGACTAGAGGCAGAAAGGAAGGGAGATGATAGTGGATAGAAGCGAAGAGCAGGGCGCTGATGAGCAATGCGCCCGAGCGAGGGATCTTCGATTTGAGCCAAGGATAAAGAATGCCGCGGAAAAACATTTCTTCCCAGAGGGGCGCCAACACGATGGCCAGGACCAGAATCTGCACCATTTTTTTCCATTCTCCGCTTTCAAATTGTTTAATCGAATCCTGGGTGAAATCGGTATAGCCCAATTCGCGACAGATCAGCACGGAAAGAATGGCGGTAGCCGAAACAGGAAGGAAGAGGGCGAGGTAGGTGTTACAGGACCAGCGGAAACAGCGGGGCCAGGGCACCGCATTCAAGCCCCACTGATCGAGAAGATGCACATTAAATTTTCGTGTGTAAAAAACGGCGGCTCCGAAAATAACGAGCGGGAGGAAAGGGGTCAAAGAGGAGATGATGACCAAGGCGGACAGCGAGACAATGGTGACTATTTCAATGATGGAGAAAGGAATGGCGGGTACATTATTCCAGCGAAGGAAGCGGGAGCCTTCGATGTGAATGATGCGGCCCAAGGCATAGAGGCTGAGCAGGGGCAGGATGGAATAAAGGACTGCCAATTCTGGAGTGAACGATTTTGGAATTATTTCATTCATCCGTTAAACAGGGCTGGAGGGGATAAGGTTCGTTCATTGAGACCTACTGGCCCGAAAAGCTAGCAGGTTAAGCGAAGGCTATTTTCCGAAAAGATGGCTCGAAATATAATAGAGTTTGCCGGTTTGAAGTTCCAATTGCTTGGGACCGATCTCCACCGAAACGCGGCTGCCAGCGGCATGGCTTTCCCCTAAGGCGCGGAAGATGCGGGAGAAACTGTAGGGGGCTTCGAGGTTGACCACGGCAGATTTTTTGTCGGCGTGACTAAGTTCAATCGCTTTGGAAATCGCATTCTCAAAATAACCCGTGCCATCGATAAGTCCGTCTTTGAGAGCTTGCTTACCCGAGAGAATCCGACCGTCGGCGGATCCTGAGCGGAGTTTGGCTTCGTCGAGATGGCGTTCTTTTGCTACGATACCGACGAACTTGTCGTACGTTTCGTTGATCAGACCTTGCACGAGTGCTTTTTCCTTTTCCGTGACGGGGCGCATGGGATTGAGAAGATCTTTCAATTCGCCTGACTTAAACGTGAGCACGCTGACGCCGATTTTGTCCGCGAGACTTTGATAATTAATCGCCTGCATGATCACCCCGATACTGGCGGTAATGGTGAGTTCATTTGCCATGATGTATTCGCCGCCGACGGCCGTGTAATAGGCACCGGAAGCCGCAACACTTTCCATGTAAATGACCACGGGTTTCTTGGCGTTCGTTTCCACCACGTGATGGTAGAGAACATCGCTCGCGGTGACTTCGCCTCCAGGGCTGTCCATGCGAATGATCACGGCTTTAATGCTGTCATCGTCTCGGACCTGTTTTAATTTTCCTACGAAATCATCGATGGCAGTTTCATAGACTTCGCCGGGCGTGGAATAGCTGATCACGCCGTAGAGGTTAATCACGGCTATTTTGTCTTTGGAACTTGCATCGCCTCCGAGAAGTGTTTCCTCGAAATTCGGGATTTCGAGTTGTTGGGAGGCGCCCAATTGGATTATATTAAAGGTCAGACTGGCAACCAGCGCGACAATCAGGAACAGGGTAAGGCAGCCGATAAACTTTCTCATGAAGGGAAGGAAGTTGCCACTCTCATCAGTCAGAAGCAAGTCCAAGCATGAAACGAACGGACAGGACCCCAGGAATCGAAGCGGCCCGGCTGTTGCAGGCCGTGCGGACGGCTTGGAACGGAAATTGTTCAGGCGAGAGCGTGGCAGTGGGGCTTTCTGGGGGGATGGATTCGATTGTGTTGAGCGAAGCCTTGTATCGTTGCGGCATTCCTTTTGTGGCATTCCATTTTAATCATCGATGGAGAGGAGAACAAAGCCTAGCCGACGCGAAATGGGTTAAGCGGTGGTGTGCGAAAAGATCGATTCCCTGCGTGACTGGGTTGGCCCGAAAAAAGGGTATAACCAGTGAAGGGGAAGCAAGGGATAAGCGCTGGCAATTTCTGCTGCGGAGTATGAAAGCGAAGGGGATTGGTTATCTGTGGCTGGCACAGCATGGGGACGATTTGGTGGAAACATTTTTACTGCAATTATTGAGGGGCGCGGGGTTGGAAGGATTGGCGGGAATGCAGGATGTGCGCGAACGGGAAGGCGTGCAGGTGATGAGGCCGTTGTTGGACTTTAATAAGGCAGCCTTGGCAGACGTGGCGAAAAGTTGGAAACTGGATTGGAGGGAAGATGCCAGCAATGCCGACCTAGCCATGTTTAGAAATCGAGTCCGCCGCAAACTCATTCCTTACTTGGAAAAAATCGCAAAAAGGCCGGTGCGGGATCAGCTATGGCGGACGGCGCGGGTGATCGCGGACGAGAACCGCTATTGGGAAAGCGAGATGCCAGCGGAGTGGCCGAAGGAGGCGCCCGTTTCCATTCGCGAAAAGGGGGTGGCGTGGCAGCGGCGATATTTAAGAGGATGGTTAAAACAGCATCGAGTTTCTGATTTGGGCTTTGAGCTTTTGGAAAGGGTAAGGGCGCTTTTGACAGAAATGACGCGTGCGAAAGTGAACCTGCCCGGCGATCGGTTTTGCCGTAGAAGGAATGGAAAGCTTTGGATAGAAGGGTGAAAGTGGAGATGGGGATGGGCCGGTTATTTTGGGAGATTCACGTCGCCTCCATGCGTGCTTGTATTTCTTGAAGCTTGATGGATTAAAAAGAAGGTCGCTCTAAAAGAGGGCCTTTTTTTATTTCATTCTGGCTTTAGTGTTGGATTCTTAACTCCTGTGCGTTTCAAAGATTATTACCAAACCCTGGGCGTGGCGAAAGATGCCACGGAAGACCAAGTCAAAAAAGCCTTCCGCAAGTTGGCCCGCCAGTTCCATCCCGATGTGGCTAAAGACAAAAAGGGGGCGGAGGAAAAATTCAAAGAAGTCAACGAGGCCTACGAAGTTTTGGGTGATCCTGCCAAGCGAAAGAAATACGATCAACTGGGACCGAACTGGCAGCAGGCCGAGGGCATGCCCGGCAGAAGCGCAGCATCCGGGGGTGGTTTCCGCGGAGGACAACCTGCCGGCGCGGAGGAATTTAATTTTGGCGGGACTGGCTTCAGTGATTTTTTCGAATCGATGTTTGGCGGGGCCCGACGGCCACGCGGCGGCGGTTATTCGTTCAGTGAAGAATATGAAGATGGGTACGAATCGGTCCGGCCAGGTCAGGATTTGGCCACGGATATATTGGTGACGCTGGATGAAGTGATCCACGGTTCTACCCGAAATCTAACGGTGCAAAGGCGCGATGTGGCGTCGGGCACGGAGACTTACCAAGTCAAAATTCCTCCCGGTGTCCGGGAAGGACAGCGCATTAGGCTTACTGGTAAGGGCCACGCTGGGCCAGGGGGAGGCCGCGCAGGCGACCTTTACCTGCGGATTCGTTTGGCGCGGCATCCTGATTTCCGCGTGGAGGAAGGCAATCTACATTACGAGCTGGAGTTGAAGCCATGGGACGCAGTCTTGGGAGCGAGTGTCATGGTGCCGACTCTGGACGGGCAGGTGAGCTTGCGAGTGGCTCCTGGCACTCAAAATCATCAGCGTTTGCGGCTGCGCGGGTTGGGTTTGCCAGATAAGGAAAAGAAGCGGGGTGATCTGTTTGTCGAAGTTAGAATTGAAGTTCCAGAGACCGTCACCACACAAGAGCGTGAGCTTTGGGAACAATTGAAAACGTTGGGCGCGCCTAATCTATAAGCAGGATGAAGCTTTCTTCGATTGTTTTTCTGAGGTTGGCTCCTACCTTGAGCGGAATGCAGCGATTTTTTTTACTATTCATTTTGGCAGGCTTGGGAGTTTTTCAGGCCCAAGCATTGCCTCCGATCAGTTTTGATCAGTTCAGTAAAATGACCTATCAGAAACTCGATCCCTACATTGACGATTATTATAAACGATATCCCGAGCAAAAAGGCACTGAAATTACGATTAGAAAATTTTTCCAGGAACATCCGCCTGATTTGTTAATGGTGCAATTGCAGAAGGACGCGCCATTATTCTACGCGGGCGTTAAAGCCAAAGCCGTGGCGGCCCAGACAGGCAAATCGCGTTCCAAGTATACCTTGGATGATTTTTTACTGATTCCGGAAGCGGAAGAACTGGAACTGGCCAAGTTGACGGGGCCTTATTTGCACACCCTTCTGACAGATCAGAATTCCCGGGACGGACTCCAAAAATTGGCCCGCAAAGAGAATCGTGCGTTGGAAGTGGCATTTATGTTAGTGCAGATGCGCGCCCAGCAAACGAGCGCGGAATCTTTCTCCGCCGATCTTTCCCAAATTATGATGGGCCTGGCTCAGTTGCGGCAGTC
>Ga0136635_10000310_pt1 | contig 12874 bp, 10 predicted proteins | sample AntDrymeUQ852106_2_FD_105495 | JGI IMG/M metagenome (GOLD analysis project Ga0136635, IMG submission 105495) | Polar desert sand microbial communities from Dry Valleys, Antarctica - metaG UQ85 (21.06) | ecosystem: Environmental > Terrestrial > Soil > Desert | place: Antarctica: Dry Valley... | reverse complement strand
CGCTCACGAGCAGCGTCGCCGATCCCCCCCAGACCGCACGGGGGGCGCTCGCTGCGCGCTGCCAGGCGTGCGCCGAGGGAACGGCGGACACGGGTCGCCCCGCGCAGCTCGGAAGGAGCGCCCAGGGCAGCGCGTGCAGCGCTCCGGTCGGTGCGAGCACGAGCTCGCGGTCGCCGGTGAGGCGATGGAGCGGTGCGAGCAGCGCAGCGTCGAGTCGCGCCGCGGCGTGGCGCAGCGCTTGCCCGAATGCCTCGCGGGAGGCATCGTCAACGGTGCCGTGAGCGAGGCGGCGCATTGCGAAGCGCAGGCCGTTCAGCTCGCGCTCGAGCGGGGGAAAGGCGCCAAGCCGCCGCAGGCACGCGCGACCCCCGGCCACGACGACCGCATGCAGCTCCCCTCCAAGCACCAGGTACTCGATCAATGCGCGATCGCCGAGCAGCGCGCTCACCCCGTGCGCGCCAAAGGCTCCCGCCGAGGCGTCCTCGCCGGCGAGGGCGTGGCGTGCGCGCCCACGCACCTGCTGCTCGAGCAGCACGAGGCGGCGCCGGGACGCCGCCACGTCGCCTTCCCCCGCCACGGCTTCGTCCACGCCCGCGGCCGCCGCACGCAACTCGGCGAGCGCGTCGGCGAAGGCGGGATCATCGGGCGGGCGCCCCGGCTGCATGCGGAGTGCGCCGGCGCGGCGCCGCTCCTCCCACAGCAGCACGCGGCGAGCGTCGCCGGACTCCAGCGTGAGCTGCACGCCGAGCGCCGCGAGTTCCACCGAATGCGACGCGGTGAGCGCACGCAGCTCGGTCGAGCCGAGCCGTCCACGCTGGCGGTCGACCGCGCCCATGCCGGCACCGAGTGCCGCGAGCGCGCCGCGCCGGTCGCCGGCCGCAAGGCGCGCGAGCGCCTCGGCGTGCCACGCGCGCACGCGCAACTCCTGCGTGCCGCGGTGACGCGCGCGCCGCGCAAGGGCGAGCTCGGCCTGTGCGCGCTCGTGCAGGCCGAGGTGCAGGGCGACGCGCGCCGCCACGATGCGGGAGTCGAGCGCCGCTGCAGCCCAGCCCGCCGCCGCGAGCGCGTCGGCTGCTGCCGACGCGGCGGCGAGCAGCGCCCGCGACCGCGACCCGGCATCCCAGCGCGCGCGCAGGGACGCGTGCCCGGCGAGCGCCGCCCAGGCCGCGCGGTGCTGACGCACGAAGGCGCGCTGCGCCTGGCGCGCGAGGCGCAGAGCCTCGGCGGGCTCCCCTGCGCGAAGGCTCGCATGCGAGAGCATCAGGCGCGCCTCGGCGAGGTCGGAGTCCATCCCGCGCGACTCCAGCTGACGCACCGCCTCGGCCGCCGATGAACGCGCTTCGTGCGTCAGCGAGACAGACAGCAAGAGCTCGCAGCGGTCGAGCCACGAGATCCAGGTCGGGATGCCGAGCTCCCGCAGCTCCTCTTCGGCCTGGTCGTACCAGGCCAGTGCAGCCGGCACATCGCCGCGACGCGCGGCCACGAATCCGAGGTTGTGGTGAATCTGAGCAACGCTCACGTGCTGTCCCAGCTCGCGATCGATCTCCTCGGCGGCGAGCAGATCGGCCTCGGCGGCGCGCACGTCTCCCCGGTAGGTGTGCAGCACGCCGCGGTTGATGAGCAGGCGGGACTCCCACACCGTGTCGCCGTGCAGCTGAAAGGCCGCCAGCGCCACTCGATAGTTCCAGAGCGCCTCGTCGAGGCGGCCGAGCCGCTGCAGGATCAGAGCACGCTGCATGCGGAGCCGCGCGCCTTCCAGGTCACTCATCATCAACAGGCCGGCACGGTCGGATTCCGTCAGCGCAGCCGCGCCGTCGCCCGCATACAGCAGCATCAGCGCAAGGCTCATCCGCGCCTCGGCCTCGCGCTGCGCAAGGCCCGCCCGGCCGGCGATGCGCACGGCGCGCCGCAGGTGCACCACCGCCGTGACCAGCTCGCTGCGCTCCTTCGCGACCAGGCCGAGGACGCGCTCGGCAACCGCCTCGACCTCGGCGTCACGCGCGGCTCGAGCCGCCTCTCGAGCGTCGGCGGCGAGCGCGTGGGCTCTTCGTGCGTCCGCTCGCACGAGCAAGAGCGCTTCTTCGGCGATCGCGAGACTCGGACGCGCGACGCCGGTGGTCGCCACGGTCACACCGAGACCCACTGCGTCTCGTAGACCACGTCGGTACCCGAGAGCTCACAGCGGAGGCTGAGGATGCCGGGCGAAACGTCGTGCAGCTCGAAACGCCCCAGCTCGTCGGCCTCCGTGTGCAACTCGCCGGACTCCTGGCGCAGGAGCACCTTCGCGCGCTGGGGCGGCACAAGCTGACCGTTCACGCGGCGAGCATCCCCATCCGGCGCGACGTCGAGTTCGATCGTCAGCTCTCCGACGCGGAACGTGAGCGAACGAACCGCTCCCACGCCGCGCACCCCCGCGAGTGGCTCGGCTGCGAGATTCGAGTCTCGCAGCAGCTCGGCCAGCTCAGCATCGATTCGCCGCCAGCCGTAGACGAGGCGCGCACCCTCGATCACGCGTTCCGGAACCGGGTCCGCAGCAACAACTGCCGCGCGCAACTCGTCGAATAGCAGGTCGTCGTCCTCGGACACGCTCACGCACCTCCCTCGAGGGCCAGCGCGACGAGCGCTCCGTCTCGGCGCAGCCGGTCGAGGCAGCGCGCGCGGGTTGGGCCGATCGAGCCGACGGGCATCTCGAGGGCCGCTGCCACGTCGTCGTAGCTCGGCGCGGGATCGGCCATCAGCACGCGCAGCAGGCGCTGACACCGCTCGCCTAGCCGGGTGAATGCCCCACGCATCGCGGCTGCTCGCTCGCGCTCGAGCAGACCGTCGCCCGAGCCCGCCTCGTCACCCGGGAGCGAGTCGAGGTCTGCCACCACCTCGCGCTGACGGCCGCCGAGCGTGCGCAGGCATTCACGACGCGCGGTCGTGGCGAGCCACGCCCCGACGCGCTCGGGCTCGCGAAGGCTGTCGAGCCGCTCCACGAGACGCAACCAGGTCGTCTGGCTGACGTCGGCAGCGTCCGCGTCTGACAGGCGATGGGAGCGGGTGACGGCCCAGACCAGGCCCGCAAACTGCTCCACCAGAGCATCCCAGGCCGGCCGGTCGCCGGCAGCCGCAGAACGAACGAGCGCTCCCACCGACATTTTCGCCCCTCCCGAGCCGATGCGCGCAAACCTAGCAAAGCGCATAATCGCGTCCAAGCTCTCGAGGGGGGAATCGTGGACGGCTGGCGATGGGACGATGTTGCACGCCCGCACGATCCGGGCGAAGAACGGATGGGCTATCTCTACCGCCCGAACGAGATCGTGGTGCGCGTCGATCCCGACCGGCACGATCTGAGCGACCGGATCGACAAGGTCAATGGGAAGCCGGCGCGGCGGCGACTCGTCCCCGCGATGAACGCGGAGATCTACGACCTCGGGGCCGAAGAGCGCATAGCCGACGTCCTCGGGGACCTGCGGGGGGAGGGGGTTCCCGTCGCAAGGCACCTCGTCATGCGCGGTGAGCCCTGGTATGCCGGAGGACCGGGCGGTCCGCCGGCGCCCGCCGACATCGGCGATGTGCGCCGACCCTGCGACCGGGGCAAGGGCGTCATGATCGCGGTACTCGACACGGGCCTCGAGACCCATCAGTTCTTCGCCGCCGGCGATGTGCAGGGCGTGCGCCCACCGTTCGCCGATGTCGCCGATGCGGACGGCGACAAGAAGATCGATTTCCAGGCCGGCCACGGCACGTTCGTGAGCGGCGTCATCCTGGCCGATGCTCCCGGGGCGAGCATCCGCGTGCTCGGCACCCTCAATAGCCACGGGTTCGTCAGCGAGGAAGACCTGTGCAACGACCTCGAGCTCGCCGGAAGCAAGCTCGGAGTGCAGATCGTGAACCTGTCGCTCGGCGGCTATTCCGAGAACGGAGACGAGCCGGTCGGCCTGGCTCACGCGATCGACGAGCTGCGCGCGCGCGGCATTCTCGTGGTTGCCGCGGCGGGCAACGACAACCGCAGCGATCCGTTCTACCCCGCCGCTTTCGACCGCGAGAACGTGCTCTCCGTCGGGGCGGTCGTCGGCGAGAGTCCCGACTTCGTGCGCGCGGACTACAGCAACCACGGGGACTGGGTGCACCTCGGCGCCGCGGGCACGATCCAGGGTCCGTTCCTGACCTACAACCAGGAGCGCGAGGGAAACGGGATGGACACGCACAAATCGATCCCGGCCCAGAATTTCACAGGTTGGGCGACCTGGGCCGGCACATCGTTCGCCACTCCGCAGGTCACAGCAGCCGCCGCGGTGTTGCTGTCCGCCGGCGTTGCCAGAAACGCAATCGACGCCGCGGACATGCTGCGTCGAATGCCGGCGTCGCCCGGCATGAAGCGACCGGTCGTCACCCTCGATGCCGTCGATGGCCTGCTTCCCTGAGGCGGGGAGCGGCCGTGGCGGGCGTGCCGGGGGGCACGCCCGCCCACTCTGAACGGTCACGTCGCGAGCCGGGGCACGCGCCGGAGCGCGATCAGCAGGTCGGCGAACCGGCGGCGACGACGGTGCCGGCCACCGCTGGAGGTCTCCGCCGCCTGGCAGCGCTGGTAGGCGCGCGCCTCTGCGGCCAGGGAGCGCTGCTCGGCCTCACGCTGGATCTGCTGCTGGCGCTCACGGGCGAGCGTCGCGAGAAAGTAGGGATGGTGATACATGGCGCACCTCCTTCGGGCATCGGGGGATTGCCATAACAGAGCCGCGACCGGCTCCGCTGATACGTCGTCCTAGCGGGCGGCGACCAGCAGGGTGCGGGCGGTCGAGCGATCGCGCCGGCCCACGACCCGGCAGAGCGCAGCGACGCAGGCCGGATCCCAGTGCGAGCCGGCACCGTCGCGCAGCAGCTGGAGCGCCTGGTCGCTGGGACGTGCAGCCTGGTAGGTGCGATCCTCGGTCATCGCCGAGTAGGCATCGCACACCGACACGATGCGCGACTCGACGGGTATCCGGTCGTGGTCGAGGCCGTCGGGGTAGCCGGCGCCGTCCCAGCGCTCGTGGTGGTGGTGCACCGCGTCCGCGGCATCGCCGAACCCGGGCATATGCGCGAGCATGCGCGCGCCGACCTCGGGGTGGGATCGCATGACTTCCCATTCATCGTCCGTCAGCGCCGTTCGCTTTCCCAGCAGCGCATCGGGGATCGCGACCTTGCCCACGTCGTGCAACCAGCCGGCGAGGACTGCGCGTAGCGACGCCTCGGCCTCGAGGCCCAAGTCGAGCGCGACCGCCTCGGCGAGCGATGCGACCATCCAGCAGTGCGACTCGGGCGCACCCTCGCGTAGCGACATCGCGATCCCGAGCGTGCGCGCCTGCCGCAGCAGGTCGGAGCGGCCGGCGACGAGGTCGTCGACGGTCAGCTCGCCGTCGACTGCGATCCCGCCGTGGCGCGGCGCGGCCCGGAGCGCCCCGTAGGCGCGCGAGACCAGCACCTCGCGCCCACTGCGACCGTCGGCTCGCGCCACCCCTGCATACACGTCGAGGGCGATTGCGTGGCCCGAGACGGCGTACGGCTCGCGCATCACCGCGACGGCACGTTCGGCCGAGCGGCGAGCTGCCTCGGCATCGTGGCACTCGCACACGAGCAGGCAGAACTCGGCGCCGTCCCAGCGCGCAGCGACATCGAACGAGCGCAGGCTGGCGCGCAGGCGGTCGGCCGCGGCACGCAGCAATGCGTCGACGACCTGCTGGCCATATCGGTCACCGACACGCGAGAACCCGTCGAAGGCGAGGAACACGACGGCCGGCGTCCCCGCGTCGCGCTGCGCCCGCGCCAGTTCGCCGCCGAGTCGATCGAGCAGCTCCCGCCGGTTCGCAAGGCCCGTCACCGGGTCGCGCGCCAGGGCGTCGAGCAGCGCAGAGCGCGCAGCCCGCTCGCCGGCGCGTGCCTCGCGCAGACTGCGCGCGAAGCCGTGGGCGAGTGCCGCGACCAGTACGAGGATGCCGATGCGCGCGAGCAACCACGAGGTGCCGAGGTCGCGGCTCGTCGTCTCGTCGAGGTGCATCGCGACGGCGCCCAACGTCCCGGCAGCCAGTGCGACGAGCGCGAGCCGGGTCGAGCCGAACAACGACGCCCACAGGATCGGGATCACGAGCAGGGGGCGCAGCGCGTCCTCGCGGGTGTCCATCGCGAGCGCCGCCACGACGGCGACGCCAGTCATCGCGACGAGGGCTCCCAGGCGGACGGCCCGGGAGCGCTCGGCGAAGGGTGCCGTCGCGAGACCGCAGGCCGCGAGAGCGGCGGCCGCGGCGAGCCAACGCAGATCGACGCCCGACCCGACCGTGGTAGCGAGCATCAGCGCGAGCGCCGAGAGCACGCCGGATGCAAGCGCCAGGCTCGCTCGCTGCGCGGTCCGCGATTCGACCAGCGCTTCGCGGCGCAGTACGTCCCCTGCTCCGAGCACCGACACCGCGCCCACGCCTCACCACCTCCCGCTCGCTGACCGGAGAATTATGCAGGTTTTGGAAATCTTCGCGTACCGCCATGTGAGGCGGCGGTCTGATCGGGTCCGAGCCGCGCAGGCGCATCGGAGATCGTTGCTCAGGCCAGGTGGTAGCGCGCGAAGAGATACCCGCCCGACTCGAGCAGCCACTTCAGGTCGAGGGCGAGGGGTGGCTCGAGCGGAGGGCCGGAGAGGATGGTCAGAGGATCCGGCCCGCCGGCGAGCATGGGTGCGATGCAGAGAAAGAGCTCGTCGACGAGCCCGGCGGGGAAGAGCGAGGCGTTGAGGTCCGGCCCGCCCTCGCACACGACCGCCCGCACGCCGTGGTCGCGGCGCAAGGTTCCGAGCGCGTCCGCGAGCGGCTCGCGCAGATAGGTAAGGCGCGCCGGCGCGGCAGGAAGCTCGTGCGCCGCATCAGTGATGATCACCACCTCCCGCCCCGGTTCGTTCAGGAGCGGCAGGTCGGGCGGCAGTCGCAGCGACCGGCTCACGATCACCGCGACGGGATCTGCTCGAAGGCCGAAACTGCCTCGCAGAGCTCGCAGCTCGTCCCGCGTGAGCCGACCGTAGCGCTCGACGCGCACGGTACCTGCGCCGGCCATCACCGCATCGCCGCGGGCGCGCAGATGATGGAAGAGTTGTCGATCCGCCTCGTTGCCGATCGGGCCTGCCCGTCCGTCGATCGCAGCCCGCCCGTCGAGCGTGGCGACCATGTTGACGACGAGGTACGGACGCTCGGACGGGGCCCAGTCACCGAACGGGAGCGCGGTCACGAGGCCCGCCGCGTCGAGCGCATCGGGGAGGTCGCCGTGAAGGACTCGGAACCGAGGTCCGGTCACGGGGCATGCCCGGGATCGATCCGGCGCGCACGGTGGAAGGTCAGCGGGCTGCCGCCGCGCCCGGCCTGACCGTCGATCGGCGCGAGCAGGTGGCCGACGTGGTCCCCGAGGTCGAGGCGCTCGACCACCTCGCCGGCGAACCAGTCCGGCAGGTCGTCGAGGATCGGCGCGCCGCCCGGGCCTGGTTGCCAGGCGCAGCCCTCGAACTTATCCACCTCGTCGCCCGTCTCCCCACCGAAGAGCTCGGCGAGCGCGGTCGCATCGGCCGGGACGAAGTGGACGACGAGTGCGCCCGAGTCTGCCGCGACCCGGCAGGTGCGGTTCTTGCGCGACAGGCAGACCAGGTACCGCGGCGGCCGGATCGAGGTCTGGGTCGCGAAGCCGACGAGACAGCCGGCGCGCTCGCCGCCCGCGGCGCAGGTCACGATGATCATCGAGTAGTCGAGCTCCTGCACAAGCTCGTCGAAGGCCGAACGCGAGATGGTCATCGAGCGAGCGATACCCGTCGGCGTCCAAGCCCGAACGCAGTCACGTGTTAGTGATCGCCGACCCACCGCCGGGCATGCCGAACCGACGTTCGAGGTCGTCGAGCAGGGCGAAGAGGCCCACGCACTCCCAGACCCGACGGCTGCGAGCGCTCGTCGTCGGCGCAAGCACACCCGCGGCAGTGAGCCGTGATATCGCGTCGAGGCAGGCCTGCGACGAGCGTCCCGTCAGATCGCGCGCGACGGCGAGGTCGATCACCGGAACCTCCGGGAGCCGGGCCAGCAGCGTTGCCGCCGCGGAGCCGCTGCGCGGCCGGCCGGCCATTCGGCGCCAGCGATCCTGCAGTTCGAGCACGCTGGCGGCGAGCTGCGCCGCACCCGTTGATGCGCTCAGGCAGACGTCGCCGAAGAGTTCGAGCCACGGCGCGCGCGAGCGGAAACGATAGTCCTGCAGGGCCGTCACGTAGCGGTCACGGTGAGCCAGCATGACGAGGCTGAGCGGCGGCACGAGCACGGGGATCAGGCCGCGACGACGCAGCACGAGCAAGGTCAGGATGCGGCCGATGCGCCCGTTGCCATCCGTGAATGGGTGAATGGTCTCGAACTGCGCGTGCGCGATGGCCGCCTGGAGCGTGGCCGGCAGGTCGTCGCGCGCGGCGAAGCGACACAGGTCATCGATCAGTGGGGGCACGAACTCGGGCGGCGGCGGCACGAACTCGGCCCGCGCCGGGCCAGAGGCGCTCCCGCCGATCCAGTTCTGCACGCTGCGCAGGTGCCCGGGTTCGAATCCCGCGTGCTCGCTCGCGAGCAGCGTCGCGTGGAGCTCGCAGATAAGGTCGGCGTCGATTGGACTACCCGAGTCGATCGCGGCGAGCGCGTCGACGACGGCGTTCAGGTTGGCGAGGACGAGCTGCGCGGTAGGGTCGTGCCCTCCGTGTCTGGCGGCCTTCGCCAGGCGCCGGTGGCCCAGCACGACTCCCTCGATCCGCGACGAAGAAACCGCCTCGGAGCGCAGGAGTGGCCGAGCCGCCGAATCAATCTGCGCGGCGCCGCTCAACGACGTCAGAGCTCGCAACTCTGCGTCAGCGCGTGCGAAGCGACCTGCGTCCGTAAGCCCGATAGGCTCGTCGAGTTCGGCAATTGGCGCGGGGACGAAGCACTCGATCGTAAGAGGAATCGTCGTCGGGAACGCAGCGGACGGCGTGAACTGCCTCTCCACGGTCGTTCCGACCGCTCCATCCTTGAACAAGGCAGGCATGAAATCAACATTACTGGATAAACTTGAATTCAGCACGAGCCCGTTCAAGTTTGCGACCTCCACTTCGCGGTCGAATCGAGCGCCCGGAGCGGCGGGAACACCTTGCCGCAGTCCGACTGCCGGTAGGCGCCGCGTCGCTCGGCGCGGGTCGCTGCTTACGCGCGCGCCACTCCCAACGATGCGCCCGGCAGGATTCGAACCTGCGGCCAAAGGATTAGAAGTCCTCCGCTCTGTCCACTGAGCTACGGGCGCGCGCTCCCTTCAGCCTACCGCTCGCGTCCGGCGCCGTTCCTAGGCTCCACCCGTGGCCGTGCGCACCCAGAGCGCCCTGTATGCCGAGATCGATCTCGAGCTGTCCTGGAGCGAAGAGCAACTGCCGCAGCGCGAACGCACGCGCCACGTGCACGGGCTGCATCCCTACCTCGGCAAGTTCCCACCCCAGCTCGCCGAGGCGCTCCTGCGCCGACACATCGCGCCGGGATCGACCGTGCTCGACCCATTCTGCGGCTCGGGGACAACGCTGGTCGAAGCCGTCGCGATGGGGATCGGAGCGGTCGGCATCGACGTCTCCGCCTTCAACGTCTTGCTGACGCGCGAGAAGTTGCGCTCGCACGACCAGGGCACGGCCGCCGGCCTGCACACGCTGCTCGCCAGGGCCATCGATATGGCGGCCGAGCCAAGCTACGCGCCCGTCGTGCCACCGCACCTGGCTCGCTGGCACGGCGAGGTCGCGCAGCGAGAGCTGTGCGCGTACCGCGACTCGATCGAGTCCGGCGCGCCCTGGGCCGGACTCGCGGCATTGGTGCTCAGCCGTGCCGCCCGCTCCTCGCGGCTTGTTCGGCACGACTCGCTCGATCAGGCGACCGAGCCCGTGCGAGCGCCGTACTGGTGCTACAAGCACCGGCGCACCTGCACGCCCACCGAGGGCGCGGCCCGGTTCCTGCGCCGCTACACCGCCGACGTCCTTCGCCGTGTCGCCGGCTTCACAACCGTGCGCGGCGCCGGCGCGCCCTCACAGGTGCTGCACGCCGATGCCCGCTCTGCCGAGCTGACCACCACGATCGACGGTATCGTCACCTCGCCTCCGTACGTCGGCGTGCTCGACTACCACGCGCAGCATGCCTATGCCTACGACCTGTTGCACCTGCCCTCGCGGGCGCCCGACGAGATCGGGCCGGCCGTCCGCGGCACGTCGCGGGCTGCCGTCGCCGTCTACTGCACCGCGATGAGCGCCGCCCTTGCGCACGTCGCGGCATCACTCGCGCCCCGGGCCCCGGTCGTGATCGTCGTCAACGACCGGCTGCGTCTGTACGACGGCATCCTCCAGGAGGCCGGGCTCGCGCTCGAGTCACGCGCCCTGCGCCACGTCAACCGGCGTACCAGCCGGCGCGCGGGCGAGTACTTCGAGGAGATCCTGGTCTCGCGGCGGCTCTGATCAGGCGAAGAGGCCGTGCTCGCGCACGTGCTCGCGCATCGACCGCGGCGCGAAGCCGAACTCGCTCTGGATCGAATCGGGCCGGGTTGCGTTGTCCGACTCGAACAGCTCGAGCGCCACGGGCGTAAGCGGAGGCCGCGGGAGCACCTGCATCAGCCGCGCCTGGCTGCGCACGAGGCCGATAGGCAGATGCAGCTTGCGCACGCGCTTCTTGCCGATGCCCTCACCGATCAGATCGAGCACCTCGTCGTAGCGCAGCAGGTCCGGCCCCCCGATCGGGTAAGCACCGCCGCGGCGGCCCTCGTCCTGCACGAGCGCGACCAGGCAACGCGCGACGTCCTCGACCCACACCATCTGCAGGATCAACGTCCCGTCGCCCGGAACCGGCAGCACCGGCGCGAGCTTCATCAGCCTGGCGAGCGCGCTGCAGAAGGCCGAATCCTTGCCACCGAACATGATCGACGGCTGCAGGATCGCCCACGGCACGCCGCTCGCCCGCACCGCGGCTTCGCCGGCTCGACGACCGCGCAGGTATGGCCCCGGCGCGGTCGTGCAGTTGTCGATGCCGCCCATATGCACGAACCCGCGCACACCCGCGCGCGCCGCGGCACCCGCCAGGTTTGCCGCGCCCTGTGCATTGACCGCGTCGTAGCCACCTGGCGGCGGCTTGCGATCGGCGGTGACGGCAGCGAGGTTCACGACCGTCGAGACGCCGTCGGCGGCGGCCTCGAGCGAGGCGGCGTCGGTCACGTCGCCGCGCATCACGGTGACCGCGGCCGGAAACGAGGCGCGAGCGGGATCGCGCACGAGGGCGCGTACGCCGATGCCGGCCTCGAGCAGTTGCAGCACCAGACGGCGACCGACGTAGCCGCTGGCGCCGGCGACCAGGACGGGAGCGGGAGCGGGAACGGGAACGGGAACGGGAACGGGAACGGGAACGGACATGTCAGAACGCTACTACGCGTGCGCGCCCGGAGCGGACGAGGCGGCCGTGAGCCGGACGCCTACGCGCGTCCAACGAGGCGCTCGAGCCGCGGCCAGTCCGCTGCCGCAAGCTGCTGCACCGCTCCGGAGACCTCGGTGCGGCCGTCGGCCTCGACCGTCGACCGCAGCGCGCGTACGCGCACCGTGATCGCGGCGCCGTCACCGTCGTCCAGCACGAGCTCGCACGTGTCGTCGTCAGCGGGCTGCCAGCTCGACACGAAGCGGATGCCGACGGGGCTGACGTCACGCGTCTCACCGGCGAACGAGCCGCCGGCAGCAGGCTTCACTTCGACGGCACCCACGTAAGCCGAGCGCTCGAACGCACGCTGGCTCTCGAGCGCGAGCGCATCGAGTGCGAGCAGGGTGACGGCGTCGTCATCGCCGTCCGGCGTGATCTCCTCGGCGAGCAACTGCACGAACCAGACGCCCGTCTCGACCACGACACGCGCGGTCAAGAGACTGCCCTGTGCGACGGCACCGCGCGTCACGCGCGCAAGCACCGCCTCGTCCCACATCCGTTCGATCGCAACGGACACGGGGCCTCCGCCGGCGATCACGGCGTCATAGCTGACGCCGATCTCGAGCGGCGGAACGGACTGCTGGTCGGCGAGCGAGCGCATCGGCGCCTCCGGGGTCTCTCGGACGGACGGGTAGCACACGTCCGCTCTCACCTTAGTGCGCGCACGGAGTTTCGCTACCCCCCGGGCAGAACGCCTTCGCAGCGCGTCCAGCTAGGATCGCCTGCAGCGCGGGCGTAGCTCAATGGTAGAGCAGCGGCCTTCCAAGCCTCAGACGCGGGTTCGATTCCCGCCGCCCGCTCTGCGGACGCATCCGACGAGCGGCGTACCGTCTCGACCATCATCACCACGACCGGCCCGGAGACACGCCGTCAGCAGCTGGCTGCCTGAGCCGCGGCAGACGAGCGGAAGCGCCGGGCAGCGCACTAGCGCACGATCTCGAACGGTTCTCCGCCCACCGCCGTCAGCACGTTCGCGCCGTCCTTGTCGAACACGTGCAGCCGGCCGGGATCGAGGCGCGCGCCGATCGCGGTACCGACCGCGAGATCGGTGCTCGACGGAGCGAGGACCTTGAAGACGCGATCTGCGATCTGCAGGTCGACGACGGTCTCGCCGCCCAGCGGCTCGGTCTCGTACACCGATCCGGCAACGCCGTCTGACGGGCTCCGCAGTTCGACGTCCTCGGGCCGCACGCCGATCCAGCACTCGCTGCCCTCGTCGAGCCGGCCCTGCGCCGCTGCTTCGGCTCGAGCGCGCGGGATGCGGACTCGGAACGACTGGTGCACGATCTCGAGTGCGTCCGCGGACCAGGTCGCCGTGGCCGGGATGAAGTTCATCGGGGGGCTGCCGACAACGGTCGCGACGAAGCGGTTTGCGGGCTCGTGGTAGACCCGCTCGG
>Ga0136635_10000309_pt1 | contig 12885 bp, 5 predicted proteins | sample AntDrymeUQ852106_2_FD_105495 | JGI IMG/M metagenome (GOLD analysis project Ga0136635, IMG submission 105495) | Polar desert sand microbial communities from Dry Valleys, Antarctica - metaG UQ85 (21.06) | ecosystem: Environmental > Terrestrial > Soil > Desert | place: Antarctica: Dry Valley... | reverse complement strand
CGTGTCGTCATGGCGGCACGCCCACCCGCCGGGGAAAGCCGGCCTCTCGCGACCATCGAGGGGAGGCCGATCGAGAGCGATGAAGTCTGCCGCCACCATCTGCTTCATGGTATCGAGGCTATCGATCGCGGTCGCCTGCGTTTCGAGCTCCAGGAGCGAGACGCCGCCCAGCGGTTCCGCGAGGATGTGCCCGAAGCGGCTCGCTCCCTTTTGCTCGGCAAGGCCAAGGCGGCGCTCGCGCGGACCCTGGAGCATGTAGGGGCTAGGTGGACCCTCTCCGACTGGATCGAGGCTCATATCGATCTGTCTGTCCCGGCTCGCCTCCGAACCGAGGTCGCGCGACGCATCATGGAAGGCGGCGCCAGCTCTCGGGGAGACTCGATCGACCGCTCGCTCCACCGCCTCGGAATTCCGGCGAGTCGGCGCGAAGGTTATCTCGCGTGCATCGACCGCCAATTCAGCGACAGGCTCCTGGCCGGAGCAAGCCGGGATGACGTGCGGCGGATCTGGCTGAGCGAGGAACGCCGCCTGCTGAACGATATCGCGCGCCGGCACTTCGGCGTCGCGGGAACCTTCGGTGCAATATCGAGCCGGTACGAGAAGGACCCTGAGGCGTACGCGCTCCTCTCGCTGTGGCACGCCTGCCTCGCGGTTTATGGCCTCGAGGATCCCGTTTCGCTCACCCACCCGGATCACCTGCAGGAACACGATCCGGACGCGGTGCCCGAGCTTCTGAACGAGCACTTCGGAATCATCCAGAGATGGGGAGGACCACCCATTCCCCTTACTCCGGATCTCAAGGACGCGATCCAGTCGCTGCTCGAAAGTGAAGTGGCCCGCGAGACGGACCGTGCGGGGGAGGCCGTCGCTTCGGAAGCCGGGCACCTGTCATCGATCGTGCTTCACTATCTCACGCCGGCGGCGTTGAACCGGCGGGGACTCGACGCGCTGGAAGCGCTCGCCGCGCTACAGGTCACAGCGCTCGAAGATCGCGAGCGCCAAGGCGACCTGGCCGGCGAAAAGCTGGACGAACTGGGCCGCAAGCAGGGGCAGTACGCCGAGCTGTCCGCGAAGCTCCGGGAAATAGACCCGAGGCGGCAAATGCTGGCGTTCGCGGAAAGGACGCTGGCCGAGGAGATGGGTCGGTTCGGACGGCGCAAGTCACACAGCGACTTTCTGTTTGAGCTGACGGGTGAAGATCTCACCGATCGCGTCAACCGGTACATGATCAAGTGGTGCGCGGCGTTTCTCGATGAGGGGCTCGCCGCGTGGCGCATGCCGGGTCGCGGGCTGGGCTTCTACGACGCATGGAGAAGCCTGGCGAGTTCGGATCGCACGTTCGAGCTCGACGATCTCCCCGCCTGGCGCGATGGGCTGCGCCATCTCCCGACGTTGGCCCAGGACGGGGTCATCCGCCACCTCCACACTCTTGGCGTTAATCGGGAGCACTGGGGCGACTATCTCGGCCGGCTGCTTGCTCAGCTCCCGGGCTGGGCGGGCATGATCGCCTGGCGTTCGGAGCGTCCGGCGTATGCGCGGCAGCAGGTACAACCAATCGATCTCATCCAGTTTCTCGCGGTGCGTTTATTCTACGAAACGCTGCTGGTCCAGAGGGTGTGCCGGACCACCTGGCAGCTCGACCCCGATGTAGAAACGCTGCACGAGTACTTCCAGGCGCACCTCGCCGAGTTTTTCGTGCGCCGCGCGCTCTACCGTGGTGACCTGCCGGAGTATCTCGCGCAGCAGGCCCGTGCGCTTGCCGCACGATCGGCGCCGGGAGAGGAGGGGGAAAGCCAGTGGACTGTTCTGGCGGACGTGATCTGGCTGCATCGGCAGAGCGGCATGCTCGAACACGAAAGCGCTCTCACCGCGCAGGGAAGCGCGTGGCGTCTCTTCCACCTGGGCCAGTTCCTCGGGCTCGCGGCCGATGAGCTTCGCTCGTTCTCTCCGCAGGAGCGCGACCGGCTGATCGGCGCGCTGGACGCGTTTCCCGCTACGTCGCACGGACCGGTCTGGCTTGCTGCGTACGAACATCACTACCGGGAAGAAACACTCAACGCGCTAGCGAACAACCGCGGAAGGGGGCGGTGGAGAAAGAGAGACACGCGTCCTCTCGCTCAGATCGTCTTTTGCATCGACGAGCGGGAGGAAGCGATCCATCGCCACGTGGAAGAGATCGACCCCGGCTATGAGACGCTGGGGGCAGCAGGGTTTTTCGGCATCGCGATGAACTACCGCGGCCTCGACGATCACGGTACGACCCCGCTCTGCCCCCCGGTAATAACACCGGTACATCACGTCGCCGAGGTCGCGCGGCCGGAAGAGAAGGAGCGCCACGAGACGCATCGCAAGCGCGTTAACTGGTACGACGTCACCCACAACTCCTACTGGGAGACCAAGCGGAACGCGGTGTCCGCGTATTTCCTGCTCGACCTGGTGGGCCTGCCGCAGTCGGTTCCGCTGTTCGGCAAGGTGTTGCTGCCGCACCGATACGAGCTAGCCGTCAAGAGAATCCGGCGGAGATTCATTCCACCCGTACGAACTGCCCTCGCGGTCAGCCGTCCCGACGAGCCGCGTGGTGACTCAGCGCCGCCGCAGCACCCACAGCTAGGCTTCACTGTGGCGGAACAGGCCGACAGGGTTGAGGCGATGCTGCGCAACATGGGGCTTACGTATGGATTTGCGCGCTTCGTGGTCTTCACCGGGCACGGCTCGTTGAGCATGAACAATCCGCACGAGTCCGCCCACGACTGCGGCGCCTGTGGCGGGAAGCACGGGGGACCGAACGGGCGCGCGTTCGCCGCACTGGCGAACCGGCCGGAAGTTCGAGACCTCCTGCGTGGGCGGGGCATCGATATACCGGCTGACACGTGGTTCGTCGGCTCGCTGCACAACACCTGCTCCGAGGAGTATGTCTTCTACGATTTGGAGGACATACCCGCGACGCACCGGCGGGAGTGGGACCGCCTGCGGGCCGACCTGGACGAGGCGCGCGCAAGATCGGCGCAGGAGCGCTGCCGGCGGTTTGCGTCCGCACCGAAGGACGCGTCGCCGTCCCGGTCGCTCATGCATATCGAAGGACGCTCCATGGACCTGAGCCAGGTGCGGCCGGAGTGGGGGCACGCCACGAACGCCTCCGCCGTGGTGGGACGGCGCTCGATCACGCAGGGAGTCTTCCTCGACCGCCGGACGTTCGTGATCTCGTATGATCCTTCGCAGGACGCCGACGGCAAGATCCTGGAGCGAATTCTGCTCGCGGTGGGACCTGTAGGGGCGGGCATCAATCTGGAGTACTACTTCTCGACGGTGGACAACGCCAGGTGGGGCTCGGACACCAAGGTCCCGCACAACGTGTGCGGCATGATTGGTGTCATGGAAGGCGCGATGAGCGATCTTCGCACGGGCTTGCCGAAGCAGATGGTCGAGGTTCACGAGCCGATGCGGCTGCAACTGATCGTCGAGGCGAGCAATGCGATTCTGGGCGAGATATACGGGCGGCAGGCCGCGATCCGCGAGCTGCTCGACAACGCGTGGGTACACCTCATCGCGATGGACCCCGAAACCGGCGAGTTCAACCTATTCGTGCCGGGGGTCGGATTCGTGTTGTGGAAAGGGGAACTCTCCCCGCTGCCCGAGGTGCGAACGTCCTTCGACTGGTACAAAGGCAAGACCGATTTTCTCGCTCCGGCTCTGGTCGCGCAGCAGTCGTCCAGGCCGCTCAGCTGACGAGGCGTCCCTAGCGTGTTCGAGTTGATCGTCGCGCTCGTCCCCGCCCTCCCGCTGGCCGCCGCCCTGGCGAACGGCGTCAACGCTCTCGCCGGAGAGCGGTATTCGTGGCGGGTCGTGCAGCGCCTCGCGAGCGGATCCCTCCTCCTGTCGCTCGCCGGCTGCTTGTGGGTGTTCGGCCAGGTCGTCCTCGATCCGGCTCCCCGGGAGGTAGTCCTCTACCGCTGGCTCGTGAGCGGCACCCTAGCCGTGGACGTGGCGTTTCTCATCGATTCGCTCTCGGCGGTCATGGTGCTCGTCACGACCAGCATCAGCTTTCTCATCGCGATCTTCTCCATCAACTACATGCACAACGAGCGGGGCTTCTCACGCTATTTCACGGTGCTGCCCCTGTTCGTTTTCGCGATGTTGATGCTGGTCATGGGCAACAATTACATCCTGCTCTTCCTCGGGTGGGAAGGCGTCGGCGTGTGCTCGTACCTGCTCATCGGGTTCTACAACGATCGGAAGGCCGCCGTGCAGGCAGGGACCAAGGCTTTCGTAATGAATCGCGTCGGCGACGCCGGGTTCCTGATGGGGATCTTCCTCATCATCGCTCACTTCGGCACAGCGAACTATACGCCGGTGTTCGCCGGGGCAGCGACTCTCGACACGGCGACGGCGACGGCCATCGGGCTCTGCCTGCTGCTCGGCGCGATCGGCAAGTCCGCGCAACTGCCGCTTGCGACCTGGCTCGCCCGCGCCATGGAGGGTCCCACGCCGTCCAGCGCGCTGATCCACGCCGCGACGATGGTGACCGCGGGCGTGTACATGATCGCCCGCAGCCACGCGATCTATGACGTCGCGCCCGATGCGTTGCTTGTCGTGGCGCTGGTAGGCGCGGCTACGGCGCTGTTCGGCGCGGTGGTGGGGCTGGTGCAGACCGACATCAAGAGCTTGCTGGCCTACTCGACGACCTCGCAGCTCGGCCTGATGTTTCTCGCCTGCGGCCTCGGTGCCTACGCCGTCGCGATCTTCCATCTGGCCGCTCACGCCGTTTTCAAGACTCTGCTCTTTCTCACCGCGCCTTCCATCCTGCATCAGTTGCACGGCGGAGCGGACGTGCGCGCGACGACGCCGGCCAGGGAGACAAGCCCGCGTGGGTACCGACTCCTCCTTGTAGGTGCAGTGGGACTCGCGGTCTTTCCCTTTCTCGCCGTTTGGTGGCAGCGCCAGGTCATCGGCGACCGGTTCGCGACCAGTCTTCCACTCCTCCTGGCTTTCGGATTCATCGCGCTGTTTACGGCCGCTGTCGCCACGGGACGGCTGATCAAGCTCACCTTTGGTGAGCAGGCGCACCCCGCACACGGCGCGCACGAGCCCGCCGATCATCATCCGTCGCCAGGTATCTCGACCGGCCTCGCCGTCCTCGTCGTTGTCGTAGCGATCGGACTCGTGCTAGGCGTGCTGCCCGGCGGGATCGAGGGGACGTGGATGGAGCGTTTTCTGGCACCCGTATTAGCCGCGAATCCGCGGGTGCCGGCCGGCAATCCCATACTCGTAATCGGTGTTATGGGACTGGTGATTCTCCTCCTGCTGGTCGGATGGTTCACGCCCTTGTACTTCGAGCGGTTCAGGCCTGAACGTCCGGGACTGCTTCTATTCCGGCGCAGGCATCTGTACGGCCTCGCGCTCAACCGGTTTTGGTTGGACGAGCTGTACGCCGCCGCGGTGGTACAACCGGCATGGCGGCTCGGCCGACTGCTGGACCGGGTCGATAGCGAAGTGATCGACAGGTTTCTCGGCATGCCGACCGCCGCGCGGACGGTGCACGCCGCTGCCCCGGCCTGGGAAGAGCAACGCCTTGCCACCCAGGCATACGGAGCAGCCGCACTGGCTGGTGAGCTGTCGCCGCTGGAAGCTACCTGGCGCAAAGAGGATCAGGAGGAAAAGGCCGCCGCGGCGGGAGACGTTGGAAAGGGAACGCTCGCCTGGGCAGCCACCGCCACCGGTTGGGTCGAGCGGGAAGGGGTCGAGCGGGCGGGTGGCGTATTCGGCTGGGTTACGCGCGCAAGTGCCGACACCGGCGGCTGGCTCGAGCGCGAGGGCATCGGGCGCGCCGGCGGTGCGCTGAACTGGGCGGCGGAGTCGATCGGAGGCGGGTCGGCCTGGATAGAGCGGTCGATCATCAATCGGGCTGAAGGCCTCGTGGGTTCGATCACCCACGCTGTCGCCGTTCTCGCCACCCGGGTGGAGGGAGCCGTGTTTAGCACCGGCGTTCACGTCGGCGTTCCGCGCGCGAGCGGCCGCATCGGGCGGTTTCTGAACGCGACCGAGCAGGTGCTCGGCAAGCCCCCGGTCATCGCGGCCGTGCTGTTTCTGTCGTTTGTCGGCGTTCTTCTGGTGAACATGCGGTGATTCTGCCCGAGCGCTTTGCCATCATGCAGGTAGGGTTTCCCATCCTGAGTCTCCTGCTCCTGCTGCCGCTGCTCGCCGCCGCGGTCATATGGTTCGTTCGCGACCACACACGGGCCTACCAGGTAGCGCTCGGTGCCGCGGCCGCGGAGCTGATTCTCGCCGCGTACGCGGCACTGATATTCGTCCATGACGTCCCCGACATGCAGTTCGTGGAGCGGGGTTGGACCGTTCCGGGTCTCGGCATCGGGTATCACCTGGGAGTGGACGGGATAAGCGTGTTGTTCCTCCCGGTAACCGCGCTGTTGACACTGCTGGTTATCCTCTACGCGGAGTATTCCGCGGCGACGCACACGCGCCATTACGTGATGGCCACGCTCGCGCTCGAGGCGATGCTCATCGGCGCGTTCGTCTCGCTGGACCTCGTCATGTTCTGGATGTTCTTCGTGCTGGAGCTCGTGCCGAGCTATTACCTCATCACGCGTTGGGGCACGGGGGCCCAGCGGAAGCGCGCGGCACAGGAGTACATCGCGTTCATGGCGTTGGGTTCAGCGGCGATGCTCGCGGGATTCGTAACCCTCGCCGTCAGCGCCCGCGGCGCGACCGGCGCCCTGTCGTTTGATCTACTGGATCTGTTGCGGTTTTCGGCGCCGCCCCAAGTGCAGAACGTGATCTTCTTTCTGCTGTTTGTCGGGTTTGCGATCAAGGCGCCTGTATTCCCGTTTCATACCTGGATGCCCAAAGTCCTGGAGCAAGGGCCGGTCGTGGGGATGAGCGTCTTCCTCATCGGCATCAAGCTGGGTACCTACGGGTTCCTGCGATTCGTAATCCCGCTCCTGCCCGAGGCGTCGAGAGCGTGGGTGTGGGTGATCATGGGGCTCGGAGCTGCTGGTCTGGTGTACGGCGCGTTGATCGCGCTGATTCAGACGAATCTGCGCCGCCTGCTCGCCTTCAGCAGCCTCGCGCACATGGGCAGCGTAATGATTGGGCTGTTCTCCCTGAACTTTACGGGGTTTCAGGGCGGGCTTCTCCAGATGGTCAACCTGGGGATCGTCGGTGCCGGACTTTTCTTTGTCGCTGGCTTCCTGCATTCCCGTGTCGGCTCACCAGATCTCTCCGCAATGGGGGGGCTCTTGAACCGTGTGCCGGTGCTCACGGCCGCCTTCCTGGTGATCGCGCTCGCGGGAATAGGACTGCCCGGAACCAACGGCTTCAACGGTGAGCACCTGATCATGCTCGGCGCATTCAAGGCACACTGGATCCTGGCGCTCGCGACCGGCCTTGGCGTCTTTCTGACGGCGGCCTATTTCCTCTGGTACTTCCAGCGAGCGTTCCTTATTCCGCAACCGGCTATTGGCGGCGATGGTGCTGGCTCGGGCGGCTCGAGTTCCCCTGCGACGCGATCCATGCCCGACTTGAAGCCGCGCGAGTTGATCATATCCATCGCCTTGGGAGGGCTGGTGTTCTGGATCGGACTCGACACCGGTCCGTTCCTGCGCAGCATGAATGGTTCGCTCAGCGCGCTCGAGAGTCACGTCAATCGTCCCGCCATCGTCGAAACTCGCGGGGTGACGCCGGCGCAGCCGGCCACGGTGGAAACGCGATGAGGGAAACGCGATGAGCCTTCAGGAAATCCAGGCCGTGGATCAGGCCGGCTTCCCGGTTCTCTCCCTTCTGATCTTTTTCCCGATTCTGAGCGCGATCGCCCTCACGCTCGTCGAAGACGCGCCGCTGGCGCGAAAGATCGCGGTTGTGGTGGCAGTCGCCGAGCTGGCGCTGGCGGTTGCGATGGCGGCGATCTTCGTCCCCGGAGTTTCTGATATCCAGTTCGCGGAACGTGCCGGCTGGATCGAAACAGCGGGGGTGGGCTACCACGTCGGCGTGGATGGGATCAGCGTGCTGTTCGTGCCGCTGACGGCGTTCGTGACGCTGACGATAATGCTTTTTTCGTGGACGAGCATAAGGTTCCGCCCGCAGTCCTACCTTGCCGCGCTATTGGCCCTCGAAGGGATTACCATCGGGATCTTCGCGGCGCTCGACCTGGTGCTGTTCTTCCTGTTCTGGGAAATGATCCTTGTGCCGAGCTATTTTCTGCTCCGGGTCTGGGGGATCGGGCCCGAGCGACAGCACGCGGCCGTCAAGTACATCATGTACATGCTTGCCGGCTCGGCGCCGCTGCTGCTTGGCATTGTGCTCCTTGGCGTCAATCACTATAACGCCGCCGGAGCGTATTCGTTCGACTTCGTCGATCTCCTGCAGGTGTCTGCGCCGGCCGAGCTGCAGGCGCTGATCTTCTTTCTCCTCGCGCTTGGGCTCGCCGTCAAGACGCCGCTTTTTCCGTTCCACACGTGGGTGCCTACGGTACTCATGCAGGGCCCGATCGGCGTCGGAATGTTTCTCATGGGGCTCAAGGTCGGCGCCTACGGCTTCATACGGATCGTCCTGCCGCTGGTCCCCGATGCGGTGAGTGAATGGGCCTGGCTCATGACCCGTCTCGGCGCGACGGCGATCGTCTATGGCGGGCTCATCGCTCTCGTGCAGGTCAACCTTCGCCGGCTGCTCGCTTTCGCCGCGGTGAGCCACGCGGGACTCGCGATTCTGGGCATCTTCACGCTCGGGGTGCAGGGACTCCAGGGCGGGTTGCTGCTGCTCATCAATCTCGGGGTCGTATCCACGGGGCTGCTGTTCATTACCGGCCTGTTGTACGCGCGTACGGGTTCGTCGGAGCTCTCCGCGTACGGCGGGATTGCGCGGCAGGCGCCGCTCCTGGCCGCTTTCTTTTTCATCATAGGCCTGGCGGCTACAGGTCTTCCCGGGACCAGCGGTTTCCCCGGAGAGTTCCTCATCCTGTTCGGTGCATTCGGTGTGCATTGGGTGCTGGCCGCGGTTGGCGTTGTGGGCGTCGTCCTCTCGGCCGCGTATTTCCTGTCGTATTACGAGCGTGCGTTCCTCGGCCCCCCGGCGACGCACAGGCCGGGCATTCCGGATCTCCGGCCGCGCGAGGTGGCGGTAGCCGCGGCGATCGCGCTGGTAATCTTCTGGATCGGGCTATTCCCCGAGCCGCTACTCCATATCACAAGCGGCTCGGTACGGGCGCTGGCCGGGCAGATACAATGAGCGTCGCGCCGTCCCGCGCTGTACGTGAAGAACGAGATACTCACGGCAATGTCGATTGAATCCCTGAGGCCTCTGCTGGCCCTGCTGGCGTCGCTGGCCGGTGCCGCGCTCGTCTTCGCTTTCCGGGCGCGCCCTGATCTGCGCGAGGCCTGCTCGCTCGCCGCGTCCGGGCTGCAATGTGCCGTCGTCATCAGCATGATCCCGCCGGTGCTGGCGGGTGATACGCTGCATTACACGCTCCTCGCGTTCCTTCCCCAGGTGTCCATCGAGTTACGCGTGGACGCCCTCGGGCTGCTGTTCGCGGTGACGGCGTCCTCGCTTTGGGTGCTCACGACCATCTACTCGATCGGCTACATGCGGGCGCTCGGCGAGCACGGCCAGACGCGCTTTTACGTTTGCTTCGCGCTCGCGCTTTCCGCCACCATCGGACTGGCGTTCGCGGCCAACCTGGTCACCTTCTACGTTTTTTACGAGGCGCTCACCTTCATCACCTACGTCCTGGTCACGCATCACGGGACTGAAGAAGCGCTGGCCGCCGGCCGCAAATACCTCGCGTATCACCTCGGCACGTCGGTCGCCTTCCTGCTTCCGGCGATCATCTGGACGTTCACTGTCTCCGGCACATTCGATTTTCGGCCCGGCGGTGTGCTGTCGCTCGCCGCCGCCGGCAGCACCACGCTCACCGTCGTTTACTTCCTCTTCCTGGCCGGGGTGGGGAAGGCGGCGATCGTGCCGTTCCACGCCTGGCTCCCGACCGCGATGGTTGCGCCGGTCCCCGTGAGCGCGCTGCTGCACGCGGTGGCTGTCGTCAACGCGGGTGTATTCTGCGCTTTTCGCGTGATCTTCAACGTCTTCGGCGTCGAGCTCATGCGCGAACTGAACCTCGGCGTGCCGACCGTCGCCATAGCGTCCGTCACGATACTCGTTGCGTCGTTCTACGCTCTCAGGCTGGATAACCTGAAGGCTTTGCTGGCTTATTCTACTATCGGCCAGCTCTCCTACATGATAATGGGCGCGGCGCTGCTGAGTCCCCGGGGAATGACTGGCGGCGTGATGCACCTTGCCGTCCACTCCTTTTCCAAGATCACGCTCTTCTTTTGTGCCGGTTCGATCTATCTGGCTTCGCGCAAGACGAAGATCTCGGAGATGGACGGAATCGGACTCAGGCTTCCGTGGACGTTGGCCGCATTCTCGGTCGGGGCGCTAAGCATCATTGGACTCCCGCTTACGGCTGGGTTTCTCACGAAGTGGTATCTCGCAACCGGCTCCCTCGAGTCGGGGCAGCCGCTAGTCCTTTTCGTTCTCCTCGTCAGCACACTCCTGAGCGCGGCGTATTATCTGCGCGTCGTTCGGCGCGCCTTCTTCGGCGTTGTCGAACCACAGCATGCGGAGCCGGAAGCGCGACCACGGGTTGAGAAGCTGCTCGAGAGAGCCGAGGATGAAGCCGAGGAACAAGCAGCGGAGCCGGATAGGAATCGGGCGCGCAGGCTTTCCCGGCTCGCGCTCGTCCCGGCCGTGGCAACGGCGGCAATCACCATAGCGCTGGGCGTCTATCCAAGTCTCCTTCTGAGGGTCGTTGGCCGGGTTCTGAGGTAAGCTCGCCTGGCGTGGCTGGAGTGCGCCGACGAGGTCGGCCTCCCCGGTTCGTTTGCGGCTTTTGACCGCGTGAAATCCTGTGGAGCGGAACAGTGCCACACGTCGCCGTGGAGGTCCAGCCGCTTCATTCCAACTGAACTAAGGCGTCAGGCTGCCGCCGGTTTGGCGTAACGGTTGTACTGTGCTTGCACTCGAACAAAGGGGCTAGTTTCGGCTCGCCTTTGCAGCGTTCACGAATGGATCGATGCTTCCACAGCCTCGATCACCGCTTCAATAGAAGTGTACCGGGGCGCATATCCCAGTCTTTCGCGCGCCTTCGCGATGCTGCAGTTGGGAGAGTGGGCGATGTGGTCCCAGGTCGCGCGCGCCTGACCCTCCGTCACCGTCCGGCTCCATTCATCCCAGGGCAGAAAGCCGAGTCGCGCCGGCTGGCCAAAGTGCGCGGCCATTGCCTCGGCGTAACCGCGCAGAGTCATGGCGGCGGGTGATACGACGTGAAAGCTCTCCCCGACTGCGCGCTCAGCGTTCGTGACCGCAAGCTGGAACGCGTGCGCAACATCGTCGGCATGCACGTGATGAACGGTCTCCATACCGAGATTCGGAAGGAGGAGCTCGTCGCCGTTCGCGAGCTTCGTGAACACCGTGGAATCGAAATGCCCCGCCGGGTTGAGTGGCGGCCAGCCGGGGCCAACAATGTGACCCGGGTGAAGAATCCCGGCTCGGATTATTCCCTCGTGCGCGGCATCCAGCAGCCATCGCTCGATCGCTGCCTTTCTTATCCCATACTCCCCGAACGGGTTGCGAGGCTGTGACTCGACAGTCGGAACGATCGTACTGTGCCCGTGAACCCATATCGTTCCGCAATGCAAAAGCAGCGCGTCGCGTCTGGCGAGGGCTTGCACCAGGTGCCGTGCACTTTCGAGCGTGAAACAGATAAGGTCGACGACGACGTCCGGATCGAGCGCCGCAATGCGCTCGCCAAATGAACCCGCGGCTTCTTCGGCGATCCGGTCGATTTTCAGCCGCTCGACATCGTTCCACGCGGCGTGCGACTGATAAGGTTCCCTGGCGGCGCGACTGGCGACAATGACTTCATGTCCGGCGGTGACGAGGCGCGGAACGAGAAAGGTGCCGATGTGGCCGGTCCCGCCGATTACGATGATGCGGATGGTTACTGCCTCGCAAGCGTGTTCGGCTCAACATACGTGTGAATTCCAACACCGCTACTCATCAAGGACGAACTCGGCACCCGTCGGTTGGATCACCTCCGCGGCGTGGCTTCGAAGGTTGCCGTCAACAAACCAAACAGGAATTGATCGCCCTTTGCATCGGGATTCCTGAACACCAGATACACGTCGTGCGATCCCGACGTAGGCCGGAGCGCCGTGCGAAGTCGTGACGGGGCCGCGGCCGTGTCGGTGGTCGGGCGAATCAGCTCGCTTTCGCCGAGCAATGGACCAGTTGGAGAGTCGAGATGTATCTCCACCTTTCCACCCTTCGCCTGGAACCGGGCCGGCGCCACAGCCAAAAACGTCACGGCGACGACACCTGTCAGATCGAGCTGCCTCAACGCGACGGACGCACCCGATCGGTTCACGACAGTGATCTCGACCGGCAGCTCCGGCACGCTCTGCTTCTGCACTCCCTCCGAGCGTTCCCCGCTCGCGACCACCACGCTTGGGCTTCGGAGGACGATCGTCTTGTCCTTCGTGATCGCCGGCATCCCGTTCGCGCCGCGGTCGGTGTACGCTGCGCGCAGCACTACTACACCGTTGGGCGCATCACCCGACCCTGCTGGAGGGATGTATGCGCCTCGGGGAGGGAGTGAAGGAGCGCTAGTCCTTCGGGCGCCGAGGCTCAGGATGTAGGCAACCATCGCGGAGGCCTGCGCCTCGGTGATCTGAGGGTGCGCCGGCATCGCCACCTGGCCCCACACCCCGGATCCGCCCTGGCGGATCTTCCGGACGAGACGCACGGTCGCAGTGCGGTCGCCGCGATACTTCCGCGCGACATCCATGTACGAGGGACCGATGGATTTCCTGTTCAACTGGT
>Ga0136635_10000308_pt1 | contig 12925 bp, 11 predicted proteins | sample AntDrymeUQ852106_2_FD_105495 | JGI IMG/M metagenome (GOLD analysis project Ga0136635, IMG submission 105495) | Polar desert sand microbial communities from Dry Valleys, Antarctica - metaG UQ85 (21.06) | ecosystem: Environmental > Terrestrial > Soil > Desert | place: Antarctica: Dry Valley... | reverse complement strand
GCGCGTGGCCCTTCGCGGGCGATCCGCTCGACGAGGTGGCTGCCGATGAAGCCGGCGCCGCCGGTCACCAGGACGCCTTTGCCGGCCAGCGAATGACGCTCGGTGGGCGCCTGCGCGTCCGTCATCCGACCTCACTCTCGCCATGTCCGGCACCGCGCCTGCGGCGGTGCGCGCTGTATCCTAGCGCCCCCAGGAGGCTCCCCTTGACCGTCGCCACTGCACGCGTCTGCGCGCGCTGCGTCTACAACGAGAGCACGCCGGGCATCTCGTTCGATGCAGACGGTATCTGCAACTACTGCCAGGTGCACGACGTGATGGATCGGCAGTACCCGACCGGCGAAGCCGGCGAGGCTGCGCTCGCAGCCATCGTCGAGCGCATCCGGCGAGCCGGACGCGGCAGGAAGTACGACTGCGTGGTCGGGGTCAGTGGCGGCTGCGACTCGTCCTGGATGCTCTACAAGATGGTCGAGTTCGGACTGCGACCCCTCGCAGTGCACTTCGACAACACCTGGAACTCACCGATCGCCACCACCAACATCTACAACGTGCTCGAGAAGCTCGACGTCGAGCTCGACACGCTCGTCGTGAACAACCGCGAGTACGACGACATCTATCGGTCCTTCATGCTCGCGGGCGTCAAGGACGTGGAGGCACCGACCGATATCGGCCTCGCCGCGACGCTGTACATGGCCGCCGAGAAGCACGGCGTGAAGTACATCATCGAGGGCCACTCCTTCCGGACCGAGGGCGTGGCGCCGCTGGGCTGGATCTACATGGACGGCAAGTACATCTCCTCCGTGCACAAGGCGTACGGCACGAGGCCGATGAAGACCTTCCCGAACCTCGAGATGAGCAAGTTCCTGCGCTGGGCAGCGGTTCGGAACATCCGTCGCATTCGCCCCCTCTACCACATGGACTACCGCAAGGACGAGGCGAAGAAGTTCCTGGCGGAGAACCTCAACTGGGAGTGGTACGGCGGGCACCACCTCGAGAACCGATTCACCGCCTTCTGGCACACCTACTTCCTACCGAAGCGCTACGGGATCGACGCGCGCGTCCTGGGACACGCGGCGCTCGTCCGCTCCGGCCAGCTGTCACGTGAGGCGGCGCTGGCCGACCTTGCCGTGCCGCCGGAGTTCGACCCGGACATCGTGGAGCTCGTCAAGAAGCGCCTCCGCTTCAGCGACGAGGAGTTCGAGGCGGTCATGAACCTCCCCCACCGCCACTACTCGGACTTCCGGACGTACAAGAAGACGTTCGAGCGGCTGCGCCCGCTGTTCTGGCTCCTCTACAAGCTTGACCGCGTCCCGCGGAGCTTCTACACGAAGTTCACGTATCCGGACCTGGGTGCTCCGCTGCCGGACGCGGTGCGCGATCCCCAGCCCGTCCTCGGAGTCGCGGACCGTCAGTCGTAGCGGAGCGTCACGCCGCCCGTACCGTCGAGCTCGACACGGCCGATGGGCCGGGCGGGCAGGCCGGCCACGATGGTCAGCGGCGGTACGTCGCGGTTGACCAGCGCCGCGGCGCCGACGACCGAGTGGTGGCCGATGGTCACGCCGCGCAGGATCACCGCGGCGGCGCCGACGTGGCAGTGGTCCTCGACCATCACGGGGGCGTGCGCCACCTCGCGGCGGCCCTCCGACAGGACGCGCTCAACGGTGTCGTGCGAGTAGATCTGCACGCCGGCGCTGATGTCGCAGCCGGCGCCGATGGTGAGGCCGCCGCTGCCGTCCAGGAGCACCCAGGGGCCGATCCACGTGCCCTCGCCGACCTTCACGTCGCCGTAGACATACGCCGAGGCGTAGATGCTCGCTCGCTCACCGAATCCGAGGCTCCGAGCTCGTTCCCACCGGTCACCGAGGAGCTCGTCGAGCGGGAGGTCGCGTTGAAACCGGCTCCGCATGTCATCGCGCAGGCGCGCGTGCAGGGCCGCCAGCTCCGCGTCGAGGTCTCGCTCGCTCACGCCGCCGAGGATACCCGCGCCCGGCCGGAGCGCGGCGCCCTGTCCGGTAACATCCGGCGGTGAAGAGCGACGCCGTGATCCGCCTCGCCCGGCCCCAGACGGACGATGCCGAGCTGGCCGAGATCGCGGAGGTGCTGGCGTCCGGGTACCTCACCCAGGGCCCGAAGGTCGAGGAGCTCGAGGGGATGGTGGCGGCACTCGTCGGCACCGAGCACGCGTTCGCCGTCACATCGGCCACCACTGCGCTCCACCTGTCTCTCGTCGCGCTCGGCATCGGGCCTGGCGACGAGGTGCTCGTCCCCGACTTCACGTTCCCGGCCACGGCGAACGTGGTCGTCCAGCAGGGTGCGACGCCCGTGCTCGTCGACATCGACCTCGAGACCTTCGCCATGGACCCCGACGACCTCGCGAGGCGCGTGACGCCGCGCGCCCGGGCGATCATGCCGGTCCACCCGTTCGGCCTCTGCGCCGACATGGACCCGCTCCTCGCCGTCGCCGAGAGCCACGGCCTCCCGGTCATCGAGGATGCCGCCTGCGCGCTGGGGGCCACCTACCACGGGCGGCAGGCCGGGAGCGTCGGCCTCGCCGGCTGCTTCAGCTTCCATCCCCGCAAGTCGATCACGACCGGCGAGGGCGGGATGATCACCACGTCGGACGGTGCGCTGGCCGACCGCATCCGCCTGCTGCGGAGCCACGGAGGAATACGCGAGGGCGGGCGCTTCACGTTCGAGGCGGCGGGGTTCAACTACCGCCTCAGCGACATCCTCGCCGCCGTCGGCGTGGCGCAGATGCGCAAGCTCGACGCGTTCCTCGCCGCGCGGCGCCGGATTGCCGCGGCGTACGACGCCGCGCTCGCCGGCTTCGATCGGCTCCGCGGTCCGGTCACGCCGGAGTGGGCAACGCACACGTACCAGTCGTACGTGGTGCTCCTCGACGAAGCGGTCGACCGCGACGGCATCATCGCCGCACTTCGGGACGACGGGATCGAGACGACGCTCGGCACCTACGCTCTGCACGCGCAGCCCTTCTTCGCCCGGACCTACGACCTCCGTCCGGGTTCCCTCCCGAACTCCCACCGCGCCTTCACGAGCTCGCTCGCGCTGCCGCTCCATGGCGGGATGAGCGACGGCGACGTGGCGAGAGTGGTCGAGCGACTGCACAGCGCGCTGGACGCTTGACGCGCCGAAGCTTCTCGACGGACGTCGCGCTCCTCACCGCGGTGCGCATGGGCTCGGTGCTCGGCGCGTTCCTGACCAGCGTCCTCGCGGCCCGGCTGCTCGGACCGGCCGCGCTGGGGGCGGGGGCGGTGGCGATCACGGTCGCGACGATCAGCGCGCTCCTCGCAAACTCCGGGATGGGGATCTCGTCGATCTACTTTCTCGGCCGGCGGCCGGAGCAGCGGCTGCTCATCGTGCAGAACATTGCGACTGTCGCGGCGTTCGGCTCCGTCGTCGCGATCGTGCTCGTGCTGGTGGCGATCCCGCTCGCGGGCAACGTCGTGCTCCCGGGGCATCCGCCCGCCGTCCTCCTGGCCGCGGCGGTCCTCGCTCCGGCCATCGTCGCCTCGGACATCGGCGGCGCGATGGTGCTCGGGCTGCACGATCGAAGCCGCTACATGCTCATCGAGGGCGTGCGCACCGTGGGCGCCTTCGCGACGACGGCGCTCGTCCTCCTGTTCGTCCTGCGGTCCGAGGTCGGCTATGTGCTGGGGGCCGCGATGGCGATGGCCCTCGCCGGCGCGGTTGCGCTGGTCGGCGTGAGCCGCATCGCCGGGCCGCTGAGGCCGCGCCTGGACGGAGGCTTCGTCAGGGAGGCTCTGTCGATGGGCGTCCGCGGCCAGGCCGGGAACATCCTCCAGTTCCTCAATCTCCGGCTCGATATCCTCATCGTGTCGGCATTGCTGAACGTCGAAGCGGTCGGAATCTACCTGGTTGCCGTGCGCGCCTCGGAGTCGGTCGTGCAGGTCGCGAACGCCGTTTCCTCGTTCATCTTCCCGCACGTCGCCGCGCAGGCCGAGCACGACGACACCGCGGCCACCGAGCGCGCGATCCGCGTCACGCTCGGAATCGTGGCGGTCTCCGCCGTGGCCCTCGCGCTTCTGGCCGGGGCGGTGCTCAGCCTCGCCTTCGGCCCTCGCTTCACGAGCGGGACGACGACGCTCCAGCTGTCGTTGATCGCCATGGTGCCGCTGGCCCTGGCGCGCATCCTCAGCGGTGACCTCAAGGGCCGCGGGCGTGCGGACTACGTGTCGCTTGCCAACCTCCTCGCGGTCGCGCTGACCGCCATCGGCTGCCTGATCCTCATTCCGCCCTTCGGGATAGAGGGAGCCGCGGTCGCATCCGTCGCAGCCTACGTCGGACTCGCGGCGGCGCTCCTGGTGGCCTATCACCGCGTCACCGGCGCGCGCCTGCGGAGCCTCGTGCCGCGCCTCGCCGACGTTGGCCTCGTCTGGGAGATCGGGCGCCGAGCCCTGCGCTGAAGCGCCGCGGAGCGTCCGGGCTGAGATACTGGGCCACGTGACAGCCGATGCCCCAGACCAGCGTGTCCGCGTGCTCGGCGTGCCGCTGGACGCCTTCACGATGGAAGAGACCGTCGAGCGAATCGTGCGGCAGGTCGAGGACGGCAGACCCGGATGCCACCTCAGCGTGAACGCCGCAACGCTGATCCGCGCGCTCGACGATCCAACGTACTTCCACTGGCTCGAGCAGGCGGACATCGCGGGCGCGGACGGCCAGTCGGTGGTGTGGGCGGCCGCGCTGCTCTCGGAGCACGGGCCGCAGCGCGTGACGGGCATCGACCTCATGGAGCAACTGCTGGCGGTGGCGCGCGCCCGTGACTGGGGCGTCTACCTCCTGGGCGCCCGGCCGTCGGTCGTCGGACGCCTCGCACGGCGACTCGAGCGCAGCGGAGTCCGGGTGGTGGGTCATCGCGACGGGTACTTCGGCGAGGACGAGGCCGATACAGTCCTCGAGGAGGTCCGACGCGTCGACGCTCAGCTCCTGTTCGTCGGGATGCCGAGCCCCCGCAAGGAGCGGTTCCTCATCGAGCAGGCTCGGCCCGCGGGCGTCCCGTTCTCGATCGGCGTCGGAGGCAGCTTTGACGTCCTCGCCGGGCTCGTGCGGCGGGCGCCACGCTGGATGCGCTTCCACGGGCTGGAATGGCTATTCCGGCTCGCCCAGGAGCCGGGGCGGCTCTGGCGGCGCAACCTGACCACGAACACGCGGTTCCTGGTTCTGGTCGCCAGGGAATTCGTCCGAGCTCGCCTCGCGCGGCGGCGCGCACGCGCCGATCGCGACTCCCGAGCCCGCTGAGCCGATGCGGCTCGTCGTCTCGGGGTATTACGGCTTCGGCAACTCGGGCGACGAGGCCGTCCTCGCCGCCATGGTCGCCGCCTTTCGGCGGCGCGATCCCCGGATCGAGCTCGTCGTCGTCTCGGGCGACCCGGCGAACACCCGGCAAGTGCACGGCGTGGCGGCGACCGGCCGCGGGTTGGCCGGAACGATGCGCGCCCTGCTGTCCTCGCACGGGCTGGTGAGCGGCGGCGGGGGCCTGCTCCAGGACCGCAGCAGCACGCGCTCCCTTCTCTACTACGCAGGGGTGATGCTCCTGGCGCGCCTGCTCCGGCGCCCGGTCTTCGTCTACGGGCAGGGCATCGGGCCCGTGCGCGGCCGCATCGGGCGCGCGGCGGCGAGAATGGCGCTGCGCGGCGCGGCGTATCTCTCGGTGCGCGACCAGGCCTCGCTTGACGCGGCGCGCGACCTTGGCGTGCAGCGACCGATCGAGGTCACCGCGGACCCCGCCATCGCCATGGCCATCACGCGGGCATCACGCGGGCGGATCGTGGTGGCCATGCGACCCGCATCGGACTGGATCGGCTTCGAGGACGCGCTCGTCGATGCGCTGCGTGATCTCGCGCGCACCCAGCACGTGACCTTCGTCGCCATGGACATCACGGAGGACCGCGAGCTGGCGGTCCGACTGGTCGAGCGCGTCGGCGCCGCGGAGCTGGCTGACTACGCCGACCTCGACGAGCTGGGGGCGATCATCGGCGCGGCGGACGTCGTGATCGGGATGCGCCTGCACGCGCTCGTGCTCGCCGCGGCGGCCGGGGTGCGGTTCATCGGCCTCCCCTACGACCCCAAGGTCGAATCGTTCGCGGCCGCGGTAGGGCAGCCGACCGTGGACGCCGCGATCCGTGGAGGAGCGCTGGCCGCCCTGGCCCGGGCCCAGTGGGACACGGACGTCACCGCCTACCGACGGAAGGCCACTGAGCTCGCGACGCGCGCCGAGCGCCCGGCGGACGCGATCCTGGCGCTGCTCGATGACGGCCTCAGCGCGTGAGACCGCGCCGGAGGAAGGCGGCCATCTGGTCGCGCGTCGTGGGTGCCGCGGGGCAGAACAGGCTCCCATCGCAGCCCACCGTGATGCCCGCCTGTGCGACGCGGTTGATGGCGTCCTCGTGGAGCGAGTCCTCGTCGTCGGTGAAGCGGTCCATCGTCGCCGGCGCCAGCTTCAGGCCGCGCGCGAGGAAGCTCGCCATCTCGCCCCGGGTCACCGAGCCCCCAGGGCAGTAGGTCAGGCCGTCGGTTGCGCAGCCCAGGCTGATCCTCGCCTCCGCCACGGCGTTGATGTCCGCCTCGTGCGGGGAGCCGTTGTCGTCCCAGAAGTAGTCACGGGTGCCCGGCGGCAGCCGCAGCGCGCGGGTCAGGAAGCTTGCCATCTCCTGGCGACTCACCGTGCTCCGGGGGCAGAACCGGCCGGGAGCGCAGCCGTTGCTGATGGCCTGGCTGTAGAGCCACGCGATGTCGCCGATGAAGGGGGAGCCCGCCACGTCGCTGAAGGTCTGCGCCATCATCTCGCGCGCCACGCGGTTGCGGATGTCGTCGAGCATCGAGTACAGGATCGCCCCCGGGCAGGCGGTGGGGTTGTAGTCGCGGTGCCCGCCGATCGTGTTCGTGTCGATCGTCAGGCCGCTGATCGGGTTGACGTAGGTGCCGAACCCGTGCGGGTTGAGCCCGTATCGGATGGATGCCCAGGTGAGGAGCCGCACGAGTGCGTCGCGCGACGCCGTGGTCGGTGCGCGGTTGTCGAAGTCACCGATGAGCGCGATTCCGATGGTGCCCGCGTTGTAGGCGCGCGCATGTCCCGCCATGACGCCGCGGCCCTGGCCATCGTCGCCTGCGCGCACGGCATCGGGGGCGTAGTCGCGCGAATAGCGGCCTTCGTAGACGCGGCCCGCCGAGTCGACGAGGAAGTTGTAGCCGATGTCTCCCCACTCCTGGGTGACCGCGTGGTAGTAGTAGATCGCCCGGACGGAGGCCGCCGGATCGGTGTCGTCCTCGCCCATCACCGTGTGGTGGACGACCAGGCGCTGGACCGGGAAGTACTCGCGCGGCCAGATCTCCTCGCCAGCGGCGTCGAAGCGCAGCGACTCGTCGGCGCCCCACGCCGAGCGCGGGATGACGTTGGGCTGGACCACTGTCGCGGCGGTTGATCCGCCGATCCCCCACGCGCCGGCCTCGTCTCGCCGCGTGTCGAGGACGAGCAGCTCAACCTCCGCGAGCGGGCGGTCGCTGGTGACGCGGACGGCCGTGACGCCGTCGGCGACCATGAGCGCGCCGTACGTGCGGCCGTCGCGGCGACCCGCGCCGACCTCGTCGATTTCCACCGGCTCATCAGGCCCGAAGTTCGTGCCGTCCGTGCTGAAGGCGATCGTCAGACGAGCGTCCGGCGCCCCGGGCCAGTGAACGGCGACGTGCGAGGCGGCCATCGAGAGCGGGAACGTCCGCGAGCCGTCCACCGCCCCGGTGAGCTCGAGCGCCTGGGTCTCAACCGGCTCGTCGGCGCGCGTCGCGGCGGTGGGCGCGAGCGAGGTGACGATGGCCGCGGCGAGCAGCGAGATGGCGAAAGGACGCAGGCTACGGATCAATGGCTCTCCCTCGGACGGTCCCGCGTCGGGCGGGTCCGCGCGAGCCGAAGGCGAGTATGCCAACGGTCGCTCGCCCCCGGCAGCGGGTCATCGGTCCCATGACCATCGGATGGCCGCGGACAGTCAGCGCGCGGGGGTACGTCTCGCTTCAATGACCTCGATCCAGATCCCGTCGAGGGCGGCCTGCCAGGCCTCGAGGCTGAACCGCGCTGCGGTCCGCGCCACAGCCTGGGGCTCGTACTCCGGCACGCGCGCAAGTGCGCCAGCGAAGTCGTCGTCGCGCACCAGGGTGCCGTTGACGCCGTCCTCGACGATCTCGGCGAGGCCCCCGACGGCGTTCGCCACCACCCAGCGGCCTGACGCTATGGCCTCGACGGCGACCAGGCCGAACGGCTCGGCCAGCGAGGGCACCAGCACCACGTCGTGCTCGGCGATCAGCGCCGGGATGCGGTCGGGGTCGAGCTCCTCGAGGCCAGGGCCGACGAGCGTATCGGCGAGATGGCGCGCAACCGCGTAGCCCTTCCGTGGGTCGCTTCCGCCCAGGTACAGGACGCGGCGTGCCGCGGGTCGTGGCGTGGGCGTGAACCGCGACAGGTCGACGCCCGGCGACGCCACGATCGGGTCGCGCGCACCGAGCAGGCGGACCTGGCGTGAGGTCTCCTCGGAGTTGGTGACGACGCGATCCGCTCGACGCGCGACAAGCCGGCTGAGCCAGCGCAGCGGCGGGATCGGCGGCTCCCAGTCCCAGACGTCCATGCCGTGCGCGTAGACGACCAGCGGAACGCCACGCAGCCGCGCGACGAGCAGCCCGACGAAGCCCGTGGGCACGAGCATGTGCGCCTCCACGCCACGCGGGTGACGGACGCGAAGCGCGTCGATGAGCAGCCCCGCGTAGATGAGCGCCCGAGGCACCCTTCCGCCGCGTGGCTTCACCACGCGCACGCCGGGCACACCGGCCGTCCGGGCGCGCACGAAGCTGCCGAGGCTCGGCCGCTCGGGCGTCGGCCAGATGCGTGTGAGGACGATCAGCGGGTCGGTCACGCGCCGGCGACGATGCGCGCGATCCGCGGAGCCGCGCGGCCGTCCCCGTACAGGCCCTCTCCGGCACGCGCCATCGCGGCGAGCTCCGGCGGGTTCCGGAGGAGCGCGAGGACTCGGTCGCGGACCATGGCCGCGTCGGTGCCGATCAGACGCACGGCTCCGGCTGCCACTCCCTCTGGTCGCTCGGTGACGTCCCGGGTGACGAGAACCGGCACGCCGAGCGTCGGCCCCTCTTCCTGGATGCCGCCCGAGTCGGAGACCACCAGTCGAGCGCCGCTCAGGAGGCGCAGGAAGGTGCCGTATGGCAGCGCGTCGCTGATGTGCGCGCGCGGGTTGTCCGCGAGGGCCTCCTCCACCGGCCGTCGCGCGGCGGGATTCGGGTGCGTGACGAACACGAGCCGATGATCCGGCAGCTCCCCGAGCACGTCCCGCAGACCAGCGGCGATGGCGCCGATGCCGGCACCCCACGACTCCCGCCGATGCGCCGTCCCGAGCAGGTATGGCGCCTCGCCGATGAAACGCGCGAGCTCGGCCGGAAGCCCCACGCCGCCGTTCGCGCCGATGTGCCGCACCGCATCGACCACCGTGTTCCCCACGACGTGGATCTCGCTGGTGGCGCCGCCAGCGCGCAGGTTGGCCGCGGCCCGCTCGGTCGGCGCGAAGTGCCAGGTCGCGAGCACAGATGCCAGTCGCCGGTTCATTTCCTCCGGGAACGGCAGGCTCGCGTCGTGGGAGCGCAGGCCGGCCTCCACGTGCGCCACCGGGACTCCGCGGTGGAAAGCCGCCAGCGCGGCCCCGAGCATGCTCGTGGTATCGCCCTGGACGATCACGGCCGCAGGCATGAGCCGGTCAAGCTCACGCCCCACCACCCCGATCGCCGTTGCCAGCAGGTAATCGAGGCTCTGCTCGTCACGCATCAGGCCCAGATCGACGTCCGGGACGATCCCGAAGGGCGCCAGCACGTCCCCCACCAGGTCGGCGTGCTGACCGGTGGTGATCACCACGTGCGGAGCAGCCATCTCGCGGAGCGCCAGGATGACCGGAGCGAGCTTGATGGCCTCGGGACGCGTGCCGAAGATCACGGCGATCGGTCCACGGGCGGTCATGTGCACCTCTTTGCGAGAATCGCCACGATGCGCTCGGCCCGGGCCGCCCAGGAGGCGCGCACGGCGGCAGCGCTCGCGTTGCTCGACCACCGTTCGAGAAGCGGGGCGGATGCCGTGACGACCCGCGTAATCCCGTCAGCCAGCTCCTCGACGCTGTCGCCGACGACGAGACCGCAGTCCGCCTCACGCACCACCCGGGCCTGCTCGATGCAGTCGGTCACCACGAGGGGCCTGCCGTACGCCAAATACTCGAACAGCTTGATCGGCAGCGCGAGGTCGTTGTACGGGCTCCTCAGGCGAGGGATGACGGTCGCGATCACGCGCGGCAGCAGGCGGTGAATGCCCGCCCCCTCCGAGCGTCGCACCCTGAGCCACGCGGGATGCGGCCGCAGGGATTCCAGGTCGCCGTTACTCACCACCGTCAGCTCGACCGATGCACCGCCCTCGCGTGCTCGGCGCACCGCCTCCACCAGCCGATCCACGCCCTGGGCGGGCCAGCGCGCGTCACCCACGTACAGCAGCTGATCGGCGTCGGGCGCGCGGGGGATATTCGCCGCCGGCGGGGACCCAGGCGGGAGGAGGACAACGTCGGCCGGGTCACGGCCCACCGCAGCCGCCAGCCCAGCCGTCGGGAACGCCAGCCGAGTGGACACCGCGCCAAGCGCGCGGACGAAGGGCATAAAGGCGTGCCTGCTCAGCCAGCGCCGGGGCGTATCGGCCCGGTAGTACTCGTCGAAGAGCTGGTAGGCGTCCCGGATATAGGTCAGCACGGGGACGCCGAGGGCGCGCGCCAGCCCCAGGAATGCGACGTCCGCCTCGGCTGGCAGGAACGTCGAGGTCTCCACGTAGATGCCGTCGAGCCCCCGGAGTCGTCCGCGGGCCGCGTAGCGGGCCAGCGCCAGTCGCCGCGATCCGCGGTAGCCCGCGATGACGTCGAGCTCCACCAGCTTCGCAAGCTCGTCACGAAGATGTCTGATGCGCACGGCAGGCCCGGACATGCCCTCGTCGAGCGGATACATCGAGAGGAGCAGCAGACGTTGATGGTGGCCGCTCGCGGGCACCGGGTGCGGCGACATGGGCGGGCAGTATATGGCTGCGCCCGGAGCCCGAACGCGGCGCCGATGGTCTCCTTCGCCTATTCGTAACGGGCAGAGCTACGAATTTCGCCTAGAAGGCCTCGAGGTAGCGGTCGACCTCCCAGGAGCTGACCTGCATGCGGTACTCGTTCCACTCCTCGGTCTTCGCCTCCACGAAGCGCTCGAACACGTGCTCGCCCAAAGCCTCGCGGATGACCTTATCGGCCTCAAGCTCGTCCAGTGCCTCCCGGAGCGTGCCTGGCAGCTGCTTGATCTTGCGCGACTCGAGCTTGGCGGCGTCGAAGTGGTAGAGGTTCTCCTCCACGGGCTCCGGCGGCGTCAGCTTGCGCTCGATCCCGTCAAGCCCGGCGGCCAGCATGCAGGCGAAGGCGAGGTACGGGTTCGTCGACGGGTCGGGGCAGCGCAGCTCCATGCGCACGCTGTTCAGGGAGCCCTTGCTGATCTGCGGGATGCGGATCAGCGCCGAGCGGTTGATGCGCGCCCAGCCGACGTAGACCGGGGCCTCGTAGCCGGGAACGAGGCGTTTGTACGAGTTCACCAGCGGCGCCAGGACGGCGATCATGCCGCGGGCGTGGTCGAGGGTGCCGGCGATGTACTGGCGCGCGACTTCGGACAGGCCGTAGGAGTCCTTCGGATCCGAGAACGCGTTGCGCCCGCGCTTGATGTCCCACAGCGACTGGTGGGTGTGCATGCCGGAGCCGTTGATGCCGAAGAACGGCTTGGGCATGAACGTGGCGTACAGGCCGTGCGAGGCGGCGACCGCCTTGAGCGTGGTCTTGAAGGTCACCGCGTTGTCGGCGGTGCGGAGCGCATCGGCGTACTCGAAGTCGATCTCGTGCTGCCCGGTGGCGACCTCGTGGTGCGCCGTCTCGACCTTGATGCCGAAGTCCTCGAGGCCGTTCATCATCTCTTTGCGAACCTCGGTGCCGAGGTCCTCGGAGAGGTCGAAGTAGCCCGCCGCGTCATGCACCACCGGCTCCACGCTGCCGTTCTCGCGCCGCAGCAGGAAGAACTCGAGCTCCGGGCCGGTGTTCAGGATGTAGCCCTTCTCCTTCGCACGGTCGATCTGGCGGCGCAGCACCCAGCGCGGGTCTCCGGGGAACGGGTCACCCTGCGGCGTGAAGACGTCGCAGATGACGCGGGCGCTGCCGGTGGCCAGCTTCGTCTTGCCGTCGGGGCCGATTCCGGGCTCCCACGGAATCGGGCTGAAGGTGTCGAGGTCCGGCACGAGGAACATGTCCGACTCGGCGATGCGCGCGAAGCCCTCGATGCTCGAGCCGTCGAACCACTTGCCCCGCTCAACCGCCTCTTCCAGCTGGTGCATCGGAACCTGGACGCTCTTGACGTGGCCCACGATGTCCGTGAACTGGAGGCTGACGAAGCGCAGGTTGCGATCCTCCGCCAGCTTCAGGGCAGCACCGAGCTTGTTGGACGGCATGTGGTTCCTCCGAAGGAGTCTGATTGGGGACCCACCGAGGGTATGCCTGCGAGGGCCTCGCATGGGACCGATGCGGGCGCCGCGGCGGGCGAGGATTTGTGCAGAGTGCACAACCAGAGGTGCTTTCACCTCAGACGGACAGACCCTGCGCGCCGACTCCCGTGGGACGGGCTGATCGGCGCCTCAACCGCTGAATTTGCGTGGGGTGGGACGTTCAGCGGCCGGGAAGCCCTCCACAGCCGCTCAGCGTGTCGTGGGGCGGGAAGACGGCCCATGAGCCGCCGATACGCCCGTGGGGTGGGAACCGGTCCCCGCGGACTCTCGTGGCGCGCTCACGTGACTAACGATCGT
>Ga0136635_10000307_pt1 | contig 12935 bp, 9 predicted proteins | sample AntDrymeUQ852106_2_FD_105495 | JGI IMG/M metagenome (GOLD analysis project Ga0136635, IMG submission 105495) | Polar desert sand microbial communities from Dry Valleys, Antarctica - metaG UQ85 (21.06) | ecosystem: Environmental > Terrestrial > Soil > Desert | place: Antarctica: Dry Valley... | reverse complement strand
AGACTCAGGAGGGTGTGGAAAAAGAAGAAGTGGTTTATGTTGATGTGGTCGTTTGGGGGCGCCAGGCGGAAACCTGCAAAGAGTATCTGACTAAAGGATCTCCTATTTTTGTGGAAGGCCGTTTGCAGCTCGACCAGTGGGAATCACAAACGGGTGAGAAGAAGAGCAAAATCAGGGTCCGTGCGGACCGTGTTCAATTTTTGAGTAGCCGCGGCGGAAGCGGTGGTGGATCCAGTGGACCTGCAGCGTCGGGACGGAGTTACGCAGATCGTGAAGCTCCAGCCAAGCCGTCTTCAGCGTCCCAACCGGCGGCGCGGGACGACTTCCCTCCCGACATGGATGACGAAGTGCCATTTTAAGTTTTGAATTGTTGTTAACCAGAGGAAATAATCTTATGCCAGTTGAAGTCATTCTTAAGAAACGTGTTCCCGGCTTGGGTGCCGAAGCGGATCTCGTTAAAGTTAAACCCGGTTACGCTCGTAACTATCTTTTGCCACGAGGGATCGCGGCAATCGCAACCACGGCTTCCAAACGCCAAGTTGAAGAGCTGAAACGTCAACGCGCCCAGCGTGAAGCTTCCGAATTAAACGCTTCTCAGGAATTGAGCGGCAAGTTGACCAAACTGACCCTTACTTTTCAAATGCAGAGTTCCGACAGCGAACACGCCAAGGTTTTCGGATCGGTCACCGCCCAGGACATTATCGAACGTTTGGCCAGCCTGGGTCATGTGGTGGACAAAAAGCAACTCGATCTGCCCCGGCCGATTAAGGATTTGGGCGAGCATAGTATCGTGGTCAAGCTGGACCAGGGAGTTGAGAGCAAATTGAATGTCGTGTTAGCTAAGCTCGAAGCTGAAGTGAAGGAAGAAGAAGCCGCTGCCAAGAAAAAGGCGGCCAAACCTTCAAAGGCCCCGAAAGCATCCAAAGAATAACTGTCAAAATTGCAAGCCCCGCCTCGAGCGGGGTTTTCGGTTTTATTGTATTTATTCACTTGACCTTAAGTCGCATATTCTTCACCTTGCGCTAGGTTCGAACTTTTAACGTAATTATAGTAAGAACATGCCGTTAGGGTATCCACAGCTAAAACTTTTAAAAATCCGTGCTTAAACAATTGAAGGCCAGTTCATTAGCTAATTGCAAAATCGGTATTGCCGGTTGCTCGCTCCTCGTCTGTTTTTTAGGTTTCCTGCCGAGTTCCGTGTCGGCTCAAGAATCGGTCGCGCCGGCTACTCCCGTGGCCGATGAACGCACTTTGGTCCAACCTCCCTCTCAGCCGCAGAACGTCGAAGCCCGGGGTCCCATTGTCAAAGAAATCGAAGTTGAATTTGCCGGAGCCAAATCGGTCGATAAATCGGTCATTATTTCGAATATGCGGACGACAGTGGGCCAGCCTTTTTCCCAGGCGGCGATTCAGGAAGATGTGCGCAATTTGTATGCGACAGGTTTGTTTGTGAACCTGCGCATGTTTGATGAGCCAGTTGGTGATGGGGTTAAAGTCGTCGTGATTGTGGAACCCAAACCTTTAATCAAAGAAATCGTGATCAACGGTTATAAGAAAATTAAAGAAAATGCAGTTCGCAAAAAGATCACCAGCAAGGTGGGCGATCCCCTCAGCGAGCAAAAAGTTTCAGCCGACTCCCAAGCCATCAAGGCGTATTATCAAGACAAGGCTTTCTACGAAGCTCAGGTGGAATATAAAATCGATATCAATGAGCAGGTGGGGCGAGCGGTGGTTACTTACAACATCACGGAAGGCCCGCGGGATTTCATCACCGAGGTTGAGTTTATCGACGCGAAAGCTTTCCCCCAAAAAATTCTGGGCAAACAAATCAAGACACGCTCAAAAAACTGGCTTTCCATCATTAACAAATCAGGGATTTACAAGAGCGATCAGGTCGATGAAGACTTGAAAAAGCTGCAGGAATATTACCAGAAGAATGGTTATATCGATATGGTAGTTAAAGATGTGTCAACTGAGTCGATCGGCGAAGATCGAATCAAGTTGAAGATCACCGTTTTTGAGGGGATTAAGTATCAAACGGGCACGGTTCAGATACAGGGCAACACGCTTTACGATACCGCCCGGATTATGAGTACGATCACCATGAAAGAAGGTACCGTCTTCTCCCCTCAGGGATTGCAGGCGGACATTCAGGCGATCAAGGATTTATATGGGACGGACGGTTATATTGATTGCGAAGTGACTCCGACCAGGCAGGCAAATATCGAACGCGGTCGCATGGATTTGGTTTTGAGCATTAAGGAAGGGTCCCAATCCTTCGTGGAAAAGGTGGTTATCCAGGGCAATGACCGGACCAAGGACAAAGTGCTGCGCCGCGAAATGGCTCTGGCACCGGGCGAGGTCTATGACAGTGTCAAAGCCGACGCGAGTAAGAAGCGTTTGGAAAGTCTCGGCTATTTTTCAAAGGTAGACGTCGCCCCGCAAGACACGAATATCGACAATCGTAAAAATGTGCTGGTAACGGTGGAAGAGCAGCGCACGGGGTCGATTACTTTCGGAGCCGGCTTTAGCACGGTGGACAGCCTTTTGGGCTTCGTGGAACTGACTCAGGGTAATTTCGATGCCACCAAGTTCCCGAACTTCACTGGCGGTGGGCAGAAATTCCGCACGAGATTGCAATATGGTCTGACCCGTAAAGATTTTATCGTCAGCTTGACCGAGCCTTGGTTTCTCAACCAGCGCCTCTCCCTGGGCGGAGATTTGTTTTTCAACGAGTCTTCTTATGATTCTAACGATTACGATCAGCGCCGCTTCGGTGGTGATATCCGAATTGCCCGGGCTTTGAATCAGTTCTGGACGATCGGTGGCAAATATCAGCTCGAGCAAATCGAGATTTACGACGTCAACACTGCGAATGTTCCGCAGCTGGCTCAGGAAGAAGGCAACCGTTCCAAGAGTTCGGTGCGAGGCACGCTAACCTACGACACACGCGACAGCCTGATTCTTTCTCGTAAGGGTGAAAAAATCGAATTTGCCGCGGAAGGCGCAGGGGGGCCTCTTTGGGGCCAGACCGATATTTGGAAACTGGAATTAGAAGGAAGTAAGTACTGGGGCTTGCCTTATGACTTGATCTTCTCCATGCGCGGTGCCACCGGGGTTGTAGGCAGCTATAATAACATGCCTAACGGAGTGCCGATTTATGACCGTTTCTTCATTGGTGGATCCCGAACCGTTCGTGGGTTTAACTACCGTGAAGTGGGGCCGCGCTATCCTGGCACCGATGAACCTTCCGGCGGTAATACTATGGGTTATGGTAGCTTCGAACTGACCTTCCCAATTATGGATCGCGTCCGCGGCGCAGTCTTCGTTGATGGCGGTTTCAACAATGTGGGAACATTCGATTACTCTTTAAGCGACGTGCAGGTAGGCACCGGTTTCGGTCTCCGCCTGGATTTGCCGATTGGTCCGCTGCGTTTGGATCTGGGCTTCCCGGTAGTTGCTGACAGATTCAACGATGGCAGCATTGTTCGTTTCCACTTTGACGTTGGATACCAATTCTAGTATAATCCCCAAACTTCTTCTATATGACTAAATGCATTACACTTCTCGGTTTGGCTTTGTTCATGTCACTGGCATCGGTCCAGGCACAGAACAAAATGGCTGTCGTCGATCTTAACAAAGTTTTTAACGATTATTACAAGACAAAGGATGTCGATGCGGATCTGAAGGAACAGATGAACAAGTTCCGTAAAGAGCGGGATGATCAGATGAACAATCACCGAGCCTTGGTCGACCAGATCAAAGGACTGCAAACGTCCGCGCAGGATCCTGCGCTCGGAGACGCCGCCAAAAAAGAAAAGCAGGCTAAATTTGAAGAGAAGGTTAAGGAAGCCCAGGTTCGCGAAAAAGAGATGCGCGAATACGAAAGCCAGACTGGTCGCCTTATCCAGGAAACTTCCCAACGTCAGCGCAAACGGATCGTCGATGAAATCACCGTGGTCGTTCAGAGCACAGCCAAAGCTGGCACTTACGATCTCGTGATAGACAAGTCAGGTCTAACCTTAAACGGCACCAGCGCCTTTCTCTATGTGAGTGACAAGCTGCCTGATCTTTCCGATCAGGTTGTTAAGGCCTTGAATGCCACTCAGGGCAAACCTGATCCTGCAGCGCCCAAGAAGACGCCTTAACTTCAGGCATGGCCGTCTCACGCAGTCTTGGTGAATTGACCGCCCTGGTCTCGGGAGAACTGCGAGGAAATCCTGCCCTAGAAATCAGCGGCATTGGCGACTTAAGAAACGCTGGTCCGGACCAGCTTTCTTTCCTGGCTAATTCCAAATATTTTCAAGCGGCCAAATCTAGCCGCGCGGGAGCCATTTTGGTATCGACAGGGGTCACGGAAGTTTTTTCTTCTTCCGTGATTTATGTTACCAATCCTTCCGCTGCCTTTGGAATGGTGGCTGCACTTTTTGCTCCCGAGCCCTTACCTGTTCGTTCCGGGATTCATCCCACGGCGGTTATCTTAGACGGCGTTGAACTGGGCGAGAATGTTTATGTGGGGCCCGGGGCGGTCCTGGAGGCTGGAGTGAAACTTGGCGATCACTCTTCGGTGGGGGCCAATTGCTATCTGGGCCACGAGGTCACGGTGGGCAGTGGCTGTATTTTTTATCCCAACGTCACCGTTCGGGAAAGATGCCGGATTGGCAACCGAGTCATCCTGCATTCAGGCGCTGTCATTGGCAGTGACGGTTTTGGTTACGAATTTCAAAATGGCCAATTCGTCAAAATTCCCCAGCAAGGTTATGTGCAGATCGATGACGAGGCGGAGATCGGTTCAAATACAACCATCGATCGCGGTCGTTTTGATCGGACGTGGATTCAACAGGGGGCCAAGATTGATAATTTGGTCATGATTGCCCACAACTGCGTGGTGGGAAAACATTCCGTCATCGTCGCCCAAACCGGATTGTCGGGAAGCAGTTCCACGGGTGCCTACGTAACCCTGGCCGGGCACGTGGGAACAGTCGGGCACATTCATATCGGAGACCAAGCCACGGTTACGGCCAAGTCGGGTGTGACCAAGGACATTCCCGCAAAGCAGGTGTATCGGGGAGCTCCGGCTCGCCCGATTAAAGAATCGATGGAACTGGAAGTCCTTTACCATCGGCTGCCCGAACTTTTTAAAAGAATTCGTGCCTTGGAAAAAGAACTCGCGGCAGCGAAGGCTAAAGCCTGATCGGTTTGTTGCGGTGCTTCCTTGAGCAGGGAGACTACCCTCAGACGCAGCAAGTCCCGAGGTTACTATCCCCTGCTCGTTAATCCCTCCGAGATGACCAACGCTCAATTCGTTGCTTCAGGCGCACAAAACGCTTTGCTGTAGAAGCCCGAGGGGTCGAAACAACAAACGCGCTTCTTCCCGGCCGCAAGCATTTTACAAGCGTCGCTCACGCGTTTTGTCCGGGTCTTCGTTTGTTTGGCGGAAGTAAGCCAGTGAATCCAATCCAATCGTGCAATCGTAGTCGTTTCGTTCCAAACCTTGCGAGCTTGAGGAAACAACATGAAAGCTTCTTCAAGATCTGGAGGAACTTCCGGCTCAGGTTCTTGCTCCACCGGCGTGATCTCCACCGAGACGATATCACCGGACTTTATATCCGCAGCATGCTGCAAATTTATATCGACCTTCAGCCAGTGGCTCAGCTGACCATCTGGATCGAGCGTCGCCTGAAAAGGGTGCCCGTTGATCGTGCCTCGTACGGTTGTCTTTCCTCGTCTCGGAAGGGTCTCGCTTGCTTCCTTTGGAAGAACGACGAAAAGCCATGGTGTGTCCGTGGCTGATTGTATCGGACGAAGAAGTTTTGTTTCAAAGCGTGTTTTTTGATCGAGTTGATTCATATCTATTGTGTCAAACGTCCAAGTTCGCTCGCTCTGGCTTGGGACGCGCCAGCAATCCCGCGTATCCGAGAGAGCGTGGATTCCTTCGGTAAAGAGAACTTAGACCTCTAAGAAATGGTATTTTTAGAATAATGAAATCTCGCGATTATCCAGAGCCGCTGATCTCTCCCCTGAAGATTGAGCGCCCCGCTCAACGGGCCCAGGCTTGGAGCAACGTTGCATCTTATTCTTTCTATTTCTGACAAGGAAAGTCGAAAATTTTCACCTACGTGACGGATTGTCGACCAGGGTCAATTGAATCCGATTTAAAATAATACGCCCAATACCAGGCGGAGTTCGCAGAAGTCGCTAAAAAAGGCATCTGCCGAGACCGTTGGAAACGCGGAGCCTCAAATCGTAGGCGGTCAGGGAAATACTTGGTTTGAGGGAAGACCATTTTTGCTTGCCGTTGAAGGTAAATTTTCTCTAGTGTTCATGGCTCTCTTGGTAACGAACTAGGGTATTAAACAGATGCCTTCTTACCGGGGAAGAGGGGTATCTAGGTCCGGAACAAGTGGCTATACAGTTTCACTGCAGAACAGTGAAAATTTCATTTGTAACGGTTTGGCAGCGAATATAATGGCAGCGTAGCTCAGTGGTAGAGCAGGGGACTCATAAGCCCTTGGTCGGTGGTTCAAATCCACCCGCTGCTACCAAAACCCCATGATCCGGACTGTGCCGCTTCCCAGTTTCAAGATTCGCACCACCACCTAGCTTTTCAGTCCCCGGACGACGCCTGCAAAACTTTATTTTTCAAGGCGATATCCCACGCCATGCACGGTCATCAGATGTTTTGGTTTAGAAGAATCCCTTTCGATTTTTTGGCGTAATTTAACAATGACCTGATCGAGGGTGCGAGTCGTTCCATAGTAGCCGGTTCCCCAAACTTCATCCAATATTCGATTACGGTCCACCGCGTTGCCCAGCTCTCTTTCCAGCAGTGCGAGGATTTTTAATTCTCTGGGTGTTAGTTCGAAAGACTTTCCTTCCCGGCTGCCACGAAGGGCAGCGGTTTGAATGATCACTTCGCCGAATTTAATCTCCCCAGGTACAGGACTTTGAGACTCGAGCAAAGGTTCGCAACGGCGGAGCAGAGCTTGGACCCGTGCCAAGAGCTCGCGAACCCCGAAAGGCTTAGTCACGTAATCGTCCGCTCCCAATTCCAAGCCGACCACTTTGTCAATCTCCTGTCCTTTGGCCGTTAGCATAAGGATGGGAGTGCGGATCTTGGCGCTGCGGATATCGCGGCAAAGGTCAAATCCGTTCCGCCCTGGAAGCATCACGTCCAGCAAGATCAAATCCGGACACCGTTGTCTAACGATCGGCATAACCTGTTGGCCGTTGGCACATTCGGAAACCTCGTAACCTTCGCTGGTCAGGGCGTCGCAGAGGCCCAGGCGGATATGGGAATCGTCTTCAACCACCAGGATATGTTTTTTCATGCGGAGTTTAAGGGTAGGTGGAGGGTGAAGTTACTGCCACCCTCCTGACGAGGCAAATAGGTGATTTTACCGCCGTGCTCCTGGGCCATTTTTAAGGCCAGAGTCAGTCCCAGTCCAGATCCTGAAATCCCGCTCGAAAGTTGGTCATGAGCCCTAAAAAAATGTTCGAATATTTTTTCCTCACAGCCCGTCGGCACGCCCAGACCTCTATCAAGCACACTGATGCAAAGCTCTTTTTCCGTTAGGAAGGTCTGCAACTCGATATCCTTCCGCTCGGGAGAGTATTTCTCCGCGTTGGAGAAAAGATTGACCAGGATCTGGGAGAGCGCATCTTCATCGCCTACGATCGGATAAGGTCCTGGTGCCGCATTCCAGGAAAGTTTGAATCCTTGTTCCTGTAGATGGAGCTGTTGCGATTCCCAGACCCTCTCAATCACCGGTAATAAATCCAGAGGGTTTTTGTGATAGGATTTCTGCTTGCTGTCGAGTTTTGCAAAATCCAGAACATTGTTGATGAGACGGGTCAGACGCTCGGCTTCCAGAGTAATGATTCGAAGATAGCGGCTGCTCTTCTCGGGATCTGAAATTCTGCCGGCATGAAGTAGTTCCGCGAACATACGGATCGAGGTCAGGGGAGTTTTAAGTTCGTGGGACACATTGGAAACGAAGTCAGTTTTTTTCTGCGCCAAAGCCAGTTGCCGGCGGGTATCGTCATAAACTAAATAGCTGCCCCAAGCGATGGCGGCCAAAGCAATGGTGATCAGAAATAACAGGATCCATTTCATCAGCTGGGCCGAGCGCTGTAATTCATTGCCATCGAGGTAATAGATTCCAATCTCCCAGTGTGGGAGGAATTCGCCGATTTCCGTCGCCACAAACGGCCTTTTCCAATTGGTTTTAAATCCAGGAATGGAGGTGATTACCGGTTGACCGCGATCGTTGATCAGGGCAACGCAGACCGAGGGACTACGATCGTTAGATAAGGGGACGGCTTGGGTCCAAAGGTCTTGAAAGCGATTAAGATTCATCATGGCGCCAAAGACTAAACCGGGAGAGCGGTCCGGCCGGGTCCAAAAAAGGATTTCAAGGTTATTGCTGACGAAGCGGCTGGCGATGCCGCCCTTTTCCTCTGAAATGAGCTGGCTAAAATCGATCGTGTCCGGACGAAGGCTGGAAAGGGCGGGTTCCTTTTGTTGGATATTCTGGGGTTGAAGTCTCCGAACTTGACTTTGAACACTATCTGATTTTTTAGCGAAGAATTGTTTTGAACTGGCCGGTTCATCCGGGGATTTTAGCTCGCTTGCATCACGGTTTGTCTGAACGGCGTCTTGGGTAATTGGGACAGATTCTTTGGGTATAGCCGATCGGGATCTTTGGCTGGAAGCTGGAGCGTTGCTCCGTGAAAACGCCATTTCGGGAGCAGAAGAATAGAGGGGAGCTTCTGTTTTCCTTTCGACTTCTTTCGGTTTGGCTTGGTAGATTTCCGAGGCGATCCTGTTGGAAAGAAACCCGTAGTTTTCGGCAATGAATTTTGATTCCGGCGTTTCTTTGTCGTTTCCGTTGGCCTTGGCTTTTGGAGAAAGCAAAACGCCCTCCACTGTGACCGCAAACCCAATTTCAGCTCGGGGCCAGAGAGTGGAAAGCGTTTCACTGAAATGGTCCGCAGCGTTGAGAGCAGTTTGACGGCTAAGAAGGTTTTCCACGGTTTCGGTAAAAATGCGTTGTTCTTCCAGCAGCAGATTTTGCGTGCGGATGGCTGCATCGTCCGCATCTTTTTGCAGGAGAGCGGCGGCCTGGCGTTCGATGATAATGTTCTGTTCGTTAGCTGTGCGCAGAGCGATGAAACCCAAAATCAAGCTGGGCAAAAAAATGGCCAACAGAAAGATAAGGGCAGTTTTTTTCATCGGCTTTAGGAAATTAACCAGGAAAAAGGCAGGGAGAAAGAGTTAAAGACACCCCCCTAAAATCACCCCGCCTTGCCAAAGGGAAGACGGGGTTCTGATTGTCTGAAGCTCAGCGTTTCTGGTATTTGTCCTGAAAGTTTTCGTATTGCACTTCTTTGCGGCTGGACTTGCTGAAACTTCCCGAAGACTTGAGTTCTGCGGAACGCGTTTCCAGCTTTTTATTTTCGATGTCCAATTGGTCGCTTTTCGCAGCGGCTGGCAGCCCAGAGTTAACGCTCGCCTGTTTGCTCAGGACTTCTGCCGCTTCCTTGGGTTTGCCTGCATCGGCCAAGCGGATAGCTTCGTCTTTGGCCAAACTGTTGCGCGTGATGGCCAGTTTTTTTGCGACTTCGGGTTCGATTGATTTTTCTGATTCAACCGTGCTGCCCGTGAACGTAACTTTGGCCGAGGCATCGAGATTCCGACTGCTTCCCGTGCTTTCGTCGTCGTAGACCATTTTCACCTGCACCACATCGCTGCTTTCTCGCTTTTGTCCCGACTGGCAGCGAAGGAAAAAATACCGGTTCTGTTCGCTGTAAATTCCCGACAAAACAATGACCGCGCTCTGGCCTTTGAAGATCACTTCCGGGTGCCCGATAATTTCGACTGGAGTTACTCCTTCAGGGCAGGTGATCACGATCTTTACGTTTCGGGCGACAATGGATTTCAGCTCTCCGAGTTCTGACAGAAAGATCTCGGGAAGTTTTTCTGTATCTTTAACGTAATAATAATTGGCTCCTCCGGCCTCGGCCAATGCGACCATAAGATCTTCATTATAGTCGTCACCGAGTCCGATCGTCGAGGTCGTGATGCCGTCGGCTAGGAGACGTTTTCCTAAATTGGCCAAATCACGGGGCGTGGAAGGTCCCTCGTTGGCAAGGCCGTCGGAGAGAAGCAGAACGCGGTTGACCTTCATCTTCTTCAGGTTCTCGTCTAGTTGTTCCCCGCCAAGTTTTACACCTGCATACAAACCGGTGCCGCCGCCGGTCTCGATGCGGCTGATCTTGGCCTTTATGGCATCGGGATTGGACGCCGGTTGAGACGGGACCAAGACTTCGGCTTCGTTGTCGTAGATGATAACTGCAACCCGGTCCTTTGAGGATAATTGTTCAACCGCCATGCAGGCAGCTTGTTTGGCTTTTTCCAATTTTGCGCCTGACATCGAACCGGATCGATCCAGAACAATGGCCAGATTGATGGGGACCCTTTCCTTGGCTGTGACTTTGGCTCCGGTTACGCTGATTTGAACGGCGATGTCACTACTTTCGGACTGGACCGCGTGGCGTTCCGGTTTGACTTCGAGGCGCAGGGAGCTGGGGGACGGAGGGTTGGCACAAAGACTGCAAAGCGCAGCCGAGGCCGCAAGGACTAAGGTTAACAGAGTTAGTTTCATTCCTCCAACCTGCCCGAAAGATGAGGCCTAGTTGTCAGGGTGTTGGGAAGAAATTGTAAAAGAAATGTAAGAGAGACCTCGTCGCTAGAAAATCCGCGAGAAAACAGCTCCACCTAAAAGAGTTTCTCCATCGTAGAGGGCACAAATTTGCCCGGGAGCCAAGGCTCGCTGATGCTCGTGGAAAATGACCTCAGCTCCGCCTTGGCCGTCCGGAATCAGGGTGGCGGGAACGGAAGTGGCGCGGTAGCGGGGCTTTGCCAAAATTTCGGTAGGCCGTGTATAAACCTGATTGGTAAAGGATAGGTGAGTGACGAGACAACGCGTGGAGTAAAGGCCGGGCGTGTCCGGACGATCGAAGGCAACGACCAGTTCATTGGCTGCCTGGCGTTTTTCCACGACCACAAAGGCTTCGTTGGGGGTGTTGGAAGCGACGCGAATTCCTTTGCGCTGACCGAGGGTGAAAAGATGCAGGCCTTGATGATGGCCAACCTTTTTGCCTTCCTGCGTGACAATAAAGCCGGGCGAATCAGGCACATACGCACGCAGAAAATCGGACATTTTTACTTCGCCAATAAAGCAAATGCCCTGGCTGTCTTTTTTGGTGGCGGTGGGAAGGTTATGTTTTGCCGCGATCTTTCGGACCTCAGGCTTTTGCAAATCGCCGATGGGAAAACGGGCGTGATTGACCTGCCGTTGCTGCAGGAGTGCCAGAAAATAACTCTGATCCTTATTTTTGTCAGCCCCTTCCAATATATCGTGGGTTCCGTCGGGACGCTCGATCGAGCGGCAATAATGTCCCGTGGCCACGGCTTCAAAGCCTTCTTTAAGCGCGTAATCGAGGAACACGCCGAACTTCATTTCGCGATTGCACATGACATCAGGATTGGGCGTTATGCCTTCCTGATATCCTTCGAGGAGATATTTGACGATGCGGCTTTTGTATTCGTGCATCAGATTAACGATGCGGAACTCGATACCGAGTGTGTCGGCTACAGCGCGGGCGTCCTCGATGTCTTGTTGCCAGGGACAGTTGCCGATGACATCGACCTCATTGATCCAGTTTTTCATGTACGCTCCGACCAGGTCGTGACCCTGCTCTTGGAGCAAAGCGGCGGCAACGCTGGAGTCGACCCCTCCGGAGAGGGCAACAAGGGTTTTCGGCATCAGATAAATTTAACCGCGATGTGTGCGATGTGCGCGAAGATATTTTATCCAGGGATTACGCGGATGGGAAAGTGAAGGAAATCTAGGAGTAAAAAATCCTTCTCGGTCTTTAATCTTTGTACTTTAGTCCCGTAATAATCCGGGCACCGCGCCCGTAAGTAATATAGGAGTAAAACCACTGGATCATGACCACGATTTTGTTGCGGAAACCGACCAGGAAGAGAAGGTGGACGAAAAGCCAGGTGATCCAGGCGGTAAAACCTGAAAACTGGATTTTACCAACCACCGCGACGGCGGCGGAACGGCCGATGGTGGCCATCGTTCCTTTGTCCCAATAGGCGAAGGCCGGACGTTTTTCCGGGGCAGTCGGGCCGTTGGATATTTCTTTACTAATGAGTTCGGACGCGTGGCGGGCCATCTGCATGGCAGCCGGTGAAACCCCAGGAACAGTGACGCCGTTTTTATCGACAAGAGAAGCGACATCGCCCAAGGCAAAGACCTCGGGAAATCCCGGGAGGCTAAGGTCGGGTAAAACTTTTACGCGGCCGCCCCTGTCTAATTCCAGGCCGAGTTTTTTGGTTAAAGGATTGGCGCCGACACCCGCGCCCCAGATAATATTGGCAGCGTGAATTTTTTCGTTGGCGAAGTGAACCGTATTTTTTGTAATATCCATCACGCGATGATTCAGGAGTACTTCCACGCCGAGTTTTTTTAGAGTGACCAGCGCGCTTTCCCGCAGTTTGAGAGGGAGATAACTCAGGATTTCGTTGCTCGATTCCACCAGAATCACTCGCGCATTCGAGGGATTGATGCGGCGAAAATCGCGTGTGAATACGTGGCGTGCCAACTCCGAAAAGGCCCCAGCCAATTCAACTCCGGTGGGTCCCCCGCCGATGACGACGATGGTCAAGAGTTTCTTGCGTTCGGCGGAATCTGAACTGATCTCCGCTTTTTCAAAAGCCAACAGAATCTCACGGCGAATGCGCAGAGCATCGTTGAGAGATTTTAAACCCGGCGCGAAGTGAGCCCATTCCGGATGGCCGAAATAGCTGGTGACCCCGCCGAGGGCGATGACGAGGTGCGAGTAATAAAGTTCGCCTCCGT
>Ga0136635_10000306_pt1 | contig 12948 bp, 10 predicted proteins | sample AntDrymeUQ852106_2_FD_105495 | JGI IMG/M metagenome (GOLD analysis project Ga0136635, IMG submission 105495) | Polar desert sand microbial communities from Dry Valleys, Antarctica - metaG UQ85 (21.06) | ecosystem: Environmental > Terrestrial > Soil > Desert | place: Antarctica: Dry Valley... | reverse complement strand
TTCAATACCTCCAGAACCGCCCAATAAATGACCGGTCATCGATTTGGTGGAGCTAATTGCTACTTTATGGGCGTGTTCTCCCAAGGCTTTTTTGATTGCTGAGGTTTCAGTTGAATCATTAGCTGGGGTACTAGTGCCGTGGGCATTAATATAGCTAATCTGTTCGGGGGTTATGCTGGCATCTTTGAGCGCTAGTTCGATCGCTCTAGCGGCTCCGAATCCACCAGGTACGGGGGAAGTGATATGGTAAGCATCACAAGTCATGCCATAGCCGATCATTTCGGCATAAATGTGAGCGCCGCGACTGATAGCGTGTTGCAGTTCTTCTAGAATTAATATTCCTGAACCTTCACCCAAGACAAATCCATCGCGATCGCGGTCAAAGGGACGGCAAGCATGAGTTGGGTCTTCATTGCGAAAAGAAAGTGCTTTACAGGCGGCAAACCCAGCTACCGATAATGGTGTTACAGCCGCTTCCGTTCCCCCGCAAATCATCGCCTGGGCATATCCGCCTTGAATTAAGCGAAAAGCATCCCCTATGGCGTTAGAGCCAGCAGCGCAAGCAGTTACAGGACAGGAGTTTGGCCCTTTAGCACCCGTGTGAATTGCCGTTAATCCTGCTGCCATATTGGCGATCATCATCGGGATCATGAATGGACTACAGCGATCGGGCCCACGGTTGAGGTAGATAGTTTGCTGGTCTTCTAGTACCTTAATGCCACCAACGCCAGAACCGATCATGACACCCACTTGTTCTGCATTCAGTTCATTAATAACTAACTGCGCGTTAGATAGAGCCTGTTTTGCCGCTACAACCCCAAACTGGGTAAACCGATCCATCCGCTTGGCTTCTTTGCGCTCTAAATAATCATGTGGATCGAAGTTTTTCACTTCACCAGCAATACGGCAATCATGGCTAGACGCATCAAAAAGTGTGATGTAGTCAATGCCATTGCGTCCACTCAATAATCCATCCCAATATTCTGTTGCTGTGTTACCTATAGGTGTAATCGCGCCAACACCAGTTACAACAACGCGTTTACGTGTATAATCTGTCATGATTCAGTTAAAAGTGGCGAAAAAGCAGCCGGCAAAAAATTCGAGACTAGCGACTAAGTACTGATAAGCCAGATCGGTCTTAAAGGTTTACTTTATGAGCGACTGGCATCGGGTTTACCGACTTAAAGATACTGGCTGTTAGCCTCAGCGTTAGGAGCGTCACCCTTAGGGTGACTAGGTTGGAGAAAAATCTCCCCAATCCCCAATCCCTAACCCCTAATCTCTAGTTAAGCTGATGCGGTAACTTTGTTGTTGATGTAATCTACTGCGTCTTGAACCGATATAATTTTCTCGGCAGCTTCGTCGGGAATTTCGATATCAAATTCTTCTTCCAAAGCCATGACGAGTTCAACGGTATCAAGGGAATCAGCATTGAGATCGTCCATAAACTTGGATTGTAGTGTGATTTGGTTAGGGTCTTCAACACTCAGTTGATCGACGACGATTTTTTTGACCTTTTCAAAAAGTTCTGCTTGGCTCATAAATAAAAGTCCTTAACTAGTTGCTAGAATCTACTCTTTACAGAAGACATTGTTTTGAGCATATACATCTTATCGTCAAGCGTGATCGCGCGTATACTGCCAAGGGTTTTTCTGTCAGAAAACCACTCCCATTTGTAAAAAGAATGGGGTAGTTTTCTGGGAACACTTGGGCAGTCGAGCGGGCTACACCATCGCCGATACCGTGTAAATGCTTCGGTTGTCTAATTATTGCTAATTTTTTTTACAATGTCTCGATCAGTATTCCCAAGCCTTGCTAGCAATAAGAATATCTAGATGCTGCGGCTTTGAACCTAGACAGCCAAAAGGCGGTTGAACGTCAAACATCAGAACTTCGGTGCTAACAAGGCATGATAAAACAGTTATTGTCTAGAGCGATCGCTCTAACCCAAACATAGTACTATGCTACCTCACACCCTGAAATACGCTTACTTCCCTGGCTGTGTTGCTCAAGGAGCCTGTCGGGAACTTTACCAGTCAACTCAAGCGCTTACCCAAGCACTGGGCATTGAATTAGTTGAACTTAAAAAAGCTGCTTGCTGCGGTTCTGGCACATTTAAAGAAGACTCCCAATTGCTGGAAGATACAGTCAACGCCAGAAATATTGCCCTAGCAGAAGAATTAAATCTGCCTTTACTTACCCATTGCAGCACTTGTCAAGGTGTTATCGGTCACGTCAACGAAAACTTGAAAGAATGCAAGACTTCTAACCCCGCTTACGTTGAACAGGTTAATGGCTTGCTGCATAAAGAAGGCTGTTCACCTTATCGCGGCAGTACCGAGGTTAAACATCTCCTCTACGCTTTAGTAACAGACTACGGTTTAGAGGAAATTACCAAACGTGTCACCCGGAAGTTAACGGGATTAAAATGTGCCGCATTTTATGGCTGTTATCTCCTCCGCGCCCAAAAATCCATGCCTTATGACGATCCCTTCCAACCGGAAGCGATGGAAAATATGTTTCGGGCTGTTGGTGCAACACCAATTTATTACCGAGGGCGGACGCAATGTTGTGGTTGGCCGCTTTCTAGTTATGCCACTACCCAATCTTTCAAAATGGCGGGGATGCATATTCAGGACGCTTTAGCATCTGGTGCTGACTGTATAGTTACACCTTGTCCTTTGTGCCACTTAAATTTAGATTCGCGTCAGCCAGAGGTGGAAAAGGTGATTGAACAAAAGCTAGGTTTACCAGTGTTACACTTACCTCAGTTGATTGCTTTGGCACTTGGCGTTAGTCCAAAAGAACTGGGTTTAGAACGCCACGTTGTTTCCACAAAGCCAGTGCTGGAGAAATTAGGATTTTAGTATGTAGATACATCTTAGCGGAGCGGCACAAAGTGCAACTTCGCTTCTCTGCATGGGTGCGGAGGGAGGATGTCAAACCTGAATTCAACAATAACTACAAGCGATCGCAGACGAGTTGCTTAGTGATCGGTGGAGCGATCGCCTTGTTTGATTCTGCACCAGCACAGATTATGGTTAAATTCGAGGATTAATTGACTGAGATTGATTTGACTTCAATTTGCGATCGCCCATTAGTGTGATGCGCCAAAGCCGCCATTCCATGTTCTTGGGCCCGCAGTTCTTGATCGGATATTTCTGGCTCCTTAATATAGACCGAACTCACTAAGATATTCAAGACTCCACTTTCTTCAGCCTGACGGACAGCGCGATGCGTAATTAATTCACCCACATTCAAAATCACATTGTCTTGTGGATCAAGAATGACGCGGGTAACTGGACGACCCAGTGCTTGTTCAATTCGTTGCTTCTTCAACGCCCGTGTGCTGCGTCCTTGTAACTTTTCTGCCTGATCTTTCAAAGCTTGCCAGAAAGTGTTGAGGTTCTTTTGAGCAACGCTTGCTTGATCGCGCAGTTGAACTTTGGTTTCTAACCATGTGTCACTTGCGCTAGAACTAACTGCACTTACCACAGCCAGACCAGCAGCATTTAGTAATTCTGCTTCTTTACGGTAAGTTTGGGCACGAGCAAGGACGGATTCAGTTACAATCTGCCCAGATGCCGCAATAATTAAGCCATCGTCAGCACGCACTGTTTGCAGGACTCTACGCCCTTTTGCCTGCTGGATCGCCACATATTCTGTCAGCCCATCAACCGATTGACGCAAGTTAGCAGCAACGCTGTGAGTTGCGCTCTGAATTTGATTACTAGTAGATTCTGTTGCTGCTTTCAAATTGCGGCTAATGTTTGCAGTCAGACTGCCACCCGTAGCTCGATAGAGTTCATCGAGGATGCTCATGCGAACGGCTGCTTCTGCATCCACTAGGGTGACTTCCTGCCCCTGTAGTAGCAGTACACTACCGTCTGGAGTCAGCACATCCCGCTCAACATGCTTGCCAATCACGTATATTTTTTGTTCCGCAGGGTCAACCAGATTGTTTGTCAGGGAGGCAGATGCATCTCGATTGAGGTTTTGCAGTTTGCTGCTAGTAGCATCAGTTGCGGCTTGCAGTTGCTCACCTGCATTATCCCTTGCTGACTGTAGCCTGCGGTTCACATTGTCTACTGAGTTTTGCAGTTGCTCACCTGCCGACTGGCTGGCTGAATTTAGCTTGCGGTTAGCCGCTTGGGCCGATTCTTGCAACCTGTCTTCAGTTGCTTGGACGGCTCCCCGGAGACCACCGACCTGTTCTTGCATCATCTGAGCAGTTTCTGGAGGTACAAAGGCAACATCGTAACCAATTGTCACCGTTTCAGGAGCGGGAACGAAGGATCGCCCCGAGTAAGCATCGGCAAATACACCGCCAGAAACTTCGTATCCTTCTACCAGTCCACTATGCTCATCGAAGAACAAATCAACTAGTGCACCAAGGTCGAGTCCCTCAGTGGTCAGAATTCTCGTTCCTTTTAGGACGATATTCTGGTGCAGAATCTCTTTAATTGCAGGGACACGATGTACCTTAACAACGGATTCTTTCGAGTTAACGACGATCGCATCTAACCCGATGGCTTGCACCTCTTCTAGGGGAATGACTTTTGCACCCCGAAATAATCCCTTCTCTTCAACGAGGAAACCCAAAAGTTGATTGTGTTTTTGATCAAAAATTAAATCTATAATTCGCTCAATTTTCTTACCATTGTCATAGGTGACAACTACTTTATCGATAACATCACTACCTTTACGCATTTATCTATTCCTCGCAGTTTTTATTAATTGGGTTGTCCAGTGACTTGTTCGTTGGTTGGCTGAATTTTTAGCTGAAAATCTCGTCCCTCTCTGCCAAAACCGGGAACTATGTCAATAACGCCAAAGTATTCGAGGAGTACCCCAAAGATAGCGATAAGGGTGATGAGAACGGTGATGTTTGCTCCGGTATTAGAGCGCTGTCCTACGAGCCTGGGCATTTTTTTCTCTTATTTATTGTTTTTTTATTGGGAAACTTGGTATATAAATCAGACAAGTTGGTTTATATCATTATCAATTATCAATTATTAATTTTAGGTACATATCTATCTTCCGGCATAATGCCATCGTTCAGTTTGCTCTTCAAAAAGAAATAAATTAAAAAAATATTTCTCAAAGTAAATGTATTAGCTATATTATTAGCCAATTTTTTATCTCTTTTAAGAAATAAATATTTTTATTTTTAGCTTTAACAATAAGGATAATTTTAGTCCTATATATTTGTAAGCTATCGTTAAAAATTGAATTTTTTCGCACAAGCTATACAACTTATACGCTATTAAAACGTTCGCTGGAACATGATTTGAAAATTAGCTAATCACCCCAAATCCAGTTTTGTAGGAAGCCAGTACATTGCTCTGTTCAAGTGAGTTATAGCAACTGGCGTTGTGTTAAGCGGAACGCCGCAGGGCACTGCAAGACCTCAAAATGGTGCTTTGTAGAGACGCGAAATTTCGCGTCTCTCAGGCAATTTGTAATGTGGATTTTTACTGCGTGTAAAAAATCTGCCAAGCTTTTTTATTCATCATTGCTATCTTTGAATTTACGTTGCAATTGTTTTAGCGATTGATACATATCTGGCAGGCGACTATAAACAGCACATACCTTAAGATATAGTTTGTAGGGCATTGCGGGAGATCCTGAGACAATTTCTCCTGGTGCAACATCGTTGTGAATTCCAGATTGAGCAGATGCGATCGCCCCATCTCCCATCTTCACTTGATTGACTATTCCTGTTTGTCCAGCTAAAATAACCCGATTCCCCAGTTTGACACCTCCCGCCATGCCAACCTGACCTGCGATCGCACAGCCAGCACCGATTTGGCAACCGTGACCTATTTGCACTAAGTTATCAATTACTGTATTACTTCCTACCCGTGTTTCTCCGACGGCTGGGCGATCAATGGCACTGTTGCAGCCAACTACCACGCCATCTTCTAAGACTGTATAGCCGGATTGTTCCATTTTTAACCAACCAGTACGGGTAGGAACAAAGCCAAAGCCTTCTGCACCGATAACAGCACCACTGTGAATAACGCAATCTGTACCGATGCGGGTGCGTTCGTGGATGGTGCAATTGGCGTGTAAAATGGTGCGATCGCCTATTTTGGCATCTGGATAAATTACCACATTCGGATGAATGATTGCGCGATCGCCAATTTCCACCCGTTGTTGAATCACAGCATGGGGGCCAATATAAACATCACTACCAATTTTGGCAGTAGAGTCAATTACAGCAGTGGGATGAATTTCTGGGATGGGGTGATATGGTTGATAAAAAAGTGCGATCGCTTTGGCAAACAACAGTCGCGGATCTGGGGTCACTATCCAGACAATACCCCTCTGATGTGCAAGCACCTGTAATTTTTCATCTTGGGGCAAAATTAAAGCACTAGCATTGGTATTGCCAACAAAAGATCCAAATTTTGCACTTTCTACGTAGCTGAGAGTCCCAATACTAGCTTGATCAATGGCTGCTACCCTTGTAATTTCTGGGTCATGGTCTGGGTTGTCAGTCAGGCTATGAGCGATCGCAGCATCACCAAATTGGTGTAAAATTTCGCTGAATTTCATTGTTGGATGTGTTCAAAATTGAACTATAAAGGCAAGATAATTTTCCCTCTTTATGCTCCAACACAGTAATTTGATAGAAGTTGGGACTTATGCAAAACTACACGCTGTAGGGGTAATTCATGAATTGCCCTACCTGAAAATCATTCTTTTTGGCTATTGTTTACGTAAGTTCTAAGAGGATGTTTGAAAAGTCGTAAAGTATACTAGAAACCCCTCTCCAAACCTCTCCCCCTCTGGGGGAGAGGCTTTGAAACCCCCATTCCTTCGTAGGGAAGGGGGGGCTAGGGGGGTTAGGTTCTTGATGCTTTGATGTTACCAAAAATACTTTTTAAACATCCTCTAAGAAGTATCAAAGTAATTCGTAATCACCCTCTCTACGAGACGCTAAAAGCGAACGCCGACTCATTACGAATTACGAATTACGAATTATTCGCCATTCCTACCCCTGCTAAATACCCAGTTGTCCAAGCACTTTGGAAGTTAAACCCGCCGGTAACGCCATCAATATCTAAGATTTCTCCGGCAAAATAAAGACCAGGAACTAACCTACTTTCCATCGTCTTGAAGTTAACTTCTTGAAGTTTGACGCCGCCACAGGTAACAAATTCTTCTTTAAAGGCTCCTTTGCCACTGATTAAATATTGCCCTTGAGTGAGTTCTTGCACCAATTGATTTAAGGTTTTATGAGATATTCCTGCCCAACGGTCTTCTGTGGTAATGCCTGCACGGGCAATGATATATTGCCAGAGACGATGGGGTAGGTCAACACCGCGATGCAGTGCGATCGCTTTCTTTGCCCATTCATCCTTAATTGCTAAAATTTGTTGTCGCACTTGGTCTTGTTGCATAAGGGGCAGCCAATTAATTAATAATGTGGCTTGATAGCGGCTTTCGTGCAGAACTCTTGCACCCCAAGCAGAAAGCTTCAGAACGGCGGGGCCACTCAAACCCCAATGAGTGATTAGCAATGGCCCAGTTTGTTGTAATTGGGACTTTCCGCCCACAGATAACCGCAATTGTGCAGGGTTAACGCTAACTCCAGCCAACTCCCTCAGCTTTTGATCGAGAATGTTGAAGGTAAATAAAGACGGTACTGGCGGTTCAATTTGATGACCTAACTCCTGGACAATTTTATAACCTACAAGGCTACTGCCGGTCGCAAGAAGTAGGCGATCGCATTTCATCGTTTCTCCCGACTTCAAGAGGATATCAAACCCCTGATCTTTTGAGGTTTGTTTCACCGAAGTTACAGGTGTACCGATGCACAGTTTTACCCCAAATGTCGCCGCATTTTTAATCAGACATTCCACAATGGTTTCTGAATTATTCGTAACGGGAAACATCCGGCCATCAGTTTCGATGTTTAGATAAACTCCCACAGCTGCAAACCAAGCTACTGTATCTTTAGGTTGAAACCGAGTAAAAGCACCCCGCAAAGCTTTTGCGCCTCTGGGGTAATTTTGCACCAACTCCTCAGGGTAAAAACAAGCGTGAGTGACATTGCAGCGTCCGCCACCAGAAATTAGCACTTTCGCCAGGGGTTGGCGACTGGCTTCGAGTAAAGTAACTTGGGCATCAGGATTGGCTTTAGCACAAGCGATCGCGCCAAAAAATCCGGCTGCCCCACCCCCAATAACTACAATTTGTAACGGTAACAATTTCAAAAATGTCTCTTTTACAGCACCTACTCTCTAGGCTAGCTGTTATTTTCACTCTTCATCAGGCTCAAAGTCTTCTTTTGTCGCACCGCAAGTTGGACACACCCAATCTTCTGGTATACCTTCAAAGGGTGTTCCTGGCGCTATATCGCCATCTGGATCGCCTTGTTCTGGGTCATATACATAGCCGCAAACGGTACATAGATACTTTGCCATGTTTTTTTCCCCTAGTAGATTGTTGGTATTGTTTCACTATTAAATACTTCTAGCAGTGAGTGAAAATAGGCACGCTACAATTCTTCACTAAAGACGATGACAAGCTGCTGTTTTCGCTCATATTCTTTTAAAAACGCCACCATGTCCTTTGGGCATAACTGATAATGGCTATGGCGATCGCCCCTAGTAGTAGTAGCCAAATAATTCCCCCTGGAATAAAAGTCAGAATTCCAAAGCCTCTCAGTACCCAGACGGCGACGCTAATGCCGAGTAGGATACCGAAAATCTGGATTAATTTACGATTTAAAGCAGATTGACTCACCTATTTTTCCTCTCAACTCAACAGACATTAATTTGATATTGACAAATAAAATATAAAATTACGATAAAGTTGCAGTTTCATCAGAAATAATCCGTAAAAATCGAGAGATGCTATCTAGATATTGGGGTAAGGTGGTTGATATTCGGTTGCGTTTGGATTATTTTATCTGCTAAAAACTTAGTTTCATTTACAATTATTGCTCTGATAAAATTCACTTAAGTAGTAATTGTGTTAATTGTAATAAGCAATACAGTTTTTACAGCAAAATAACTGAAATAATTACCGGAAAATGACTATTTATGGAAAAGATAAGTATTAAACTGGAACTAAAATTTAGTGGGTTGGATCTGAATCAAGTTTTATGACTTGTAGTTTCAACTCCATTTAGGTGGATAAGTTGAGGAGTAACTAAAATCATTATGTCTGCGTCTTATATCCCAGACTCCATTATTACAGGTTCAGATATGGCTTGGACTCAAGACAAGCAAAAGTTGCTGGTACAGGGTGAAATTTTGATAGAAACGCGATCGCACAAAATGTGGGGTGGCGCGGTAACAGCCTGGATGTATTTGCCGATGGTGCGATCGCAAGCCTGGCAACAATTAACTGATTATCCACGGTGGGTGCAATATTTTCCTGATATTACTAAAAGCGAAATAATTTACAAAGGTGAAGTCAAGCACCTGTATCAAGCAGCACAAAAAGCCTTTTTATTTTTCACCGCTCAAGTTGAAATTTACCTCAACGTTATAGAAGTGCTAGGGCAGCAAATTCAATTTCGCATGGAAAAAGGGAGTTTTGAGGACTTTAACGCCAATTTAGAACTCCAAGATTGCGGTAATGGTACAATCCTTGCTTATACTGTGCAAGCTACGCCGCTTATTCCAATTCCATCAATTTTCATTCAACAAGCAATGAACTTAGAGTTGCCTGCAAATATGCGTAAGATGCGACAAGTGCTTTGTAAGGGTCAATCAATTTTAGATTTTAGATTTTAGATTAACCCCACGCATGGATCTGTTTGAGTTAAAGCTTGCCATAATTCCCTTCTTAAAAAGGAGAGAATTATAGCAGCCTTTTTAACTAATTACTAATTCGTAATAACGCTCTCCACGTTCGCGCAGCGTGTCGCAGACAGACGCTGTGCGTAGCTTGCTTCTTTGCAGGAGTACGAATACTCGCTAACGTAATTCGTAATTATTAGCTAAATACTCGTGCGTAATTGTTTTTTCTTGGTGGTCTCGAATTACGAATTACGAATTACGAATTACGAATTATTTTAATTAGCTAGTGAACACTTCAACAGGTAAGCGACTAAAAGAAAGGCGCTCATTCTGCACATCAACAAAGATCGTGTCGCCGTCGTTGAATTCGCCGCGCAAGATAGCTTTGGCAATTTGAGTTTCTAACTCCCTCTGAATAGCTCGCTTCAGTGGACGCGCCCCAAATACCGGGTCATAGCCTACTTCTGCTAAAAAGTCAAGTGCAGTATCCGAGAGCTTGAGGGATATTTTGCGTTGGCGAAGCCCACCGGAGGTATCGCCTAGTCTTTGCCGCAATCTCTCAACTTGCAATAGCACAATTTGCCGCAATTCCTTCCTATCTAAAGCGTGGAAGATGATAATTTCGTCAATTCGGTTCAGGAACTCTGGACGGAAGCTATTTCTCATCGCCTCCATTACCCGACGGCGCATTTCGTCGTAGTGGGCGTTATCCCCCGCGACATCGAGAATATACTGAGAACCGATGTTACTGGTCATGATGATAATAGCGTTTTTGAAGTCCACCTTATGACCTTGGGCATCAGTAACGCGACCATCATCGAGAATTTGCAAGAAGATATTAAAGACATCGGGGTGTGCTTTCTCGATTTCATCGAAGAGAATCACCGAGTAAGGACGACGCCGAATCGCTTCTGTAAGTTGTCCGCCTTCTTCATAACCTACGTATCCCGGAGGCGCACCAATTAAGCGAGATACGGCGTGTTTCTCCATATACTCCGACATATCGATTCGTACCAGCGCATCTTCACTATCGAACATATACGCCGCCAGCGCTTTCGCCAATTCGGTTTTACCCACACCTGTCGGCCCAAGGAAAATAAAGCTAGCGATAGGACGATTAGGATCAGCCAATCCAGCCCGCGATCGCTGAATCGCATCTGCTACTGCTGTGACTGCTTCTTCTTGTCCAATGACGCGGCGGTGTAGTTCATCTTCTAAATGCAGCAGTTTCTCTTTCTCAGATTCCACCAACTTGCTAATCGGAATTCCTGTCCATTTAGAAATAATTTCCGCAATATCAGCTTCCGTTACTTCTTCCCGTAATAGTGATTTACCACTTCTTTGAGTGTTTGCCAATTCAGCTTCCACTGCTTCTAATTGGCGATGCAAACTGGTTAAAGTGCCGTATTTCAACTCAGCAGCGCGGTTAAGGTCGTAGTCGCGTTCTGCTTGCTGAATCTCTAAGTTAACCCGTTCAATCTCTTTTTTAACGGACTGAATTTTATCAATGATATCTTTTTCAGATTGCCATTGAGTATTCAGTGTTCTTTGTTCTTCTTTAAGATCGGCAATTTCTTTTTCCAGTCTGTCTAAACGTTCACGAGAAGCTGCATCGCTTTCTTTTTTCAGTGATAGCTTCTCCATTTCCAATTGCAGAATCTTGCGATCAATTTCATCAAGTTCTTCTGGTTTAGAAGTAATCTCCATTTTCAGTCTAGCGGCGGCTTCGTCTACCAAGTCAATTGCTTTATCTGGTAAGAAGCGATCGCTAATATATCGACTCGACAATATCGCTGCTGCAACTAAAGCACTATCAGAAATCTTCACCCCGTGGTGGTTTTCATAACGTTCTCTCAACCCGCGCAAAATCGAAATACTATCTTCGACACTGGGCTGATCCACATAAACTTGCTGGAAACGTCTTTCCAAAGCCGCATCTTTTTCGATATATTTGCGGTATTCATCCAAGGTTGTCGCCCCAATACAACGCAATTCGCCCCGCGCCAACATTGGTTTTAACAAGTTACTCGCATCCATCGCGCCTTGGGTTGCACCAGCACCGACAACGGTATGAATTTCATCAATAAATAAAACAATCTTGCCGCTAGATTCGGTAACTTCCTTTAATACTGCTTTCAAGCGTTCTTCAAATTCACCCCGAAATTTTGCCCCCGCAATTAAAGCACCCATATCTAAACCGATTAGCGTGCTGTCTTTGAGGGACTGGGGTACATCACCAGCGACCATACGCTGCGCTAATCCTTCAGCGATCGCAGTTTTACCAACGCCCGGTTCACCAATTAACACGGGGTTATTCTTGGTGCGGCGTGACAAAATTTGAATAGTCCGACGAATTTCATCATCCCGCCCAATCACTGGATCGAGTTGACCTTTACGGGCGGCTTCTGTGAGGTCACGCCCATATTTTTCCAGTGCTTCGTACTTGCCTTCTGGATTTTGGTCGGTCACTTTTTGGCTCCCCCGAATTTGTTTAATAATATTTTTTAGTTTGCCTTCGTCTAAACCAAATTCTTGGAATAAACTTTTACCAAAGCGGTCATCTTTAGCGTAAGCCAGCAATAAGTGTTCAATTGAAATATATTCATCTTGAAACTCTTTGCGATATCCGTCTGCTCGATCTAAAAGTGTATCCAAGCTGCGTCCTAAGTATACTGAGCTGCTTGTACCCGATACTTTCGGCTGACGTTGGAAAAATTGTTCAGTGCGATCGCGCAGTTTTTGAAGGTTAACACCCGCCTTGGTGAGAATCCCAGTTGCTAAACCATCTTGTTCTAGCAACGCTTTCATCAGATGTTCACTTTCAATTTGCTGTTGTTGATATTGTTTAACAATATCCGGGGTGTGGGCGATCGCTTCCCAGGCTTTTTCTGTAAATTGGTCAGGATTAGTAGGTTGCATAGGCTTTTTCAGGAACGTAGAGGCACAGCGACTGGTGCCAGGCTACTACCAAAACACCAAGTAAAGAAAATTTCTGTTCTTAATAAATATTGTAAGAACAACAGAGCGATCGCCTAGATCGGTGTTCACGTCTTGTAAAAGTGGTATTTTCCCGTAGTTCCCATTTTCTATAGGACTATGATTTGATTTCTGAAAAAACTCCGTACAGATCAAAGAGCATTCTTTCCCGTTGCCTCTTGCCTCTTGCCTCTTGCCTGCCTACCCAGAT
>Ga0136635_10000305_pt1 | contig 12976 bp, 11 predicted proteins | sample AntDrymeUQ852106_2_FD_105495 | JGI IMG/M metagenome (GOLD analysis project Ga0136635, IMG submission 105495) | Polar desert sand microbial communities from Dry Valleys, Antarctica - metaG UQ85 (21.06) | ecosystem: Environmental > Terrestrial > Soil > Desert | place: Antarctica: Dry Valley... | reverse complement strand
GCTCGCCGAGCGCGACGCCAGCGCCCTGCATTCCCTCGCACTGATCCAGGGCGCACTCCAGTCGAACGGCCGCCTCGCGACCGAGCACCTGTACGTGTACGACGGCGACCTTGCAGCCGAGAACCTGCTCGAGACGCGCATCGACGAGAACAGCGCGGTCGTGGCCGGCCAGGTCGCGAATCTCGAACGCGCATCCACGAGCGCCCGCGCCCGTACGGCCCTCGAGGCATTCTCGAGCGCGACGGACGTCTTTACGACCACGACGCTCCAGGCCGTCGAACTGTCGCGCAAGGAGACGGAGCAGAGCTTCGAGAGTGACGAGCAGCGCTCCGGCTCGCGCAGACTCCACACCGGCGCGCTCCTGCCCGCGATCGAGGACGTGACCGCAACGCTCGTCGACCTGAATGCCGCTATCCAGGCACAGGCCACGGCGCAGGCAGCCTCGGTGGAATCCACGTCGCAGACGGGAACGGTCGCCATCGTCATCGCGGGCCTGATCGCCGCTCTACTCGCGCTCGGCTCGGCGTTCTTCATCACGCGATCGGTCACGCGGCCGCTCCACCGACTGCTCGTGGCCGCACGCCTGATCGCCGGCGGCGACTTGCGAGCGCGGGCCGGCATCGGAAAGCGCGACGAGCTCGGCAGGGTCGGCGAGGCCTTCGATTCGATGGCAAGCAGCACCGGCGTGCTCGTCGGCAGGATCCAGCGCGCGAGCCATGACCTGTCGGCCTCCGCGCAGGAGCTCGCCGCGATCTCCGAGGAGACCGGACGCGCCGTCGGCGAGGTCGCGCTGGCCGTGGGCGAGGTCGCAGCCGGCGCCCAGCAGCAGACGATATTGCTCGGTGGAGCGCGTGACGGCACCGAGGGCGTGGCGCGCGCAGTGCGAGACAGCGCCCGCGAGGCCGAGGAGACCAGTGCAGCGGCTGCGGCTGCCCAGGGGACCGTGCGCGACGGCGTCTCGGCCGCCGACGACGCGGGCCGGGCGATGATCGCGATGCGCGAGTCCTCGGGCGAGGTCAAGGCCGTCATCGACGAGCTCGGCGAGCGGTCGCAGCGCATCAGTGGCATCGTCGCCAGCATCACGACGATCGCCGATCAGACGAACCTGCTCGCGCTCAACGCGGCCATCGAGGCGGCGCGCGCCGGGGAGCACGGGCGCGGTTTCGCGGTCGTGGCCGACGAGGTGCGCAAGCTGGCCGAGGAGTCGCGCACTGCCGCCGGCACGATCTCCGGGCTCGTGACCGAGATCCAGCAGTCCACGACGCGCGCCATTCGCGCTGTCGACGCGGGCGGGGCGCGGATCGCAGAGAGCACGGCGGTCGTCGATCAGGCGCGCGAGGCGTTCTTCGCCATCGGCGAGGCGGTCGAGACGATCGGCCGGCGCATCGACGGCATCGCGACCGCGGCCCAGGGCGTCGCGCACGACGCCGACAGGGTGAACGGCGAGATTGCCTCGGTGGCCTCGGTGGCCGAGGAGTCGAGCGCCGCGGCCCAGCAGGTCTCTGCCTCGACCGAGGAGACGAGCGCGGGCACCGAAGAGCTCGCCGCAAGCTCGCAGGCGCTCGCCCAGACCGCCGACGAGCTGCGCGCGCTGACCGCCGGGTTCACGGTCGACGCAGCGCACTAGCGCGCCGGAGACCTCCTTACACACATCTGGCCTGAGCTTCACATACCCCTCATGCCTGCCAGGTATCACCAGGTCATGAGACGAGCAGCCATAGCGCTCGTGGCAGCAGCCGCGGCGACACTGAGTGTGGGCGGAGCAGCGACCGCGACGAGTACCACGAGTACCGGCGCTCCACCCGACCGCCCGAACATCGTCGTGCTGATGACCGACGACCAGACGCTCGAGTCCCTGCGCGTCATGGGCAAGACCCGCGCCCTGATCGGCGCACGCGGCGCGACCTTTACGAACGCGTTCGTGTCGTTCTCGCTCTGCTGTCCGTCCCGCTCGACGCTGCTGACCGGGCAGTACGCCCACAACCACGGCGTGCTCGGCAACACGCCGCCCGACGGCGGCTACGCCAAGCTCGACGGCACGAAGACGCTGCCGGTGTGGCTGCAGAAGGCCGGCTACACGACGACGCACATCGGCAAGTACCTGAACGGCTACGGCACCAAGAACCCGACCGAGATCCCGCCGGGTTGGAGCGAGTGGCACGGCTCGGTCGATCCGTCCACCTACAAGTACTACGGCTACACCCTGAACGAGAACGGCAGCCTGGTCACCTACGGCACGGACGCCGCCTCGTACTCGACCGACGTGTACGCCCGCATCGCGGGCGATGTCATCCGCCGCCGCGCCCCCGAGGCCGGCCCCTTCTATCTGTCGGTCGCCTTCCTCGCCCCGCACGCGGGCGGACCGACCACGAAGGACGATCCGAAGGGCATCGCCACGCCGGATCCCGCGCCGCGCCACCGCAACCTCTTTGCCAGCGAGCAGCTCCCCAGCCCGCCGAGCTTCAACGAGGCCGATGTGACCGACAAGCCCGCGTCGATGCGCAGCCGCAAGAAGCTGACCGCAACCGAGGTCGCGGGTATCCGCGAGAACTACCGCCAGCGCCTCGAATCGCTGCTCGCCGTCGACGAGGCCGTCGAGTCGATCACGAACGCGCTCGCCGCTTCGGGTGAGCTCGAACGGACGCTGGTCGTGTTCACGTCCGACAACGGCTACTTCCACGGCGAGCACCGCGTGCCCCAGGGCAAGGTGCTGCCGTACGAGCCGTCGATCCGGGTGCCGCTGCTGATGGCCGGGCCCGGCGTGCCGGTCGGCCGCAACGTCGACCAGCACGTCTCGAACATCGACCTCGCACCGACGCTGGTCGCCGCGTCGCGTGCGCTGCCCGACCGGGTCATGGACGGCCGCTCGCTGTGGCCGCTCATGACGGATGACAACCTCGAACTGGGCCGCGACCTCCTGGTCGAGCGCGGGCCTGGCCCGGCTGCCTCGCGCTTCTCTGCGATCCGGTCACAGGGCTGGATGTACGCCGAGTACGGCAACGGCGATCGCGAGCTGTACGACCTGCGCAACGACCCTGACCAGCTCGTGAGCCTGCACGCCAGCGCCGCTCACGCGCCGCTGATCGCTGCACTCGGCGAACGGCTCAAGCGTCTGCAGACCTGCGCCGGCCCGACGTGCTACGTGCCGCCGCGCTTGCGCTTCGTCGCCACCTACGGGGGGCCGATCGGGCCACGCGCCGCGTGTCTGGCTCGCGGTCTCGTCGTCGGACTCGTGCGCGGCCTCGACACGAGCCGGATCGTCCGCGTCGACCTGTACCTGAACGGCCGCCTGGTCGACCGCGAGACGCGCGCGCCCTTCGGCGTCGCCCTGGCGCGCAAGCGGGTCGGGACGACCGGCGATCTGCGGGCGCGGATCGTGCTCTCCGACGACCGCGTGTTCACGATCGACCGCGACGTGCGCGGCTGCAAGAAGTAGGCCCGGCGCGGGTACCGTTGCGGCGTGGCGCTCTACGACGGCATCGCCGAATGGTACGACCGTGAGATCTCGCAAGGCCCGGCGGCACTGGACGGACGCCGCGCTCGACCTGCTGGAACCGATGGTCGGGCGCGGCCCCGGCCGCTGCCTCGACATGTGCTGCGGCGGCGCATGCAGGCACGCCGCCTCGCCTGATCTCCGGCGGCCGATCCGCTATGCCAGCAGCGCGCGCAGCGCCGCCGCTGCTGCCCGCGGGTCGTGCGCGCCCGTGAGCGCACGCACCACCGCCAGGCGCCGGGCACCTGCCGCCACGATCGCCGGCGCGCCCTGTTCGTCGATTCCGCCGATCGCGAACCAGGGCGTGCGGGCAGAGCTCGCCGCGTGGCGTACGAGCTCGAGTCCGACCGCCGGGCGGCCCGGCTTGGTCGGTGTTGCATGCACTGGCCCGACGCCCAGGTAATCGACTGCCGCCGGCGCCGCGTCGACCTCGGCGGGAGCGTGAGTCGAGAGGCCGATGACCAGCCGGTCGCCCACGAGCGCGCGCACCTCGCCGGGGGGCAGGTCGTCCTGACCGACGTGCACGCCGTCGGCCCCGCAGAGTAGGGCGACGTCAGGGCGGTCGTTGACGATGAAGAGCGCGCCGCCCGCCCGGGCCGTTGCGCACATCGCCCTCGCTGCGGCGAGCAGCGCTCCGTCGTCGAGCGATCGGTCGCGCAATTGCACGACGTCCACCCCGCCCGCGACGGCCTCCGCGACGCCCGCAAAGTGCGCGTCGCAGACAAGGTAGAGCCGACAGGCGGCGATCCGCTCGCGCGCGTGGCTCACAGCTCGGCGAGGCCGTGCACCGGCGACGAGGCGCGGGCATGCAGGCGACGCGGGATGCGGCCCGCGGAGCGTGCCAGGGCGCCTGCGCGCACCGCGAGGCGCATGGCCTCGGCCATCGCGACGGGATCTTCGGCGCGCGAGATCGCGCTTGCGACGAGCACCGCGTCGCACCCCGCCTCGATCGCCTGCGCCGCATCCGAGGCCGTGCCGATCCCGGCATCGAGGATCACGGGCACCCCCGCCCCCTGCACGATCAGGGCGAGGTTGTAGGGATTCAGGATGCCCATGCCACTGCCGATCGGCGACCCGAGCGGCATGACGGCGACGCAGCCGGCGTCCTCGAGCCGGCGCGCGAGGATCGGATCGTCGTTCGTGTAGGGCAGCACGACGAAGCCGTCGCCGACGAGCTCCTCGGCCGCCTCGAGGAGCCCCACGGGATCCGGCAGCAGTGTGTCGCGGTCGCCGATCACTTCCAGCTTGATCCAGTCGGTCGCGAACGCCTCCCGGGCCAGCTGGGCCGTCTGCACGGCCTCGCGCGCGGTGAAGCACCCGGCCGTGTTGGGCAACAGGCGGCAGCCGGCACGCTCGACGGCGGCGAGCACCGAGCCGCGCGCGTCGGGCTCGACCCGGCGGAGCGCCACCGTCGCGACCTCCGCACCGCTCGCGCGTAGTGCGCGCTCCATCAGGTCGAGGTTCGGGTACCCGCCGGTGCCGGCGATCAGGCGCGAGCGCAGAGTCTGGCCGGCGAGCGTCCAGGCCTCAGCCACCCTGCACCGCCGTCAGCACCTCGACGCGCTGCCCTTCTGCCACTGGCGTGAGTGCCCAGGCACCACGCGGCACGACCTCGCCCTCGAGTGCAACGGCGACCCCTCGCGGCTCGGGCGGCAAGCCGAGGAGGGCGACGGCGTGCGCCACCGTGGCGTCCTCGGGCAGCTCGCGCTCCTGGCCGTTCAGGATCACGCGCATGCGGGCTCCGCTACGGCGCGCATGGGCGCGAAAGGCTCGATCGGCACCGGCGCCGGCTCCCCGCAGGCAAGCGCAGTGACCACCTCGGCGGTCAGCGGTGCGAGCAGGATTCCGTCACGGTAGTGGCCGCATGCCCAGAGCAGGCCGTCGGAGCCGCTGGCGCCCAGGAGCGGGAGGTTGTCGAGCGTCCCCGGGCGCAGCCCGGCAACCGACTCGCCCAGCTCGAGCTCGGCGATGCCCGGTAACACCTCGAAGGCCGCTCGCAGCAGATCGAGCGAGGCTCCAGCGGTGATCGTGAGGTCAAAACCGCGCTCTTCGACGGAGGCACCGAGTACCAGCTCGCCGTTGCGGCGCGGCACCAGGTAGCAGTCGCGCGTCTCGAGCATGCGGCTCGCAAGGACCGGCCCGCGAAGTCGCAGGATCTGCCCCTTGACCGGACGCACGAGCGCCGCGGGCGCGCTGGGGAGGCCGGCGATCTGGCCCATCCAGGCACCGGCTGCGAGCACGACGTGCCCGCAGTCGACGCGTTCGCCGTCGCTGCGCACCGAGCGCATGCGCTCGCGCGCATCGACGGCATCGACGCGGGCGGCGCGGCGCACCTCGACGCCGGCCGAGGCGCAGGCGATGCCGAGGGCGTCCACGAGACGACGCGGATCGACCTGTTGCTCGTCGGCCGAGTGCAGCGCTCCCCGCACGCGCGGGGCGACGAGCGGTTCGAGCGCTCGCACCTGCGAACCGGCGATCCAGTCCGCCTCGAACCCGAGCCGCTGCAAGAAGGACTGCCGGCGCCTGAGCGCTTCGACGTCGTCGCTGTCGAGAGCGATCTCGAGCATGCCGCAGCGCTCGTATCCGATGTCGCGACCCGTCCTATCCTCGAGCTCGGCCGCGAACGCCGGCCAGCGGGCAAGCCCCTCGGTCGCGAGCGGCACGAGCGCTTCCTGGCCATAGGCCGCCTCGCTCGCGGGCGCGAGCCGGCCGGCCGAGACCGAGCTCGCGGCCCCCGGCTCGCTCGCATCCAGCACGAGCACGTCGAGGCCACGCTGCGCGAGCCGCCAGGCGGCAGCGAGCCCGATCACGCCGCCGCCCACGACCACGACGTCGCGGGTGCGACCAGCGCGAGTAGTACTACGCTCCATCGCCCCGACCGTCTGCGAGCCCCGCGAGCAGCACCATCTGCTCCCACAGCTGCTGGCGTTCGGCTGCCGTCTCGTGCGTCCGCCGCAGCCGGTGGGTCGGGCGCGGTCGCCGGTCGAGGTGGAATCGCCCGCGCCCCGCGGTCGCCTCCGGTGCCGAGGCGAGCCAGACCGCCGTGTCGGCGCCCTGTTCGGCGCTGCGCAGCAAGGGTCGCATGAGCCGTTGAAAGCGGGGAATGCTGGCAAGGCCGGGGGTGTTCGCCCAGCCCGGGTGCATGCTCGTAAACGTGACCTGCGCGCTTTCGCCCTCGCGCGCCGTCCATTGCTCGGTGAGCACGACCTGGATCCGCTTCGTGCGCGCGTATGCCGCGGTGCCGTCGAACGGCGCTCCCTCGAACTGCAGGTCGTCCGGCCGCAGGCGCTGGGTGTACATCCCGCCCGACGAGACGCTCACCACGCGTGCAGGCGCCGATGCGCGCAGGTGCGACACAAGCAGTTCGGTCAGCAGGAACGGCCCGAGCGCGTTGGTCGCGAACGTCAGCTCGTTTCCGTCCTCGCTCGCGCGCCGCTCTCGGGGCAGGATGCCGGCGTTGTGCACGACTACGTGCAGCGGCCCCGCCGCCGCGAGGCGGTCGGCCAGCGCCCGCACGTCCGCGAGGCGCGAGAGGTCGCATAGCTCGAGACGGACCGTGCCGCCCCGCGAGGCCTGCTGCACGCGGGAGCGAGCCTCGGCGCCGCGACCCTCGTCGCGGCACACGAGCACGACATCGGCGCCGGCGGCTGCCAGCGCCTTGCACGCAGCGAGCCCGATCCCCGAGTTCGCGCCCGTGACCGCCACCACGCGGCCGTCCATGCGCGGTGGCGGCCTGAAGTCGTACATCCGCGAGCGCAGTTCGTAGCCCGTGCGCGCAAAGCTCGGCACGACCGCCGCCTCGAGGGCGCGATCGACGATGTCCGCCGTCCCTAACCATTTCGTCATACCGGGCTGGCATGGTATGCCCATGCGCCTTTCCCGCACCCTCCTCGCGACGGCCGTCGCACTCGTCGTTCCGGCCGTGCCGGCCTCCGCCGCGCTCGTGCCCAAGCTGACCGTCGACGGGCCGAGCACCGATCTCGAACCCGGCCGCGGCCTCGACGTCGCGCTCGCCCGCGACGGCGATGGCGCCGTCGCCTTCATCCGCAAGGACGCCGGCGTGCCGCACGTGTTCGTCGCGCGCCTCGTGGACGGGGCGTTCCTGCCGGCCGAGCGCGTCGACACCGGCATCGCCCTACAGGCCCAGCGCGTCGCACTCGCCGCCGCGCCGGGCGGACGGCTGCTGGTCGTCTTCAGCTCGGGCGACGGGCCGGCGTTCCAGCTGCACTCGGCCACACGCGCAACCGTCAGCGCCGCCTGGGCGGCGCCGCTCACGGTCGTCGGCGACTCTGCGGTGACCGCGCACGATGCGGCGCTCGCGCAGGACGGCACGGGCTACGCCACCTTCACGACAGGCACCGCCGGCACCGCCGATGTGCGCGCCGCCCGGCTCTCGGGCACGGGCTGGGCGCCCATCGGCGGCGCCTTCCCGAACCCGCCCGTGCTCGACTTCGCAGGCGCGGCCGGAGTCGAGGCGGGCACCAGCGGCATCGCCGGCGAGCCGCGGGTGGCGGCCGGCCCCGGTGGCACCGCGTGGATGACCTGGGGTGAGCTCGACGCCGGAGCGGTGCGACACGTCTACGCGCGCAGCCTCTCGAGCACCGGAGCGTCCGCCGCCTCCGAGATCAGCGTCGCGACCCTCGACGGCAAGCTGCGCGCCTCGTTCGCGGATTCTCCCGACCTCGCCGTCGACGATGCCGGCGTCGTCTCGTTCGTGTGGCGCGAGACGTTCACGTACGGCGCAAGCGACGTCCCGCGCGCCCTCGTGCGCCGGCTCGCCGCCGGCGTGCTCGGCGACGCGACCGCCGTCGATGGCCTGGGCGCCGCGCCGGCGGAGGGCGCGGAGTTCCCGCGGATCGCGGTCGAGCCGGCCGGCAAGGCCCTCGTCGTCAGCGCTCGTCAGCTGAGCTTCCAGTCGTTCGCGGCTGCGGGCGAGAACGCGGTCTTCGGCTCGGCGTTCCGCATCGACGCTACGACCGGTGCCGGCGCGCCCTTCCCGGTCGCCGCGATCGCCGGGACGGGCGCGGGCCTCTTTGCCTGGCGCCAGCAGGTCGGCGCCGTCGATCCCGTGCAGATCCGCGGCCGTGAGCGCGTCGGCGGCCAACTCGGCGACGAGGTCCTGCTCTCCGATCCCGCATTCGGCAGCGCGACAGGCCCGGGCGGAGGTGTCACAGCGACCTCGCTCGAGACATCGGCAGACGGGGCCGGCAACGCCCTCGTCGCGTTCATGCAGGGCACGGGCGCGACGGTTCGCATCATGGCGGCGCTGCGCGACGAGCCGCCCACGGCGCCGACGCTGACGCTGCCGAGCGGCTGGCTGCGCGCGGCCAGGCCGATCATTCGCTGGAGCGCGGCGGCCGACAGCTGGGGCGCTGTCGGCTACCGCCTCGTCGTGGACGGGCAGACCGTCGGGCAGACCGCCGGGACCGAGCTCAAGCTCACGACGCCGCTGCGCGACGGCCGGCACAAGGTGCAGGTCTTCGCCGTCGACGGTCGCGGGCAGGAAGTCGCGAGCCCGGAAGGCCTCCTGCGCACCGACGTGCGCACCCCCGCCGTGCGCGCGACGGTAACCGGCACGAAGCGGCGCGGCGCGCTCCTGCGCTTCAACCTGCAGGTCGACGACGCCGGTGGCTCGGGGCTCAAGCGCGGCCCGCTCGTGCTGTTCGGCGACGGCAAGCAGGCTCGCGGCTACCGCGTGGGGCATCGCTACACGAAGACGGGGCGCTTCATCGTCAAGGTGACGTTGCGTGACGTCGCCGGCAACGCGAGGACCTACAAGATCTTCGTGACCATCAAGCGCGCCTGAGACGTGCAGACGCCCGGTCGCACCGTCCGCGCGATCGCGATCGCCTGGTCAGGTGCGTCCGCGGACGATCGCCGCACGGGGGTCGCGGTCGCGCAGGCCGGTCCAGGGCGGCTCGAGGTCGTTCGTGCGAACGTCCCGCCGATCGACGCGATCGGACACTTGATCGCCGCAGCACGGCGCGGGCCGATCGTTGCCGGGATCGACCGGCAAGCGCGAACGCACGATGGTTGCGGGTCGTCGAGCGGCATGCGATTCGTGCCCGACCTCCGCCGCGAGGGCTTCTCGATCTGGCCGTTCGACGATGCCCGCGCGCCCCTGCTCGTCGAGATCTGCCCGCGCGCGCTGCGCCAGGGGCGAGGCGCGGCGGAGCTGATGGCCGATCCGCGCGTCCTCGATGAGTTACGTGCCGCCGCGACCGCGAGCGAGCCGGCCGTTGACGCGGCCTTCTCGGCGCTCGCGCTGGCCGATGCCTGGTTCAGCCTGCTCGCGCTGCGCCGTGCTCCCGAGGGCGATGAGCGCAGGCTCGAGGGCGACATCTGGGCGCCGGGTTAGCTGCGCCCGCGGCGCGGGCATGTCCGAGCCATGCACGAACTCCTCGCGACCGCCAAGGAAGTCGTCGCCAAGGTGCAGCGGGACCAGCTCACCGACCGCGCCGGCGCGATGACCTACCAGACCCTCATGGCGATCTTCCCGGCGCTGCTCCTCGGCGTCTCATTGCTCGGCCTGATCGGCCAGGGCTCGCTGTACACCGACATGATCGAACAGGTGCGCGAGGTGGCGCCGGCCGATGTCGTGCAACCCGTGCAGGACCTGCTCGCCAGCGCCGCGAGCACGAGCAACGACACCGCTGTGGTCGCGTTCGTGATCGCACTGCTGCTGGGCCTGAACGGCGCCTCCGGCGCGCTCGCCGCGGCCGGCAAGGGCATCAACGTGGTGCTCGGCGTCAAGGAGGATCGCGGGTTCGTGCAGCGCAAGCTGCACGACGCCGGCTGGACGGTGCTCCTGATCGTGCTGGTCTCGGTCGCGCTCGGCCTCGTACTGCTCGGCGGAGGCCTCGCCGAGTGGGCGTTCGACCAGCTCGGGCTCGGCAACGTCGCCCTGACCGTCTGGTCGATCGTGCGCTGGCCGCTGGCCGTGCTCGTCGTGATGCTCGTGTACTCGATCGTCTATCGCGTCGCTCCGGACGCCGACGAGCGTCGCTTCCGCTACCTCTCTCCCGGCGCCGTTGTGGGGGTGCTGCTGTGGATGCTCGCGTCCGGATTGTTCTTTCTGTACGTGTCGCAGTTCAGCTCGTACAACAAGACCTACGGCGCGTTCGCGACCGCCGTCGTGCTGCTCATCTGGCTATGGATTTCGAACCTCGCGCTGCTCGTCGGTGCAGAGATCAACGCCGTGCTCGACGAGCGCAAGTTCGGCGTGTCACACACCCCGGAGGGTGCGCAGGCCGCGCGCCAGCGCGGCGACGCAGGCGCCGACGCGACCCAGCCGCCGAACGCGCCGGCGTTTGCGGGCACTCGTGCACAGATTGATCCCCGTGCGGGGCGCATGGTCGGGAAGGTTCTCGCCGTGGCGCTTGCCGCCGCCGTCGTGCTGCGCGCCGGACATAAGACATGAGCGTCGCATCGAACGAGCGGCCGCCGTACGCCGCATACGCGGCACTCCTCGGTGTTTTCGGAGGCGGCCTCGCGGCCGCAGCTGCAGTCGCCCACTCATTCGGGCGCGAGCCCCACTGCCAGACGCCGCTGGACTTCGTGGTTCTCTCCGCCGCGAGCTTCAAGGCAGCAAGGACGCTCTCGCGCGACCCCATCGCGAGCGTCGTGCGCCACCCCTTCGTCGAGGGCGACGCCCACCGCGGCGAAGACGAGCGGCCGGCCCCTGAAGGCGCGCGGCGTGCGATCGGAGAGCTCGTGACGTGCACGAGGTGCGTCGGAACCTGGTCTGCTGCAGGCCTTGCCGCGACGCAGATCATCGCGCCGCGGTTCGGACGCATGCTCACATGGTCACTCGGAGCGGCGGCCGCGAACGATTTCCTGCAGGCCGGTTTCGCGTCGCTCACCGAACGTGCGAACGCCGCGGCAGCGCGCGAGGCGCGCGAGGCGCGCGGCGAGATCGCACGCCGCGACGACTAGCTCCGGCGTTCATCGACGTCGTACACCCTCGCTCGCGGGCCGGGACATCACGCGATCGGCCATCTCTCGCTTCAGCTCGTCCAGCCTGACCTCCTGATCGACGGTGCGCTCCTCGGTGCGCGCGAGGACCACGATTCCGGTAGGCGAGCCGGAAGACGAAGCGCTCCAGCGCGCGGCGCGCTCGGGGCGCGCGAGCCCCGGGTTCACGCGATACCGCTCCCCGGTGACCGCACGCGTCACCAGTTCGAACGCGTCGCGCGCGCCAGGCCCGCCGTACGCGGTCTCGACGACGATCTCGCGGCGCTCGCAGGGGCACTCAGGACTGAGGAGCGGCAAGGCGCTCCCGCAGCTCCTCGAGACGCTCGGCGAGCTCGGCTTCGCGTCGGCCGGCACCATCAGCGACGACACCGCGCACGCCTGACTGCCGTAGCACGGCTTCTCGATGGCACACATCCGGCGTGGCGGGCGTTCGGCGACAGAGCAGGCGACGCGAAGGCCGCGTTCGACCTCATCCGACGCATGTAGCAGCCTGGTACCCAGGGTGCAGGCGCGTCTGCGCATGTCGCGAAAAGGCGAAAGGGCGCCGCGTAGCGTGCGCCCTTTCGGAGTAGCGGGGGCAGGATTCGAACCTGCGACCTTTGGGTTATGAGCCCAACGAGCTACCGGACTGCTCCACCCCGCGCCGTACCTGCAGAGTACCAACCTTCCCGGGCAGGTTCAAGGGGCTCACGTAGACTCGCACGATGCGTGTGGCGGTCGCCGACCTCGGCACGAACTCGACCCGCCTGCTCGTCGCAGATGTCGATGGCGAACGGCTGCAGGAGGTCGAGCGTCGGCTCGCGATCACGCGTCTCGGGCAGGGAGTCGATGCCGCAGGATCGCTCGCGGCCGGCGCCCGCGGGCGCGTGCTGGAATGCCTCGCAGCCTACGCCGAGCGTGCGCACGCGCTCGGCGCCGAGCGGATGCTGGCGGTTGCGACGAGCGCCGTGCGCGATGCGCGCGACGCTGCCGGATTCCTCGACGAGGTCGCGGCCGCCGGATTCGCCCCACACCTGCTCGCGGGTGACGAGGAGGCGGCGATGACCTTCCGGGGAGTCGTATCGGCGCGCGCTGGCGGCGGCTCCGGCGTGCTCGTCATCGACGTCGGCGGGGGCTCGACCGAGCTCGTGCTGGGCGGGCTGGACGGCGCAGTCGCGTGGTCGTGCTCGCTCGATGTCGGCTGCGTGCGCGTCACCGAGCGCTTCCTCGGCGAGGGGCCGACCGGTGCGTGCGACGTCGAGAGCCTCCTCGGCCACCTGCGCCGATTGCTCGCGGGCATTCCAGAAGGCGTTGCCCGAGAGGTGCAGGTCGGCGTTGCGGTCGCCGGCACCGCGACGACGGCTGCGATGCTCGACCTCGGCCTGCCGGGCGAGGATGTCGGGCTAATACACGGGCACGTCCTCGACCGGCGCGGGCTCCTGGCGCAGCAGCTTCGCCTGGCTCCGATGACCGTCGCGGAGCGCCTTTCGATACCCGGCCTGCCGCCCGGCCGCGCGCCGGTGATCGTCG
>Ga0136635_10000304_pt1 | contig 12987 bp, 12 predicted proteins | sample AntDrymeUQ852106_2_FD_105495 | JGI IMG/M metagenome (GOLD analysis project Ga0136635, IMG submission 105495) | Polar desert sand microbial communities from Dry Valleys, Antarctica - metaG UQ85 (21.06) | ecosystem: Environmental > Terrestrial > Soil > Desert | place: Antarctica: Dry Valley... | reverse complement strand
TCCTCCGCACCGGCGCCGAGCACCACTCGTACGGGGGCGCAGCCGGCGTCGGTCAGACGCCGGGCGGTGGCCGCGGCCCAGGAACTGCCGTCGGGGGCAGTGACCAGCGCCTTTGGCCCGCCGAACCGGCGACCAGCCCCGGCCGCGAGCAGCACGCCCACGACGTATGGCCCGGGCACGTCAACGCGGGCAGGCACGAGACCCAGCCTGCCACCGGCGTGTCTGCGTAACCGGCGCGGTGCGGGCCGGTAGACAAGGACGAGGCCCCTCCATGCATGTGATGGAGGGGCCTCGCTGTTCGCGAGTGCCGCCACACGGTGCTATCGGCAAGCCGACGGCACCGGTGGCCGGGAGATGACGCTCCCGCCGGAACTGGCCAATCCGATCACCGAGGTGACCGGGACACCCGTCCCGACCGCACCGCCCGACCGATTCCTTCCGAGCCCGACGCTTCGTCATCGGCGTCGCCTCGCAGGTCGCCCTGCGTGGTGTGGCCCGGTGGTTTTCCGACCGGTCCGCCTCCGATTTCTCGGCGGCGTGTGGAGCACATTAGCGGCGCGGACCCGACCCGGCACAAGGGCTTTCGCGAACTTCCGTGCAGTCCGTCCCCACGCGCCCAACGCCGACCTGGGGACGTCGTGTGGACAGCCTGTGGACGGGTCGCAACCCCCATCTGTTCACCCGGATCGAGGTGCTGGTCAACGCCCCGCACCGGTGCGGCGATTGTGGACAGCACTTGGTGCACAGGCTGTGGATCGGGACGCCAAAATCCTCCGGAACCTGTCTCATCATCCGGACACGAGTCGAGCCAGCCCTCTGCCTCTCCGGAACCACCAGCGCCTGACCAACGGTGGCGACGAAAATTGGCAAGCGAAAGGGCGGCCCCGTTGTCGGGACCGCCCTCGCGCGGGCTGCTGTCGCTACTGGCTCAGAAGTCCATGCCACCCATGTCGGGCGCGCCGCCCGGAGCGGGCGATGCCTTCTCCGGCTTGTCGGCGACGACCGCCTCGGTGGTGAGGAACAGCGCCGCGATCGACGCCGCGTTCTGCAGCGCCGACCGGGTGACCTTGGCCGGGTCGATGATCCCCTCGGAGATCATGTTGACGTAGTCCCCGGTCTGGGCGTCCAGGCCGTGGCTCGGCTTGAGCCCGGACACCTTCTCGGCCACCACGCCGCCCTCGAGGCCGGCGTTGATCGCTATCTGCCTGAGCGGAGCCGACGTCGCGGCCTTCACGATGGCCGCCCCGGTCGCCTCGTCGCCCTCGAGGTCGAGCTTCTCGAACGCCTTGGCGGTGGCCTGGACGAGCGCCACGCCGCCACCGGCGACGATGCCCTCCTCGACGGCCGCCTTGGCGTTGCGCACCGCGTCCTCGATGCGGTGCTTGCGCTCCTTGAGCTCCACTTCGGTGGCTGCGCCGACCTTGATCACAGCGACGCCGCCGGCCAGCTTGGCCAGCCGCTCCTGCAGCTTCTCGCGGTCGTAGTCGGAGTCGCTGTTCTCGATCTCGGCGCGGATCTGGTTGACCCGGCCCTGGATCTGGTCGGCGTCTCCGCCGCCCTCGACGATCGTGGTCTCGTCCTTGGTGACGACGACCTTGCGGGCGCCGCCCAGAAGGTCGAGGCCGACGTTATCGAGCTTGAGCCCGACCTCCTCGCTGACGACCTGGCCGCCGGTGAGGATGGCGATGTCCTGCAGCATGGCCTTGCGGCGGTCACCGAAACCCGGCGCCTTAACGGCCACCGACTTGAACGTCCCGCGGACCTTGTTGACCACCAGGGTGGCCAGCGCCTCGCCCTCGACGTCCTCGGCGATGATCGCCAGCGCCTTGCCGGACTGCATGACCTTCTCGAGCACCGGCACGAGGTCCTTGACCGAGCTGATCTTGGAGTTGACGACGAGGACGTACGGGTCCTCGAGCACGGCCTCCATCCGCTCGGCGTCGGTCCAGAAGTAGGGCGAGATGTAGCCCTTGTCGAAGCGCATGCCCTCGGTCAGCTCGAGCTCGAGGCCGAAGGTGTTGCTCTCCTCGACGGTGATGACGCCTTCCTTGCCGACCTTGTCCATGGCCTCGGCGATGATCTCGCCGACCTGGACGTCGCCTGCCGAGATGGAGGCGGTCGAGGCGATCTGCTCCTTGGTCTCGACGTCCTTGGCCATCCCGAGCAGCTGCTCGGCGATCGCCTCGACCGCCTTCTCGATCCCGCGCTTCAGCGACATCGGGTTGGCGCCGGCCGCGACGTTGCGCAGCCCCTCGCGCACGAGCGCCTGGGCGAGCACGGTGGCGGTGGTGGTGCCGTCGCCGGCGACGTCGTCGGTCTTCTTGGCGACCTCCTTGACGAGCTCGGCGCCGATCTTCTCGTACGGGTCCTCGAGGTCGATCTCCTTGGCGATGGAGACGCCGTCGTTGGTGATCGTGGGGGCGCCCCACTTCTTCTCCAGCACGACGTTGCGGCCCTTGGGGCCGAGGGTCACCTTGACGGCGTCGGCGAGGGTGTTCATACCGCGCTCGAGAGCGCGGCGGGCGTCCTCGTTGAAAGCAATGGTCTTGGGCATCGGCTCGCTGAATCCTCACGCGTAGACGGGTGGCAGGGAGCCCGGGCTGTGGCCGGTCCCGTTGTCACTCTCCGGTCGAGAGTGCCAGCCTCAGGTTTAGCACTCAGCCATCGAGAGTGCAAGCCGCTGACCGTCGGCGGACGAGTCTGGCCAAACCGGTGGCTGAGGCGCGGTCGAGGTGACACCGTACCGGCCACGAGGGGAGGCGCGATGCGCGCACGAGCGGAGCGGTACGGCCAGGTGATGCCGCCTGACCGGGGGGTCGCCGACGCGGCTGGGGTGGCCGAGATGGCCGACCTGCGCGGACCGGTCCGGCTCTACTCCCCGCGCCCGCACGTCCAGGCCGCCCTCGACCTGATTCTCGGCACGGACCGGGACAACGGGGTCGTCCCGGCCGACCACCTGCCCGGCGTGCTGGAGCGGGTACTCGAGTCGCTGTCGGCGACCGAGGCGGCCGAGGTCATGGTGGTGCACGACAAGGACGGGCCGGTGTGGATCGAGACCGCCATGTCGGCCCGGCACCGGCTGAAGACCGGCTGGCTTCCCCCGTTGCTGGCGGGACCGGAGCTGGACATCTGGTTCCAGCCCATCGTCGACGTCGCCAACGTCCGGATCGTCGGCCGGGAGGCGCTGGTACGCGCCACCGCCCTCGGCCGGCTCCGCTCGGGCCGCGAGATCGTCGAGGCGGCCGCGGCACACGGGCTGCTGTTCGCGCTTGACCAGCGGGCCCGCACCGAGGCAATCCGGCACGCGGCCCCGTTGCTCAAGCCGGGAGAGATGCTCTACCTCAACCTCTCGCCGAGCGCAGTCGACGACCCGGAGCTGTGCCTGGCGCCGACCTGGGCGGCCGCGCGGGAGGCCGGCCTCGACATCGAGCGGCTGTGCCTCGAGCTGGTGTCCGCAGACAGCTCTCCCGATCGTGAGTTGCTCCGCCGGCTCCGCAACCACTGCCGGGACATGGGTGCACTGGTCGTCCTAGACGACCTCGGCGCCGGCGGCGCCAGCATGCACGCGTTGCGCGAGCTGCGCCCCGACCTGGTCAAGCTGGACCGCACCCTCCTGCTCGGCCTGTCGTACGACGCGTCGCGGCAGCGGTTGGTCAGCGCGATGATCGACTTCGCGCACGAGCTCGGGATCCGAGTGGTCGCGCACGGGATCGAGGACGAGGACGACCTGAGCGCGATCGCGTCGCTGGGCGCCGACTCCGTCGAGGGCTTCCTGCTCGGCCAGCCGGCCGCCTGGATGGACAGCCTGTCCATGTCGGCGCAGGAGGCGCTCAGCCGGCTGCGCTGATCGCACCTTTGCCCGCGGACTTGTCAGCCTGCGGACGAATATCTGCGCAGGTCAGCGGGCTGTACGGCCGTACAGTCGGCTGACAAGTCGTCAGGAGTCGAGAGCGTCGGCCAGCGAGGACAACCAGGCGACCAACGCGGCTGGCGAGTCGACGGCCAGGTCTGCTCGCTCGGCCAGGTCGGTCGGGGCCGCGCCGACGACAATGACCAGCCCAGCACCACCGGCGGCGCGCAGCCGCTCGACCGCGGAGACGGCGGCCAGGTCGCCGCGGTCGTCACCGGCGTACACCACCGTGTCGAGGTCGGTCCCGGCGAGCAGCGACTCGATCGCCCGGCCCTTGTCCGTCCCGGGTGCGCGCAGCTCGAGCACGAGCTTGCCCGGCTCCACCAGCAGGCCGTGTTCATCGGCCAGTGCAGAGACCGGCTCGCGCAGCCGGTCGAGCGCGCCGTCGGGATCGGCCAGCCGCCGTACGTGCAGCCCGAGCGCCAACCCCTTGTCCTCGATGTGCACGTCCCCGAGCCCGAGCTCGGCGAGCAGGTCGGGCAACCTCCGGCGCAGCCGGTCGATACCTGCGTGCGGGTCCGGCGCGCTGACCTCCCCGGTCGCTGCGTCCCAGCGCTCCACCCCGTACTGGCCGAGGATGCGCAGGCCACCGAGGCCGCTCGCGCCCACGAGCCCGCCGAGCCGAAGCACGTCCCGCACCGGCCGACCGGTGACGACGGCAACCCCGCCCAGCCGCTGGGCGAGCCGGCCGAGCACCTGCGCCGCAGCGGGGTCGGCAAACGCAGTCGCCGGGTCGGCGACGATCGGGGCGAGCGTCCCGTCGAAGTCGGTCGCCAGCAGGGTCCGCCGAGGACTCGTCAGCACCCGGTCGAGACCGGTGCGCCCGGCTTCGGTGCCGGGTCGGCGCAACTCGCCCGGCTGCGTCACCCCGTGCCGGTCAGGATCACCGTCAGCCGGTCGAAGCGCATCGGCGCCACCGACGGCATGATCCGGCCCACCCCGAGGTCGTCGGCCAGCAGCTCTGCCTGCCCGGCCAGACCCGCCGGGTGGTAGACGGTGTCGGCGGGAATCTCCCCGTACCAGTTGTCGGTGGCCACGACCGGCCAGCCCATGTCCTGCAGCGCGGCCGTGGTCTCCCCGGCGAGCCCGGTGATCCCGGAGTTGTTGTAGACCTCCACGTAGGCGGTACGGCGCTCGACCGGCTCGTCGTCGGGCTCCGGTCGTTGCTGTTTCGGTTCGGCGCGCTCTTCCTTGCGGTCGGCCTTGGAGCCGTCGTCGGCGTCGGGCGACTCCTTCTTCTGCTGCGGGTCGGGCGGGGTCGACGTCGGGTTGGCGCCGACGGACGTCGTCACGTCCGGGTCGCGTTCCCCCGAGACGGCGAACCCCACCAGCGCCAGCACCACCGCGGCCGCGCTGACCGCCACCAGCCAGCTCGGCAGCACCAGCCCGCGCTCGTCCCGCTCGATGGCGCTGCGCATCAGCTCACGGCTCGAGGCCCAGCCGGCGCGCCGACCGGGCCCGCTGGCGGGCCTGGCGGAGCCGGCGCAGCCGCTTGACCAGGAGCGGGTCGTAGGCGAGCGCCTCCGGGGCGTCGATGAGGGCGTTGAGCACCTGGTAGTAGCGGGTGGCGGACATGCCGAACCGATCGCGTACCGCCTGTTCCTTGGCGCCGGCGAACTGCCACCACTCGCGCTCGAACGCCAAGATGGAGCGGTCGCGCTCGGACAGCTCACCGGCCGCCTCTGCAGCGGCGCCGGAGGTCACCGGGTCAACGGCGTCCATGTGCGCTCCCGTTGGTCGTGGTCGGGCCGACCTCATGCTAGGCGACGAACCACAACGATGTCATTTACCTCGCCGCTAGGGTCGAAACGATGCCAACGCGCTCCAGCGACCCCTCGCCCCCCCCGCAGGGCGACCTGGTCGTCGTCGCCAACCGGCTTCCGGTCGACCGCGCCGTGGAGGACGACGGGTCCGCAACCTGGCGCAGCTCGCCAGGGGGTTTGGTCACCGCGCTCGAGCCGCTGATGCGTGGCGACGGGGGCGTGTGGGTCGGCTGGCACGGCGGCGCCGACGAGACCTTCGCCCCGTTCGAGCACCACGGGCTCACCCTGGTGCCGGTGCCACTCAGCGCCACCGAGGTCGAGAAGTACTACGAGGGGTTCGCCAACGCGACCCTCTGGCCGCTCTACCACGACGTCGTGGCGCCGCCGGAGTTCCACCGCGACTGGTGGGACGCCTACGTCGAGGTGAACCAGCGGTTCGCCGACCGCGCGGCGGAGGTGGCCGCCGAGGGGGCGGTCGTATGGGTGCAGGACTACCAGCTGCAGCTCGTGCCGGCGATGCTCCGGGCGGCCCGGCCGGACCTGCGGATCGGCTTCTTCCTGCACATCCCGTTCCCACCGACCGAGCTGTTCAACCAGATTCCCTGGCGCCGCCAGCTGCTCGAGGGTTTGCTCGGCGCCGACCTGGTGGGGTTCCAGCTGCCCGGAGCCGCCGCGAACTTCATCCGGCTGGTCCGGCTCCGGGTCGGTCACAAGACGCACCGGGACACGGTCAGTCTCCCGGACGGGCGAAGGGTGCGCGCGAAGGCCTTCCCGATCTCCATCGACACCGCCGGGTTCGAGGAGCTGGCGCACAGCCCGGACACCGAAAAGCGCGCGGCCGAGATCAGGGCAGACCTTGGCAACCCCAAGCGGCTGCTGCTCGGCGTCGACCGGCTCGACTACACCAAGGGGCTGCGGCAACGGCTGCGCGCCTTCGGCGAGCTGCTCACCGACGGCGTCGTCGACCTCGACGAGGCGGCCTTCATCCAGGTGGCGACGCCCTCTCGGGAGCGGGTCGGGCAGTACCGGGTGCTCCGCGACGACATCGACCGACTGGTCGGGCGTATAAACGGCGAGTTCGGCAACATCGGCACGCAGCCGATCACGTACCTGCACTCCTCCTACCCGCGCGAGGAGATGGCCGCGCTCTACCGGGCCGCCGACGTGATGGTGGTGACGCCGCTGCGCGACGGGATGAACCTGGTGGCCAAGGAGTACGTCGCCTGCCGGATCGAGGACGACGGGGCGCTGGTGCTCAGCGAGTTTGCGGGGGCAGCGCGCGAGCTCAGGCAGGCGTTCCAGGTCAACCCGTACGACATCAACGGGCTGAAGTCGGGGATGCTCGAGGCGCTGCGGTCGGACCAGGGGGAGCTGACCCGACGGATGCGCGCGATGCGCCGGCACGTACGAGAACACGACATCCGGCGGTGGGCCGACGACTTCCTGGCCGAGCTGCGGAGGTGACCGGCGGCGGTCGACCTGCCGTACCGTTGGTTGCGTGGCTCGTCCCGCCCGCCCGGTGCTCGCGCTCCTGCCCGCGTTGGCTGTGCTCGCGGCGCTGCTGGTCGCGACCGGCCCGGCGGTCGGCATGGTCGACCGGGGTGACGACGACCGGCGGTTCTGGGTTAACGACGAGCACCACTACAAGTCGCCGTGGTACCGCGGTAGCCATCGCCGGATGATCAACTTCGGCTGCACCCGCGCCCGTACTACAACCCAAGCCCGCGGTGCCAGCGACAGCGCGGCTTCCACCACGGCGTGGACGTCGCGATGAAGTGCGGCACTCCGTTGTTCGCCGGCCGCCAGGGTCGGGTGGTGCGGCCGCGCTCGGCCGGAGCGCTCGGCTCGGCGTACGGAGGGAAGGCATTCCGCATCCGCAACGCCAAGCTGGGCAAGGACATGGTGATCGGGCACGTCCGCAGGGTGTTCGTTCGGCCCGGTGACCGGGTGCGCAAGGGGCAACGGATCGCGCGTGCCGGCCAGCTCGCGGCACCGGACGGCTGCCACCTGCACTTCGAGGTGCGCCCGGCGGCAGCCGGCTACCTCCGCGCGGTCTCGCCCGAGCGGCTCTTCCACCTCCGCCGCACCGACTGAGACCAGTCACCCGCGCAACGTCATAACGATCGAGGCCTCTAGCGCTCGATCGTTATGACGTTTGCGGCCGGCAGTACGGGTCAGGGGTGGACGGGGGACTCATGGTCGCGGTGGGTCACCGGCTCGAGCTGGAACGTGCAGTGCGCGACGTCGAAGTGGTCACCCAGGCAGGCGCACAGCTCGTCCAGGATCCGGCCGCCGCCGCGCTCGGCCAGCGCGTCGTCACTGACGACGACGTGCGCGGACAGCACCGGCATCCCGCTGGTGATCGTCCACGCATGCAGGTCGTGCACGTCGACCACACCATCGACTCGGCGGATGTGCTCGCGGACCTCTCGCAGGTTCACGTTCCGCGGTGTCGCCTCGAGCAGAACGTCGACTGCGTCGCGCAGCAGCAGCCAGGTGCGCGGCAGGATCAGCAGCGCGATCACGACGGACGCGATGGCGTCCGCGCGGGTGTAGCCCGACGCCAGGATCACGCCCGCGGCGACGATCACGGCCACCGAGCCGAGCAGGTCACCCAGGACCTCGAGATACGCGCCGCGCATGTTCAGCGACTCGGCCTGGCCCCCGCGCAGCACCGCCAGTGATGCCGCGTTTGCCACCAGGCCGACCAGCGCGAATACGAGCATCGGGCCGGCCTCGACCTCCGCCGGGTCGACCCAGCGGCGTACGGCCTCGACCAGAACGAACCCGGCCACACCTAGCAGCAGGACGGCGTTCAGCGTCGCGGCGAGGATCTCGGCGCGCTCGTAGCCGAACGTCCGCTGCGGCGTGGCCGGTCGGGCGGCCAGCGTCGCGGCGAGCAGGGCCAGACCGATCGCAGCAGCGTCGGTGAGCATGTGGCCGGCGTCGGCCAGCAGCGCCAGTGACCCGGACAGCGCGGCGCCGACCAGCTCGACCACCAACACGACCAGCGTGATGGTGAGCGCCACCTGCAGCCGGCGCCGGTGCCGTCCGGTCGCAGTCACCCGACAACGCTAGCGCCGACCTGGGCGGCACCCGGGCGCCGTGGTTGACTCGCCGCGATGCGCATCGGCCTGTTCGTCACGTGTCTCGGGGACGCGCTGTTCCCCCAGGTCGGCCGCGCCACGGTGCGCCTACTGGAACGGCTCGGCCACGAGGTCGTGTTCCCCGCCGACCAGACCTGCTGCGGACAGATGCACATCAACACCGGCTACCAGCGACAGGCCCTCCCACTGGTGCGCAACCACGTCGAGGCGTTCGCCTCGTACGACGTGGTCGTCGCCCCGTCGGGCTCGTGCGTCGGGTGCGTCCGGCACCAGCACCGGCTGGTCGCCGAGCGGTACGGAGACGCCGGCCTGGTCGCCGCCGCCGTGGCAACCGCCGAGCGTACGTACGAGCTGTCCGAGCTGCTCGTCGACGTGCTCGGCGTGGAGGACGTGGGAGCGTGGTTCCCGCACCGGGTCACCTACCACCCGACCTGTCACTCGCTTCGGGTGCTGCGGGTGGCGGACAAGCCGCTGCGGCTGCTGCGGCACGTACGCGGGCTCGAGCTGGTCGAGCTGCCGGATGCGGACGAGTGCTGCGGGTTCGGCGGTACGTTCGCACTGAAGAATGCGGACACGTCGACGGCGATGCTGGCCGACAAGATGCGCCACGTACTCGACACCGGCGCTGAGGTGGTCACGGCCGGGGACTCATCCTGCCTCATGCACATCGGCGGCGGGTTGTCGCGGCTGCGCACGGACACCCGACCCGTGCATCTCGCGGAGGTCCTCGCCGACACCGCGGACGAGGCAGCGGCGTGACGACGTTCCTGGGACTGCCGCCTGTGACCGCCCCGCGCGGCGTCGGTCACCTGCGTGGGTCGGTGCCGTTCCCGCGCGCGGCGCGGGGCGCGGTTGGGGACGCGCAGCTGCGCAGCAACCTTGCGCACGCCACCACGTCCATCCGTGCCAAGCGCGCCGCGGTGGTGACCGAGGTGGCGGACTGGGAGCAGCTGCGCCGGGCCGGCGCCGCGATCAAGGCGGCAACGATGGCCAGCCTCGACGAGCACCTGACCGCGCTCGAGGACGCGGTCACGGCGCGCGGCGGCACAGTGCACTGGGCTCGCGACGCCAACGAGGCCAACCGCATCGTCACCCGTCTGGTCCAGGCCACCGGCGAGCGGGACGTGGTGAAGGTCAAGTCGATGGCGACCCAGGAGATCGGTCTCAACGAGGCGCTTGCCGAGGTGGGCATCCGTGCGCACGAGACCGACCTGGCCGAGCTGATCGTGCAGCTCGCCGACGACCGCCCGTCGCACATCCTGGTGCCGGCGATCCACCGCAACCGAGCCGAGATCCGCGACCTGTTCCGGCACCGGATGCCGGGCGTCGATCCCGACCTGACCGACGAACCGGCGGCGTTGGCCGCCGCCGCGCGCTCGTACCTGCGCGAGCGGTTCCTGTCCACCCGGGTGGCGATCCGCGGCGCTAACTTCGCGGTCGCAGAGACCGGCACTTGCCTGGTGGTCGAGTCGGAGGGCAACGGCCGGATGTGCCTGACGCTCCCCGACACGTTGGTGTGCGTGATGGGGATCGAGAAGGTGCTGCCGCGGTGGTCCGACCTCGAGGTGATGCTGCAGCTGCTGCCGCGCAGCTCGACCGGCGAGCGGATGAACCCGTACACGTCGGCGTGGACCGGCGTGACACCGGGCGACGGACCGCAGGCGTTCCACCTGGTGCTGCTCGACAACGGTCGCACCGCCGCGCTAGCGGACCCGGTCGGGCGGGACGCGTTGCACTGCATCAAGTGCTCCGCCTGTCTCAACGTGTGCCCCGTGTACGCGCGCACCGGCGGGCACGCGTACGGGTCGGTCTATCCCGGACCGATCGGCGCCGTGCTCTCGCCGTTGCTCACCGGGGTGCAGGACAACGCCAGCCTCCCGTTCGCGTCCACCCTGTGCGGCGCCTGCTACGACGTCTGCCCGGTGTTGATCGACATCCCGTCGATCCTGGTCGACCTGCGCCGGCGGCACGTGGACGAAACCGTGACGACGGTGCCGTCGGCCGAGCGGGTGGCGCTGGCGACGGCGGCGTGGGCGATGCGGGACGCTGGCCGGTGGCGACGTGCCGGCCGCACCGGTCGGGTCGGCCGGCTGCTCGCCCGCGGCCGCGGCCGGATCCGTACGCTGCCGCCACCACTGTCGGGCTGGACCGCCAGCCGGGACGTTCCCGCGCCGCCGACCGAGACCTTCCGCGACTGGTGGGCTCGCACCCATGAGTGACGACGAGGCTCGCCGCGAGGTGTTGTCCAGGATCAGGCTCGCCAACGAGCAGGCCGGCGCGACCGAACCGGAGGTCCCGCGCGACTATGCCCGGTCGAGCGAGCTCGCACCCGGGTCGGAGGAGGTGGTCGACCTGCTCGAGGCCCGGCTGGTGGACTACCGGGCGACCGTGAGCCGCTGCTACGAGGCCGGGGTGGCCGACGCGATCGCCACCGGGCTGACCGCTGCAGGTGCGCGCCGGGTCGTGGTGCCGGAAGGACTCCCGCACGACTGGGTCCAGGCGCTAGAGGACGGCGACTTCGACGAGGTGGTCGTCGACGACGGGACGCTGACAGCGGAGAGGCTGGACGAGCTCGACGCGGTGGTCACCGCTGCGACGGTGGCGGCCGCGGTGACCGGCACCATCGTGCTCGACGGCTCGCCCGACCAAGGCCGGCGCGCGATCAGCCTGGTGCCGGACGTGCATGTGTGCGTCGTGGGCGCCGACCAGGTCGTGGGATCGGTGCCGGAGATGTTGGAGGTGCTGGAGCCCACCCGACCGACGACGTTCATCAGCGGCCCGTCGGCGACGAGCGACATCGAGCTCGAGCGGGTCGAGGGAGTGCACGGCCCGCGCACGCTGCACGTCGTCCTGGTCATCGAGCCGGACGACGCCGCCTGACCTGGTTCCGGACGGCGGCGCCGAGCAAGCTGGCGATCGCGTTCGCCCCCAGGCACGTCGGCAGATCCTCGACGGTCACTGGCAGCCGCCGGCGCCAGTTGGCCGGGTCGGTCGTACCCGGGACGTTGGGTCGCAACGGGGCGCCGACCGCGTCTTCCAGCGTCGCCGACAGCAGCATCGACGGCGCGCGGGCAACCAACTCATGCGCGGCGCGGACCGCCTCTTCCACGCTCGCCGCGTGGTCGAGACCGGTGTCGTCGATGAGCCGGTCGCGGAACTCGTCGACCGGGTCGGCGCGGGTCCACACCCCCGCCACCGTGGGCAGGTCGTGCGTGGTGACCGCGGCAAGCGACAGCTCCGGCCAGCTCGCTGGGTCGGTGTCCTCGAACCACAGCAGCTTGTACGACAGCACCTGGCGATCGGTGAGCTCCGCCCGGACGCCGGCCTCGACCGTGCCGAGGTCCTCCCCCACCACGATCGCCCTGGCCCGGTGGCTTTCGAGCGCAACGATGTCGAGCAGGTCGTCGCTCGGGTAGCGCACGTACGCACCCTTGGCCGGTGACTCGCCGTCGGGAACCCACCAGAGCCGGAACAGGCCCATCACGTGGTCGATTCGGATGCCGCCGGACCCGCCGATGGTCGCGCGGACCGACTGGACGAACGGCTCATACCCGGCCAGCTGCAGCCGCGACGGGTCCAGCGGCGGTGAACCCCAGACCTGCCCGCCGGCGTTGAACGCGTCCGGTGGAGCCCCGATGAGTACGCCGTCTGCGAGCACGTCCTGCCATAACCACGCGTCCGCGCCGCCCCCGTCGACACCGACCGGAAGGTCCTGCAGCACGGTCATCTCACCAATGGCTCGCCGCAGCTGGGCGTCCAGCGCCCACTGGAGCCAGCCGTGGAACCGCACCTCGTGGGTGTGCTTGACGACGAACCGCGCAACACCGGCGGAGTCGGGACGGTGCAGGTCGTCCGGCCAGTCCCGCCAGTCGGGTCCGTACACCCCGGCGACCGCGCACCAGGTGGCGAAGCCCTGCAGCGCTTCCCCACGCCCCAGGCACCAGCGTTCGGCCTCGTCGCTCATGCCGGCGTCGAACACCGCACGCAGCGCGGCTCGCTTGAGCTGCCAGACCGCGTCCCGGTCGATCTCGTCCGCGACGTCGAGTGCCCGACCGCGCGCCTCGTACGGCGCGAGGTTGACGCGCTCAGCCCCCGGCACCTCGTCCACCCGCAGGTAGATCGGGTTGAGGAACCGGCGGGTGACCGGCAGGTACGGGCTGTCCTGCTGCGGCAGGGTCGGCGCGGCGGCGTGCAGCGGGTTCACCAG
>Ga0136635_10000303_pt1 | contig 13009 bp, 9 predicted proteins | sample AntDrymeUQ852106_2_FD_105495 | JGI IMG/M metagenome (GOLD analysis project Ga0136635, IMG submission 105495) | Polar desert sand microbial communities from Dry Valleys, Antarctica - metaG UQ85 (21.06) | ecosystem: Environmental > Terrestrial > Soil > Desert | place: Antarctica: Dry Valley... | reverse complement strand
TGGAGGGCAACTCGATCCGCGCGACGTGCCGCATGACCGGCGCGGCGAAGGGCACCGTGCTCAAGCTCCTGGCCGATCTCGGACTCGTCTGTTCGATCCATCAGGACGTGCTGATGCGCGACCTGAAGTGCGAGCGCCTTCAGGTCGATGAGATCTGGGCCTTCGTCTACTCGAAGCAGAAGAACGTCCCGGCCGAGAAGCGAGGCAAGGCCGGTGACGTGTGGACGTGGATTGCAATCGACGCCGACACCAAGCTCGTTCCGAGCTTCCATGTTGGCCCGCGTGACACGGGTGCCGCGATCACCTTCATGACCGACCTTGCCGGTCGCCTCTCCCACCGCGTCCAACTCACGACCGACGGGTTCCACCCTTACCTGGTCGCGGTGGACAACGCCTTCGGCGGGGAGATCGACTACGCCCAATTGATCAAGGTCTACGGCAGCGATCCGAGCCGGAAGGCTGAGCGGCGCTACTCCCCGGCCGTCTGCCTTGACGCGATCCCCTCGCGCGTCAGCGGCAACCCTGACCCGGCCCACGTCAGCACGAGCTACGTCGAGCGCGCCAACCTGACCATGCGGATGAGCATGCGCCGCTACACGCGCCTGACCAACGCCTTCTCCAAGAAGGTCGAGAACCTGACCGCAGCGGTGAGCCTGCACTTTTTTCACTACAACTTCTGCCGCGTCCACCAGACACTCGGCACGACCCCGGCTGTTGCTGCGGGCGTCAGCGATCACGTCTGGAAGCTCCCCGAGTTGATCGCGCTTCTGGAGAACGCCGAGCAGGGCGTCCCGATGAAGCGCGGGCCATACAAGCCGCGTCCGGCGCGGGATTCAAACTGACCCACGACCCACGCACCCTCTTAACCGGTCGCTAACAGACGCTGGGAAATTCGAGTCATACACTTTGTAAATGGCGATTGCGGAGCCGACTGCCTCGCTTCCAGAAGCGGCGCCCTCACACAAGTTCGAGCTTGCCGATCAATGGCGCACGCTCACGCGCGCAGCGACCGCCGTCGCCGTCCTTACGAGCCCGGCGCTCTTCGTCTGGTTCCGCGAATACCAGGGATGGAGCACGCTTCAGGCACTCGGCGCGACGCTCGGCCTCGTAATCGCCTCGCGCGGAGTCGTCGACCTGTTCTTCCGCCGGCTGATCCCGTGGCCGAGCCTGTTCGGCACCGACGCCCAGCGACTCCGCGAAGAGGATGTGATGGCGCGTCGGCGAGTCTGGTTCTGGCGCTTCTGGGTGAAAGCCTGGATCTGGCTCGCGATCATCGGCGGCCTCGGCACGCTGCTCGTGCGGGCGATCGGGGTGGACGCGATCGTTGCCGCGCTGCCGCTGCTCGTAATGCTGCCGATCTTCCTGATCTTCAACTTCGTCATCCTCTTCGGCCCGCTGCTCGCGATGAACCTCTCACAGGTGCGCGGCTTCGAGCCCGGCGACGCCGAGTGGGGAGTCAAGCTCGCCGATGTGCGCGGTCAGGCTGAGGCGAAGGAGGAGGTGCGGCGCGTCGTCAGTCTCTGGCAGTCCGGCGACGCGTTCGAGCGCGCGGGCGGTAAGCGCGAGCGCGGCCTACTCTTCCTCGGCGCGCCCGGCACGGGCAAGACGATGCTTGCGAAGGCGATCGCCACGGGCTTCAACTCGCCCTTCGTCTCCATCCCCGGCTCCGGCTTCGCCGCAACGTTCATCGGCATCGACGCGATCGTCGTGCGGTTCGTCGCCCGCCAAAGCGAAGCGACTCGCCCGTAAGTGGGGCGGCACGTGCATCGTCTTCATCGACGAGATCGACGCCGTCGGGATGCGGCGGCAGGCGCTTGGAGGCGGCCCGGCGGGTGGGGTCGGCGGCGCGGGCGGGTTCGCAGGCGGGAACATCCACGACCTGCTCTGGTACGGCCAAAACGGGTCGCTGACGGCAAGCGGCGACCTGATCCTCGAAACGCGGGCTTGGCGGGAGCGGCTGTTCGCCGAGCGTGAGTCGCGTCCCGTCCACCGCTCCGGCTTCGAGCAGCGGCTGCATGGCATCCTCGGCAACTTCCTTCCCGGCGGCGGCATGGGGATGGGCGGCGGCTCGCTCGCGCTGAACCAGTTGCTGGTCGTGATGGACGGGATCGACAACCCGCCCTTCATGCGGCGCGTGCTCACGAACCGGATCAACACGACCCTGGACGCGTCCTACATCGCCCCGCGCCGCCTCGGGAAGATCCCGCTGCGGCTGCCGCCGCCACGACCACGCGCGGAGCAGATCTACTTCATCGGCGCCACGAACGTGCCCATCGATCGGCTTGACCCGGCTCTGATCCGCCCCGGCCGGATGGGCCGCCACGTCTGGTTCCGCACGCCCACGAAGCAGGACCGCCTCGACGTCTTCGACCTTTACATCAACAGGGTGGGCCACGAGCCCGAGCTCGACACGCCGAAGCGCCGTGACGAGATCGCTCGGATCACGAACGGCTATTCGCCGGCGATGATCGACCAGGTCTGCTCGATGGCCCTCACGATCGCGCACCATGACGGCCGCGACGTCTTCGCGTGGGGCGACCTCGTCGAGGCGATGACGACGATCGAGTCGGGCACCGCGATCGGGATCGAGTACATCGAGTCGGAGACGCGCGCGGTCGCGATCCACGAAGCGGGACATGCCGCGGCCGGCCACGTTTTCATGAAGGGCTCGGAATCGACGAGGCTGTCGATCCGGATGCGCGGCGGCGCGCTCGGACACCACCAGGCGCTGGAGAAGGAAGAGCGCTTCAGCCGCTTCCGCAGCGACGAGGTCGCACGGCTCGTCTGGACGCTCGGCGCGATGGCGGCGGAGCGCGTCTTCTACGGCGAGACGTCGAACGGCGTCGGCGGCGACGTGCAGTCGGCAACCGCGCAGGCGGCATTGATGGTCGGCGCGTCGGCGATGGGGCCGGACGAGGTGATCGTCGCGCCCGCAGAGGACGAAACCAAGGCGGAGGCGCGCGAGCGGGTGCTGAAGCGCTTCGCCACGATCGGGATGCAGATCATGAACCGGACGAGCGGCGGCGGTCCCTTCGCCGAAAACCCGATCGCCGGTGTGCTCGGCGACCCCGAGAAGAAGAAGCTCGCTGCGCAGATCCTCGGCCAGGCCTACGTCTCGGCGCACAACCTGATCCTGCACAACAAGGACGGCGTGTCGCAGATCGCGGACGAGCTCGTCGTGCGGCGTGAAGTCTTCGGCGACGAGCTCATACAGATCCTCGACCGCGCGCAGCTGACGATGCCGGAGATCGACCTCGCCTCTGAGGACTCGTGGCCGAAGATGTGACGCTCCGCGGCGGGCCTGAGCCGCTGCCCTCGTCGGCCACGCCTGTGCTCCTCGAGCCGGCGCCGAACCGCAGCGAGCGCGCCCGGCGCAGTTCCTACCGGCTCCGCTTCGCGGTTGTCTACGTGCTGCTCGCCGCGGCTTTCGGCGTCGCGATCGGCGCGTTCACCGTGTTGATGACGCTCTCCGATCCGGCCGATCCGACGTCGTGGTCGACCTGGCGCCCGGAGGGGCGCGAGAACCAGTACCCGGACGCAATCGCCGAGCACGTCTCCGCCGCGTACCGGCTTCCGAGCGGCCGGCAACTCGTCGGCGTGCTCGCCGGGACCACGGAGGTGCGCAACCTGCCGATTCGCGCCGCCGTGATCCAGCACGCCTCCTCGAACCCGACGCTCGAGGACGACGTCGAGGTGGTCGAGATCGGCTCGGGCGTGATGTACACGTTCTGCGGCATCGGCGACCGCTGCTCGATCGGGGAAGGCGAGTCGACGACTGAGCGCGTCCAACTGCTCCGCCGCGAGGCACTCGAGCTCGCGCTCTACACCTTCACCTACGTCGACGGGGTCGACTCCGTGATCGCACTTCTGCCCGTAGACCTCGGCGACCCAGCCACCGAGGAGGACGACCGTGCGTCCGCCGTCTTCCTGCAAAAGAAGGACTTTGCGAAGGCGCTCGACCGCCCGCTGCTCGCGACGCTCGACGCGAAGCCCCCTGTCGCGGGCAGCGTGCGTGCGGCGGACGAGGGCGCGCTCGTGGATCGGCTCACCAGTCGCCGGCACTACCTCTACGAGCTGGAGCCGACCCAGGACCTCGGCGCGATCCTTCGCCTCGAGCCGCTCGAGCGGTGAGCCTCGCTCACTGAGCCCTGACCGCAGGACGCTACGGAGGTACGGGCCGCCGTCGGGAGCATCGCGAGCGGCGCGAGGCTCCGCCGGCCGGGAGACGGAACCGGCCAGGGATCGCTGCTAGCGCTCGAGCTCGTCCCGGCGCACGGCCGCGAGCAGGCCCACGACCAGATCCTCGGGAACGACCGCGTCGCGCCGCCGCAACGCGACGATCGGGCGCCGAACCGGCTCGTAGCCTTCGATCGCAACCTCCCTCAGAGACCCCTCCGCCAGCTCGCCTCGTACGGCCGTGTAGGGGAGGAACGCGATGCCCAGCCCATGCTCGACCATCTTCTTCGTCGCGTCGACGTTGTCGAGCTCCATCACCCCGCGCGGGACGACGCCGGCGTCGCGAAAGAAGGCGCTCGTGAGGACGAAGTAGCTCGACGTGCGGTCGAACAGGATCAGCCGCTCGGCGCCGAGCTCCTGGACGACGATCGTCGTCTGATCGGCAAAGCGATGTCCCGGGTGCACGACGAGCACGATCTCGTCGTCGTATAGAGGCACGCTCGTCACTGCCGGGTGCGGCAGCTCGCGGACGAGGCCGATCTGAACCTGCTCCCGCAGCACGAGCTCGAGCACCTCCTCCGAATGGCCGGTGCGCACGATTAGGTGCACGTTCGGGAAGGACGTTTGAAAGCGGCGCAGGACGAGCGGGAGCACGTAGGTGGAGATCGCCGGCGCCGCGCCGACGAGGAGCTCCCCCACTCGCCCCTCGCGGAGCTCGCGCAACAGTTCGCGCCCTTCGGCGAGCGACTGGAAGGCCCGCTGCGCGTGCGGACGGAATGCGCGCCCTTCCGCTGTCAGGCGCATCCCTCGCGGCCCGCGCACGAACAGCTCGACGCCGAGCTCGCGCTCGAGTTTCTTGATCCGCGTCGTCAGCGCCGGCTGGGTGACGTAGAGGACTTCGGCCGCCGCGCTGACCGACCGTCGCTCGGCGACCGTCAGGAACGCCTCGACCTGGGAGAGCAGCATCCTCAGATATTAACGCGCTTTATCGGATCGATCGAGACATTCGATTTGTCGAATGGGGGCCGGGCGGGAACAGTGGCGTACCGCACCGCGATCCCGGAGGCACGCCCCATGAACGCGACCGCTGCAAAAGAAGCCATCGACCTCGGCCGCGAGTGGGCCGAAACCTCCCGCTGGAGCGGGATCGAGCGCGATTACGGGCCGGAGGACGTCGTCCGCCTGCGCGGCTCGCTTCGAATCGAGCACTCGCTCGCCCGGCACGGGGCAGAGAAGCTCTGGCGGCTGCTCGCCGAGGACGGCTACGTCGCGGCGCTCGGTGCGCTCACCGGCGGCCAGGCGGTACAGATGGCGAAGGCCGGGCTGAAGGCGATCTACCTCTCCGGCTGGCAGGTCGCAGCCGACGGCAACCTGGCGGCGGACGTCTACCCCGATCAGAGCCTCTATCCCGCGAACAGCGTTCCCGCAATGGTGCGCCGCCTGAACAATGCACTCCTGCGCGCCGACCGGATCGAGTGGGCCGAGGGAGTCGAGGATGCGGTCGATTACCTGCTCCCGATCGTCGCCGACGCCGAGGCCGGCTTCGGCGGGCCGCTGAACGCGTTCGAGCTGATGAAAGGGATGATCGAGGGCGGCGCTGCGGCCGTTCACTTCGAGGATCAGCTCTCCTCGGAGAAGAAGTGCGGCCATCTCGGAGGCAAGGTGCTCGTCCCGACAAGTCAGTTCATTCGGACGCTGCTCGCGGCACGGCTCGCGGCAGACGTGCTGGACGTGTCAACGCTCGTGATTGCCCGGACGGACGCCGACTCGGCGACGCTGCTGACGAGCGATGCCGACGAGCGCGACGCTCCGTTCCTGACCGGCGACCGGACGCCTGAAGGCTTCCACTGCGTTCGCGGAGGGGTAGGGGCGGCGATCGCCCGGGGGCTCGCGTATGCGCCGTACGCCGATCTCATCTGGATGGAAACCTCGACGCCCGATCTCGGCGAGGCCCGCGAGTTCGCCGAGGCGATCCACACGGAGTTCCCCGGCAAGCTGCTCGCCTACAACTGCTCGCCTTCGTTCAACTGGAGACGACACCTCGACGACGACACGATCGAGCGCTTCCAGCGCGAGCTGGGGGCGATGGGCTACAAGTTCCAGTTCATTACGCTCGCCGGCTTCCACGCGCTCAACGAGTCGATGTTCGAGCTCGCGCGTGGCTACGCCGCCGAGGGGATGCCCGCCTACGTCCGCCTCCAAGAGCGCGAGTTCGAGCTCGAGGCCGACGGCTACACCGCCACCAAGCACCAGCGCGAGGTGGGCGCCGGCTGGTTCGACGAGATCGCGCAAGCCGTCTCCGGCGGTCAGAGCTCGACGCTCGCGCTCAAGGGCTCGACCGAAGAGGCGCAGTTCGACGGCAACGGAGCCGCGACGCACTGATGCTTGACATAGTCCCCCCTCGCATGGAGGGGGGACTGCCGATCCGCGTGCTCGTGGTCGACGACCACCGGATGTTCACGGACGCACTAACCGCTGTGCTCGAGCGGGACGGTCGCTTCGAAGTCGTCGGCACGGCGGCAACCGGCCGGGAGGCGGTGCGGCTCGCCAAGACCGCGGAGGCCGACGTTGTCCTGATGGACATGTCGATGCCGGTGCTCGACGGCCCGGCCGCGACGCGCCGCCTGCGCGCTCTCGACCCTCCACCCCGCGTGGTCGCCCTCAGCGGACACACGGACGAGCTCTCTCGCACTGCCGCGCTCGACGCGGGCGCGACCGCGTTCGTGCCGAAGTCGGACGCGTTCGACGAGCTCGTCGAAACGATCCTCGCCGCCTGCGACCGCGAGTAGCGCCCGCGCACCCAGCTATCCTCCACCGGCCGGCCCCCATCGACTAGCGGCCTAGGTCACCACCCTTTCAAGGTGGCTGCACGGGTTCGAATCCCGTTGGGGGCATGCACCACCCCGGGCGGTTAGCTCAGCTGGTAGAGCACCTGCTTTACACGCAGGGGGTCGGCGGTTCGATCCCGTCACCGCCCATCAATGATGTTCGGCGGTCTTGCCGTTGGGGTAGGACGTGATCGGATGGAGGGGTCTATCCTTTTGCTACTGGAGCGGCACGGATCGCTGGCGTACGAGCAGATCGCGGCGCAACTCAACGAACGGCCGGACGACGTGCGCAATTCTCTGACGGTCCTACGCGATCGCGGGCTGGTTGAAGCCCTGAGCGTGGGCGAGCTCGTTGGCAATCTGACGAACGCCGCAGCTTATTGGCGCCTTACTGACTCTGGGCGCGAGACGCTCGCTCGATCCCGCACTGACTAAGACCCGAGAGCCGGCGGGATTAGCCGCTGCTGACGAGCTGCAGGTCTGCGTGCAGATCGCCGTGCTCTACAGCCAGCGCGTCAAGGACAACGGAGTCGAAGTGCAAGCTCGCATGCAGCTGCGCAAGCGCCTCTGACGGCGTCAGTGCCAGCTGCTCCTCGCGTGCCGTCGTCAACGCGATGAACGTCGCGCAAGCGCCGATGACACGGGCACCAAGCGGGATCTCGTCCCCGGTGAGCCCGTCTGGATAGCCGGTGCCGTCGACGTGCTCGTGGATCGATCGCACCATCGTCGAAACCTTGGCGAGCGCCGGCGCCGATGAGAGGATTCGCTCGCCGATCAGCGGGTGGCGACGGAAGAACCGCGACTCTTCCTCGGTCAGCGGCGCGCCCTTGCTGAGGATCGAGTCGGGGATCGCCAGCTTCCCGACCTCGTGCAGCTCAGCAGCCAGCGCAACGTCTGCGACCTCCTCCGACGTGAGACCGAGCCTACGCCCGACCGAGCGGACGAGCTCGACGATCTCGGAGAGGCGGCCTTGCAGCCGTGCGTCCCGCTCGTAGAGGGCGCGGAGGAGCACGTCACGGCTTTGGCGCCCGGCGGATGCGCGCCGTCCGTCCTTCTCGTCGTACATCCGGCCGTCGACCAGCCTGAGCGCTTCCGCGACCTCGCTCGCCTCGTCCGGAAGCACGACCGCGCCGTACGCAGCCGTGATCCTGAAGCCCTCACCCTGCTCCTGGAGCGCCTCCGCCGCGCGCTGTGCGAACGAGTGGCGCTGTGAGCGCTCGACCGTGCCGAGCACGCAGAACTCGTCGCCGCCGATCCGGTAGACCTCGCCGCCGCCTGCGAGGGCGGCCGCGAGCTTCTTTGCCAGCCGCGACAAGAGCGAGTCGCCGGCGGGATGCCCGAAGCTGTCGTTGTAGCCCTTGAACCCGTCGAGGTCGAGCAGCAGCAGCACGCACGGAGTCCGCGCCTCGAGCTTCTCGCCGAGGTCGAGCATCAGCTTGCGCCGGTTCCCAATTCCGGTGAGCGCGTCGGTTTGCGCCTCGATCTTCGTTGCTGAGAGGAGACGCATTTTCTCGCGGAAGGTGAAAGCCATCCGCGCGATCACCGCGAGCATGGATGTCCCTGCAAGCACGACGGCAGGCGTGTTGAGCGTGGAGAACTGGCCGTAGACGAGGATCGCGAGCGCGATCAGCCCGAAGGCGGCGGGAACCGCCAGCATGCGAGCGCCCTCGAGCCTGACCGCGCCGAGCTCGCGGACCGGCTGCCACGCGGCGGCGGTGAGCAGCAGCATCGCGAGCGGCCAGCCGGCGTCGAGGATCGGGATTTGGGCCGAGCCGGAGGTGGCCTGGTAGAGGAAGGCGCTGTCGGTGAGCGCGAGAACGGTCGTACCGGCGACGATGCACATCCACGTTCGGTCGAGCCGCCAGCCGGTGAGGGCCAGCACCGCGACGACCACCCCGAGGAGGAGCGCGTCCGCAAGCGGGTAGGCGAGGTTCATGGCCGCGAGTAGCGGCGAGCCGCCGGTGCTGTCGACGACGGCGCCGAACAGGACGGTCGCGCCTACGGCAGCGACCGCGAGCCCCGCCAGGACGGCGTCGAGCCACAGGCTTCGGTCGAAGTGCGCTGTCCGCGCGCGCACGAGCAGCGCGATCGAGGCATACAGAAACGGGTACGAGGCGAGCCAGAACCAATCCGTGACGGTGGGCGGGGCGACGTCCTGGTTCCAGAGGAAGATCGTGTAATAGAAGTCCCCCGCGGCCCAAAGAAGCAGGGTGGTTCCGAGGCAGAGCCACGCGGCCCGCTCCTTGCTACGGCGTAGCGGCGAGCTCAGGCAGACGAACGCCGAGCCGACGAGGAGGACGTTGTAAAGCCATTTGGCCGAGCCCGGCTCGATCAGAAGCCAGCCGACGTACAGGCCGAAGAGCGCGCACAACGCCAGCAGCAGCCCTCTGCCGCCGCCGCGGGCGGCGGCAGCTGGTTCCTCAGCTGCACCACCGCGGATGGTAATCAGGGTCGGCGTCGAAGTGGATGCCGCCATATTGGCGGTATCGTCGCTCCTGGCCAGGGCGCGCACCTCCTTTCGAGTGATACGCCGTGCCCGTTGTGGGCGACCCACCGGTACCTCGGGTGAGGGATGACAACTCACTTGAGTGAAGGTTCGCGGCTGCCGATACCTGTCGCGGAGGGCAGCGCCCCCCGCGGTGCCTGCGGCTCCCTTCACATTGCTGAAACTGATCACACTGCGCCGGTTCGTCCAAGCCACAGTCGTGGCAGCGGTGATGCTTTCTCTGACGGGGGTCACAATCGCGACGGCGGGCCGACCGGAGGCCAAGCAGCGCGCGCCAAGGCAGCTGTCGCTCGTGGCGTCGCATGAGCAGACTGCTCGACCGAGCCTGAGGCGTGACGGCAAGGACGGCACGCAGGGACCGCCCGGCTCGATGGGTCCGCAAGGTGTTCCAGGAACCGCCGGCCCGGCAGGGCCGCCTGGCGTACAGGGACCTGCAGGCGTGCAAGGAACTCCAGGCGAATCGGGAGCGACCGGGCCGGAAGGCCCCGCAGGCGAGAAAGGCGCGCGCGGCGTCGCCGGCCTCGTCGGCAGCTCCGGGCCTGCGGGCCCGGCCGCCGCAGAGGGCCTGCAAGGACCCACCGGCCTGCGCGGATTGACAGGGCTTCAGGGATCGACAGGACTTCAGGGTCCGGTAGGAACAGACGGCCCGACGGGAGCGACAGGCCCGATCGGTCCGGCCGGATCGCCGGGCCAGGCGGGATCGACCGGGGCTGTCGGGCCGGTCGGACCGCAGGGACTCGCGGGATCGCAGGGGCCGCAGGGCCCTGCAGGGCCTCAGGGGCCGCAGGGACTCACGGGTCCGGCAGGCCCGCAAGGTTCCACGGGACCGCAGGGAGCACAGGGCACGGCCGGGACGGCTGGCACGCCAGGCGCGGCCGGACCGGCAGGGCCGCAGGGACCAGCCGGACCGCAGGGACCCGCCGGAGCAGGCGGATCGCAAGGACTGCAGGGCCTACAAGGACCGCAGGGACCTGCCGGCACGACCGGGGCGCAAGGCCCCGCCGGCACGTCGAATGCGCGCGAGGTCTACCGCGACGGCAGCCAGGCGCTGGCGACATCGGACACGACGGTTGCGACGATGGCAAGCGTGGCGGTCGGCTCGTACTCGATCACGGCCAAGACGGTCGCCGTGAACGGCAGCGCCGCGGCGGTCAACCGCGTGACGTGCACCCTAATCGCCGGGGGCGCGACGCTCGACACTGCTGAGTTTGCGCTCAGCCTGCAGAATGACACGAGCCCGCTGACGATGGTGGGGACGGCGAACTTCGCCTCCACCGGCTCGATCGTTCTCCGCTGCCGGGTCACCGACACCCCGACGAACGCGCGCTTCTCCAGGATCGTCGCGATCAAGGTCGACACCATCCAACGCGACGCCGTCACCGGCTAGGCCGAATGACTCCGCAGCCCGCCGTCGAAGCTTCAGGCGTGGACAAGCCTGCAAAAGCCGCGCAGCCTGCGTCGCGCAAGCGCACGGCGACACCACGGACGGCGACGCCGCACACGCGCACGACCGCGTCGAAGCCGACCCCGACTCCGCTACCGGCCATTGCGATCAAACCGCCTCGGCGCGACCTTCGCGCAATTGCCGGCTTCGGGCTCGTTCTGGCAGCCGCCGTCGCGGCGGCGGCAATGTTCGTCGTCGACCGGAGCGCCGACGCGCCGAAACAAGATTCGGGTGGTGCCGCGGCGGTCTCCGCCGAGGAGCTCGCGTCATTCGCGGACGGGCAGGCAGCACCCGTGTACTGGGCCGGCCCGCTCCGGTCTCGCGCGCTCGAGCTGACGCGCACCGACGCGGGCACGTTTGTCCGCTACCTGCCGGCCGGCACCGCCGTCGGCGGCTCGAGCCGGGCGCTCACGGTCGCGACATATCCGCTGCAGAATGCGTACGCCACGGCCGCTCGTCGCGCGAAGGGAGCCGGGATGACGTCGCGCCCGACCCGCAACGGCGGCTTGGCCGTCTGGAGCAAGGCGCTGCCGACGAGCGTCTACGTCGCCTTCCGCGGCGTGCCGTCGCTGATCGAGGTCTACGCACCGCAGGCGAAGGAAGCGCGCACGCTCGCTCTCTCCGCCCGGCTCCGCCCCGTTCGCTAAGGGAGGAGTTCGCCCGATACTGTCGAGCGGTGAGACGCCGCCGGCTTGTCGCCCCACACGCGGGTCCGTCCTCGTGGTGGCTCGAGGAAGCCCGCACGCACTCGGGTGACGTGGCCGCGCCGGTCCTGTCCGGCGCGCTCGACGTCGACGTCGCCGTCGTGGGCGGCGGTTACACCGGGCTCTGGACTGCGCTCGCGCTGCGCGAGCGGGAGCCGTCCCTGGTGGTTGCTCTGCTCGAGGGTCGCCGCGTCGGGGAAGGGCCAAGCGGCCGTAACGGTGGCTTTCTGCATGGCTACTGGTCGTCGCTCCCCACGCTCCGCCAGGCCCTCGGCGACGGCGGTGCGCTTCAGCTCGCGCACGCGTCGAGCGCGATCGTTCCGGCCGTCCGTGGCTTCTGCGAGACGCACAGCGAGGATGTCTGGCTCCACGAGGGCGGCCTGCTGCGTGTCTCCGCCGGGCCAACGGAAGATCAGGGCGTCGAGCAGGTGCTGGCAGCCGCCCGTGAGTTGGGAGCGGAAGAGGAGGCCGTTTCGCTCAATGGTCACGCTCTGCGCCGGCGCTGCGACTCGCCGCGGTTCCGGCGCGGCGTGCTGTTTCGCGACGGCGCCACGGTGCAGCCGGCACGGCTCGCGCTCGCGCTCCGTCGCGCGGCGCTCGACGCGGGAGTGCTTCTCTTCGAGCGCACGCCGGTGACCGCGATCGGGGTGGGAGCGCTCGAGACGCCGGCCGGCTCTGTCCGCACTCCCGAGATCGTGATGGCGGTGAACGCGTGGGGAACACGCTGGCCGCTCGGGGGGCGCCAGACAAACTTCGGCAGCGCGGTCGTGCTCACCGAGCCGGCGCCGGAGCTGCTCGCCGAGACCGGCTGGACCGGCGGCGAGGCGATCATCGACGGCCGTATGTTCCTGCACTACTTCCGGACGACGCCGGACGGGCGGGTGCTGATGGGCAGCGGTTCGGGCCGGCTCGGGTTCGGCGACCGCGTCGGAAGCGGGCTGCTAGACGACCGTCCCGCGCAGGCGCGAGCGGACGTCGGCCTGCGCGAACTGCTGCCTGCCTTCGCCGCGACTCCCGTCGCGGCCTCCTGGAGCGGGCCGATCGACGTCTCGGTGGACAAGCTGCCCCACTTCGGCACCGTCCCGGGCACGAGGATCCACTACGGCGCCGGCTATTCGGGCAACGGCGTCGGCCCGAGCTGGCTCGGCGGCCAGATCCTCGCCTCCCTCGCGCTGGGAGTGCAGGACGAGTGGACGGCGCTCCCGCTCGTCAACCGCCGCGCTCGCCGGCTACCGCCCGAGCCGTTTCGCTACGCCGGCGGCAAGGTCGTGCGCTGGGGGACGCTCGCGTCGGAGCAGGCGGTCGCGGCCGGCCGGACGCCGAATCCGGCCGCCCGCGCCGCCGCGGCGAT
>Ga0136635_10000302_pt1 | contig 13041 bp, 13 predicted proteins | sample AntDrymeUQ852106_2_FD_105495 | JGI IMG/M metagenome (GOLD analysis project Ga0136635, IMG submission 105495) | Polar desert sand microbial communities from Dry Valleys, Antarctica - metaG UQ85 (21.06) | ecosystem: Environmental > Terrestrial > Soil > Desert | place: Antarctica: Dry Valley... | reverse complement strand
CAACGACGGGCGAGGTGCAGTCCTCGAGCAGGTACGTCCGAGGTGCCAGCGCCCGCTTCCGGTCGCGGTCTCCCTGCAGGAGATCCTCGATCGTCCAGGCCACGCAATGGCTCTTCGCCTGGCCCGCGATCACGATGGCGTCGAACGAGAGCAGCCGCCGTGTGAGGGCAACATTGGAGCTCGCGATCGCCCGGCCGTCAGGCCCGACCCTGACCTCCGGTCCGAGCATCGAGTAATGCTCTGTCAGCGGCTCCTCGCCCTTGACTTCGAACGCCGGCTGGCTCGAGCGCGCGATGGCGTGGAAGAAGACGGCCTCCTCGATCGCCGGAACCAACGCATGGCCGATGCCGCCGAGCATCGCGTGGTATGGCCAGACCGTGAGCCGATACTTCCCGCGCTCGGCCAGCGTCTGCGTGTAGTGAAGGAGCTGGCGCTGCGCGTATTCCGCGTCGAGGCCGATGCTCTCGGCGGCCGCCGGATTGACCCGCCAGCGGCCGGCCTCGACATCCTCGGGACCGACCAGCGTGTACGGCTCCGGATGCCGGCCGTCCTCGCCGATCAGCCACACGGCGTGGAAGATCTGCATCGCCCTGTGCGTATCGAGCGTCGGGACGACGGCGGTGATCGACCCGAGGTTGCGATAGATGAACTCGCTGAGCCTCAGGTTGTCCTCGACGGCCGCGGTTCCACTGCGTCCGGCGACGAAGAGCTCGAAGCCGGGGATGCAAAACGTGTTCTGGACGTCGACGCAGACGAGGCCGATCCGGACCTCGTCCGCCGACGCCGGGGGGAGCTCGTGCTTCTCTGTCCACGCGCGGGCGTTCCGCGCCCGCTCCTCGTAGGCGACGGGCCAGATCTCGCCCACGCGCGCCGGGTCGAAATGGGAGGGAAGCGGCAGCTCGTCCATCGCAGAAGAGTGTAGAAGTGGCGAGCAGGACCTACCCCCTCTGGGTTAGGCCTTCAGGACCTCCGAGCGCCTGCCGATAGGCGCAACATGCCGTTCGACGTGCTGCAGGCGTTGCGCGTGGTCGGGGACATCGCATTCGTCTGGCTCCCGATCCTCATGTTCGCCCTGATCATCTACCTGCTCTGGCGCAGCCTTTCGCTGATGCCGCGGGTGAAGACGACCCATGTGAAGCCGAGCTCCCGTAGCTCGGTGACCTGGGCTGAGGTCGCCGGTCTCGACGAGGCCAAGGCCGAGCTCCGGGAGGTCGTCGAGTTCCTCCGGCATCCCAAGCAGTTCTCGAGGCTCGGCGCGCGTGTGCCGAAGGGCATCCTCCTCTACGGCCCGCCGGGCACCGGCAAGACGCTCCTTGCGAAGGCTGTTGCCCACGAGTCGGGCGCGAGCTTCTACTCGCAGAGCGCCTCGGCCTTCGTGGAGATGTTCGCCGGGCTCGGCGCCGCCAGGATCCGCAAGCTCTTCGAGCAGGCGCGCTCGGATGCGCCGGCCATCATCTTCATCGACGAGCTCGACGCGGTCGGCATGGCGCGAACGGGCGGCGGCTTCAACCGCGAACAGGATCAGACGCTGAATCAGCTTCTCGTCGAGCTCGACGGGTTCAACGAGACCGAAGGCGGCCAGGTGATCGTCATGGGCGCTTCGAACCGGCTCCAGGACCTCGATGCCGCACTGCTCCGGCCGGGTCGCTTCGACCGCCAGATCCTCGTCTCCGCTCCGGACCTTGCAGGCCGCGAAGAGATCCTCGGTGTCCATACACGCGGGAAGCCGCTCGCGCCGGACGTCGACCTTCGCGTCGTCGCCCGCCACACGGCAGGCCTGACGGGTGCCGACCTTGCGAACGTCTGCAACGAGGCTGCAATCTTCGCCGGTCGCGAGAGCCGCGACGACATCGGCCAGGAGAATTTCGACGCAGCCATGGAGCGTGTCGTGGCCGGGCTCCAGCAGCGCCGAATCGTGACGGAGAAGGAACGGCGGATCCTCGCCTACCACGAGGGCGGCCACGCGGTGATGGCGTTCCTCATGGGAGACCCAGTCCAGAAGGCGACCATCGTCGCCCGCGGAGACGCACTCGGCTATACGTTCCACCTCCCCGACGAGGAGCGCTACCTCCACACGAAGGAGGAGCTCGTCGACTGGATGACGATCGGTCTCGCCGGGCGGGCCGCCGAGCACGTCGTCTTCGGCAGGGTCACGAATGGGGCCGCCAACGATCTCGAGAAGGTCACGTCCCTCGCCCGCGCCATGGTCTTCGAGTACGGCATGGCGGAAGGCTTCGGGTCCCGGACGATGCGGGCCGACAACTACGCTCTTTCCGAGGAGACAAAGCGCCTCCGCGATCAAGAACAGGGGCGCCTGACGGACGGCGCCTACGACGAGGCGATCCGCCTCCTCGAGAAGCACCGCTCGGCTCTCGACCGAGTCGCCGGCGCGCTTCTCGACAGGGAGACGCTCAACCGCGAGGACCTCGACACGCTCATGGGCGACGTTCGGCCCGAGTCGCACTCCAGTGACACCGTCGGCACCGTGCGCGTCCTCCCGCAGCAAGACTCTGCGTAGTTAGAGTCGGGCCGTGGAGGCTCGCCGGATTCATCACCTCGGAGTTGCCGTGGACGACCTCGACGAGGCTGTCGGCACCTACGAGCGGCTCTTCGGTGCTCGGGTCGAGCATCGCGCAACCGTTGAGGATCAGGGCGTCGAGGCTGCGTCGATCCGGCTCGGCGAAAGCCGTGTCGAGCTGCTCGCCTCGCTCGGCGCAGAGACACCCGTCGGCAAGTTCCTCGCCAAGCGCGGGCCCGGGATGCACCACGTCGCCTACGAGGTGGAAGATCTGCCCGGCGCTCTGCGTGCGCTCTCCGGTCAGGGGGCCGAGTTGATCGACGCGGAGCCACGGGCGGGGCTCTTCGGCCTCCAGGTTGCATTCGTCCATCCCGACGCCGTGCACGGCGTCCTTGCAGAATTGGTGGCCCAATGAGCATGAGCACCGGCATCGACGACCACGTCCGCATCGAGATCGGCTTCGACGGGACCCAGATCATGAGCGCGCTCGTGACCCCGGAGACCGCCGACGAGTTGGAGAACTCGCTCCGGAACGGCGCGAGCGGATCGGTCGTCCTCGACGCCGAGGATGGCCGTTACACGGTGCCGTTGGCCCGAATCGTCTACCTCAAGCGGTTCGCGCGCGAGGGGCGGCTCGGATTCGGGAACGTTTAGTCGGCAAGCCACCACGGGCATCCTCTACGGGGGTGGGCGGCGACTCCGTCACCGGCGAGTCCGGGAGGCGCGCAAAATCCGAGAACGGTCGCGTACGCGACCTTGTCGAGCGGGCCCAGCTTGGCGACCGCGCAGCACTCGAAGAGCTGTACCTGATCCATTTCGACCGGATCTACAGCTACCTCCACATGAGCGTGGGGAGCCGGCACGACGCCGAGGACTTGACGACGCAGACGTTCATGAAGATGCTCGAGTCGATCGGACGCTTTCGCTGGCAGTCCGCCCCCTTCTCGGCCTGGCTGTTTCGGATCGCCCACAACCTTGCGATGGATCATTTCCGCGCGCGCCGGCGGTGGCAGCCCGAGGAGGAGGTTCCCGAGGCCGCAGGCGCCGAAGAGACCTCGGCCGAAGAGCAGGCCCTCGCCGCCATCGGCGACGCGAGCCTCCTGGACCTGATCTCGCGCCTCTCGCCCGAGCAACGGCAGGTGCTGACCCTGAAATTCGTGTTCAGGTTCTCGAACGGCGAGGCGGCCGCGATCCTCGAGAAGACCGAGGGCGCCGTGAAATCGCTCCAGCACCGCGCGCTCAGCTCGCTGCAGAAGCACGTTTCCCGCTAGAACCCGGCCATGGCTTTGGATGTCGGCATCGTGGGGCCTCCGGCCTCGGGCAAGACGACCCTGTTCACCGCGCTGACCGGCGTTCGGCCGGAGGGCTACGGAACGCCGCATGTCGGCGTCGCTCCCATTGCGGACGAGCGGCTGCCAAAAGTCGCTCAGGTCGTGAAGTCGGCGAAGGAGACGCCTGCCACGATCCGGCTGATCGACGTGCCCGGCACGGCTTCCGCGCAGCTCGGCGGCGTGCGGCGATCGGACGCGTTGCTCGGGGTCGTCCGAGACCAGGCCGACCTCACCAGCCTCGAGCTGGAGCTGCTCGTCGCCGACCGAGACCACGTCGAACGGCGCCTCGAGCGGGTTCGGAAGGAGGCGAAGTCGGGAGATCAGGGGCTGCGCGCCGAGGTCGAGCTCCTCGAGCGGCTGCTCGCCCATATCGACGAGGAGCGGGCGGTGCGGGACTGGCCCGGCGAGCTGCCGCCGGAGCTCGAGCCGCTGACGGCGAAGCCGCTGATCCCGATCGTGAACGGCCCTGACGGTGTCGATCTCGCGCTCGAGGCCGAGCTTCGCGAGCTCTCGGCCGAGGAGGCCGCGGAGTACCGAAACGGGGGCTCGTCCACGCTCGAGGACGTCGTCCGCCAGTTGGCGACCATCCTCGACCTCGTCACCTTCTTCACCGCGGGTGATACCGAGACGAGAGCATGGACGCTCAGGAACGGCAGGTCGGCGCTCGACGCCGCCGAGTCGATCCACACGGACATCGCCCGGGGCTTCATCCGCTGCGAGGTCATCCGATGGGACGATCTCGTCGAGACCGGCTCCCACGCGGAGGCCGCCAGGCGGGGCCTTCAACGGCTGGAGGGAAAGGGGTACGTTGTCGCGGACGGCGACGTGCTGAACATCCGCTTCAACGTCTGACCGCTTAACGAAACGTCAATGAACGCTGAACCTATATTGATGCGTCGATGACCAGCTTCGAGCCGGAGCGGCAACGGGACGACGAGCGGCTGGGGCGTGCGGTCGGCGTCGCCAACAGGCTGCTCGAGAACATCGACAAGGTCGTGCGCGGGAAGCAGGACGAGATCCGGCTCGTGCTCGCCGCTCTCGCCTGCCGCGGGCACGTTCTGCTCGAAGACGTTCCCGGCACGGCGAAGACGGTTCTCGCCCGTGCGCTTGCCCAGAGCATCGAGGGTGCGGCCCCGTCCCGGATCCAGTGCACGCCGGATCTCCAGCCTTCGGACGTCACAGGCCTCTCCGTCTACAACCAGCGCGAGCGCGAGTTCGAGTTCCGGCCCGGGCCGATCTTCGCGAACGTCGTCCTCGTCGACGAGATCAACCGTGCGATGCCGAAGACGCAGTCCTCGCTCCTCGAAGCGATGGCCGAGACGCAGGTGACCGTCGACGGCACGACCCGCGCGCTTCCGCATCCGTTCCTCGTCCTCGCAACCCAGAATCCGATCGAGCTCGAGGGCACATTCCCCTTGCCCGAGGCTCAGCTCGACCGCTTCTTCCTCAAGACCGCCCTCGGCTACCCGGAGTCGGACGACGAGCTCCAGATCGTCCGCGACCAGCGTCACGGGCATCCGCTCGGCGATCTCGCCCCGGTGGTCTCGCTCGAGGAGGTCGAGCAGCTCCACCATGCGAGCGAGGGCGTGTACGTCGACGAGCTCTTGCAGCGCTGGGTGATCGACCTCGTTCGCGCCACGCGTGAGCTCGAGACCGTCGCGATCGGGGCGTCAGTGCGCGGAAGCCTCGCGCTCGAGCGAGCCGCCCGCGCCTGGGCGCTCCTGCAGGAGCGGGACTACGTGATTCCCGAGGACGTCGAGGAACTCTTCCTTCCGGTGATCGGCCACCGGATCCTGTTCACGCCGACCTTCCTCGTCGAGATTCGCAAGCAAGGACGCAAGGCGGCCGCGGCCAGATTCGTCGAACAGTGTTTCGAGGTCGCCCCGCGGCCGGAGGCCGCCCTCAGCGGCGAGGTCGTGGAGATTCCACACTAGGGCGCCACCGTGAGCGGCCCGACTGATCTCACCTTCCCGCTCGTCCCTCGCCGCCGGCTGATCGGCCTCGCGTTCGGCGCCGTGCACAGCGTCCGGCGCGGGACGGGGTCGGACGTGGCGAGCTCGCGCCCGTACCTGCCGGGCGACGACGTCGACGCGATCGACTGGGCGGCGTCGGCACGCCTCTCCTCGGCCCGTGGGACGGACGAGTTCATCGTGCGCGAGCGATATGCGGACGAGGCGCCGCGCGTCGTCATCGTCGCCGACCGCCGGCCGGCGATGAGCCTCTACCCGCCTGGTCTGCCGTGGCTCTCGAAGCCCGAGGCGATGATCGCGGCGGGGTCGCTCATCGCCGACAGCGCGGCGAAGTCCCGCGGCCTCATCGGCTATCTCGACTACGCGAGCGCTGCGTCCGCCGACCCCGACTCCGAGGTGCCGTTCTGGCGCCCCCCACATGCGCAGGCGGACTTCTGGCGTGTGAAGGAGGCGCACCTCCGCTATCCGCTCTACGGCGCGCCCGAGGACAACCTCGAGCTTGCGTTCGCGCATCTGGGCCCGATGCGGCGCTCGCTTCCGGCCGGCACCTTTGTCTTCATCCTTTCCGACTTCCTCTCGCCTCCGAGCGAGGACTCCTGGGCCTGGATCGTCGAGCTGCCCTGGGAGATCGTGCCGGTGGTGATTCAGGATCCGGTGTGGGAGCAGAGCTTTCCGGACGTCTCCTCCGTCGTCGTCCCGCTGATCGAGCCGACGACGGGCAGCCTCAAGCTCGTCAGGCTGAGTCGACGCGAGGCGCGTGAGCGCCGGGAGGCGAACGAGGACCGTCTGCGCGAGACCCTCGGCTTCCTCGAGGGGTTCGGCCTCGACCCCATTCTCGTCTCGACGAGCGACCAGGAGGACGTCTACACCCGTTTCCTGGAGTGGGCCGCTCTTCGGCAGGAGGGAGGGCGGGACTCGTGGTGAGCGCCCGTCGCATCTTCCTCGCCGTCTCCGCCTTCGCCCTGCTGCTTGCGGCCGCGGCCGGCTTCCTCGCCTGGAAAGCGTGGGAGGACGGCAGCGGACCCGGCCTCTCGCAGGAGCCGATCGTGGGGAGCACGTTCCTCGAGCCGGAGCAGCACCTTTTCGCGGACGCGATCCGGGCACGGCTCGAGCTCATCGTGGACACCGACCGCGTGGACCCGGACACACTCGAGGTCGGCGCGAACTTCGATCCGTACAAGCTGCTGCGTCCGGTGAAGCGGACGCGACGCGACAGCGGGTCGATCACGAGGATCCGGTACGACTACCTCCTCGGGTGCCTGACCGCTGCGTGCCTGCCGAAGGGAACCGGGCGGGTCGAGATCGGCGGCACCGCTGTGAACTACACGCGGCGCGGATCCTCACAGGCTGACGCCGCAACGATCGAGTGGCCTCCGATCAGTGCCGCCGGGAGGATCTCGGCCGGCGAGCTCGAGCGTGCGGCTCTGCGGGCCGAGCTCCGGAATCTGCCGGAGCCCACCTACAGGGTCTCTCCGCGGGCGATCGAGCTCATTGCCCTCCTGCTCGCGGTTCTCTTTGTCGCAGGGGCGGCAGCCCTCGTCCTCCGCCTCCTGCCGCTCGACCGGGTCGCCGTCTGGCTCGGAGCCCGCCGGGTCGACCGGCGCTCGCCGCTCGAGCAGGCGCTGGCGCTCGTCCGTGATTCCTCCGAGGCCGGCACCCCAGAGGAGGAACGGCGTGCGCTCGAGCGTCTGGCCGTGGAGCTGAAGCGGGCCCGCAATCCCGAGCTCGCGACCGACGCCAGCCGCCTTGCCTGGTCACAGGCCCGTCCGGTCGAGACCGGCACGGGCTCGCTCTCGGACGACGTCCAGCGCGTGATCTCGGAGAACGGACATTGACGAACCGTCAGGGCATCCCGGTATTCGACGTGCGGAACCTCACCGCGCCGGTGCGTCGCACCGCCGTCGTCCGCTGGTCGCTCGCAGCGGCTCTCGTGGCCACGCTGCTGGCGGCTGCGTGGCTCTCCCGTGACCCCGGGGCATCCGCAGTCCGCATCGTCCGCGGCGGCGAGAGCGGCATCGTCGCTCTCGACATGTCGGCGAGCATCGGCAGTGGGCAGCGGCGTCTGACCGAGCCTTTCGAATACCTGGCCGACACGAATCAGGACTTCGGTCTCGTGCTCTTCTCGAGCGTCGCCTACGAAGCGATTCCCCCCGGGACCGACTCCGACGAGCTGCGCTCGTTCGTGCGTGCGCTCTCGCCGTTTCCGAATGTCTGCCTGGCGCGCGAGTTCGTGCCGTGCCGCCCCGGAACGAAGCGTGTCGATCCGGACTCGCAGGAGGCCGAAGAGCTGCGGCGCGCATCCGTCTCGCCCTGGGCGGAGAACTTCCGCGGCGGGACGACGATCTCGACGGGTCTCGTCCTGGCGCGGAAGCTGCTCGAGCGCCACGGGCAGAAGCACCGCGGCGTGCTCTTGATCAGCGACCTCGACGACTCGCTGCTCGACATCCCGGCGCTGACGAGGGAGATCATCACCTACCGGCGCGAGAAGATCCCGCTCAACGTCGTTGCACTGGCACCGTTCCAGGAAGACCGCTTCTACTTCGAGCGGATGCTCGGCAAGGAGGCGTTCGTCGACCGGTCAGACCTTGCACCGCAGCGGCTCTTCGAGGAGCGCCGCCGTGCGGAGCGGGCCGGTGTCCCTGAAGGGCTCGCGGGCCTCGCGCTCCTCCTCCTGATGCTGCTGGCGGCGAACGAGCATTTCTGCGGGCGGCTCGCCTGGCGCCCGGCTCGGAAGGAGCCGGCCGGGTGAGGCGGGCGCGAGTGCTGAGCCGAAGGATCCTGCCGATCGCGGGCCTGCTCGTCCTCGCGCTCACTGCTGCGCTGATCGCCCGTGATGCTGCAGCGGTTCAGCGGTCGTTCGATCGCAGCGATCTCGCCTTCGAGGCGCTGCCGGCCGCCGAGGGTCTCTGGAAGGTCGACCCGCGCCTGCCGTACCTGAAGAGAGCGCTCGCGGTCGAGGACGATCTTCTCTACCGCCGCGCGCTTCGCGCATTCGCGGTCGACGCGCGCCGTGCTGAGAACCCCTACGACTTCTCGCGTCCGGCGTTTCGGGCCGAGGCGCAGGCGACGCTCGGAAACGCCGAGCGCTCGGGCCTGGCGCCACCACTTCGCTCCAAGGCCGCGATGCTCCAGGGTGTCCTGACGTTCGATGAGGCGATCGCCGACCCGGTGAACGGGCCGACGCTCATCGGGCGCACCATCGGCGACTTCACTCGGGCCGTTCAGATCGATCCGGCCAACGAGGAAGCGAAGTACAACCTCGAGTTCGTCCTCCGCTTGATGGATCCGAGCGCGGCGCGAATCCGGATTCGCGAGAACATTCCGGCGTACCGGCCAGGACGCAGCGCGCCGGGCGGCGCTCCGCCGCGACGCGGCCACGGGTACTAGGACCACAAGGTGGAGCTCTCGTTCCTGACGCCGCTCGCCGGGCTGGTCACGATCGCCGTGGCCGTGCCGCTCGTCGCCTTCTTCCGGAGCGAGCAGCGGGCGGCGCGAGTGCGGAAGGTCCTGCACCTGGCGCCGCCCGGCGGCTCACAACGGCTGACTGTGGCGGCGATCGTCGTGCTCGCGCTCCTCGTCGGACTGGGAGCAGCGCAGCCGGTTCTCGAGCGGACGGAGGAGCGGTCAGCGCGATCCGATGCGCAGGCGTTCTTCGTGATCGACACCTCGCGCTCCATGCTCGCCGCTGACTCGCCTGGAGACCCGAGCCGTTTCGAACGGGCCCGCTCGGCCGCGCTTCGCTTCCGAGACGCAATCGGCACGGTGCCCGTCGGGCTCGCCTCGCTGACGGACCGTGCTCTGCCTCTGGCTTTCCCGACCGCGAATCACGACACGTTCGAGACGACGCTTCGGCTCTCTCTCGGGATCGACCGCCCTCCCTCGTCGGCGGCCGGAGACGTGAGGGCTACGAGCTTCGCCGCGCTCTCCGACCTCGGGTCGAGGAACTTCTTCCGGGGTGCCGACCGGCGGCTCGCGGTCGTCTTCACCGACGCGGAAAGCACGAGATTCAATCCGGAGAGCATCGCCCGGGTGCTGGGAGAGGGGAACGTCCAGCTGATCATCCTCCGCTTCTGGCGCGAGGGCGAGGAGGTCTACGGCCCTGAGGGCGCACGCGAGCCGTACGTCCCCGATCCGGGCAGCGCCGACTCGGCCCGGCGACTCGCCGCCGCCGCCGGCGGAGAGGCCTTCGACGAGGACGAGCTGGACGAAGCGATCGGCGCTGCCCGGCGGATGCTCGGAGAAGGCAACACAATCGTTCGGGCCCAGCTGTCCGACATCGACCCGCTCGCGCCGTACGTCTTCCTCGCAGCGCTCGTGCCTCTCGGGTTCCTGCTGGCCCGACGCAATGTCGCCTAGGAGGAGGCTCGGCCCTCCTAGCGGTGCACGCGCCGTGACACCTGGGCCTACCTCCGGCTCGTGCCCGAGGCGGTCGAAGCGCTGGACTTCGCGCTAACCGGCCGAGATCAGCACGACGCCGGCAAGCGCGGCCACCACGCCGACCAGCTGGAGCCGGCTCACTCGCTCTGAGAGGACGATCGCCGCCAGCGCGACCGTCGTCACCGGATAGAGCGTCGAGAGCACCGAGACGACGCTGACCGCGCCCTGGCTCGAGGCTGCGGCGAAGAGCGCGTTGGCGGCCGTATCCATGACGCCGATCAGCGCGATCGTCCCGAGGCTGCCGCGGGCTGCGGCGAGCGGAGGGCGCAGTACGAGCCAGGCCGCGAACGTCATGAGGCCGACCGAGGCGCGGAAAACGAGCGCCGCCCAGAGGAAGTCCTGCTCGCTCGCCTCATGCATCGGGACGTAGTAGCCGCCGAAACCGATCACCGCGGCGAGCGCCCACGGGACGCCGGCTGCAACCTTGACGTCGCCGCCCGGATGGCGCTCCATGGACGCGAGGGCAACACCTCCGAGCGCGAGAGCAAACCCGGCGAGTTGTCCAGCGGACACCTCGTCCCCCGCCGCGATGCCGAAGGTAACCGGCACAACGGCACCAACGGCGGCGATCGGCGCAACGACGCTCATGGAGCCGACTGCCATACCGCGATAGAAAGCCGCGAGCCCGAGCGTGCCGAAGACCCCGGCCAAGGTTGCCCAGAGAACCGACGCGCCGGGCGGGCCGTTCCCGGCCAGCGCCACGATGAGAGCGATCCCGATGAGGCCCGAGACCTGCGCCAGGAGGAGAACGACGAGGAGATGGACCGTGCGGCTCTTGAGCCCTCCGAAGAAATCGGCGACCCCCCAGGCGATGCTCGCCCCGAGCGCACAGGCCGCCGCGATCACTTTCTACTCCGGGATGGGCCTGGTGGCCGCGACGGCGTCGAGCTGGTTCGCGTGGTAGAGGACGGAGGCCTCGGCTGTTCGCGCGGCGCGGCCGTCGTGGTGGACGGCCACGGCGTGGACGATCTCGGCGAGGACGCCGCGTTCCAGCCCTCCGGCGTGCGCCTCGATCGAGCGGATTCCGAGCTGGACGTGTCCGAGCAGGCGTCCCTCCTCCGTCGGCCTGAACGCGGGGCCGCGTCCGAGCTCGAGCGTCCTGCCCGCGTCATGCAGCAGTGCCGCCGCGACGAGAAGGTCACCTCGGAGCCGCGGGTGCACCTGGGCGGTCTCACGGCACAGCGTCGCAACGGCAACCGTGTGCTCGAGGAGGCCTCCCGCGTAGGTGTGGTGCGACTCCGGGCTCGCCGGAAGCTCGCGAAGCCTGGCTCGAAAGCGCTCGTCGGCGAGGAAGCGGCCGACGAGGGTCTTCAGGCCGGCGTGCGAGATCTCTCCACCGAGGAACTCGAGGAACCCGTCGAGCTCGTCGGCGTCGCGGCGCATCGCCGGGGTCAGCTCGGCTGCGTCCTGTCCCTCGGCATGCTCGATCGCGCGTACGTCCAGCTGGAGTCGGTCGCGGAACTTGTCGACCCGACCCAGCACGCGCACTGCGTCGCCCTCGACGAACCGGCCGTCGAGCAGCTCGACGTCGTTCCAGACCCTGGCCTCGATCTTTCCACTCTGGTCGACGAGCTCGAGCGCGAGGTAGTCGGAGCCCGTCTTCGTCCGCCGCCGCTCCTTCCTGGCGACCGCGTACGTGCCCTCGACGACGCGATTCTCGGCCAGTTCGGCGATGGTGCTCACGGCCCGAGTCTAGGCCCGAAGCAGGATGGTACGGTGCTGCTCGTGGCCGTGATCAAGCCGATTCGGGCCGTCCGCTACGACGAGTCCGTCGCCGGCCCGTTGGAGCAACTCGTCGCTCCTCCGTACGACGTGATCGACGACACGCAACGCGAAGAGCTGATGGCGCAAAGCCCGTTCAACGTCGTGCACTTGACCCTGCCCGACGACGAGGCCGACGCCGCCCGGCTCTGGCGCGAGTGGCTGTCCGACGGGGTGCTCGTCAGGGATTCGGAGCCGTTCTTCTGGGCGCTTGAGCAGCAGTACGTCGGGCCCGACGGCGTCGAGCGAACCCGGCGCGGGCTCGTCGCCGCCCTTCGAGTCGAGCCGTACGAGAACCGGGTCGTCCTGCCGCACGAGCGCACCCACGCGGGGCCGAAGGAGGGCCGGCTGCGCCTTCTGAAGGCGCTCGAGGCGCATCCCGAGCCGATCTTCCTGCTCTACGACGGCGCGCCGCCGTACGACCAGCCGGCCGGAGCGCCGGACCTGGAAGTGGAAGGGGCAAGGCTCTGGCGCCTCCCGGCAGGGGGAATCGAGGAGTCGTTCGCCGAGAAGCAGCTGCTGATCGCCGACGGGCACCACCGGTACGAGACTGCGATCGCCTTCGGCGCGGAGCACATCCTCGTCGTGCTCGTCTCGACCGAGGATCGCGGCCTCATGATTTTCCCGACTCACCGGATCGCCGAGCGCATCAACGGGACGAGCCCGACGCTCGGGCTGGACGAGGCCCTGGCCGAGCTGAAATCGAAGCCGCCCGACCGGGCCGCGACGGTCGTCTATCGAAAGGGAGGTGCCGCGCTCGTCGAAGGAGAGGAGGGAACGCTCGACGTCCAGCTGGTCGAGGCGCTGGCCCCGGGGCCAGTGAGCTACACGCCGTCCGTGGACGAGGCCGTGGACGCTGTCGAAGCGGGTCGCGCCGAGGGCGCGTTCATCGTCCGAGCGGCGCGAATCGAGGACGTCTTCCGGTTCGCGCAGGCCGGCGAGACACTGCCCCAGAAGACGACCTACTTCTATCCCAAGCTCCTCTCGGGGCTGTTGTTCCTTCCACTCGAATGACGCCCTGGCT
>Ga0136635_10000301_pt1 | contig 13052 bp, 14 predicted proteins | sample AntDrymeUQ852106_2_FD_105495 | JGI IMG/M metagenome (GOLD analysis project Ga0136635, IMG submission 105495) | Polar desert sand microbial communities from Dry Valleys, Antarctica - metaG UQ85 (21.06) | ecosystem: Environmental > Terrestrial > Soil > Desert | place: Antarctica: Dry Valley... | reverse complement strand
TGTCGATAATCCGTCACTTCTCAACCGATAATCCGTCACTTCTCAACGTCCGATCGCCCCCTCTGGGACGGAGCGGAGTTCAGAACTGACGGATCATGGGAGGAGGGGAGGCGGCGAGCAGGCGGGCGGCTGACCTCACCCGGTGCGCGGCAGGTTGTCCTCGGCGACCTCCTGCACCAGCCGGACCAGTGTCCGTACGGCGGCGCCGGTGCCGCCCTTGGGCGTGTAACCGAACGGCTCGCCCTCGTTGAACGCAGGGCCAGCGATGTCCAGGTGGACCCAGCGGGTGTCGCGCACGAACTCACGCAGGAACGCCGCCGCGAAGAGCGTGCCCGCATAGGGCTCGGGGTTGTGCTGGCGCAGGTCGGCGATCGCGGAGTCCTTGACCTTGCGCGTGACCTCCTCCGGGATCGGGAGCGGCCACATGGGCTCGCCCGCGCGGTCGCTAACCTGCGGCATCAGCTCGCGCATCGCGTCGTCGTTGGACAGCACGCCCGCGACCCGCGTGCCGAGCGCTACCCGGCAGGCGCCGGTCAGCGTGGCGACGTCGACGACGAGGTCGGGCTCGGCCTCCACCGCCATGTCCAGCGCGTCGCCCAGCACCAGCCGGCCTTCGGCGTCGGTGTTGAGGACCTCCACGGTCTTTCCGTTGCGCATGGTCAGGACGTCACCGGGACGGGTGGCGGTGCCACTCGGCAGGTTCTCGGCCAGCGATGCGTACGCGGTGACCGCGACCGGCAGGCCGAGCTCGGCGATCGCGTACGTCGCGGCGACGACGGCGGCCGCGCCGCTCATGTCGCACTTCATCGTCATCATCGCCGCGCCGGGCTTGAGCGACAGGCCGCCGGAGTCGAAGGTGATTCCCTTGCCCACCAGCGCGATCTTTGCCTTCGGCTTGCGCGGGGAGTAGGTCACCGAGACCAGCCGCGGGGGGTGGTCGGAGCCGACGCCGACGCCGAGGATGCCGCCGCAGCCCTGCTTGGCGAGGTCCTTCTCGTCGAGCACGTTGACCTTGACCTTGCCCTTGCTGCGGTGCGCCGAGATCGCGTCGGCGAACAGCTCGGGGGTGAGGTCGTTGGGGGGAGTGTTGACCCAGTCCCGCGCCAGCCCGACCGCGCGGGCGACGGTGTCGGCCCGCTCCACCGCCTCCTTCACCTGCTTGGACCGCGCCTTGTCGCAGAGCACGACGACGTCGCCCGGCCGGCCGTTGGACTCGGAGGTGCGGTAGCGGTCGTACTCGTACAGCGCGAGCAGCGCGCCTTCACCCACCGCCTGCACGTCGGCGGCCTCGTCGACCGGCAGGGCCAGCGCCACCGACACCCCGTTGGAGACCGCCCGTACCCCGGCGGCGGCCGCCCGGCGCAGGCCCTCGCGGTCCAGCTCGGCCAGGTCGCCGAGCCCGACCGCGACGGTCAGCGGCGTCCGTACGACGTGCCCGGACGGCAGCTTGGCCACCTGCCCGGGCTTTCCTTCGAACCCGAGGCTGGTCAGGGTCGGGACGAAGCTGCGCCCGAACGCCTTGGCCGTCTCGCTGGCCGCGTCGACGGCGACCATGCCCTTCTTGGAGCGGGCGACGCCGACAACGACGGCGTCGGTGCGGACCGTGTCCGCCTGGGCGGACCGGGCGGTGAGCGTAGCCACCTTGTGACCCCTTCGTACTGAAATGCGGCGTCCTGTGATGTCCGCCCGACCCTAGCCCCACCGGCGGTAGGTTCCGCGGGTGACCGAGTCCGAGCTGATCAGATCGCCGCTGCACGAGCGGCACGTCGCCCTTGACGCCCGCACCGCGGCGTTCGGTGGCTGGGAGATGCCGCTCGAGTACGCCGGCGGAGGGGTGCTCAGGGAGCACGCCGCCGTGCGCGAGGCGGTCGGGATCTTCGACGTCAGCCACCTGGGCAAGCTGGTGGTGCGGGGCCGCGGGGCGGCGGCGTACGTCGACTCCTGCCTGACCAACGAGCTGGAGCGGATCGAGCCCGGCCAGGCGCAGTACACGATGGCGTGCGACGACGCGACGGGCGGGGTCGTCGACGACCTGATCGTGTACCTGCGGGCCGACGACGACCTGCTGCTCGTGCCCAACGCGGCCAACTCCGCGGAGGTGGCCCGGAGGCTGCGCTCCGGCGCCCCGGTCGGGGTCGAGGTCGTCGACCGGCACACCGAGGATGCGGTGCTCGCGGTCCAGGGACCGCGCTGCGACGAGGTGCTCGCGGCGGTCGGCCTGCCGGCCGGGCACCCGTACATGTCGTTTCGTTCGGGCAGCCTCGACGGCGGGGCCACCGCCACGGTGTGCCGGACCGGCTACACCGGTGAGCGCGGCTACGAGCTGGTGTTGCCCGCCGAGGCCGCACCGGAGGTCTGGGACCGGCTGCTCGCCGCGGGCGAGGAGCACGGCATCCGGGCGTGCGGCCTTGGCGCGCGAGACACCCTGCGCACCGAGATGGGCTATCCCCTTCACGGGCAGGAGCTCGGCCCGGAGATCACTCCGGTCCAGGCCCGCGCCGGCTGGGCGGTGGGCTGGGACAAGCCGGCGTTCTGGGGTCGCGACGTGCTGGTCACCGAGCGGTCCGAGGGGGCCCGCCGGCTGCTGCGCGGGCTGCGCGCAGGCGGCCGGGCCATCCCGCGGCCGGGGATGCCGGTGCAGGTTGTGGACTCCGGCACTGGCGGCCCACTCGGGACCGTGACCTCGGGCACCTTCTCGCCCACGCTGCGCACCGGCATCGGGCTTGCGTTGCTGGACCGGTCGGTGTCGGACGGCGACGAGGTCCAGGTCGACGTACGCGGCCGCCCCGAACCGTTCACCGTCACCAAACCCCCGTTCGTTGAGACCACGCTCCGCTGAGCCGGTGAATAGGGTGCGCCCATGGCCTGGACCTGGCGGTTCGAGAACGCTGACGGCGAGACGGTGCCGGCGCCGGAGGGTGCGGCCGCCGTCTTCCCGTCCCAGGCCGACGCCGAGACGTGGCTCGGCGAGGCGTACCCCGAGCTGGTGGAGGCCGGCATCGACCAGGTTGTGCTCCTCGAGGGCGTGCGCGAGGTGTACGGCCCGATGAGCCTGCACGCCGAGTGAGGGGCTAGCTCCGCAATCAGCGCCCCAGTCAGCGGCGCAGCGCGACCAGGCTGATGACGATCGGTCGGTACGGATCGTCCAACGGGGTCACCGTTTCGATGAGCGACTGGCGCACGCTCCGGCGGCGTTCCGCGGACAGTGAGGCCAACCAGTCGCTGAACTGCGCCTGGCCCAACCGGTAGTCGACCAGGTCGGCTGGTGTGCGGACACCGACGTCGACCGAGTTCTCGACGACGTCGACAGCTGCCCAGCCCGAGGCCGATGCGGCGTCGGCCACATCGGCGGCTGTGCCCAGCAGGTCGGTCGCCGTCGCCTTCAGCTCCACATACCAGTCGGGGACCCCAAACCCATGACTGCACGCCGCAGCGTCGACCCGGTCTCGGGCGGCGCTATGACTGTCGTTGGAGAAGACGCTCGCCAGCAGCGCTCCGCGTGGTCTGGTGACCCGGGCCAGCTCGCCTAGTCCAGCCACCGGGTCGGCGAGGTGGTTGAGGACAAAACCCGCCAGCACGTCGTCGACCACCCCGTCCGCGAACGGCAACTCGACCACGTCGCCAACCACGGACGGGGGTCGGCTGGCCCGCTCCCACGACAGCATGTCCGCCGAACGGTCCATCGCGACCGTACGAGCGCCGACCGCGGCCAGCGAGGCGCTGCCGAAGCCGGTTCCGGCGCCGGCGTCGAGCACCAGCCGGCCGGCCAAGGCGTGCGGTGCGCGAGCGACCAGGTCGGCTGCCAATGGCTCGTACACCCGCCGCGCCCCGGTGGCCCAGCCCTCGGCGGCGCCGGCGTACGGGTCGGCCGGACCGCCTCGCGCGTTCATCGCCAACGGGGCGCGACCCGGTCGAGAATCAACGCGGCGGCCAAGGCCCGCCGCTCCCACCACTCCAGCTCCGCGTCACCGACCGGGTCGCCGACGCCGAGCGCCTTCTCCCACCCCATCGTGGCCGCCATCGCCAGCTGACACAGCGCGAGCTGGTGCTCGAACCAGCCGTCGGGGTCCCAGCCCCGTCGCGCCAGGGCGGCACGGAACTGCGCGACGACCCCCTCCTTGTCGCCCGGCAGCCGAGCGCGGTTGAGCGCGACGTACCAGAGCAGATCCCAGCACGGCGGGCCCGAGCCGGGGTAGGCGCAGTCCACCAGGATGGTGCGGCCGTCGGCGTGCCGACCGAGGTTGCCCATCTTCCAGTCGCCGTGCAGGAAGCAGACCGGAGTCTCGGCGAGCGCCGCGACGAGCGCTGATGGTCGCTGCTGCACCGAGGTGACTACCGCCGCCAGCTCGGGCGTGAGCTCGGCCAGCCGGCTCCAGCCCTGGTCGGCGAGCTGCAGCACGCGATCCGGCGCGGGCCCGGCGAGCTCGTCGGCGATCGTGTCGGGAGCGAAGAACCGCACTCGGTCGACCATCGAGGTCAGGCCGAGGTGGTCACGCCAGTCGCGGAACGTCACGCACAGCGCCGCCAGGTGGTCGAGAAAGGTCGCATTCGCCTCCGCGCTGACCGGAGTGTCACCTGGCGGGATCAGCCGGTCCCCGACGTCGCGCATGAGGATGCCCAGCTCGGCGTCGACCCCAACGCCGTCTCGGGCCATGGCCACGACGGTGTGGTCGACCTCGGCCGGGAAAAGGTGCATGACACCGGCCTGCCACACACGAAACGTGCGTAGGTCGCGGTCCCCGGTCACTCGCATGATCCAGTCGGTGCGATACCCGACGACCTTCAGGAAGTGTGGGTTGCCGTCGATGACGACCCGCTCGAAGCGCGAGCCGGAGCGCGCGTCCGCGGGGCGTAGGACCTTCCGTGAGGTGGCGTCGAGGGTCAGTGCGGCGATCGATGCGGCCATCCGCGGCCCGGGCACAGCCACGGGAGCCCGAGGCTCAGCCGGACGGGCGGCGGCGCGGGGACTTGGTCTCCGCCGGGTCGCGCTCGACGGCGTCCTCGAGCACCTCGTCCACCTGCTTCAGCAGGTCAGCGTCGAGCCGTACGCCGGCGGCCTTGACGTTCTCCGACACCTGTTCGGGTCGGGACGCGCCGATAATGGCGGCCGCGACGTTGTCGTTGGCGAGCGTCCAGGCCACGGCGAGCTGGGCCAGGCTCAGACCGGCCTCGTCGGCGAGCGGACGGAGCCGTTGCACCCGCCCGAGCACGTCGTTTTCCAGGTAGCGCTTGACGGTGTCTGCGCCACCCTTGTCGTCGGTGGCTCGCGAGCCGGACGGCAGGTCCGCACCGGGCTCGTACTTGCCGGTGAGCACGCCCTGCGCGATCGGCGACCACACGATCTGCGATATGCCGAGCTCCTCGCAGGTCGGCACCACCTCGGCCTCGATCACCCGCCAGAGCATGTTGTACTGCGGCTGGTTCGACACGAGCGGGATGCGCAGCTCTCGCGCGAGCTCGTGCCCGGCGCGGATCTGGTCCGCGGTCCACTCCGACACCCCGATGTAGAGCGCCTTTCCTGAGTGCACGACGTCGGCGAACGCCTCCATCGTCTCCTCCAGCGGCGTCTCGTGGTCGAACCGGTGCGCCTGGTAGAGGTCGACGTGGTCGGTGCCGAGCCGCTCGAGCGAGCCGTTGATCGCCTCGGAGATGTGCTTGCGCGACAGCCCGGCATCGTTGGGCCCGCCCGGCCCGGTCGGCCAGAACACCTTGGTGGCGATCACCACCGACTCGCGCCGCTCGCCCTGCAGTGCCTTGCCGAGCACGGTCTCCGCCGCGGTGTTGGCATAGACGTCGGCGGTGTCGAAGGTGGTGACGCCGTCGTCGAGCGCCTGCCGCACGCAGGCCAGTGCCGCGTCCTCTTCGACCTGGGACCCGTGCGTCAGCCAGTTCCCGTAGGCGATCGCACTGATCTTGAGGCCGCTGTTGCCGAGGTATCGAAACTCCATGACGGCAAACCTACGTGCGCGTCAGTACCGGCGCGACAGCTGCTCGCCGTACGACACCTGGGGCTTGGGCAGCCGGAGCCGACGGATCTGGGTGCTGCGCAGGAGCGAGTACGCCAGCGCACCCTTGGTCTCGCGCGGCTCGAACCGTTGCCGGAGCTCGCGCTTCAGCCGCACGGACAGCCAGATCGTGTCGACGGTGGTCAGCGCAATGGTCAGCGCCCATACCATCAGCTGCGCGGCGTACAGCGTGGGCACGACGCTGAACACGAGGATCAGCACCAGCAGCGGCAGCAGGTACTGCGCGACGTTGCGTCGGGAGTCGACGAAGTCCCGGCAGAACCTGCGTACCGGCCCCTGGTCGCGGGCCGGCAGGTGCTTCTCGTCGCCGGCGGCGAGCGAGGCCCGGATCTTCTGCCGTTCGGCCAGCCGGCGCTGGCGCTCCCGCTTGGCCAGCGCCCGGCGGTCGCGGGTCGGCTTGAGCTGGCTGCGGCGGGCCGCCTCCGCGTCCCGCCGGGTGGGCGTGGGCCGACCCTTGCCCTCCTCCTGGAGCCGCCGCAGCGTGTCTGCCGGCGACTCCTTCGCCGACGCGCTCGACTCCCGGACCGACTCATCGGTTCGGCGTCGGAACACGGGGCGACCTCAGGCGGATGCGGCAGCGGGGCGGGGCGGTCGGCTCAGGGTACCCAGCCGAGCACGGTGACCCGTACGCTGACGGCCATGAGCATCATGAAGCGGATCGGCCTGATCTTCCGGTCCAAGGCCAACAAGGCCCTGGACCGCGCCGAGGACCCCCGCGAGACCCTCGACTACAGCTACCAGAAGCAGCTCGAGCTGCTGCAGAAGGTGCGCCGCGGGGTCGCCGACGTGGCGACCAGCCGCAAGCGGGTCGAGCTGCAGATGACGCAGCTCGAGCAGCAGGGAGGCAAGCTGCACGGGCAGGCGCAGAAGGCGCTGGCCGCCGGCCGCGAGGACCTGGCCAGGGAGGCGCTGACCCGCCGGTCCGGCCTGGACGGCGAGATCGAGCAGCTGCAGTCCCAGCACGCGCAGCTGCAGGGCGAGGAGGAGAAGCTCACGCTGGCCTCACAGCGGCTGCAGGCCAAGGTCGAGGCGTTCCGCACCCGCAAGGAGACGATCAAGGCCACCTACACCGCGGCTGAGGCGCAGACCAAGATCGGCGAGGCATTCTCCGGCATCTCCGAGGAGATGAGCGACGTCGGGATGGCAGTGCAGCGGGCGGAGGACAAGACCGCATCCATGCAGGCCCGGGCCGGAGCCATCGACGAGCTGGTCGCATCGGGCGCGCTCGACGACGTCTCCCAGCAGCCCAACAGCGACATCGAGCGCGAGCTAGCGGCGCTGTCGGCCGGGTCCGACGTCGACGCGGAGCTGGCGGCGATGAAGCAGCAGCTCGGGACCGGCGAGGAGCGGCAGGCGATCGGCGGGGGGGCTGACGATCCCAGCGAGCCGGCCACAGACTCATCGACCGAGAAGCGCGAGGGCTGAGCGGTGATCATCCGGATCATGGGCGAGGGGCAGTACGAGCTGCCCGACTCTGCGTCAGACGCGCTCAACGAGCTCGACGCCAGGGTCGAGTCGGCCGTTGAGGGCCGGGACGCTGACGCGTTCGGTGCCGCGCTCGGTGAACTGCTGGCAGCCGTACGCGAGCGGGGTGCGGTCGTTCCCGACGACGCGCTGGTCGACTCCGACCTGGTGCTGCCGCCCGCCGACGCCACGGTCGACGAGGTGGCCGCCCTGCTCGGCGACGAGGGGCTCATCCCCGGCTGACCAGGAACGCTCTGCCTGGAACAACCGAGCCCGCCCGAGCGTCGTACTGAGTAACTGACGAGACTCGAGGAGACATCAGCGGCGATGGCCCGCACCCGCTTCCGCACCGACCGCGGACTGACCGCCCGGATGGGGCTGGTCGGGTTCTTGTTCGTGGCGCTGTACCTCGGGTTCATGGCGCTGCTGATCGCCGTGCTCGACGTCGGCGCCCCGTTCATCGTCGTGCTCGCCCTCGGGCTCGGCTGGGCGCAGTGGTACTTCTCGGACAAGATCGCGATGAAGGCTATGCGGGCGCGCGAGGTGACGCCCGAGCAGGCGCCCGAGCTGCACGGGGTGGTCGACCGGCTGTGCGCGCTCGCCGACATGGAGAAGCCGCGGGTGGCCGTCGCCGACACCGACATCCCGAACGCGTTCGCCACTGGCCGCTCGCCGAAGCACTCCGTCGTCTGCGTGACGACCGGGCTGCTCCGCCGCCTGGATGGCGACGAGGTGGAAGGGGTGATCGGCCATGAGCTCGCGCACGTCGCGCACCGCGACGTCTCGGTGATGACCGTCGCCGCCACGCTCGGCGTGATCGCCGGGCTGATCATGCGTTGGGGCCTGTTCTTCGGCGGCGGCGGACGCGACCGCAACAACGCGCTGGTGTTCCTCGCGGTCTGGGTAGCGAGCATCGCGGTCTACCTGCTCAGCTTCCTGCTCGTACGGGCGCTGTCGCGCTACCGCGAGCTGTCCGCCGACCGGGCGGCGGCGTACCTCACCAGCCGGCCGTCGGCGCTGGCATCGGCGCTGACCAAGATCTCCGGCGACATGGCCCGCATCCCGACCAAGGACCTACGACAGGCCGAGCCGGTCAGCGCGTTCCTGTTCGCGCCCGCGCTGAACCGCAAGTCGCTGACCGCGCTCTTCTCCACCCACCCGACCCTGGAGCAGCGGCTGGAGCAGCTGGCCCGCGTGTCTGCCGACCTCGGCCGCCCGGTCTGACGGTGGGGTTCCTGGACGCGCTGCTGGGGCGGAGCAAGCCAGTCAACGCCGACCTGGACGCGCTGTTCGCCGTACCGCAGGCTGCGCTGACCCTGCAGGCCTCGATCGGGCTGATGCCGACCGGCGTGGGCGCGGTCTGCTATCGAGCCAGCGAGGGCGCGGCGTTCGCGACCGCTCAGGCGAACGTGCAGGAGCTGCTCGACGCCGACGGGGGGCCGGCGGTCGAGCTCAGTCAGGACTCGTACGGCTTCACCTGGCTGGTCTGCCGACAGCCCGTGGATGCGCTCGGTGACCTGGTCACCGAGCTGCACGCGGTCAACCAGACTCTGCAGGACAACGGCTTCGGGCCGTCGCTGCTGTGTTCCGTGGTGGGGTTCGTCTCCCCCGAGGGCACGCGGGTCGGTCTCGTCTATCTCTACAAGCGCGGCTCGTTCTACCCCTTCGTGCCGGAGCCCGGTGCCGAGCGCCGTGACAACGCGCTGGAGCTGCAGGTGCGGGGCGCGGTGGGCGCCGACCTGCGGATCGAGCCCGAGCTGAACCGCTGGCTGGCCCTCTGGGGCACCCCTGCCCTGGCCTGACCTGCACACGCCCCGCAACGGGGCGCAGCGTCCCCTTCCGTGGCGTCGACGCCTCGTAACGGGCCCACATGCACCGTTACGGGGCTTGTGGTCCAGGGCCGCCGGGTGTGGGCGCGGGGGATCATGGGGCGATGCGGGTGGTCGTGGCGCCGGACAAGTTCGCCGGAACGCTGAGCGCGGAGCAGGCTGCCGACGCGATCGTCGCCGGCTGGCGCCGGCACGCGCCGGCCGACGACCTGGTCACGGCGCCGATGTCCGACGGCGGCCCGGGCTTCGTACGGGCCCTCGCCGCCCGCCTCGACGGCGACCTGCTCTCGCTCACCGTCACCGGACCGTACGGCGCCCCCGTGCCGGCAACCGTCTTGGTCACCGACCAGGCGGCGTACGTGGAGTCGGCGCAGGCCTGCGGGCTGCACCTGACCCCGCCCGATGAGCGGGAACCAGAACGTGCGACCACCGTGGGTGTCGGCCTGCTGGTCGGCGCTGCCATCGACTCCGGCGCCGGCCGGGTCGTCGTCGGGCTCGGGGGCAGCGGCACCAACGACGGGGGCGCGGGGCTGCTGGCCGCCCTCGGCGCGACCGCCGACGCGGACCTGCGTGCGGGTGCGGGCGGTCTGGCCGAGCTGACTCCCGACGGGCGGGTCGACCTCGGGGCGGCCCGCGACCGGCTCGGGGAGGTGCAGCTGGTGGCCGCCACCGACGTCGACAACCCGCTGCTCGGCCTGCGCGGGGCGACCAACGTCTTCGCTGGACAGAAAGGCATGCCGGACGAGCGCAAGCCGGCCGTCGATGGCCTGCTCGAGCGGCTCGCCCAGGCGACCGACCGCGAGACGGCCGACGTGCCGGGAGCCGGCGCGGCCGGGGGTTTGGGATTCGCCCTGCTGCTGCTCGGCGCCGTACGGGAGCCCGGCGTCGGCATGGTCGCGGCCGCCCTCGGCCTGGCCGAGCACTGCGCCGCCGCAGACCTGGTGCTGACCGGGGAGGGTGCGTTCGACCACACCTCGCAGGCGGGAAAGGTGGTCCACGGAGTGGCTCGGGCGGCCGCGCAGGCCGCCCGTCCGTGCGTCGTCCTGGCCGGGCGGGTCGACGTCGGGACGCGGGAGACCCGCGCCCTCGGGGTGGACCAGGCGTACTCGGTCAGCGACCTGGTCGGGGAGCGGGCCGCCCTCGGGGATCCGGCCGGATCGGTCGCCAGCCTGGCCGAAAGGGTGGCGCGCCAGTGGTCACGGTGACGATCGTCGGCTCGAAGTGGCATCATGGAGGGGAATCACGGGTACCCACCCGGCGTTGCCCCGCACCACCAGCGACCTGCGACCGCCACCCTGAGGAGCCAAGTCGATGAGCGACCAGACCGTCACCACGGCCGCCGAGCCCACCACTAACGGTGCCGAGCTCACCGCCGGCGCCGCGGCCAAGGTCCGCAGCCTGCTCGACCAGGAGGGACGAGACGACCTCGCCCTGCGCATCGCCGTCCAGCCCGGTGGATGCTCCGGACTGCGCTACCAGCTGTTCTTCGACGAGCGCAGCCTCGACGGCGATCAGGTCAGCGAGTTCAGCGGCGTCAGCCTGGTCGTCGACCGGATGAGCGCGCCCTACCTGATGGGCGCCACCATCGACTTCGTGGACACCATCGAGAAGCAGGGGTTCACGATCGACAACCCGTCGGCGACCTCCTCCTGCGCGTGCGGGGACTCGTTCCACTGAGTCGCTGACGGGTCGGTCCAGCGGGCACCGGCTGCGTTAGGTTGTGCCCGTGGCGAAGACCGTCTCGGCGCTGGCAGCGCTGTTGTTGGTCGGGGGATGCTCCGGCCGCGACCTCGCCCTCCCCGAGCCCACCAGCGACCGGGCGCAGTACGTCGACCAGCTGTGGCTCGGGGCGTGGATCGCCGCCGGCGTGGTCGGCGTCTTCGTCTTCGGCCTGATGGTGTGGGCCATCGTGCGCTACCGGCGCCGCTCGGACGACGAGGTGCCCGCGCAGGTGCGCTACAACCTGCCGATCGAGGTGCTCTACACCGTGGCGCCGATCATCATCGTGCTGGTCTTTTTCTTCCACACCATCCAGACCGGCCAGGACCTGCTCGACGAGTCGGGCACACCGGACCACGAGGTCCTGGTCCTCGGGCAGAAGTGGTCCTGGTCGTTCAGCTACCTCGAGGAGGACGCGGCCGGCGGCGAGTCGGTCTACACCGTGGGAACCCCCGCGGACCGGCCGACGATGGTGCTGCCACTCGGTGAGAGCGTGCAGTTCAGGCTCGCCTCGCAGGACGTCGTGCACGCGTTCTGGGTGCCGGCGTTCTACTTCAAGGAGGACGTGATCCCGGGCAGGGGGAACACGTTCACGCTCACCCCGACCCGCGAGGGCACGTACGAGGGGCGCTGCTCGGAGCTGTGCGGGCTCTACCACTCGCGGATGCTCTTCAACGTCGAGGTGGTCAGCCCCGAGGAGTTCGACGCGCACCTGCAGGAACTTCAGGCGGCAGGCAACGTCGGGGTGCTGGAGCCCGGCAGCGACGTCACCGAGATCGCCGGCGAGGAGTCCAGCAGCGAGGAGGCAGCCCCGTGACCACCACCGTCACCCCTCCCGGGCAGGCCTCGCCGGGTGCGGCGCCGCAGCAGCCGCACAAGCAGACCATGGGGCAGCTGGCCGCGAAGGTGCTCAGCACGACCGACCACAAGGTGATCGGCAACCTCTACTTCGTCACGTCGTTCCTGTTCTTCATCGCGGCCGGGATCATGGCGCTGCTGATCCGGGCAGAGCTGGCGCAGCCCGGCACCCAGCTCGTGAGCGATTCGGTCTACAACCAGCTGTTCACGATGCACGGCACGATCATGCTGCTGCTGTTCGCCACCCCGCTGTTCGCCGGCTTCGCCAACGCGATCATGCCGCTGCAGATCGGCGCCCCGGACGTCGCGTTCCCGCGGCTCAACATGTTCAGCTACTGGACCTACCTCTTCGGCGGGCTGATCGCCTCGGCCGGCTTCGTCGTCCCCGGCGGGGCCGCCGACTTCGGCTGGTACGCGTACACACCGCTGTCCAACGAGACCAACTCGCCCAGCATCGGCGGCGACCTGTGGGTGATGGGGCTCTGGCTCGCGGGCCTTGGGACCATCCTCGGAGCGGTCAACTTCACCACGACGATCTTCTGCATGCGGGCGCCGGGGATGACGATGTTCCGGATGCCGATCTTCACCTGGAACATCCTGGTCACCAGCCTGATGGTGCTGATCGCGTTCCCGATCCTCGCCGGTGCGCTGCTGATGCTCGAGGCCGACCGGGTGCTCGGCGCGCACGTCTACGACGCGTCCAACGGCGGCGCCATCTTGTGGCAACACCTGTTCTGGTTCTTCGGGCACCCCGAGGTCTACATCATCGCGCTGCCGTTCTTCGGGATCATCACCGAGGTGATTCCGGTGTTCAGCCGCAAGCCGCTCTTCGGGTACGTCGGAATGGTCGCCGCGACGCTCAGCATCGCCGCGCTGTCGGTGGCGGTGTGGGCGCACCACATGTTCACCACCGGCGCCGTGGACAGACCGTTCTTCTCTTTCATGACGTTCCTGATCGCGGTGCCTACCGGGGTGAAGTTCTTCAACTGGATCGGGACGATGTGGGGCGGGTCCATCACCTTCGAGACGCCCATGCTGTGGTCGCTCGGGTTCCTCACCACGTTCCTGTTCGGGGGCCTGACCGGAGTGATCCTCGCGTCTCCCGCGCTGGACTTCCACGTGTCGGACAGCTACTTCGTCGTGGCGCACTTCCACT
>Ga0136635_10000299_pt1 | contig 13066 bp, 12 predicted proteins | sample AntDrymeUQ852106_2_FD_105495 | JGI IMG/M metagenome (GOLD analysis project Ga0136635, IMG submission 105495) | Polar desert sand microbial communities from Dry Valleys, Antarctica - metaG UQ85 (21.06) | ecosystem: Environmental > Terrestrial > Soil > Desert | place: Antarctica: Dry Valley... | reverse complement strand
GCCCGCGCGTTGATCGAGGCCGCTGCGCACTTCGACTGGTCGCTGCCCGAGGTTTTCGCTGGTTATGCGCGAGACGAGACGCCGTTCCCGATCGCGTATCCCACGGCCGCTCGTCCGCAGGCCTGGGCGGCGGGCACGCCGATCTTGCTCGTGCGCGTCCTTCTCGGGATCGAGCCGGACCGCGTGCGACAGCGGCTCGTGACCAACGTCACCGACGAGCTGCCGAGCTGGCTCGAGGGGTTGCGTGTCGAGGGCGTGCGCGCGTTCGGGCGAAACTGGTCGGTTGCGGTCGAGCGCGGGCGTGTCACGATTGCCGAGGGCGTCTAGGGTGTTAGACGTGAGGGAAGGGAATTGCGGCCGCGAAGCGGACGCCTTTAGGGATCTTCGCGCCGCCGGAATCCGCGCGAGCGGATTTCGGTGTTGCGCCGTATGAATGTCGGCCTGATCTGTCCCGTGTGGTTTCCGGTGCCTCCCGAGGCATATGGAGGAACCGAGCGCGTCGTCGCGCTTCTCGCTGACGGGCTTGTCGACGCCGGCCACGACGTGACGCTCTTCGCGTCGGGCGACTCGCAAACCCGCGCGCGCCTCGAGTCCGTCTTCCAGACGGCGCCGAGCGAGTGGATCGGTCACACGTACTGGGAGATGCAGCACACCGTGCATGCGATCCGCAAGGGAAGCGAGTTCGATGTCGTGCACGACCACACGGGTCTCCTCGGGCTCGCGCTCGGCGGGCTCCTCAGCGTGCCCTTCTGCCACACGGTTCACGGCCCGCTCGACGGGGGGCCGGGCCGTTTTTACGAGAACGTCGTCGAGCTCGCGCCCAAGGCCAAGCTGATCTCGATCTCCATGAACCAGCGGAAGCCGAAGCAGGATCTTCCGTGGATCGCAAACTGTCCGAACGCGCTCGATCTCTCCGTCTACCCGTTCCGGCGCAAGTCGGGCGGCGACTACCTCCTCTTCCTCGGTCGAATGAGCCCGGACAAGGGCGCGCACAGGGCGCTCGCGGTCGCGCTGGAGACGGGCCTTCCCCTGAAGATCGCCGCCAAGTGCCGCGAGCCGCTCGAGATCCGTTACTTCGACGAGTTCATCCGCCCGCACCTCGGCGAGTCGATCGAGTATGTGGGCGAGGTCGGACACGCGGACAAGGTCGAGCTTCTGATGGGGGCGCGGGCACTCATCTTCCCGATCGACTGGGAGGAGCCGTTCGGGCTCGTCGTGATCGAGGCGATGGCCTGCGGAACACCGGTGATCGCCACGCGCCGAGGCGCCGTTCCCGAGATCCTGGAGCACGGTCGCACGGGGGTCATCGTCGACCGCTATCGCGACATGGAGGACGAAGCGGTGCTCGAGTGCGCGGACAGCCTCGACCCGGTGGTTTTGAGGCGCGAGGTCGAGGAACGGTTCTCCCCGGAGCACATGGTTGCGAACTACGTCGCCGCGTACGAGGCGACGATCGCCGCCACACCGTCCGCGTGAAGTTGCGCTCCCCGCACGACCGCGAGATCCTCAAGCTCGCGGTTCCTGCGCTGGGCGCGCTTGCCGCGGAGCCGCTCTACCTCCTCGTCGACACGGCGATCGTCGGCCATCTCGGTCGCTCGCAGCTTGCGGCGCTCGGCATCGCCGCGACCATTCTCGGCGGCCTCTTCGCGATCTTCAACTTCCTCCAGTACGGGACGACGGCTCAAGTCGCGCGTGCGGGAGGGGCGGGGCAGAGCGAGATCGCGCGTCGGCTCGGGGCGCAGGCCGTCTGGCTTTCGCTCGGGTTCGGGATCGCCGTCTCGGCGCTCGTGGCTGTCCTCGCGGAGCCGCTCGTCACGCTCATGGGCGGCGAGGGCCAGGCTGCCGAGTATGCGGTGACGTACCTGCGCATCGCCGCGATCGGCTTTCCCGCAGCGTTCCTCGCGCTCGGTGGCCAGGGGTACCTCCGCGGAATCGCCGATTTGAAGACGCCGCTCGTCATCGTGATCGCGGGGAACGTGGCGAACGTCATCCTCGAGGTGCTGTTCGTGTATGGCTTCGGTTGGGGGATTGCGGGATCTGCAGCGGGAACTGCGATCGCCCAGCTCGGGATGGGCGCCGCCTTTGTGTTCGTGATCCTGCGCGGGATGCGGCGAGCCGACGCGCGACCGCGACTTGTCCTCGCCCAGCGGGTGCTCACGCTGGGAAAGTGGATCTTCCTGCGGACGACTTCTCTCATCGGCGCGTTCGTGCTTGCCGGCGCGGTCGCGACTCGCTTCGGCGAAGCCTCGATCGCCGCCCATCAGATCGCCTTCCAGCTGTTCATTTTCCTCGCGCTCGTACTCGACGCGGTGGCTATCGCGGGGCAGATCATCGTCGGACGCGAGCTCGGCGCGGGGCGCACCGAGCGGGCGTATGCGGCGGGCGGACGCATGATCTGGCTCTCCGTGGCGGCCGGCGGCGCCTTCGCCGTGGCGATGCTCGCCCTGGCCGGAGTCCTGCCCCGCATCTTCACCAGCGATGCGGCGGTTCTTGACGAGACCGCGCTCCTATGGCCGCTCTTCGCCTTGATGCAGCCGCTGAACGGCGCCGTCTTCGCGCTCGACGGGATCCTCATCGGCGCCGGTGACGGGCCCTATCTTGCGGGGTCGATGGTGGTCGCGTTCCTCGTTTGCGCCGTGGTTCTGCTCGCGTCGCTCGCGGGCGACTGGGGGATTCGCGGCGTGTGGGCGGCCCTGGTGCTTCTCATCGTCGTTCGGCTTGGGGCGATGCTTACGCGCTTCCGGCGGGGGCGGTGGCTCGTGACAGGGTGGGCGTGAACGTCCTCGGCGGCGATCTGGAGCCGTGCTCGTTCGATCCGGTGACGGGTTTCTACCGGGACGGCTACTGCAGAACCGGCTCGGGAGACGTCGGGATGCATGTGGTGTGCGCGGTCATGACCGAGGAGTTCCTCGAGTTCTCGGTGTCGCGTGGAAACGACCTGGTCACGCCGCAGCCGCAGTGGATGTTCCCCGGTTTGCAGCCTGGAGACCGCTGGTGCGTCGTCGCCGAGCGCTGGAACGAGGCGCTCGAAGCCGGGGTCGCTCCGCCTGTCGTATTGGAGGCGACGCACGCCTCGGCGCTCGAGTTCGTCTCCATGGGAGACCTCGAGGCGCACGCCGTCCGGGACTGATTCTCAGCTGACAGCGGCCGCGGCTTCTCGCCGCTTGCGCCAGTAGCGCTCGAGTCCGCGATAGTGGTGCCAGAACGGCGCGGCCTCGTCGTACAGATCGGTGAGCTCCGGCTCGGTCTGGCCGGCGTCGTAACGCGCCGCCGCTGCGAAGGTCTGCTCGTCCATGCCGTCCTCGACCCGACTCGCCCACGTGTGAAGGGTCTCTCGGAGTCCCGCGAGGTGCTCCTGCACATCGTCGAACGTGCCGAAGTGGATGAGCGCGAGTCGGCCCGGTGTGCGCCGCTCGATCTCATCGATCGTCCGCTCCCATGCCTCGAGATCGATCTCGGGTGGCGGGCTGGGAGGGAGGACGAAGCTGCTCGGCGCGATCCGGACGCCTGCCGCGTCGCCGGCGTAGAGCGTGCCGTCGGCATCGAGGTAGGAGACGTGGTGCCAGGCGTGGCCGGGAGTGGGGAAGCACTCGAGGCCCAGGATCCGGTCGCCCACGACGTGGACGTTCTGCTCGGGAACGGGAGCGAGCTCTCCCCAGAGCGCGTCGAAGCTCTGGCCGTAGAGCCTGCGGGCGCTCGACTCGAGCTTGGACGGGTCGACCAGATGCGGAGCGCCGACCTCGGAGACGTGCACCTGCAGCCACGGGTGCTGACGAACGAGCACGCCTGCGGCTCCCGCGTGGTCGAGATGGATGTGGGAGAGGAGCAGGTGCCTGAGGTCGGTGAGGTCCAGTCCGCGCTCCGCCAGTCCTGCCTTCAGGTGCGGGATGCACGTCGTCGGGCCGCAGTCGAAGAGCGCGGGGCCGTCCTGGGTCTCGAGCACGTAGCAGCCGATGATGCGCTCGTCGACGTGGTGGAGGTCGATCGGCTCGGTGGTCATATGTACCACCGGAGATCAGGTGGCGAGCGCAGATTCGAGGTCGGCGATCAGGTCGGCCGCCGACTCGATGCCGACCGAAAGCCGGATGAGGTTCGGCGGCACGGCGAACGGGGCGTTGGCGGTCGACGCGTGGGTCATCCCGGCCGGTTGCTCGATCAGGCTCTCGACGCCGCCGAGACTCTCCGCCAGCTTCCAGATCTGCGTGCGCGCGACGAGCGCCACGGCCTCCTCCTCGCTCCCGGCGAGGAATGACACCATCCCTCCGAAGTTACGCATCTGCGCTGCCGCGATCGTGTGCCCCGGGTGCGTCGGCAGTCCCGGGTAGAGGACGCGTTCGACGCGGGTCTCACGCTCTAAGAAGGAAGCGATGGCCGCCGCGTTCTCGCAGTGCTTTTCCATCCGAACGGCGAGTGTCTTCACCCCGCGTAGCACGAGCCAGGAGTCGAACGGGCCGGGCACCGCGCCGAGCGACTTCTGCAGGAAGGCGAGGCGCTCGGAGGTCGCATCGTCGTTCGTCGCGAGAAACCCGCCGACGACGTCCGAATGGCCGCCGAGGTATTTCGTCGTCGAATGGAGCACCACGTCCGCTCCCAGTGAGAGCGGCTGCTGGAGGTACGGCGTCGCGAAGGTGTTGTCGACGACGACGAGGGCTCCTACCGCGTGCGCCGCCTCCGCCGCAGCTCGGATGTCGACGAGGTTCAGGAGCGGGTTCGTCGGCGACTCGAGCCAGACGAGCCGTGTTTTTTCGTCGAGGTGCTCGGCGAGGCCGGATGAGATCTCCTGCGCGGAGAGGAACGTAAAGCGATACCCCTTCGGCTCGTACACCTGCGAGAACATCCGGTAGATGCCTCCGTACACGTCGTTCACCGACACGACGTGATCGCCGGGGGAGAGCAGGTGCATCAGCGTCGTCGCCGCCCCCAGGCCGGAGGAGAACGCGTGGCCGTGAGCCGCTCCTTCGAGCGAGGCGAGGCACTCCTGGAGCGCTGTCCGCGTGGGGTTGGCGACCCGCGCGTAGTCGTAGCCCTTGTGCACTCCGACCGCCTCCTGCACGAAGGTGGAGGTCTGGTAGATCGGCGTCGTCACCGCACCGGTTGCGGGATCCGGCTCCTGACCGACGTGGATGGCGCGGGTCTCGAACTCCATGGCGCGATCCTAGTCGTGAGACTCGAGCTGCTTGGCGCCCAAGAAGGTCGCGAGGCTGTCGAGAGCCTCGTCGAGACGTGAAGTGTCTCCCCATGCGCGGAGCACGCGTAGCGTGCCGGCCTTCCGGTCGAAGAGCGGCTCGACGCGGCCGACCAGCCGGTTGCCGACGAGGATCGGCAGCACGTAATACCCGTATTCGCGCTTCGCCTTCGGGACGTACATCTCGAGCCGATAGCGGAAGTCGAAGAGCGCCTCTGCGCGGTCGCGATCGTGGATCAGGCGGTCGAAAGGGGAGAGCAAGGTGACGTGATCGGGAACGGCGTCGGCGGAGACGTCAGGGTGGGCCTCCCACCCCTTCGGCGTGAGCCGCACTCCCTGCGCCCGAAACCGCCTCTCGGCGAGCAAGCGTTCGGCTTCGCGCAGCGGGATCTTCTCCGTCTCCGGGTACCAGCGCTCTGCCAGGTCCCAAAGGCGCTGACCGTTTCGCCGCCCGACGATCGCGACGAGGCCGCGTCCGTGGAGGATGTCGAGCATCACGCTCGTGTTGCGGGTGCCGTACCAGCCGTGAGACTCCCAGGTCCTGACGGAATCGTCGGTGAGCTCGCGCGAGAGCAGCGGCCCCCGGCGCTCGAGCTCATTGAGCACGAAGCGCTTGTAGCCGGCATTCGTCTGTAGGAACTCGGCGCCGCGTCGCTCCCACGCGTACTTCCCCCGCTTGCGCCGAATCCGTGCGCGAACGAGCGGGAGATCCTCGATTGGCCAGATGTACGCATTCCACTCGAAGAGCTTCTTCTGCTCCCAGAGCAGCCGGTCGAGCTCATTGCGGTCGTACGGCCCGAGCCGGCTCCAGGGCACGAGGTACTGGGGCGGCGCCACGCTCGAGATCGGATCGATCTGGAGGAACCCGAGCCGGCGAACGGCGTCGAGCAGGCTCTTGGCCGAGCCGTCGAGAAGCTGCGCGCGGACGGCGATCCGGCGCGCCTCCTCCTGCGAGACGATCCTCACCCGACCACTCGTTCGAGCCCGATCGTGCGCCGGAGCCGGTCGAGAGCGCGCTCGAAAGCGTCGTCGAGAGCGGCGGAGCGCCTGACGCGAGGCTCGAGGTGCAGCGCTTTGACGACGAGGCTGCCTTCGCGCCGCTCTGTCTTGAGATCGGCCCGACCCACGATCCGGTCACGCCAGAGGAACGGGAGCACGTAGTAGCCGTACTGGCGCTCGGGCGCGGGCTTGTAGACCTCGATCACGTGGTCGAAGCCGAAGATGCGGCGCGCGAAGGGACGGTCCCAGAGCAGGTTGTCGAACGGCGAGAGCAGCGCTGTCGTCCTCGGGCGTGGAGGATCAATGTCCGCGCCGGTCGGGACGAGCACCGGAGCGCCGCCGTCCGCGACCTGAAGCCGTTCGAGGACGCCGTCGCGCACGAGCGCGTCGAGATGTGGCTCGAGTCGCGCGATCCCGCCGCGCAGGCGCCAGTGCTCTACGACTCCCTTCGCCGTAAGCGCGCCTCGGCTTACGACCGCCCGCCTCGCAAGCTCTTGCAACTGCCTGGTCGAGTCGGGTTGCGGAGCCTCCAGCACCTCGCGCGGGATAACGCGCTCGGCAAGGTCGTACAACCGCTGAAATCCGCTGACACGTCCGGTGATCACGATCTCGCCGGAGTTCCAGAGCGCCTCGAGAACCATCTTCGCGGGCTTCCAGTTCCACATGCCGCCGCCGCCCTGCCCGTCGAACGCTCGCGACGTAAGCGGCCCTCGCTCTCGGATCGCGGTGCGCACGTGCTCTGCGAGCTCCGGGTGCCGGCTGAGCACGTCGCCGCGCCACGGATGGTGAGGGGTCATCCAGGACCGATAAAGCGGCCAATCCTCGACCGGGATGAGACACGCTTCGTGCGCCCAAAACTCGAAGATCCGTCCCTCTCGGAGCAACCGCGAGACGGTCTCGCGCGGGTACGCGCCAACCCGCGACCCGAGCGTGATGCGGTGGCTCCGCTCGACGGCGGTGATCGAGTCGAGCTGAACGCACGAGAGCCTGCGGATTGTCTCCTCGACCTCGCGTGTAGTTCCGCTCCGGCTGCGTGACGTGTATCCCTGCGCCGCGACCGCTAGCCGGCGCACTGCGGCTACCGAGATCGTCCTCAGTCCGGCACCTTTCCGACCAGGATCTCTGCGAGGCGCGCGGGATCGAGGTTCCCGCCGGAAACGATGCAGACCACACGCCCCCCGCCTGCCGCGCCTGCAAGCGCCGCAGCCACTGGAAGCGCGGCCGCGCCCTCGGCGACGATCCGCCCGCGCTCCGCGAGCAGCTTCACAGTCGCTGCGACTGCCTCGAGCGAGATCGGAAATGCGTCGGTTACGAGCGGCCGCGCTAGCTCCCACATGTCGGATAGGAGCGATCCCGACCCCGCCCCGACGACGAAGCACGGCGTTAAATCGACCGGCTTCGGATGGCGAGCGTGGGCGATTGCCGCGGCCAAGGGCGCGCCGGTATCCGGCTCGCACACGTAGACCTTCGTGTCCGGCGACACAGCCTTGAGCGCGCTCGCCACTCCGGTAGTCAGCCCGCCGCCGCCCCAGGGGATCAGGACCGAATCGATGTCGTCCAGTTGCTCGGCGAGCTCGAGGCCGATCGTCCCGTTCCCCGCCATGACCGGCGGGTCACGGACGGGATGGACGAAGTACCCGTCGACACCTTCGAGCTCGGCCAGGGCCCGATCGCGGTCGGCCTCGACCGCGTCCCACCACGTCTCCCACGGCACGCGGACGATGCGTCCGCCGAGCCGCTCGACGGCCGCCAGTTTCGCCGCCGACGCGTTGTCGGGGACGACGATCGTTGCAGGGACACCTAGTGCCCGCGCCATCCACGCGACACCCTGGGCCATGTTCCCGGTGCTGGTGGTGACGACGCCTTCCGCCAGCGCGGCGCGCGGAGCGCTGAGGATCGCGTTTGCCGCGCCACGCAGCTTGAAGGAGCCGATCGGCTGCAGGCTCTCGAGCTTGAGCCAGATCTCCGCCGGAGCGTCGTCCAGATACAAACGGACGAGCGGCGTCCGGACGATCGTGTGCGCGATCCGAACCCGAGCGCGCTCGATGTCCTCGAGCGGGATCAGAATTCCACCTCCGCCCCTACGTCTCGCTCGCGCGCACGACGGACGATGAGCTCCGCGGACGCGAGATCCTCGACCGCGAGCCCGAGGGACTTGAACAGCGTCAGCTCGTCGTCGCTCTCTCGTCCAGGATGCGTCCCGACGAGCACCTCGCCGAGCTCGGCCCTGATGTGGTCCTCCCCGATTGCGCCCTCGGCTGCGGGGATCAGGTAGTCGCCGGCCTCGTTCAGCGTCGACTCGCGGCGGTCGACGAAGAGCGAGCTCGCGGCGACGGTCTCCGTGTCGAGCTCACGCGCCGTCGAAATGCTCGAGCCGACCGCGTTGACGTGCGCACCGGGGGCGAGCCAGCGATGCTCGACGATCGGCTCGCGAGCGCTGGTCGTCGTGCACACCACCTCGGCGCCGAAGAGTGCCGCGTCGGGCGACGGGCAGACGACGGCTTCTACCTCTGCCGCGAGCTTTTCGGCAGCGTCGAGGTTCCGGGCCCAGACGCGGATCTCGGGGTCGTCCAGAACCGCCCGCATAGCGTGCACGTGCGCTCGCGCCTGGACGCCGGCGCCGAGGACCGCGACGCGCCCGACATCGGAGCGGGCGAGGGCACGGGTGGCGACGGCCGAGACTGCCGCAGTTCGAATCTCGGTGACGGGGGAGGCGTTCAACACAGCCACGAGCTCACCGGTTCCACCGTCGTGGAGGAGAACCGCGCCCTGGTGCGCATCGAGCCCTCGAGTGGGGTTGTCCGGTGTCACGACGATCTCCTTGAGCGCGTAGGCGGCAGCGTCACCGCCTCGATGCGCGGGCATGAGGCCCATCAAGCCGGCGGCATCCGGCGGACGTCCGACGAAACGGAGCGGCTGGAAGAGCTCGCCTCGCGCCAGCGCTGCGAGGACCTCTTCCATCGCCTCGATGCACGACTTCATGTCGAGCAGCTGACGCACGTCCTGCTCGGAGAGGACGAGAAGACTCACTCGAACAAGCCTCGCAGATGGGCGCGGTCGGCCGAAGTGAGATCCAGCGACATCGCCTCGCGCACCGGTAGGAGATGCTCGGCCCTCGTCGGTCCGACCACGACTGCGGTGATTTCGGGGTCTCCGAGGAGCCACGCAGCGGCGAGTCCTGCCATCGAGACTCCGCGTCCCAGCGCCTCGCGTTCGAACGCTTCTAGCGCGTCGAACACCGAGTCGGACGCGTACTTTTCGTACGAGGCCGGTCGCTGCGTCATCCTCGATCCCTCGGGATACGCCGCGCCTCGCCGATACTTCCCGGTGAGCCAGCCACCGGCGAGCGGGCCGAACGCCTCGTACCCGAGGCCGTGCTCGCGGCAGACGGGGAAAACCGTCTCGGCATCGCGGCGATCGAGGAGAGAGAACGAGTTCTGCACCCATTCGTAGCGCGTGACTCCTTCGCGCTCCGAGATTGCGAGCGCCTCGGTGAGTTGCTCGGCGTCGAAGTTGGAGGCACCCACCGCACCGACCTTCCCGCCCCGGATGAGCCCGTCAAAGGCGTCAAGCGTCTCCTCCTGAGGAATATCCGGGTCGTGGTCGTGCGCCATGTAGAGCGCGATCCGCTCCAGCCCGAGCCGTCGCAGGCTGACATCGATCTGGCGGAGGATGCGACCGCGCGCAAGCCCGTGATCCGCGCCCGGGGCGTTCGGGTTGAACGTCTTCGTCTCCACCACGATCGCAGCCCGAACCGTGCTGTCCTTCGTCCTCAGCCACGCGCCGATGAAGCTCTCGCTCCGTCCCCCACCGTAGGCGTCGGCGGTATCGAACGTCGTTATGCCGAGCTCCCACGCGGCGTCCATGATCCGAAAAGCCTCGTCCTTTGGGATCCCCTGGCCGAAGAACTCGGGCGCGGACCCGACTCCGCCGAAGTTGCCGCAGCCCAGGATGAAGTGGGAGACCGCGATCCCGCTCTGCCCGAGCTCCCTAGTCTCCACAGGCCGGGATCCTAAATGGCCGTGGCGACAATGGGCCTAGTAATGGGTCTATTAGTGGGTTAACATGCCAAAAGTGCGTATTCACGTTCATCTCGATGACGACCTCGTGACGCGCCTTGACGAGCGAGTGAGCGCGCGCGGCCGAAGTCGGTTCATCGAGCGAGCGTTGCGTGCGGCGCTCGAGACCGAGGAGCGCTGGGAGCTGATTCGTTCTGCGTTCGGCTCGGTGCGGCAATCAAACCACGATTGGGACGACGATCCGGCCGCGTGGGTCGCCGAGCAGCGTCATGCGGATGAACGACGCGTCGGCTAGGCATGCCGATACTCCTGGACACGACTGTCCTAATCGACTTCCTCCGAGGCAGACCGGGAGTCCGGGCTCGCCTCGAGGAGATCGAGCGAGTCGGCGACGTCCCCCTGACCTCTGCCGTCAACGTCGAGGAGCTCGTTCGCGGCTTGCACTCCTCCGAAGCGGATGCTGCCAACCGACTACTTCGTGGGCTCCGCATGGCACCCCTCGGGCGCGCTGAAGGGATCCACGCCGGGACCTGGCGCCGAGAGAAAGCGCAGGAGGGGATCACGCTCAGTCAGAGCGACTGCCTCATCGGGGCTGCCGCGCTTGCCGTCGGCGCACGGCTCGCGACCGGGAACCCGAAACACTTCCCGTTCGACGAGCTGACCGTCGAGCACTGGCCCGTCGGGGCGTAGATGCTTGATCGGGAATTGGCCCGTGGTCGTCATCCGGCCCGGACCGTGAACTCCCGATTAGCATCGACTAGTAGTACCGTCTCCACGTGGCCGACGGAATCAGCCTCGAGGAGCTGCAGCTCGCCGCGCGCAACCACGGAATGCCGCTCGAGGCGCTCCGCTGGGACGTCACGCCGGTCGGTCTCCACTACCTCCTGACGCATTACGACATCCCTGCGGTCGATCCCGCCACATGGCGACTGGAGATCGACGGGCTGGTCGATCGGCCCCTGTCGCTCTCGCTCGACGACCTGCGCTCGAGGCCGGCGCTCGAGGTCGTCGCGACGATGGAGTGTGCGGGGAACGGCCGGGTGCTGATCGAGCCGCACGTCTTCAGCCAGCCGTGGCTGCTCGAGGCCGTGGGCAACGCTCGCTGGAAAGGAGTTGCGCTCGCCCCGCTACTCGAGGAGGCCGGAGTGCTGGCTAGCGCCATCGAGGTGCTCTTCGAGGGGCTCGACCGCGGGTGCGAGGGCGAGGAGGAGCAGGTGTACGCTCGAAGCCTCCCACTGGCTGACGCGCTCGGCGAGGACGTGCTGCTCGCGTACGAGTTGAACGGTGTTCCGCTTCCGCCGCAGCATGGCTACCCGCTGCGACTGCTCGTGCCAGGTTGGTACGGGATGACGAGCGTGAAGTGGCTCGCGCGCATCTCGCTCCTCGACACTGCGTTCGATGGGTACCAGATGCGCCACAGCTACCGCCTCCGCCAGGAGGAAGACGAGGTCGGCGAAGCGCTGTCGCGGATGCAGGTCCGAGCGCTGATGGTGCCTCCCGGGATCCCCGAGTTCCCGAGCCGCGCCCGCATCGTGCCGGTAGGCGAATGCGTCCTCGAGGGAAGGGCGTGGTCCGGGGAGGCGCAGATCGCAGACGTGGAGGTGTCCACGGACGGCGGTGAGACCTGGGCCGAGGCCGAGCTTGCTCCACGCTCCGACGACCGCTGGGCCTGGCGCGGCTGGCAGTTTTTGTGGAACGCGGAGCCGGGAGAACACGAGCTCTGCTGCCGCGCGCGTGACGAGGCCGGAAACGAGCAGCCGCTCGAGGCGCCGTGGAACCTCGGCGGCTACGCGAACAACGCCGTGCAGCGCGTCTCAGTGACCGTTTCTTAGGGCACTTTCTGCCAACGCAAGCGGCGCGGGCGCGAAGCGACCTCCTTCAGAGATCTTCCCGCGATCGGAAACCGCGCGGAGCGGATATCGATCTTGCGCAAAGGAAACGGCAGCGCGTCGCGGTGACCGTCGCCTAACGAGGAAAGAGGCGCGCGGCCGTCGCTTTGAAGGACGCGGTCACGATCGCGCCCGGTCGAAGATCGAGGCGCTCTGCGGATGCGGCGGTGATCTCGGCGACGATTGGACCGACGTGAACCCTCACGCGATTCCCCAAGGGAGCTAGCGACGTCACGGGGGCACTCAAATGATTCATGCGGGAGTCGTCCTGCCTGATGAGCCCGAGAGAGACATCCCAGGGGTAGACAGCGAGGTTCACGGGCCCGCTCGCCTGGTCGGCGCTCCAGGCGGTGAGGCCGCTGTCCAGCACGACCTGCGTCAGGCCGTTCTCGGTCCCGATCGCCTGGCCCGCGAGCACCATCGCGCCGGCGAGGCTGGCCACGAACGGATCGGTCGGGATCGAGACGAGCTCGGCGGGGCTCCCGAGCTGGAGGATCCGGCCCTGGCTGATGACGCCGACGCGGGCGGCGAGGGTCGCGGCGTCCTCGAAGTCGTGGGTTACCAGGAGCGTCGGCAGCTTCAGGGCGCTGAGGAGGTCTCGAAGCTCGGCGCGCACTCCGGCTCTCGTGTGCGTGTCGAGCGCCGAGAGCGGCTCGTCGAGCAAAAGGAGAGCGGGGTCCCGCGCGAGCGCGCGCGCAAGCGCCACGCGCTGGCGCTCTCCTCCAGAGAGCTCATGCACGCGTGCCCTGGCAAGGTCGCCGATGCGGAAGCGCTCGAGGAGCTCCTCGACCCTCGAGTTTCCGCGCGCGCCGAAGCGCACGTTCCCGGCGACGTCGAGATGGGGGAAGAGAGCGTACTCCTGGAAGAGGTACCCGACCCGCCGGCGCTCGGGCGGTACGTCGATCCCTCGATCCGTGTCGAGGAGCACCACCTCGTCGAGGCGGACGGATCCCCATTGTGGCCGAAGCAGCCCG
>Ga0136635_10000298_pt1 | contig 13078 bp, 11 predicted proteins | sample AntDrymeUQ852106_2_FD_105495 | JGI IMG/M metagenome (GOLD analysis project Ga0136635, IMG submission 105495) | Polar desert sand microbial communities from Dry Valleys, Antarctica - metaG UQ85 (21.06) | ecosystem: Environmental > Terrestrial > Soil > Desert | place: Antarctica: Dry Valley... | reverse complement strand
GACGATCGCGAAAGCGACCGACGACATCGGCCGCCGGTTCGCCTTCAACACGGCGATCTCGGCCGTCATGGAGCTGGTGAACGAGCTGTCGCGCGACACGGCAAGCGGGGACGCACGGTTCGCCGCCGAGACAGCCGTGTCGCTGATCCAACCCTACGCTCCGCACATCGCCGAGGAGCTGTGGGAGCGGCTCGGCCACGAGCGGCTGTGGGAGCAGGCGTGGCCGGTCGCGGATCCCGCACTGCTGGAGCGCGACACGTTCGAGCTGGTCGTGCAAGTGGACGGCAAGGTCCGGGACAAGATGACGGTTTCGAGATCACTCTCCGAGGCTGAGCTGATCGAGCACGCCTTGGCATCTCCGCGAGCCCGAACGTATTACGAGGACAAGAAGATTCAGCAGACGATTCCGGTTCCCGGGCGTTTGGTGAACATCGTCACGGAGTGAATCGGCACAGAACTGGCACCAAGGCGTAAGCCATCCGTGACGGGTTTTCGGGCACCGTCGAGGCATGCCCTCCCTGCCCGTGTCGCGCCGGCAGGCGCTCGTGCTCGCGGCGGCAGCGCTCGTGCTGCTCGTCGTCGCCGGGCGCACGCTGGCCGGCGCGGGTACGGCCACCTCGCAGCCGGCTGCGGCACTCGTCCCCGAGCGCGCCGCGGCGGCGCCGACGATCGTCGTCCACGTCGCGGGAGCGGTACGGCAGCCCGGCCTATACCGCTTCGCCGAGGGCAAACGAGTCGCCGACGCGGTCGCCCGTGCGGGCGGAGCGACCGCGCCGGCCGACACCGCCGCGATCAACCTCGCCGTGCCGCTCGCCGACGGGATGCAGGTGCTCGTGCCAAGCCGGGTCGCTGGAGCGGCGGGGACGTCCGCACCCGGCCGGGTCAGCCTCAGCTCGGCTTCCGTTGCCGAGCTGGACGCTCTCCCGGGGATCGGGCCTATCACTGCGCAGAAGATCGTCGACCATCGCCTGGCGAACGGGGGCTTCAGCTCGGTCGACGACCTCGACGCGATCCCGGGCATCGGCCCCACGCGCGTCGAGCAGCTGCGGGAGCTCGTGTCGCCGTGATCGAGCGCAGCTGGCCGACCCTGCTCGTGCTCGCGCTGTGCCTCGGCCTGGCGCTAGCGAACGCCGCGCATGCTCCCGCCCCGGTGCTCGGCCTCGTCGTCGCCGCCGCCGCGGGTGCGGTGCTGTCATCCCGCGCACGGCTGACGGCCTGCGTGCTGGCGCTCGCGCTCGCCGGCTGGTGGTTCGGCTCGGAGCGGCTCGGAGCGCTCGACCGCAGCCTGCTCGGGCCGGAGCTCGGCCACTCGGCCGCGGTCACCGCGGTCGTGACCGGCCCAGTGCGAAAGACACCGTTCGCGTTGCGCGTGCCCGCCGAGGTGCGCCGGTTCGGGGTCCTCTCGCTCAGAGAGCGTGTCCTGCTCGAGCTACCTGCCGTCGGCCGCTCGCCGCCCCAGGGCGCCATCCTCGCCTTCCGTGCGCGGGTCGATGCTCCTCGCGGCCCTGATCGCGGCTTCGACGAGCGCGGCTGGCTGGCGCGCCGCGGCGTCCACGTCGTGCTCCACGGCGGCGACTGGCGGATCGTCGGCCATCGCGGTGGCATCGGCGGCGTCTCCGATCGACTTCGTGCGCATGTCGCGCGTGCGATCGCCACTGGTCTCGGCGGGGAACGGCGGGCGTTGCTCGCGGGCATCGTGCTCGGCGAGGATGAGGGGCTCTCGGAGGAGCTCCGCGACAGCTTCAAAGCCTCCGGGCTCTACCACCTCTTGGCCGTCTCGGGACAGAACATCACGTTCCTCGCGCTTGGTGTGCTCGGGCTCGCCTGGTTGTTGGGGATCCCACGGCTCGCAGCCGAGGTCGTCGCGATCGCGGCAATCGCCGCCTACGTACTCGCGGTCGGCTGGCAGCCCTCCGTCGTGCGGGCCGGTGTGGCCGGCGGGCTCGCCTCGCTCGCGTGGCTCCTGTCGCGACCGCGCGACCGTTGGCACTTCCTGGCGCTCGGTGCGGCGGTCCTGCTCGCGTGGACCCCCGCGAGCCTGCTCGAGCCCGGCTTCCAGCTCTCCTTCGCGGCCGTCGGATCGATCTTTCTGCTGCTGCCGAAGCTGCGGCTCGCACTCGAGGGTTACCCGCTGACCGGCTGGCTGCGGGACGCGCTCGCGGTTTCGACCGCGTGTGGAGCGGCGACGGCGCCGATCCTCTGGTTCCAGTTCGGGAGCGTCCCGGTCTATTCGCTGCTTGCGAACGTGCTCGTGACCCTTGCGATCGGCCCGATGCTCGGCCTCGCACTCGTCGGCTCGTTGATCCAGCCGCTGTTACCGTCGGCGGCGCTCACGCTCGCCTTCCTGAACGGCTGGGTGGCGGCCTACATAGCGACGTGTGCGCGGCTCGTGGGTGGGTTGCCGCTCGCTCAGATCGGCTCCGGCGCGGCGGTCTGCGTTCTGCTGGGGACGCCACTGGCGCTCCTCGCCCTGCAGCGGCTGCCGCGCTGGCGCCGCCCGGCCGCGCTTGCATGTGCTGCGGCGCTCGTGCCGGCGCTGCTCGTCTGGCAGTTCTTCCCCGCGGCGAAGCTTCCGCCGCCGACCGGGCTCCGGATCACGTTTCTCGACGTAGGGCAGGGCGACGCGGTCCTGCTCCAAGTGCCCGAGGGATCTGTACTCGTCGACCAGGGACCGCCGGAGGCCAGGGTCGCCCAGCAGCTTCGCGGCCTGGGTGTCCGGCGGCTGGCCGCGGTCGTGCTGACGCACCCGCAGCGCGATCACATCGGCGGTGCCGAGACCGTGATCCGCCGCCTCGCCGTCGATCACGTCCTCGACCCTCGCCTCGCCGCCTCAGGCCCGTACGAGCGGGCAGCGCTCGCCGCAGCAGCAGAGCGAGGGATCGAGGTCGCCGAGACGCGCGCGGGTGACGCTCTTCGGCTCGGACGGCTGCGCCTCCGCGTCCTCTGGCCGAACCGGGCCGGAACGCCAACGGAGGATCCGAACCGGCTTCCCGTCGTGCTGCTCGCGACCTACGGCGAGGTCGACGTCCTGCTGACCGCGGACGCCGAGACGGACGTGACCGCGCGGCTTCTCTCCCGCCGCGTCGAGATCCTGAAGGTCGCCCACCACGGCTCCGCCGACCCCGGCCTCGCGAGCGAACTCCGCGAGTTGCGCCCGGCGGTTGCGGTGATCTCCTGCGGCCGCGGCAACGACTACGGCCATCCGACGGCGTCGACCCTCGCGGCGCTTCGCGCGAGCCCGGGGCTCAGCCTCTATCGCACCGATGAGCACGGTCAGGTCGTGATCGAGTCGGACGGCCGGCGACTCAGTGTCCGTACCGGCCGTTGAGTAGGGTGAGGGCGTGGCGGAGTCCCCCTACCTGAAGCCGGTCTACCTGCTCACCGGGAGCGACCGTCCGAAGATCGAGACGGCGCTCGGCCGGCTTCGGCGCCACTTCGAGCCTGAGGCCGTAGAGCTGGTCTCCGCCCAGGAGCTGACAGGAGCGGAGGCGTCCGGGCTCTGTAATGTGGGCAGCCTCTTCGGCGACGCCAGGCTCGTCGTCGTCGATGGCGTCGACGGTCGCCGAAACTCCGACGGCCGGCTCGCGAACGGCTGGAAGGTCGCCGACGTGAAGGCGATCGAGGTCTACCTGGCATCGCCGGCGCCCGGCACGGTGCTCGCGCTCGTCGCCGAGGAGCTGAAGAAGGATGCGCCGCTGACGAAGGTTTGCGCGAAGGCGGGCGAGGTGCTGGCGTACGAGGTCGCGAAGCGGAACGTCAACCAGTGGGTCGCCGATCGCTTTCGTCAGGCGGGCGCGCGCGCCGAGCCCGAAGCGTGCGCCGCCCTGATCCACCTCATTGGGGAGGACTTCCACCAGCTCGCCAACGAGATCGACAAGCTTGCGCTCTGGGCCGGGGGCGAGCCGATCGGCGAACACGAGGTCGAGCTGCTCGTCGCGGCGGTCGCCGAGACGCCGACGTTTGCGCTCACAGACGCTTGGGCGCAGCGCGACACCGGACGAACGCTCGCCGCGAGCGAGACCATCTTCGAGCGGGAGGGTCGTCCGCGCCGTGAGACTGCGCCGCGCCTTGCTGGCGCGCTCGTCAACCACCTTTCCTTCATGCGCCGTTGCCAACGCTTCGCGGCCGAGGGCGTCCGCCCGCGCGACGCGGCAACGACCCTGAAGCGGCATCCGTTCTACGTCGAGAAAGTCTTCGCGCAGGCGTCGAACTTCTCGGTCGAGGAGCTCCGCAACGGCGTCGTCCGGCTCGCCGCCTTGGATCACGCACTCAAGGGCGGCAGCAGGCTTGCGCCCGATCTCGAGCTCCAGAGGGCCTTGATCGACCTGAGCGAAGAAGGCTGAGCCGCTCGAAAGGCTGAGCCGCTAGGAGTCTGAGCTGGAGCCGGAAGCGAGGCGCGCGGCGCGGGCCTTCTTGCGCGCGGCGGTGTTCTTGTGCATGGCTCCGCGCGAGGCGGCCCTGTCGACCGTGCGCACGAGCTCCAGATGCTCGGCGGCGAGCTTGTCCTTGTCGTCCGCGGCCGCCGCGGTCTCGAGCCGCTTCGTCAAGGTCTTGACCGTGGAGCGGTAGCGAAGGTTCTCGTCGCGCTGACGCTCGGCGATCAAGACGCGCTTTTTCTGTTGCTGGATATTGGCCATAGTCGAAGAAAGGCCCGCAAAGCGGGCGCGCAGGATCCTAGCAGACAGTCTTTCCGATCGACCTCGCTCCTATACTCGCCCCGTGGAGAGGCGAGCCGATCGGCGGAGGCTCGCGTGGTCGACGGCCATTTTTTCGGCCGCGACCGGGCTCTCGCGACTGCTCGGGCTCGTGCGCGAGATCGTGGCGGCGAACTACTTCGGCGCCCGCGGCCCGATCAACGCCTTCACGGTCGCCTTCCAGATCCCGAACCTCGTCCGTGCTCTCGTGGCGGACGCCGCGCTCTCGTCCGCGTTTGTGCCCGTCTTCAGCGAGCTGCTCGAGAAGGGCGAGCGGGCGCGGGCCTGGCGCGTCGCATCGACCGTCTTCTGGCTCTTCCTGCTGCTCGTCGGCGGGTTGACTGCGCTCTTCATCCTCGCGGCCCCCGTGCTGATGCCGCCGCTCACCGACGCCTACGACGACCTGACGGTGACGCTGTCGCAGATCCTCTTCCCGATCGTCGTCCTGCTCGGTCTCTTCGGGATCGTCACTGGAATCCTGAACAGCTACGACGAGTTCTCAATCCCCGCCCTGACCCCCGTCGCCTGGAACCTCGCGATCATCGCCGGGCTCGTGATCGGCGTGCCACAAGCGGACAGCGATAGCTCGAAGCTCTACGTCTACGCGGGGTCGATCGTCGCCGGCACTCTGCTCCAGCTGCTGCTGCCGCTCCCCTGGCTGCGCGGCCGCGACGGCCGGCTGCGGCTCGCATTCGACCTCCGCGATCCGATGGTCAAGCAGGTCTTCAAGCTGATGGGCCCCGTCATGCTCGGTCTCGGGCTGATCAACGTCAATGCAGTCATCGGAACCATCGTCGCCGCCAAGTGGATCGACCCGACGATCGCCCCAAGCGCGATCGACAAGGCCTTCCGGATCTACATGCTGCCGCAGGGGATGTTCTCGGTCGCCGTCGCGACCGTGCTCTTCCCTTCGCTCGCCCGGCTGGCGACGCGCGGCGACACGGCCGGCTTCCGCGACACGATCTCCCGCGGCCTGCGCCAGATCAACTTTCTCCTGATCCCCTGCGCGGTGATCTCCGTCGTCCTCGCCGAACCGATCGTCCGATTGCTCTACGAGCGGGGCGCCTTCGAGCCCGACCAGACGCATATCGTCGCGGGCGCGCTAGCTGCCTTCTCCGTCGGGCTCACCTTCAACGGGATGATGCTGATGCTGAATCGCGGCTTCTTCAGCCTGCAGGCACCGTGGATCCCGACCGTCGTCGCACTCGCGAACCTCGCGCTCAACGTCGTGCTCTACGCGGTCTTCTACCGGGTCGGCGTGTGGGGGATCCCACTTGCGATCTCCCTCGCCAACATCGCAGCAGTCGCGATGCTGCTCGTCGCACTACGTCGCCGGATCGGCCGGATCGACCTGACCGCGACGACGCGCTCATTCGTGCTGGTCACGATCGCGTCGGCGGCGCTTGCAGCGGTTTCGTACGGCGTCTGGCGGGTGCTCGACGACGCGCTCGGCCGCTCCTTCGCCGCCCAGCTCCTCTCGCTCGGCGCCGCGCTGCTACTCGGGGGCCTCGTCTATCTGGTCGCCTGCCGGCTGCTGCGGGTGCCTGAGATGACGGCGCTACTCTCTTTGCGAGACCGCTTCCGCCGGAGCTGAGCAACCATGGACCAGGACAAGATCCGCAACTTCTCGATCATCGCCCACATCGACCATGGGAAATCGACCCTGGCCGATCGCATTCTGCAGCTGACGGACACGGTCGCCGACCGCGACATGAAGGAGCAGCTGCTCGACTCGATGGAGCTCGAGCGCGAGCGAGGGATCACGATCAAGGCGCAAGCCGTGCGCGTGCTCTGGAAGGGCCACCAGCTGAACCTGATCGACACGCCCGGCCATGTGGACTTCACGTACGAGGTCTCGCGCTCGCTGCAGGCCTGCGAGGGGGCGTTGCTTGTCGTCGACGCGGCGCAGGGGATCGAGGCGCAGACGCTCGCGAACGCCTACCTAGCGATCGAGAACAACCTCGAGATCGTCCCGGTCGTGAACAAGATCGACCTGCCGCAGGCCGACCCCGACGGGGCCGCCGCCGAGGTCGCTGACCTGATCGGCGACGATGCCGACAACGTCCTCCGCATCTCGGCCAAGACGGGCCTCGGTGTCGAGGCCGTGCTCGACGCGATCGTCGAACGGATCCCGGCGCCGGACGGGGAAGCCGAAGCTCCCGCCCGGGCGCTGATCTTCGACTCCTCCTACGACCAGTACCGCGGCGTCGTCGCGTTCGTCCGTGTCGTCGACGGCCGCTTCGAGACGCGCGACGCGCTCCGCGCGATGGCGCAGGGAACCCGCTTCGAGGCGGAGGAGCTCGGCTTCCTCACGCCCGTCCGCCGACCCGTCAAGACGCTCGAGGCCGGCGAGGTGGGCTACGTCATTACGGGGCTGAAGGACGTCTCGAAGCTCCGCGCCGGCGACACGCTCACCGCCGAGAAGCGCCCTGCGGCCGAGCCCGTGCCCGGCTACAAGGAAGTCAAGCCGATGGTCTTCGCGGGGCTCTTCCCCACGGACTCGGATGAGTACCCAGAGCTCCGCGACGCGCTCGAGCGGCTGAAGCTGAACGACGGCGCCCTGTTCTACGAGCCCGAGACGTCCCAGGCGCTCGGCTTCGGCTTTCGCTGCGGCTTCCTCGGCCTGCTGCACATGGAGATCGTGCGCGAGCGGCTGGAGCGGGAGTTCGATCTCGACCTGATCGTGACCGCGCCGACCGTCGCCTACCGCGCGCAGGCCCGTCCGGGCGGCGACTGGATCGAGGTGCACAACCCGGCCGACATGCCGAACGAGCTCGAGGCGGTCGAGGAACCGTTCATCAAGTCCTCGATCATCGTCCCCAAGGAGTACGTCGGCGCCGTGATGGAGCTCTGCAACGAGCGACGCGGCAGCTTCGACCACATGGAGTACCTCTCCGAGGAGCGCGTGCACCTCGTCTACGAGTTGCCGCTCGGCGAGATCGTGCTCGACTTCTACGACCAGCTGAAGTCGCGCACCCGGGGCTACGCGAGCTTCGACTACGACATGGCCGGCTTCAGGCCGGGGCACCTGGTGCGCGTCGACGTCCTCGTTGCCGGCGAGCCGGTCGATGCGCTCTCGCTGATCATTCACCGGGAGTTCGCCTACGAGCGGGGCAAGCTGCTCGTCGAGCGGCTGCGGAAGGAGATCCCGCGCCAGTTCTTCGACGTTGCGATCCAGGCTGCGATCGGCGCCCGCATCATCGCCCGTGAGACCGTGAAGGCGAAGCGGAAGGACGTGCTCGCAAAGTGCTACGGCGGCGACATCAGCCGCAAGCGGAAGCTGCTCGAGAAGCAGAAGAAGGGCAAGAAGCGGATGAAGCAGGTCGGCGGCGTTGAGGTGCCGCAGGAGGCGTTCCTGGCCGTCCTCAATCTGGACGAGCGCAAGTGACGGGCGCGCACCACCTCTACGTGCACCTGCCGTTCTGCGCCCACCGTTGCGGGTACTGCGACTTCGTCACCGTCGTCGGGTGGGACCACCATCACGGCGCGTACGTGGACGCCCTGCTCACCGAGCTCGAGCTCGAGCGCGACCTGCTCGGCGGCGTCGAGACCGTCTTCCTCGGCGGTGGCACGCCGACCGTCACCGAGCCCGCCGCGCTCGCGCGTCTCCTCGCCGGCCTGCCGCACGCCGGCGAGACGACGATAGAGGCGAACCCCGAGACAGTCACACCCGACCTGGCCGCGCTGCTGCGCGAGCACGGCGTCAACCGCGTCTCGCTCGGCGCACAGAGCTTTCAGCCGCACCTGCTTGAGATGCTCGAACGGCGCGCGCGCCCCGAGGACGTGCGCGCCGCGGTGTGGACGCTGCGCGAGGCCGGCTTCGACAACGTCTCGCTCGACCTGATCTACGGCATCCCAGGCCAGAGTGCGGCCGACCTCGAGCGCGACCTCGACGAGGCGATCGCCCTCGAGCCCGAGCACCTCTCCTGCTACGAGCTCGAGGCGAAGCCCGGTACCCGCTTCACGCACGCGCACGGCGAGGAGCTCGAGCGGCAGGCGGACGCGATGGAGGACTACTTCGAGCGGGTCGTCGAGGTGCTGACCGGAGCCGGGTACCGGTGGTACGAGACAGCAAACTTCTGCCGGGCGGATGACGCGCGCGACCTCCGCGCGCACCACAACCTCGGCTACTGGCTCGGTCGCGACTACCTGGGGATCGGGGTCGGCGCCGTCTCGACGGTCGCTGGCGCGCGCTGGCGGAACGCGCCGAGCCTGCCGCGCTACCTGGCTGCGGTTCAGGGCGGCGAACGACCTCAGCGCGAGCTCGAGCCTCTCGATGGCGCAACGCAGGCGCGGGAGCGCATCCTCCTAGGGCTTCGCCTTGACGAGCCGCTGCCGCTGGCAGGCCTCGGCGCAGCGCTCGATCATGACGCGCTCGCGAGGCTCACGCGGCAGGGGCTCGTCGCCGCGGCCCACGACACGCTCGCACTGACCCGTCGCGGCCGCTTCCTCGGCGGTGGCGTCACCGCGGACCTGCTCGTCTAAGCGCCGGCAGCTCGAGCTCGCGAACAGCCCACGGCAACGCCACTTCGAGCTGGGCGAGCTGGAACGCCCGCACCGCAGGGGCACCGGCCGGCGGTGGCAGGCCCGCGTTGGCCGCGAAAAACCCGGCGACGATCGGCGCGAGCCTGCTTGCGCCGGGGCAAGTCCGCACGATCTCGTCCGGCTCCGGGCCTCCCTCGAGCGTGAGGCTCGGCAGCCAGAACGCGACGTCGACCGCCGGATTGCCGACGGATGCCCAGTTCCAGTCGACGAGGACGGCCCGACCGTCACGGATGCAGAGGTTGTCGCTGCGCGCGTCGAGGTGGAGCAGCCCGCCGCCGTCGAGCACGCTCGGATCGGACGCGCGCAGGAGCGCCGGGAGCGCCTCGTCGAGCCACGTATCGGAGCACAGACCGAGCCGCAGGAAGGGTGCTGGATCGCGCGCGACGTCCCGCCAACTCGAAGGAGGATCGTCCGCAAGTCGGCCGAGGGCATTCGGGGGCGGCGTTGCCGCCACCTCTTCGAGTGTGCGGAGCACGGCCTCGACTGATCCCGGAGCCCACGGCGGCGGCCAGGTCGCCGCGGACAGATCCTCGAGCACGAGGAGCGGGAGGGTGTCGTCTTCCCAGCCCAGCAAGCGAGGCATGAAGGAAGCGCCGAGGGCAGCGTAAAGTCCGTACTCCTGCCGCAGCCAAGCGGCCGTAGGCTCGCCGATCGCGCGTTTTGCGAAGGCGGTTCTACTGTCGTCGAGTTGAATCAGCCAGCGATCGCCGAGCGCATAGCGGCTCGCGACCGGCGTCCACGAGGCCGCCGTGGCGTCCAGGACGTGCTCCGTGCGCGCGACGGCCTCGGGCTTCACCAGCGCAACTTTGCCTCCCAGTACAATTGCCCTGCAAATGGACGAGCTGAGCACACGCAAACGAGACATCCTGCGTCGGGTTGTCGAGGAGTACATCGCTACGGGTGAGCCGGTCGGCTCGAGGACGGTGGTCGACAGCTCGGGGCTCGGCGTCTCCCCTTCGACCGTTCGCGGGGAGCTCGCCGAGCTCGAGTCGCTCGGGCTGCTCACCCACCCGCACACCTCGGCGGGCCGCATCCCCACCGACTCCGGCTATCGCTTCTACGCGGGGGAGGTGCTCGAGCGCCAAACGCCGCGGCCGGAGCGCTTCCCGCTCGATCTGACCTCGATGCGCAGCGAGGTCGAGGCCGCGCTCCAGTCCACCACCGAGATGCTGGGCCAGGTGACGCGCCTGCTCGCGCTCGTCTCGGCGCCTGGTCACAAGACGGCGACGGTGCGTCGCGTCGAGGTGCTGCTGCTCCAGCCGTCGGTGGTCATGGTCGTCACGATCACCTCGGCAGGCGGCGTCGCGAAGAAGCTCGTCACCTTCGGCGCACCCGTCGACCCGGGTCTGGCGGCCTGGGCGAACGAGTACCTGAACGAGCGCATGACCGGGGTCGGGCTCGGAACGCATCAGGTGCGGAAGAGGCTCGACGACCCGAGCCTGTCGGCCGGTGAGCGCGCCTTCCTCGATGCCCTGAAACCGGCGTTCGTCGAGCTCGCCGCGCCTGCGGCGCAGTCGCTCTACGTCGGTGGCGCCGCGTCGCTCCTCGACGACGTGCGGGCGGACGAGCTCGAGGCCTGCCACCGGCTCCTTTCCGTGCTCGAGAAGCGCGCCGCCGCGCTCGAGCTGATGAACGACGCGTTCGACGCACGGCGGCCGTTCGTCCGGGTCGGGCTCGACCACCCCGGGCTGCACGACGTCGCGCTCGTCGGCGCCACCTACGGCCTGTCGACGCGGTCGCTGGGGACGATCGGCCTCTTCGGCCCGGTGCGGATGGACTACTCCAAGGCCGTGCGGACGGTCCGGGCCGCCTCGTTCGAGCTCTCACGGCTCGTCGAGTCGGCGTACGAGGAGGACTGACCGCCCCGCTAACCTTGCTCGCATGGCGACGGCGGAACGGAACTATTACGAGCTCCTCGGCGTCAAGCGCGACGCGACAGAAGCCGAGATCAAGAAGGCGTTCCGCAAGCTGGCGCGCGAGCTGCACCCGGACGTCTCCCAGGAGGGAGACGCGCAGGAGCGTTTCCGCGCCGTCGCCGAGGCGTACGAGGTGCTCTCGAAGACAGAGACGCGGCAGCTGTACGACCGCTACGGGCACGCGGGGCTGCGCCGCGGCGGCTACACGCCGGCGGACTTCGACCTCTCGAACTTGACCGACATCTTCTCCGCCTTCTTCGGCGACGACCTGTTCGGGCGCAACCGCGGTGGTCGGGCGCGCGGCGGCGATCTCGGCCTCTCCGTCTCGATCGAGCTCGCAGAGGCGTTCACCGGCGTCACACGCGCGGTCGAGGTGGAGGTGGCTGCCACGTGCGAGCGTTGTGACGGCGAGGGGGCCGAGCCGGGAACGGAACGCGTTACTTGCCAGACGTGCGGGGGCCAGGGCCAGCTGCGGCAGGTGTCGCGCAGCGTCTTCGGCGAGTTCGTTCGCGCCCAGTCCTGCCCAGCCTGCGCCGGCACGGGGCGAGTCGTCGAGACGCCGTGTACGCGCTGCGACGGTGCCGGACGCACCCTCGAGCAGACGGAGCTCGAGGTAGAGATCCCGGCGGGAATCCACGACGGCCAGCGGATTCGGATCCGCGGCGCCGGCCACTCCGGCACGAGCGGGGGCCTGCCAGGCGACGCCTACGTCGAGGTGCACGTCGCGCGCGATCCGCGCTTCGAGCGCGACGGCGACGACATTCTCACGTCGGTCGACCTGACGATCGTCCAGGCGGCAAAGGGTGCGCAGCTCACGGTGCCCACGCTCGAGGGCGACGCGGAGCTCGACTTCGAGCCCGGTGCGCAGCCGGGAGAGGTGCGCGTGCTGCGTGGCAAGGGGATGCCGTCCGTGCAGCACTCCGGGCGCGGCGACCACCGCGTGCTCGTGAACGTCGTGGTGCCTCACCGCCTCACCGACGAGCAGCGTGAGCTGCTCGACCGCTTCGAGGCGCTCTCCGGCGAGGACACCTACCGACGCGACGAGGGCTTCTTCGAGAAGCTCAGGAACGCGATCCGTTGAGCCCGCTGCTTCGTCGAGTCTCAGTCACGGTGTCCGCCGTCCGGGCAGAATCGGCGCGCGCCGTCATGCTCGAGCTCTTCCCTGAGGGCTTTGAGGAGATCGAGGGCGCGGGTGGGCTCGAGATCGCCGCCTACACAAACGCCGCCGGCGAGGAGCGGATCTGGCAAGCGTTTGGCGGCGCATCGGCCGCCGAGGTTGAGGAGAACTGGGAGGACCGCTGGCGCCAGTTCCACAAGCCGGTGCGGGTGGGGGAGCTCTGGATCGGGCCCCCGTGGGAGAGCCCCGACCCGAAGACGCTCCCGGTCGTGATCGACCCGGGTCGCGCCTTCGGCACAGGCGGTCACGCGACGACGCGGCTCTGTCTCGAACTGCTCGCGGTCGAGCGGCGCGGCAGCGTCCTCGACGTGGGCTGCGGTTCGGGGATCCTCTCGATCGCCGCCGTCCGGCTCGGCTTCTCGCCCGTGCTCGGGATCGATTTCGATCCTCAGGCCGTCGAGGCGACCGAGCGTAACGCGCGCGACAACGGCGTCGAGGTGGTCACGGAGATCGTTCGCGCGCGGTCAACTGGACACGCGGTGGTCGAGGAGGCGACCCGACGCAACGTCGATCTCATCGTGCTCGGCTCGTCACCGCGCTGGCGACGTCAATCGCGGTTCTTCTCACCCACCGTCGAGCATGTGCTGCTCCACGCGGGGTGCGAGGTGCTCGTCGTCGCGTTTCCGGCCGGAGTGTTGGAGGATTGACGCGAGAGGTGAGCGGTATGGTGCACGCATGAAAGCGGTGATTGTCGGTTGCGGTCGCGTTGGCTCGAAGGTTGCGCTCGAGCTCGCGGGGGACGGATG
>Ga0136635_10000297_pt1 | contig 13097 bp, 11 predicted proteins | sample AntDrymeUQ852106_2_FD_105495 | JGI IMG/M metagenome (GOLD analysis project Ga0136635, IMG submission 105495) | Polar desert sand microbial communities from Dry Valleys, Antarctica - metaG UQ85 (21.06) | ecosystem: Environmental > Terrestrial > Soil > Desert | place: Antarctica: Dry Valley... | reverse complement strand
CTCCGTGATCTCGAGCTCGAGCCGTCGCGGCTCGAGGCCGTTTGCCGCGAGGAGTCGTCCGACTTCGTCCGGTAGGCCTCCGTCGAGGAGGTCGCGGGAGAAGAGGTTGACCCCGACGTTGACGTCCAGCCCCAGGTCCCGCCAGGCTCGGCATTGCCGGAGGGCGGTATCGAGCATGTAGCGCGTGATCAGACGGACGACGCCCGTGTGCTGCGCTAGTGGCAGGAACTCCCCGGGCCCGAGCAGGCCGCGCTCCGGATGATTCCAGCGAATGAGCGCTTCGACACTGCGGGCCGCCCCCGTCGAGAGCTCCACCCGCGGTTGGTAGTAGACAACGAGCTCCCGCTCGTCGATCGCCCGGCGCAGCTCGCCGACGAGCGCGAGCCGATCCGGCGAATAGTGATCGTGCTCCCGATCGTAGAGCTCGGGGTGATGCGTCTCCTTGCTCAGGTACATGGCGACGTCCGCGTGTCGCAGCAGCGTCTCGACATCGTCTCCGTGTTCCGGGGAGACGGCGATGCCGATCGACGCCTCGACTTCGAGCGTCAGGCCGCTGACGATGAAGGGGCGCTCCATCGCTCGCTCGACGCGCGCAGAGAGCTGAAGAGCTGTGTCGGAGTCGGCGGTGCCCTGCGCGAGCACTCCGAACTCGTCGCCACCGAGCCGGGCGACGGTGTCCGTGCTGCGCATGACGGCGCGAAGCCGTTGCGCGAGCAGGCGGAGCACGTGGTCGCCGCTCTGGTGGCCGAGGGTGTCGTTGATCTCCTTGAAGTGATCGAGGTCGAAGATCATCACGATCAGCCCCTCGCTGCCGGCTCGGCTCTCCTCGAGGGCGGCGGCCACTCGATCGCGGAAGAGGTCGCGATTCGGAAGGCCGGTGAGGCTGTCGTGCAGCGCTTGGTGCTCGATCTCGGACATGTGGCTGCGCAACCGGCGGGTCACTCGGCGAAGGAGCGGGAAGAGCGAGCTGTAGAGCCCGAGCAGCAGGATCTCGAGAACCCCGGCGACGGGAAGGAATGCTTTCCGTGCCGCGCTCGCGATTGGCGCATAGTCCTGGTCGAGCTCGAACGCGCCCGCAGGAGTCGCCCGGTCGAGACGAACCGGTGCATAGGAGCCGAACACCTTCATCTCGGTACCGGCGAGGCTGATCGGCGAGACCCGATGGGTCTCCTGTCCGGTGAGCGCACTGCGCACAGCGGATGGATGACGCGCGCGGGTTCCGATCAGCGCGTGGTCATTTGAGTACGTGATCCTGCCGTCAGGGGCGTAGAGCGCAACGCGGAGCGCCCCGGTGACGAGGACCTGCCGCTGGAAGAGCCGGTCGAGTTGCTCGCGCCTGGCGGGCGAGACAGGTCGTTGGAGATCCGACGGCCGTAGACGTTCTCGGAGGATCGACTCGGCGATGAAGCTCGTGTGGAAGGTCACGGCGCGTTCCGCCTGGCCGATCGCATGCTGCCGGACGAAGATGAGGATGCCGGCCGCGGCGATTGCCAGGCCGAGTGCGGTATAGACCGCGAACCGAAGAACGAGCCGAGGCGGCTTTGGCTGGGGAAGGCGCTCCGTGCGAATCGGAGGCAGCTGGGTCAGGTTGTTGCTCGGAGCGCGACGCCGGTTCCGTCTCGACGGGCTCATCAGTGGCCATTCCCGTTGTCGGGATGGCCGTCGCCGTTGTGGTCGCCCTTGTCCTTCTTGTCCTTGCCGTCGTCGTCGTCCCCCTGGTCGTCGTCATCGCTGTCGTCGTCGTCATCGCTCTCGTCGTCATCGCTGTCGCCATGGTCGTCGTCGTCCGCGTGGTCGTCGTCGCTGTCGTCGCTGTCATCGCCGTCATCGCCGTCGTCTTCGTCTCCGTCGTCCCCGGGGTCGTCATCGTCACCTTGTTGGTCGCCTTGGCCCTGGTCGCCGCCCGGGCTCTCCTGACCCGGGTCGGTGCTCCCCGTGTCTTCATGGTTGGCGCCACCGTCGGCTGTGCCGCCCGTGCCGCCCGTGTGGTCTTGATCGTCGCCGCTGTCCTCGCCGCCGCCGACCTGCCCGCCCTCGTCCTGGTTGTCTTCATCGCCCTGGTCGTCCTGCTGGTCGCCGCCGACCTGCCCCTCCGCCGGGCCAGAGTCGCCGTCTTGCTCGTCTCCCTCATCCTCGCCATCCTCGCCGCTGTCACCCGTGACGTCGTCGCTGTCCGGGTGGGGGTCGTTCGGCCCCTGGGCGTAACCGCCGCCACCTGAACCCTCGGTGGCCGGCTCGTCATCGCCCGGGTCGACTGCGTCACCCGGGGCGGCCTCCGGGGGCGCAAGCCGGTCGCTTACGCTGCCGGCGCCGAACAAGCCGGTATCGCCGGCCGCGAAACCATCGGCGGGCGAGAGCGTCAGATCGGAGCTGCCAGGATCGAGGACGTCGGCTGGGCCTCCAAGTGCGCGTCGGACGGTGTCCGGCGCGTTGAGGGCGTCTCGGAGGCGCGCCCGGCTCAGTCGACCCAGGCTGCGCACGTCGAAGATGTCTGGGGCGGCGCTCACGATCGGCGCCGTGATGCGCTCGATCGCCCTGGCCGGAATCGAGTACGTCGCGAGCGCTGTGACCGGGATGAGCAGCCCGGCCGTCACGGCCCCGCCCGCTTTGAAGACGCCGACCTTGAGCAGCTCGGTGTACGCGCGCGGGTCCAGAGCAAGCCTGCCCAGGTCGTGGACCAGGTACTGCCGCAGGTGTGCAACCAAGTGCCGCATGGACTCGGGTAGAGACCTAGGCAGAAGGTAGGACGCTTTGGTAGAGGTCGCCTCCCCGCTAAGGGGGATGGCATCCCTCGTTCGAGGTGGACTCGTCTATCGGGTCTCGAGCTGCGCTGAGGCCGGGACGACAGCCCGCAACCACGGCCGCAGTTCGGCTAGGAAAGCGGGATCGACCGCGTGCGGAAGAGGTGACTCTCGATAGGTGACATCGGTCCCCGCCTTCTCCAGGAGCTCCTTGGCCTGCCGGCCCCACTCGACCCCGATCACAGGGTCGAAGGTGCCGTGCCCGATGGCGATCGGCGGCAGCGGGCGGTCGAAATCGAGCTCGAGCCCCTCGACCGTGGGGAAAAAACCGCTGAGCGCGATCAGCCCTGCCGGCCTGGCGCGGTCTGCGCCGAGGCCCAGCGCGTAGGTCATCATCGAGCCCTGAGAGCACCCTCCGAGGACCGTGCGCTCGGGCGGAATGCCCGTCTCGGAGGCGAGCTGATCGAGAAACGCGGACGCCTGGCGGTACGACGGGAGGAACGTGTCGGGCGGTGGATAGCCGAGCTCGCCGAGCACGTACCAGTGCGCCCCGCCGGGGGGCAGCGAGAGCGGCGCCCGCGGAGTGACTCCGAGCAGGCGCCGTTCGGGATCGAGCTCGTCGAGCAGCGAGAAGAGATCGTTCTCGTCCGTTCCGCGCCCGTGGAAGAGGACGAGCGCGCCTTCGGGCTCACCCGCGGGCGGTCGCGTCCTGAAAGCGAGATCGCTCAGCGCTTCGCCCAGCTCTCCCTCGGGTTCGGAAGCGGAGTGAGCACCGGCTCGACCTGCTCGCGGAGATGCTCGAAGTTGGGTGGCAGCGACAGTCGCTCGCCGAGGTGCTCCAGCGGCTCGTCCGTCGTGAAGCCTGGGCCGAGCGTCGCGATCTCGAACAGCACTCCGCTCGGCTCGCGGAAGTAGATCGACTTGAAGTAGAAGCGGTCGATCACTGGAGTCGGCGACGCGCCTCCTTCCCGCGCGCGCTGCTGCCATACGTCGTGGTCCTCCTGCGCCGAGGACCACGCGACGTGGTGCACGGTCCCGGCTCCGGGGATCCCGGGCTCGGTTGTCTGGTCGTACGCGTAGTAGGAGCCGCGCTGCTCACCGCGCACTTCGAAATCGCTCTGCCCGCGAGGCTCGAAGCCGAGAGAGCCTTCGAGGAAGGCGCGGCTCGCCTCGGGGTCGGACGTGTAGGCGTGCACGCCCTCGAAGCCCTGGAGTGCGTGCCCGGCGGGGATCTCGGGGCTCTCCGCGACGAGCGGCTCGTCGTCGGTCTCGACGACGGCGAGCTCGAGGCCGAGGCCCTCCGGGTCCGAGAACGTGAGCCGCCCGTCGGCGCGCGAGACGGAGACGTCTTCACTGCGCAGCCGCTGCCCCCAGAAGTCGAGCGCCCCTTCCGAGGCCACACGCCAGACGACGCGGTTGACCATCCCGGCCCCCGCGCGCCCGCGCCTGGCGCCCGGGTACTCGAAGAACGTGATGTCGGAGCCGGCGGAGCCGCGCTCGTCGGCATAGAAGAGGTGGTAGACGGTCGGGTCGTCCTGGTTGACCGTCTTCTTGACGAGGCGCAAGCCGAGCACCCGCGCGTAGAAGTCGACGTTGCCGGGCGCGTCGCCTGTGATCGCGGTGACGTGGTGGATTCCCTCGAGGCGCATTGCGGATCCCTGATCGCTTTCCTCTGGAGAACGAGGTCGTCTCGATCGTATTCCGTATCCAGCCGCGCTGAGCCCTGTTCCTCGGCGTACTCGAAGTGCCAAACTAGTCGCGTGACGGTCGTCGACGCGATCGAGATCGACGAGGCTGCACTTCGTGGGGCTCTCGTACGCCCGGGCGATGCGGACTACGACCAGCATCGCAAGATCTGGAACGGTTCGTTCGACAAGCACCCTGCGGTGATTGTTCGCTGTGACGGCGTCTCGGACGTGATCGCCGCCGTGAAGTTCGGGCGGGCAAGCGGCTTGCCGGTCGCGGTGCGGAGCGGCGGACACTCGTTCTCCGGCCTGTCGGTCGCCGACGACGCGTTGATGATCGACCTCTCGCCGATGAAGGGCGTGCGCGTCGATCCCGAGCAGCGCACGGCGCGCGTGCAAGCGGGCGTCTTGCTCGGCGAGCTCGACAGGGAAACGCAGGCGTTCGGCCTCGCCGTGCCGTCCGGCATCGTCACGCACACCGGCGTGGCCGGGCTCACGCTCGGCGGCGGAATCGGCTGGATCATGCGCAAGTACGGGTTGTCGGTCGACCAGCTCGTCTCGGTCGACCTCGTGACTGCCGAGGGAGAGTTCGTCAAGTCGAGCGCCGACGAGAACGCAGATCTCTTCTGGGGCGTTCGCGGGGGCGGCGGTAACTTCGGGATCGTCACGGAGTTCGAGTTCCGCTGCGTGCCGCTGGGGACGCAGGTGCTGGCGGGGCCCATCTTCTGGCCGATAGAGCAGTCGGGAGACGTCCTGCGCTTCTATCGCGACTGGGTCGCGGACGCGCCGGATGAGCTGATGACGATCATCATCCACCGCAAGGCGCCGCCGCTGCCGTTCGTCCCGCAGGAGCTCCACGGTAAGCCGGTCGTGATGGTCATCCCCTGCTGGGTCGGCGAGCTCGAGGAAGGAGAGAAGTTCATCCGGCCGCTGAGGAAGTTCGGCTCGCCGGTCGCGGACGTCTGCGCGCCGAAACCGTATCTGGCGCACCAGGCGATGTTCGACCCAAGCTTCGTGCCTGGCCGTTGGTACTACTACAAGAGCTGCGACGTTGCCGAGCTGAGCGACGAGGTCATCGACATCACGGTTGAGCGCTCGCTCCAGATCGCCTCGCCGCTGACGTCCTTCCCGATCTGGCAGATGGGCGGAGCGGTCAGCCGGGTGGGGGAGGACGAGACCTCGTTCAACGGCCGAACGGCGGGCTTCACGTACAACATCGGCGGGTCCACGGAAACGAGCGAGGGGTTCGACGAGGAGCGCGAGTGGGTGCGGAGCTTCTGGTCGGCCCTGGAGCCGTGGCACGAGGGCGTGTACGTGAACTTCCTGGGCGACGAGGGGGCCGATCGGGTTCGCGAGTCCTACGGCCCGGAGAAGTACGACCGGCTGCAGGCTTTGAAGCAGAAGTACGACCCGGACAACTTCTTCCGGATCAACCAGAACATCGCGCCCTCCTAGGGCTCCCGCCCCCGCGGTCATCGGCGGCTCAGGAGGTCAGGAGGCGATGCGGCGGGCGCCGACAATCCGGCTGCCGTAGTGCGAGCTGGCCAGCCTGACGACCTCGACCAGCCGCCCCGAACGTGGGGCGTGGACCATGCGTCCCCGGCCGAGATAAAGGCCCATGTGCCCGAGCCCGGAGAAGAAGATCAGGTCGCCCGCCTTCATCCTCGAACGCGCCACTCGCCGACCCAGGCCATACAGCGCGAACGAGCTGTGTGGGAGCTCGATGCCGAGCCGCCCGTACGCCCAGTAGACGAGCCCAGAGCAGTCGAATCCACTCGCGGGCGAGGCGCCGCCCCATCGATACGGGACGCCGACTGCCGTCAGCGCGATCGCCGCAGCCCGCTCGCCGAGGGTCCGCTTCCGAACCACTCGCTTCGGAGCGTGGCGTGTAACCCGCCGGTCAACGGCCGCTCCGGTGCTCCCGAACCCGCTGGGCACCCGGCTTGTGATCTCGGCTGAGCGCGCGAGTGGCATTGCGCCCGCGCAGCCGACGGCGAACGCGGCAAAAGCGCACGCCAGCAGGAGGCTGCGGAGGACGGTCGGCATAGGGGAGAACGGAGCGACGGGCCGCGGAAGATGCGATGGAGCGGCCCTGGCCTGTTCGTGACCGTCGCATGGTAGCCACGAAACGAGCGTTGTCTACCCCCGGGACAGGCTCGGGACCTGTCCGAACCACCCGCAGGCCTCTAGGCGCCTTGGAAAAGCCCGATCCTGTTGCCGTTCAAGTAGCTCACCAGGGCCATGCGATGTAGTAGATCATCGCCGGATGGAGTCGATCCTCGAAGCGATCGGGAACACGCCGCTCGTACGCCTGAATCGGTGCGCGCCCTCGAACGGAGCAGAGCTGTGGCTGAAACTCGAGTACCGCAACCCGACGGGGTCGATGAAAGACCGGATGGCGCTCGCGATGATCGAGGGAGCCGAGCGCGACGGTTTGATCTCTGCCGGCGACACCGTCGTCGAGTACACCGGCGGGAGCACAGGCCCGGCGCTCGCGCTCGTCTGCAGGGCGAAGGGATACCGCGCTCTGATCGTGATGGCGGACTGCTTCACCGAGGAGCGTTTCCAGCTGATGCGCGCGCTCGGCGCTGAGATCGACGTCATCGAATCGGTCGAGGGCCCTCCGAAAGTGACCGCGAAGGACATCGAGAACATGGTCGAGCGAGCCGGAGAGCTCGCGAGCGCGCCAGGGCACTACGCGACCGACCAGTTCAACAACCCGTACATCATCCCCGACCACCGCGACCGCCTTGGCAGCGAGATCTGGGAGCAGACCGCAGGCCGGGTGACCGCGTTTTGCCACGGCATGGGAACGGCGAGCTCGGTGATGGGCGTCTCGGATGCGCTCAGGCCCCACGGCGTGTTCATCCAGGCACACGAGCCGGCGGGGTCGGCTGCGATCAGCGGCGGCGAGCGCGGGACATTTCTGATCCAGGGCTGGACCGGGATGGTTATGCCCCACTGGGACGCCCAACGAGTCGACCACCTGGAGCCGATCGGCGACGAAGAAGCGGTCGCGATGACGGTTCATCTCGCGCGGGAAGAAGGCATCTTCGCGGGCATCTCGACCGGCGCGAACGTGGTCGGCGCGCATCGCCTCGCCGAGCGTCTCGGCCCTGACGCGGTGATCGTGACGTTGGCCGTCGACACCGGCTTCAAGTACATGAGCGTCAGCCCGTTCGCCGAGCTCGGCTGAGCGCCGCCTCGGTGCGGGCAATCGACGGCTCGAAAGAGCTTGCCTTCTGGCCCGCGAAGGCTTAGCCTCCAGGACGGTGCTGAAGAGTGTCATTGCCGGGGGGCTCTCGGCCCTTACTCTGCTGCTGGCTCCTGCTGTGGCCCAGCCTGCTGCGCTCAATACGCAGTCGGGAGTGGGATCTGCGCCCGCGGCGAGCCCTTCGGTCAAGCGCTTTGTCATCCACGGGATCTATACGCGCGAGCAGCGCTCGCAGCTTGTAGCCGAGGGTTACGACATCGGCGAGGCGTACTGGGCCGATCGAGTCGAGCTCTACGGGAGCGACGCGCAGGCACAGGCGCTCGTCATGCGCGGCTTCAACGTCGTCCTGAGCGATGGCCCCGACGACTTCCCCCCGCCGGACTCGAACTACCACAACTACGCGGAGATGGTCGCCAACATGCAGGCTGTTGCAGCCGCGCACCCGACGAAGGTGCACCTGTTCTCGCTCGGGACCTCGTACGAGGGCCTGAACCTGATCGGCGCGCGCATCTCGAACGACGCGACCGACAACCTCTCCGAGCCGGGCGTGTTCTTCGTCGGTCAGCATCACGCACGCGAGCACATGAGCGTCGAGGTCGTCCTCTCGCTCCTGCACCGGTTCGTCGAGAAGCCGTTGCCCTCGAATCTGATCAACACTCGCCAGATCTACCTCGTCCCCAGCCTGAACCCGGACGGCTCCGAGTACGACATCGCAACCGGTCAGTACCGCTACTGGCGCAAGAACCGGCAGCCAGATCAGGGCATCTACGGCACCGACCAGAACCGCAACTACAGCTACAAGTGGGGCTGCTGCGGCGGGTCGAGCGGCAATCGAAGCAGCGAGACGTATCGCGGCGCCTTCCCGCTCTCGACTCCCGAGGACGCACGCATGGCCGACTTCATCACCGCGCACCCGAACATCAAGACCGGGATCAGCTACCACTCATATGGGGACCTGATCCTCTACCCATACGGGCACACGTACGAGGACATCCCGCCCGACATGGAACCCATCGACCAGCAGACGTTCGTGGCGATGGGCGCAGAGATGGCGCGCACGACCGGCTACGTGCCGCAGCAGTCGTCAGACCTTTACATCACCGACGGTGACTGGAACGACTGGATGTACGGAGCCATGGGCCGCTACCCGATCACGATCGAGCTCAGCGGCTACGGCTACGGCTTCTATCCCCCGGACGAGTACATCCCGCAGGAGACCGCGAAGAATCACCAGGCGGCGATCTTCCTCGCCAGGATCGCGGCTTGCCCGACGCAGATCGTCGGCACACCCTGCTGACGGCCTAGCGGCTCCCGACCACGTCGTGCTTTGCGGCGAGCTTGGGCTGGCCAGGCGCAGCGTCGCTCACCCTGAGCACCACGTTGCCCGTCTTCTGGCCGCTCTCGACATAGCTGTTCGCCTCGACGACCTCGTCGAGCGCGAAGTCGCAACGGATTACACGACAATCTCGGCTCATACCGCGGCGTGAAACGCAATCGCGCATTGCGGCATAGAAGGGGTAGCCGTGACGACCGACGCTCAGCTGATCAAAATGGCCCGGACGGATCCGGAGGCCTTCGCAGTCCTCTACGAGCGCCATGTCCGCTCGTTGCACGGCTGGTTCCGATCCCGGACCGGCGATCCGGGAATCGCCATGGACCTGACGGCCGAGACATTCGCCCAGGCAGCCCTCGGGCTTCGCCGCTTCCGAGACGAGAGAGGCGGCACCGCCGGCCCCTGGCTGTATGGGATTGCCGCCAACCTCCTTCGCACCTATTACGAGCGAAAGCGCGTCGAGACCGCGGCGCGTCAACGCCTCGGTTTGACGCTCGACCGGTACGAAGGTGGGTACGAGGAGGTCGACGACCGGGCTGAGGCAGAGTCCGTAGGACCGGAGCTGCGGGATGCGCTTGCCGGGCTCCCCGCCGGGCAGAAGCGAGCGCTGGAGCTCCACGTGATCGAGGAACGCCCGTACCTGGAGGTGGCTGCGCTGCTCGGGACGACCGAGGGCGCCGTCCGTCTTCGCGTGATGCGGGCGCTCGGCTCACTCTCACGCAAGCTGAAAGGAGCAGCACTGTGAATGCATACGAGTCATTGGGGCGCGACCTTCGGGAGGCTCTGGGCCGCCGGACCGCTCGTCGTGCGCATCGACGGCGCATGGCCGGAGCCACGGCCCTCTCGGCGGTCACCGTCGGGATCTTGTCGACGGCGGCGCTCGCGAGCGGTGCTCTGCCGGGCCTCGACCTCGATCCGACGAAGTGGGAGATCCTCGGTCGGGGTGAGGTCGACGGACGAGCGAGTTACGTCAATGCCCGCGACCGGCAGAGCGGCGAGGAGTCCACCTTCCTCGAAGAGCGAGATGCCGGCATGGACCGCTACGAGGCGTTCCTCCTCAACAGGAGGACGCGGAGCGCAGCGGGTCTCCCGCTCGAAGCCGGCCCGGTCTGCACGCCAGAGGAGCTGACCGGCATCGAGATCGCGGCGCTGGAGGCGCTGGCCGCCGGAGCGAACGTGACGGAGAGGCTCAGGCCGTTCGCGTGCAGCGGTGTCGAGTACGGCGCCGAGCGCGCGCTCTGGGTGCACGAGGGCAAGGAGCCGGTCGAGATGCTGATGCCAGGAGCACGCTAGGCCGCGCGTTAGCTGCTACGCCAGCTCGAGTCTTGCTCGAAGGAAATCGAGCACTCCTCGCCCGACTCAAGGGTGCTCGGCCGGGCTCCGGCCGGCGTTCAGCCGCGATCGATGGACGGCGCCAACGCGTCCTCGACCGACCTGAGCAGCGTGTCGGCGTCGAACGGCTTCTCGAGGAACGCCACGGCACCGGCAGCCAATGCACGTTCGCGTGCTTCGGGCGCGGTTCGGGCGCTGACGACGATGACCGGGATGCTCCCCAGAGCGGGGAAGTGCCGCAGCCGTTCCATGACGCTGAACCCGTCGCCTGCGGGAAGCCCGATGTCGAGCAGGATCAGGTCGGGGCTCACCTTGCGGATGAGGTTGATGGCGGTCATCCCGTCGGGCGCAAACAGGGTGTCATAGCCACTCGCCCGCAACTCAAGCTCGAGGAGGGCGCGGATGTCGGCGTCGTCCTCCACGATCACGATGGTCTTCGGCGTAGTTGCGTCGTCCCTCACTGCCGCTGAGTATGCAGGCTTCAAGCGGCTACCTGTTGGGCGGGCGACAGTGGAATCCTGACAACGAAGGTCGTGCCGGTGCCCTCGTGGCTCGAGAGGGCGACGGAGCCGCCGTGGAGCTCGACGATCGTCTTTACGATCGACAGCCCGAGACTGCCCTGAATTTCTTTGGAGGTGGAGGCGCGAAAGAAGCGGCGGAAGAGCTGTTCCTGCTCGTCCAACGGAATGCCGATCCCGGTGTCCCGAACGGTCAGTTTCGCATCCGAGCCGTCGGCGATCAGACTGACGTCGACGTACCCGCTCGTTGGGGTGAACTTGACGGCATTGGAGATCAGATTGTCCAAGACCTGGATCATCTGCACTCGGTCGGCGAGAACGACGACCGGCGCAGGGATCGTCATCCGCAACTCGACCTGCTTCTCGTCGGCGTGCGGCCTGAGCGACTCGACCGCTTCTCGGACGACCCCCTCCAGGCCTACCGCCTCCTGCTCCAGCGTGAGCTTGCCCGCATCCGCTTTGGCTGACACGAGCAGGTCGCTGACAAGCCTGATCAGGCGCTTGCCGTTCCGGTCGACGACCTCCAGGAGCTGCTGCTGTTGCTGCGTCAGAACGCCGGCTCGTCCGCGCCTGAGGGCGCTGACATAGCCCACGATCGACGTCAACGGTGTTCGAAGCTCGTGCGAGACGAGCGCAACGAACTCGTCCTTCAGTCGGTCGAGGTCGCGTAGCTCGTCGTTGCTCTCGGCAAGTCGACGGTTGGAGAGCGCCAGCCGGGCACGATGATCGGCCAAGCGCCAGAGCAGGAAAGCCGCGATGAGCGCAGCGAGAACGAAACCGGCGAAGAGCAGCCACGGGATGAGCTCCTTCACGCCGCCGAGCGGTGCGAGCAGCTGGCTCTCGGGAACCGAGACGACGAGCTGCCACGGCGTTCCTGCCACTCGGTCGCGGGCGAAGAAGCGCTCTTCGCCGTCCCGCCGGTAGCGCCCGCTGGAGCGATCGCCGATCGCCGCCGCGAGGCTCGGATCGGCAGCGACGAGATCCGTCGCGGGCGTCGACCCCTGCTGATTGCCGATCACGAGGTCGCCGCTGGAGTCGAGGAGTGACAGCTCGGCTGAGCTGAAAGGAAGCGCGTTCGTGAGGTAGGCCTGAAGTGCGGTGCCGGCGATTCCGAACCCCCCGCTGAACACCCGGCGACCGTGGGGGGTCTGGAACGGTACGGCGAAGCCGACGATCGGAACCCCGCGTGAAGCGGACGGGACGACGTCCGACACGGCCGGCTTGCCCTGCAACGCCGCGCGGAGGTGCGCGTAGCGGGACCCGATCTCGCTGCCGATGATCGCGGGCTTCGGAGGCCAGACCTGGAGGAGCCGGCCGTCTCCGTCGAGCAGCACGGCCGCCTGAGCGCCGAGGGCGAGTACGACGTCGTGAAACTGGCGTTCGTTCACCTCGCGGCTCGCGAGCGCGGCTTCGGCCAGCCGCCGCTCGTCCCGCATCACCGTGTTCACGTACGACTTCGCGAAGCTCGCCCCGAGTTCGTTGCGCAAGACAAAACGATTCTCCAGCTGGCTTCGCGCCTCACGCTGACCACGCATCGTCACGAACGCGAGGCAGCCGAGAAGGACGAGCGGGCGAGAGTCAACTTTTGTCCCCTCAGCGGCGGGACGCCGCTCGTCGTCGATCTCAGCCAGGCGACCGTTCATCGACTCGACGATCGTTGGTGTGCTCCTCGAGGGGCTCGCCGAGTACGAGAAGCTCGAACGACCGCTGCTCCTGCTGCTGCCGAACGACGCGGCACCCGAGGTACATCGCTGTTCGAGTTGACGGGGCTGGATTCGTTTCTGCCGCTCGTCCGCAGCTGGGACGAGGCAGCCAGCCGCGCCACGGCTCACTGACTCTCGACAGCCGCTCGAGCCGATCAGTGTCCGGTCGCATTGGCGAGGAGGCCGCCCTGCGAGCGGCGGCCTCCTTGAGCCGACGATCGCGCCTCAGACGAAGGGGCAGTTGACGACCATGCTCGTTCGCTTGAGCGTGACGGCGCCTGCCCGCCGTGCTTGCTGCAACTGCTCGAACGAGCGGACGAGGCTGCGCTCCGCTCCCGCCTTCCACGTCACCTCGACGACCGCCCACAGAGGCGGGTACGCGGTCGTTCCGGGAACGACATCGGCGATGTTGCTCTGTCCGCCGACGCCGTTGGTGAAGGTCCAGATCGGGAGGATTTCGTTGCCCGGCGCGACCTTGACGAGGCCGAGCTCGTAATAGTGGATCGTCTTGCCTTTCGCGAACCCGGCGTGTCGCGTCTGGCCGAATCCGAGCAGCGCGGCGTTGACGACT
>Ga0136635_10000296_pt1 | contig 13111 bp, 13 predicted proteins | sample AntDrymeUQ852106_2_FD_105495 | JGI IMG/M metagenome (GOLD analysis project Ga0136635, IMG submission 105495) | Polar desert sand microbial communities from Dry Valleys, Antarctica - metaG UQ85 (21.06) | ecosystem: Environmental > Terrestrial > Soil > Desert | place: Antarctica: Dry Valley... | reverse complement strand
TGAACAGCCTCTCTCGGAGCGCCTGGTTGGTTGGAGCGACGCGGAGCATCTGTTTGAAAGCATCCAGCGTTTTGGCCGTATCGTTGACGGCCTGATAATGCACGCCCAGCGCAGTCCACGCCGGGAGGCTTAAAGGATCGCCCTTGACCGCTGCCTGAAGGTGCCTGACGGCTTCGGCCGGCTTCTTCTGGACCTTGGCGATCTGGGCCAGGCAGAACTGAGCCAGTCCATGATTCGGCAGTGTCTTGATCGCCTTGTTCGCGGCATCCGCGGCCTTGTCCGGCTTGCTGGTCTGCTGGTCTACGCAGGCCTTGGCGTCAGGGAGCGACTTCACCGCGGGTCCCAGCGCCTGAGCCAGCCTCTTGCCGAAATCCTCGAGGGTCTGTCCCTGTTGCTGAGACAGGGTGACCACGTTGCCGGCATCGTCGTTGACGCCGGTGAGGCGGGCAGTCACGGTCGCCCGCCCGCCGGTTCCCCGCGATAGCGTCCCACTGACAAGGACCCTGGCCTGAATGTTCTTGGCCAGCGTGGTGGCCAGTGGCGGGCTCAATATGGCGTCAACCGGATATCCGTATTGCTTCAGCGCGTCGTTCATCTGAGACTGCTCAACGACGTTGAAGTTCTTGCCGGCGAGGTCCTTCATCTGCTGCCGGGCGGCACTTCCGATCCTGACCGCTGTCGCCGAGTCGGCGGAGGCAAAGGCAAATGGATTAGCGACCATGAGTCGCGGCGCCGTATTGTTCACCGTCTGGGTGCGGGAACCACGGGGTATGCCTTGGGCGGCCAGCGGTACGGTAGTGGCCACACCGGCGAGCGCGAAAACGGCCAGACGCAACAGATTCATTCCTCAACCTCCAGCAGGACGGGCCTCATGGGCCAGGGACAAGCCCGCGTTTGCACACGGGTACAGATGGGCGAAGAGGGATTCGAACCCCCGACATCCTGCGTGTAAGGCAGGCGCTCTGAACCAGCTGAGCTATTCGCCCGGGAGCGACGCGGGCCTACTTCGTTTTAGCGATATTGCAGGGACCGTGCCGTGATGACCAACACTCTCGCTATGAGGCGATGCCGATCGGGAACAACACGCAATAACCGAAGACCAGAAGTACCGCCGCCGCACTGGGATGCCCAGCCTGCAGAGTCAGATAACCCGCTATCAGAACCACGACCGCAACCGCGAGGATGATGAGGTTCCGAGGCGCGAGCACAAAATGCCGCTGCGGCGCGGAAGGACGTGGATTAGACATAGGGGTTGAGGCTACTACGGTTCTTGGGTTCGGTCAAGTTCAGGCGTCTCCGTGGTTTCCGGCGGAATGTCCCAACCTTCGTCGAGGGCGGCCCGGCGGGGTCGGTCGGCTCTCCGGCGGATACGCACCAGCGCCCACATCGAGAATGCCAGCACCCCCCATCCGCCACCGGCCAGGAGCCAGGTAGCCAGGCTGTAACGGCGGCGAATGGTGAGGCGCCACTGTGTCTCGAACTGGGACATCGTGAGGCCGGTAGTGGCCAGCACCGAGGCCTCGAAGTCCTCGCCGGCCTCCAGGCGCTTCAGCAGTGGATTCAGAGATCCGGATGGATTCCTCCGCGCCAGCTCGGTCACCACAGACACGGCCAAAGCGTACGCGGCGTCGGCGGTTGACGCGGACCCGCGCAGCGCGCCGTCGAGCTGGCGGAGGTCAGGTACCGCCCCTCGCACCACGGCCAGGTTGAGGTCGAGCACACCCAGGCGGTCCCACTCTCCAGCGGCCCACGCGGCGTAGCCCTCGTCGAACCAGAGCGGCACCCGACCCTGCACCGCCTGGTGCAGCGCCAGGTGCGCGAGCTCGTGCCGTAGCGTCCCGTAGAGGTCGTCGCGATCGGCGCGGAGCACTATGATGCGAGAGCCCGGTAGTGCTACTGCGGCACCCCATGCGGGGGCGCGTCCGCTGGAAAGAGAGTCGAGTTGCCGGCCACTGGGGACAACGATGAGCTGGAGCGGACCAGGGGTCCGAAGACCCAGACCTGGCCACTCCGTGGGACGGCCGGCCCGCCGGGCGAGGTCAATGCCGAGGCTGCGCTGCCCGGGCCAGGTCACCACGGTCACCTGCCCTACCCGCACGGCCGTGGGCTCGCCCTGAAGCGCCGCCAAGTCGTTCCCAAGCGTTATCGGAAGGAGGAGACCGACCACCAACGGGCGAAGTATTGCTAGGCGAGAGGGCTGCGCGGGACCTCACCTCCAGCGGAAGCCACGTCCAACATCTCCTGGCACCGCTTGGCCCACGGGTTGAACTTGTTGGCTTTATAGCCGTCGGTCCAGACTCGCACCGCCTCGTCCCGCTCGCCCCCGAGCCAGAGGGCACGGCCGAGCTCAAAGTAGGCCTCGATCAGGTTCGGACCCAGCTTGAGCGTCTTTCGAAGAAACGACTGCGCGTCTTCATACATCTCCCGCTCCAGGTACACCAGCCCCAGATAGTAGTGGGCATACAAGGTGGCCTTGCGATCGTTATCGAGCCGTATGGCCTTCGACAGGTGCTCGATCGCCTCGCCGAAAATGCCCTTCTTGAGACAGATGTATCCCACATTGATTCGCGCCAGCGCATTCGCGGGCTCTTTCATGAGCACCTTGGAAAAGTTCCCCAGGGCTTCGTCGTAGTCCTCGTCGAGCATCTGGGCCCAGCCCAGCAACGATTGCGCCTGCACCGCCCCGGGTGACAGAGTCAGAGCCTTGTCCAGCGCCTGGATCGCCCCGGCGTAGTCGCCCAGCGAAATCAGGCTCCACCCCTTCTCTATATAGGTCGAGGCGCCCAGGTGGTCGGCGTGCACCGCGGGGCGATCGCCGTTGAACTGGGGAACCGGGCTGGCCTCTGCGACGCTACTGGTCTGCTTGTACCGTTCCACCAGGCCTCGGATGTCGTCCTTGATCTGGGCGAGATCGGTGAGAGTCCCATCCACCCGCTTGAACAGGGCGATGATCTCCCGCTTGAGACTCTCCCGCTCTTCCGGAGCGGCGGCAGCGTCGACCCGGCCGGAGATCTCGGTGAGCTGGGTGCGCAGTTCCGACAGCCACTGATCGTTCACCTAGGCAGCTCCCATTTTTTCCAACGCCAGGCGCTCGGTGGCCGAGAGCAGCTTGCGCGCGTTGAGGATGATAATGGTGCGGCCGGGCCGAGTGATGATGCCCGAGATGTAGGCTGCCGCGAGCCCGCTCACCATGGGACCCGGCGCGGTGATGGTGGTAGTGTCCACCCGCATCACTTCGCGGACCTCGTCCACGAGAACCGCCACCCGCTGAGTGTCCAGTTCCAGCACCATGAGGCGGGTCTCCTCGCCGATAGTTGCCTCGAGCTCGAACCGCTTACGCAGATCGAGCACCGGTACAGCACCGTCTCCGTACTGCATCACTCCTTCGAGAAATTGTGGCGCCTTCGGCAAGGGCGACGGCTCCGTATAGCGCAGGATGCGCTCGACCTGGAGGATGTCGAAGGCAAACTCCTGCCGGCCTACCCGGAAGGTCACGACCTGAATGTCGTCGTCGGTATTCATGCCGATGAAGCCTCCGTAAAGCGCGAACTGAGCGCGGCCAGGTCCAGCAGCGGCACCAGCCCATCGGGATGCCGGGCGACACCGATGGCCCAGGGAAAGGTTGCACCGGGGGGCACCGGCAGGGCCGGCTCCCGGACAATCACCTCGGCGTCATCGATCTCCAGACCGACTCGCCGCCCAGCCACCGTCACCACCACGAGAGTGTCGCCGAGAGTGACTGGACACTCGGTAAGGTCCAGCAAGGCTCCCAGGTGCAGCACCGGGATGATGCGCCCTTGCACCGTGGTCACCCCTCGCACGGCCGGCTCGCGGGATGGGACAGAGTGCACCGATCCGAGCTGGATCACTTCAACAACATGGGCCAGTTCGAGCCCGACGCGACGACCCGCCGTACGAACCAGGAGGAACCCACCCCCGGCCCGGCTCATTGGGGCTTCATCCTGTCCAGCTCGGCAGCGACCCGTCCGGCGATTTCCGTGACCGGGAGGACATGTCGCGCTCCCCCAGCCTGGAGGGCCGCCGCCGGCATTCCGTAGACGGTTGACGTCTCCCGGTCCTGGGCGATGCCGATGCCGCCGGCGTCGTGGATCTTGCGCAGCCCCTCGGCGCCGTCCCTTCCGATGCCCGTCAAAACCACACCGATGGCGCGGGGACCGAAGTGGAGGGCCACGCTGCCGAAGAGCGGATCGGCGGCGGGGCGCACGCCCCAGAGGCTGGGCTCCTGGTCCAGCGTGAGCAGTGAGCCGTTTGCCCCCAATGCCACCCGCATGTGGTAGTCTCCCGGGGCCACGTAGGCAGTGTCGGCGAGTATGAGCATACCGTGCTGGGCCTCGACCACCCTGAACCGGCTCTGCGCCGCCAGCCGCTCGGCCAGGCTCCTGGTGAAATTCGGCGGCATGTGCTGCACGATGAGAACTGCGGCGTCGAACCCGATCGGCAGCTGAGGCACTACCTCGGCCAGCGCGCGAGGGCCGCCGGTCGAGGCGGCCACCGCAACGCAGAGCCGGGCGGCACCGGTGGCGGTGGATTGCGGCCCCGGAACCATCTCGCGCTTCTGGCGTTCCGGCGCCGCCAATCGTTTCACGTCCGCCGCCCGCGCGGCGCGGAGGACAATCATCAGCCGCTCGGCGAAGCGAGCGATCGCCTCCGTTCCCCGCCCCTCCTCCTTGGCTACCAGATCCACCGCCCCGAGTTCCAGGGCGCGAATGGCGGCCGAGGCTCCGGGACCAACGTGAGCGCTGACCACTACGATGGCGCGCGGCGACTCCGCCATGATGTGTCCGATGGCGCCGAGCCCATCGAGCTCCGGCATCTCAATGTCCATCAGAACCACGTCAGGCGTGTGGGCTCGCACCTTCCGAACCGCATCCATTCCATCACGCGCGGTGGCGACCACCCGGAACTCGCCCGACGCGTCCACCACATCGGTGAGCAGCCGGCGGAAGAAGGGACTGTCGTCCACGACGAGGACGCGTCCGGGGTCAGAGATGCTGGACCCCGTGCGCCACCGTACTGATCTGGACCTGGCCGTCGCAAATTCGAAACCGTACCGTGCGGCCGAAGTCGCCACCGACCGCCTCACCGACGAGTGGAAGGTGGTGGGTATTCAGGACCTGCCTGGCGGCCACCAGATTGCGCTCCCCCATCTGGATCGTCCCGGGTGGTGCCAGAGAGGCGAACATGCTGGCCCCCCCAGCCAGACGGGCGGTGACCCGTTGCGCCTTGGCTCCATCCGCGGCCATCAGCTCCATCAGCCGGGGCACTGCGGTCTGGGGGAATTTGGCGGGGTTCTTGTCCTGGCGGCTAAGCGCCGGCGATGGCAGGAGGATGTGCGCCATGCCTCCAATCCTGGCCTCGGCATCGTAGAGCAGGATGGCCACGCAGCTGCCCAGCCCGACCGTGATGAGCGTGTCATCGCCCATCCCGCAACGCAGGTCGGCCACCCGCACCACCACCTCCCGGCCGCTCACGCGTTCAGCCGGTAGATCCGCTCACGCGGATCCAGCAAGGTCAGGCGCTCACGCGCAGGGCCGAAGAGAGTCTCGACTTTCCCCAGCACCAGAATACCGCCGGGAGCCAGCGCGTCGGCGAACGCCGTGAACACCCGCTCCTGGGTGGCGCGCTCGAAATAGATGACGACGTTGCGACACAGGATGAGCTGATAGTGCCGCCGGGGCGGCGCCTCACTATTGAGGTCCAGCGCGCGTACGAGCACCTGCCGGCGCACCCGCTCGATCACCCGGACCTCGTCACCATCATCCTCGAAATAGCGCTGGGCGAGTTCGGAGGGAACATCGGCGAGAGCCTCGCGCCGGTATCGCCCCAACCGGGCTTGCTCCAGACATTGCCGATCGATATCGGTGGCGTCGATCGTTACCCGCCCGAAGCCGTCCGGATTGCCTTGCCGCACGAAATGATCGGCCATCAGGATGGCCAGGGTATACGGTTCCTGGCCGGACGAGCAGCCGGCGCTCCAGGCGCGCACTTCCCCTCTGTCACCCGCGCAAACCCCTTCGATCAGCCCGGCGCGCAGCAGGGTCCAGGTCTCCGGGTTCCGGTAGAAGCGGGTGACATTGATGGTGATCGCATCCTTCAAGTACTCGTATTCGGCCGGACTGCGATCGAGCACCGTCTGATAATCCGAAAAGGTGTGCACACCGCAGGCGCGCATGCGGACTGCGATCCGCCGACGCAGACACTTGTCCTTGTAGGCATCGAGGGTGAGGCCCGCCTCGCGGGAGATTTTCCTCGTTAGCGCGGCGAAGGCCGCGGCATCAGCCGGCATCATTGCGCCAGGTCCAGCATCTCGAGGTTGGCGCGGGCGAGCTGATGGCCCGGGTTAAGCGAGGTGGCCTGAGCCCAGCTCTCCCGCGCCCGGGCGTGGTCCCGCTTCTTGTAGGCGATATTGCCCAACTTGAAGTAGAGGTCGTCACCCAGCTCGGGGTTGAGCTTGGCGGCGCGCTCGTAGGCTTCGGCCGCCTGTTCGTAGCGGCCGTTGCGGTATAGAATGTCCGCCAGGTTCTTGGACACCTGGGGCAACGAGGGATCCTCCGCCAGAGCGGCGCGCAACATTGACTCGGCTTCTTCGATGTCACCGCTCAGCTCGAGCAGCACCGCGAGATTGTTCTGGAGCACCGCGTTGCTGGGAAACGCCGCCACCCCGTCGCGAGCTGCCTTCAGGGCTCCCTCGCCGTCGTCCAGTCCGGCGCACGCCAGGCTGGACGCCCAGTGCCAGAGCGCCGGCGCGGGCTTCCCCTTGAGCAGCTCCTGGGTACGTGCCAGGCGGGCGTGGGCTACTTTGTGGTCACCTCGCTTCAACGCCACGATACTCCAGCCCAGCGTGATGCGAGGATCTTCGCGCGCCCGCCCGGCGGCATCTCCGTACGCGGCCTCGGCTTCGTCCAGCCGGCCCAGCTGCTCCAGAGCGAATCCCAGATTATGCAGTGCGGCTGCCTTCGGCACTCCGGCCTCCGACGCCTGCCTCAGCGCCGAGGCCGCCTCCTCCCATCGAGCCTGGCGAATGGCGATCAAGCCGAGGAAGAGGGGAGCGGTGCTATCAGCGGGGCGCAGATCGGTGACCCGGCGGAACTCTCGCAGGGCTTCGTCGAGCATTCCCGCCTTGTAGAAGGCAACACCCAGATTTCGATGCTCATCCACCCGGCTGTCATTGGCCTTCGGTGCCGCCGCCGTCGAGGTGCCCACCCGATGGGCGAAACCGGCGGTGATCAGACCATAGAGCGCCTTACCCACATCGAATTCGACCAGGCCGGACTGGTCGATGATCTGCTGCACATCGCGGGTCCCGTCGATCAGGGGCAACAAGCGTTGCTGTTCCGTGGAGAGTGTCGGGGCCGACTGCCCGATGTGGTCCTGGTCAACCGAGAAGATCAGGTCGAAGGATGGGACTTTCTTCTCAATCAGACTCCATTCGTCCACCCTGCGGGCGCCCTCGAGCAGCAGCGCCTCCGGGCTGATGCGGACCAGGAAGTCCTCGCTCTCGGGCCGGAGACCGGCTTCGAAGTTGAACGTCCCCGAGGTCCAGGTGAACAGGTAGTACACAGCCTCCTCGATCTGAATCCGCATGTAGTCTTCCAGCTCAGCGCGGGTCAGCGTCCCGAGCCCGACGAGAATCTCCCCCAGCTTGTGCTCCCGGTCGTCCTCCTGGGCCGCAATAGCTCGCTCGAGCTGCTCCGCCGTGATCCGTCCCTTGCGGATCAGCAAGTCTCCCAGGCGATCCCGGCGGTTGACGATGGTGGCATAAGTGATCTGCCCCTCGTCCAAATAGATGGTGCCGAAGTTGTGCCGGTCGGCAAGCGCGAGACAGCCCGTGCGGCGACCCAGGAACAGCAGCTGGATTACATCCGGAAGACTCGCCTCCTTGAGGCTGCCCTTGATGGCCATCAGCGCCACTCCTCGACGATGCGGTCACCCACGTCGGGCCACTCCCAGACGACCTTCTCCCGGCTTCTGGCTCCGCTTGCCGGTGCGACCACACCGCTCGACCGGGTGGCCACCGGACGCCGGGGCGGCTTCGGCGCTGGGGCCTCCAGCACCTCGCGCGCCAGCGCTACCGTGGGGGTGCCGCCTTGCGACTCGGCCGCATTGAGGACTCGCTGAAAGAGACCGTGTACCGCACGCACCGAGTCGGCCGGACGGGACCCGAGATAATCCACCAGCTCTGCGTCCGGGGCTCCCGCCTTCTCCAGGACGAGCCGTTCGAGCACCTGGTGCTTGATTTCCCGGTCCGGCGCCGGCAGATCGACAACCAGGCCGCCTTCAAGCCGGGTCCGCAGACGTGCCTCCACTCCGGTCAGCTCCGATAGCGGGACCGTCGAAGTGAAGATCATCTGCCGACCGGCCTCGATCAGGAAATTAAAGAGTACGAACAGCTCGTCCTGGCTCCGGTCCTTGTTGGCCATCAGGTGCACATCGTCCAGCAGAAACGCTCCGGCGCCGCGGTACCGTGCACGCCACGCTCCAACGGCGTTACGATCGATGGCCTCGATCAGCTCGCTGGTGAGCTCGTGGGCACTGAGACAAGCAACCGGAGTCTTCCCTCCGGCCGCGAGCGCGTTGCCGAGGGCGTGGAGCAGGTGGGTCTTCCCGACGCCGCTGGCGCCCACGATGACGAGGGGGTTGTACCGTACCGCCGGCTCAGCCACCACTGCGCGGCCAGCCTGAAGAGCCATGCGATTACCGGCGGCTTCGACCAGGTCGTCCAGCTTCCACAGGGGCGACGGCGACGGCGGCGGGTGGGCGCCCTGCCTCGCCCGATCGGTGAGGGTCTGGGCGCCGGGGATGTCGTCCGGATCGCGGAAGGCGGTCGAGCCGGCCAGGTCGGGAGCGAGCTCCGCCGCCTCCGCGTGGAGGGCGCGAAGGCGGGCGACGTCAGACTCAAACTTGCGCAGTACCTCCTCCGGGTCGACGGTCATCTCCTGTTGGAGGAGGGCCTCGAGCCGGCTGGTGCTGAATCCTTCACCTTCCCAGCGCAGGATGGCTCCGGCAACCTTGGTCCGCCACGAATCCACCTGTTGGGCCACCGTGGCACTGATGTCGGAAAGAAAGTCGCCGAACTCGTCCGGCGGCTGCTCGCCGGCAGCCGCTTCCACCGCGTCCGACCCACCGGCCAGTGCCCGCGCCTGGGCCGGCTGGAGCGGAGTGTCGCTGACCGCCTGGAACGCCACCAGCCGGTTCAGCGCGCCCAGCAGCTCGCGCACGTTGTCGATCGCGAGCGACGCGACCGCCTCGAGTACACCCCCGCCGAACGTTGCCCGGCGTTCCTCGGCCTTGCGGCGGAGAATCGCCACCCGGGTCTCGTAATCAGGCGATGCGACATCGATCACGAGCCCGCCGGCAAACCGCCGGATCAGACGCTCGTCGAGCGCTTCGATTTCGGAGGGCGGCCGGTCACTGGTGAGCACGATCTGCCGGTTGGCCGACTGGAGGGCATCGGTAAGACGCAGGAGCTCCGATTGCATTTCTCGGCGGTGGGTCAGAAACTGGACGTCGTCCACCAGCAGCAGGTCGACGTCGATGAACCGCCTCCGGTACGCCTCTCCCTGCCCCGCCGCGATGGCGGCGTGAAAGGACTCCACGAACTCGTCGAGGGTGAGATACTCGACCGACAGACGGGGGTTGATCGCCCGCGCCGCGTGCCCGATGCCCATGAGCAGGTGGGTCTTTCCCAGTCCGGGGCGGGCGTAGACGAAGAGCGGGTTATAGACGGTGCCGGGTGACTCAGCTACGGCCTTCGCCGCGGTAAACGCCAGCCGGTTGGCTGCGCCCACCACCAGGGTGTCGAACCGGTACAGCGGGTTCAGGGTGGCGCTCACGCGACCTGGCTCCCGGTCGCCAGCTTCTTGAGCACCAGCTCAGACACACCCTTGAGCGTCTCGAAGACACCGGTTCCGTGCAGAGCGTCGGCGGAAAAGCTCTGGACCGAGCGAAAATTCAGCGCGTCATCCATCTCGTCCTGGGTCAGGATGAGATCGCGCGGCAGGTCCTGCTTGTTGTACTGGAATACGACCGGCAGCTGGCGGACATCCACGCCCTGCCCGAGGAGATTGTCCTGGAGATTCTGAAGGCTCTCGAGATTATCGTCGAACCGCCGAGCCTGGCTGTCGGCTACGAAGACGACTCCGTCGGCGCCCTGGAGCACCAGCTTCCGGGTGGCGTTGTAGTAGCTCTGCCCCGGTACGGTGTAGAGCTGAAATTTGGTGGTAAAGCCGGAGATGCTGCCCAGCTCGAGAGGCAGGAAATCAAAGAAGAGCGTGCGGTCGGTTTGGGTGGCGAGCGACACCATTCGGCCGCGCCGGGCTTCAGGAACCCGGCCGTAGACGTACTGCAGATTCGTCGTCTTGCCGGACCGGCCCGGCCCGTAGTAGACGATCTTGCAGGTGATTTCGCGCGCGGTGAAGTTGACCAGTGACATTCGTTACCGTCCGAATAGCTCTTTGAGGCTCGCATTCAGCTCGTGCTCGAAATTTTCGGCCAGTGGCGCGCGGGCCGGCTCTTCCCGTGGCGCCGCCATCACCAACTCCTCGACCATCTGGTCGAAGAACAGCTGAACGATGCCGATCGACGTTTCCGTTCCGAAGACCACGAGCCCTATCCAGCGGCCCCGCGGCGTTCCAAATGCGGCCAGCATGCAGCTCTGCTGACTACCTCCATGCACTACGGCCCCGAAGCGGGGCGCCCCCATTATGCGGGCCAGCTCTTCGGTGGAGGCCACGATAGCCGATCCCAGGGCGGCGGCCGTCATCACCTCGAAGGAGCGGGAGAACCCGTGCTGAGCCACAACCTGACCCGATGTCGTCATCAGCAGGATGAGCCTTGCCGACGACTCGGCGAGGAACGTCTGCAGCGGGGCTTCGACCCAGGGCTCGAGCGCTCGCATCAGGCGAGGCGACCGACCGCGTCGAGCATCTCGACCCGGGCGAGCCCCAGATTCGCGTCTACACCCGCCAGTGCTACCAGCACCAGGTCGTTCCGGCCGGGCGCCGCGAGCACCGATCCGGTATTGCCGCGCAGGTGTACGAACGTCGGAATACGCATCCCCGCGCCGGCGGTGGCGCGGACCAGCCGCTGGATCAGATTCGCCGCCAGCGCCGCGATCGCGCGCCCATCGATACCGTCCATCAAGCGCTCCGCCACCACCAGCCCATCGGTGCCGGAGATCAACAGCGAGCCGCGCACACCAGGCACGCGGGTCACCCGCTCAAGCACAGCGTTGGTAGGACTCATTCCGGCACCCCCAGCCAGGCGCGTGCGTCCCGCGCGGCTCGCTCGGCGATCAGGCCGAGCCGCGCCATCGGGAGCGAAGAGTCTCGCACCGTGAGCAACAGCGTTTGGGGCGTAGGGGGTACCAGGAAGAGATTGCCCTCGGGCGATTCCACCGCGATGGCCACCCACGCGCCAAGTCCGAGCAGCTTGGCGGTGCGGGAAGCCTCCTTCGACACGCCGGCCAGCTCGGCGGCCACCCGATCACCAACATCCTCGTTGGTTGGACTGCGCAGGCTGCCGCTGAGACGGAGACCGTTGCCGTCGACCAGCATCACCCCCTGATCGCCGTTCTCGGGCCTTGGAAAGAGCGAGGTCGCGACGTCCGTCGTTCCAGCCATTGCTGGAGCAGGCGCAATGGTGTCCGCTGCCGGTTCCGCGTGCGTGGACACCGGGGTTGCCCGCTTCACGGCCCGCACGCGTGCAAGAGCCTGGGCAATCGATTGGTCGTCCGGATCGATGTCGGCGGCGCGCTGCAGGTGCTCGAGGGCCGCCTCGACATTACCGGCTCGGAAATAGAGAAACCCGATGCCCTTCAACGCGCCGCTCCGCATCGGATCGAAGCGGAGCGCATCGGCCCAGGCATCGAAGGCGCCGGCCAAGTCGCCCTGATCGCCGAGGATGCGGCCCAGCAGGTCGTGAGCGTCGGCCAGTCCGGGATACCGGCTCAGGCCACCGCGAACGACCTTGTAGGCTGCATCGACCTGGCCCCGCCGCCTCAGGGCTTCACCCAGCTCGAGGAAGGCCAGGCTGGAGGGCTCGTCGGCCAGCCGCGCCGTCAGTGCACGTATGTCATCAGTCACGATAGCTCTCCAACTCTTCAGCCAATGTCTCTGCCGCCTGCCTCAGCCGGTCCACAGTCGGCAACAACACCTCTTCGGCAGACGTATGCGTGCCCAGGCGGCTCCAGGCTTTCCAGGTTTCCGCTGCGCTGCGAAAGCGGCCCAGGGCTGCCTGGCAGACACCGAATAGCCGGCGCGCTTCCGGCATGAGTGGATCGGACCGGAGCACCTCCTGCAGCACGTTGGCGGCTTTCTCGTACTCGCCCTGCGCCAGCGCCTGCCGAGCCGGCTCGAGAAGTACCTGAGGTCCGCCGTTGTCCTTACCTGGTGAGCCACCGCTGTCGAGCACGATCACGCCCGCCGCGCTCAGGGTGTAGGCAGTGCGCGCCACATCGAACTCCGACCGGCCCAGCTCAGCCGCAAGCACGTGCAGATCCCGCACACCGTCCACGGCCGCGAGTACCTCCCACTCCAGCGGAGTCAGGTCCAATCGGTCGCCGGCGGCCGCGTCGGCCGGCGGCAGCCGGGGAACCACGCGCAAATGCGGCACCTTGGCTTCGATCCGGGACCACTCATCACTGCGCCTGGCTGCTTCCATGAGCAGGCCCTCGGTCGGAATCCGGACCGGGGCTTCGACCACCCCCTCACAGGGCGCACCGTCCTCGAAACGGAAGTATCCCTCGGACCAGCCGAGCAGCTCGAAGATGGCTTCCTCGATCTGGGCCTTGAGCTGGCGGTCGAGCTCGCGCCGCGCGATGGCGCCGCTGCTCACGAGAATGTCGCCCAGGCGGCGCGAGTCCCCCGAGTGCTGGAGCGCCAGGGCCCGCCCGAGCTCGTCGCCCGAGATCCGGCCCTGGCGGACGAGACGAGCGCCGATCGGCTGGGGATCGCGGCCGAGCGTCGCCGCCACCACCCCACCCCGCTCGAACGAGACGGTGCCGGCCGTCTGGCGCAGCTCGGAGGTGACCCGCAAAACCCCGCTCTTCCGACCGAGATCCAACAGCTGGAAGACGTCCTGGATGTGAAAT
>Ga0136635_10000295_pt1 | contig 13119 bp, 9 predicted proteins | sample AntDrymeUQ852106_2_FD_105495 | JGI IMG/M metagenome (GOLD analysis project Ga0136635, IMG submission 105495) | Polar desert sand microbial communities from Dry Valleys, Antarctica - metaG UQ85 (21.06) | ecosystem: Environmental > Terrestrial > Soil > Desert | place: Antarctica: Dry Valley... | reverse complement strand
GGGAGCTCTCCCGGGACGATTTGGTCTCTCTCTGGGAAGAGACTCGCCAGGCCGTCATCACCGGGGTGGCCGAGGCCTTTCAGCTCCAGCCGGTCGAGAGCGTGGTATCGGCACCTATCTGACAACTTTCCACCCTATCGGCTCCTTGGCCTCGCATTTTGTTCCGCCCCGTTGCCTTCTTGGGACTAATGAGTTTTTCTCCCTACCATGCCCGATTCGACCCGTCGCCCCTCGCCTGACGCCCAAGCGGACCAGCGGATCCAGGAGATCCTGCGGGCCGCCGACAGTTGGTCGAAAGAGGCCCCGCGGGCGCTCATGCCGGCCATCCGGGCTGTCTGCATTCGGCTGGCGGAGATGGTCGCCGATCAGCGGAACTACCTGGCCCCCCTGCCGGAGCCTCAGGAGACCGAGCGGCGGCAGGTCCTGTCTATGGTGGCCGATCGGTTACGCTCGAAGCCCGTAACGGAGGGGGTGGACGAGCACCTGAAGGCGCTCGAGGAGCTGGAGCTACGTTCCACCGGCTCGTGGGCCATCGTGGCCTCGGCCCAGACCGAGTGGATCACCACCGCCATCCGGTACCTGGAGGGGCAGGCAGTCGCCCTGCCGGCGGGAGATCGGCCGGATCCCTACTGGGCCGATGACGTGGTGGCGGGGATCATCGCCTCGGTGCGCGCGCTCATCGGGGTGGATGAGCTCCACGCGCGCACTGAGGCCCGTTACTCGGGACCAGTCAAGCGCATCACGCCAGACGAAGAGTAGCCGGTCGACGCCTCCCCGCCCTTCTCCGCCAACAGCTCGAAGAAACGCCCGAAGATCTCGATACCGTTCCAGAGCTGATGCAGGTCCAGCTTCTCGTTTGGTGAGTGCAGCCCATCGTCGGGAAGGCCGATTCCGGTGAGAATGACCGGCGCCCCGGTGAGCCCCAGGTCGGGAACTATCGGAATGGACCCGCCGGCCCGCACCTGCACGGCTTTCCGGCCTTCCACCGCTTCGAAGGCCTCGTTCAGAACCTCGAATGCCGGATGGCTGACGTCCACCTGAACCGGGTCTCCCCCGTGCAGGATCGTCACCTTGACGTCCGCCCATGTCGGGGCCAGCGCCGCCACAGCTCGCTCCAGTGCGCGACCCACCTCCGCCACCTGTTGGCCCGGTACCAGTCGCAGGCTCACCTTGGCGGTCGCTTGCGCGGGGATGACGGTCTTGGCTCCCTCGCCGATGAAGCCACCCTTGATGCCGTGTATCTCGAGGGTTGGGAGGGCCCAGACCCTCTCGTAGACCGACCGATCGGTCAGACCGGTGAGGGCCTTACCGGTGACCTCCTCACTCAGAAACCGCTTCTGGTCGAAGGGCAGGCGCTGCCAGGTATCGAGCTCCTCTTTCGTGGGCGGCTGCACCGCTTCGTAGAGTCCGGGGATCCTGATCTCCCCGGTCTCGGACTTGAGCTGGCCGAGAAGCCGGACCAGTGTCTCCAGACCGTTCGGAGCAACCCCGCCATAGGTGCCGGAGTGAAGGTCGCGCTCCAGGGTGCGGACCGAGATCTCCGCGTAGCAGAGCCCTCGGAGCGCGGTGTACACGGCGGGCCAGCCCGGTGCGTAGTAGGACATGTCGCAGACCAGCGCAGCATCGGCCCGGGTTCGCTCCGGCTCGCTGTGCAGCAGATCGAAGATGACCCGGCCGCCGCACTCCTCCTCCCCCTCGAAGATGAAATGCACGTTGAGAGGAGGCACGCCCTTGGAGTCGAGCACCGCTTCATATGCCTTGAGCAGACAGAAGACCTGCCCCTTGTCATCGGCGGCGCCGCGGGCGTACAGCCGGCCATCGCGAACCGTCGGGGTGAAAGGCGGCGTGACCCATTCGTCCAGCGGATCGGGGGGCTGAACGTCGTAGTGGCCGTAGATGAGGAGTGTCGGGCGGTCCGGAACCCTGGGAGTCTCCGCCCAGACAACCGGGTGGCCGGGCCCCTCGATGATGTTCACCACGGGGCAGCCCAGGCGGCGCAGGTGGTCGCTCAGCCAATCGGCGGCCCTGCGGCAATCCTGGGCGTGCGCTGGGAGTGCGCTGATGCTGGGGATGGCAAGAAACTCGCTCAGCTCCCTCAGAAGGCGGGCTTGCTCGCGTTGGACAAAGCCTCGATCCATGGAGACCTCCCTGGTGACGGAGACTACCGCCCGGTGGCGGCGGAATCTCCTACTGCCCGTCCCAGCCGGCTGTAGGCGCTGTCGCCCTCGACGCCCTCCATCAGCTTCCCGAGCGCGCTGACGCTTTGCCGGACGTCCCTGTTGTGCCGCTCGTACCAGCGGTCGAAGAGATCCAGCCTGGTGCGATAGATCCGGGCACCGATCAGCCCGGCGTTGTTGATCGGCCGCTCCGCCATCCGGTCTACCCGAAAAGTGCGAAGCCGTTGGGAAACGGGACCGGTGAGCTGGGACCGGGCCCATGCCGCGGCATCCCGGCGTCCCGCCTCGAGCGCGAGTGAGTCCGGCTTGCGGCCATAGAGCGAGTCCAGGCGGCGCACCAGGGCCGAGTAATAGTCGCCCAGCACGATCTCGTCATGCCAGCGGTTGGCCGCGTGGGTGGCGTTGACGCTGTCGCCGCGCTCCCGGAAAAATGCTTCGGCCGAGCGATAGCCGACCATCTGGGCAAAGCTCTCGTTGAACGGCGTTGCGCTCTTCACGTACAGCGTGTTGTGCGCGATCTCGTGGAAGACGGTGGCGGCCAGCTCAACCGAGTCACCCGAGATGGCAGTGGAGAGGAGCGGGTCCTCGAACCAACCGAGAGTCGAGAACGCGCCGGACGGGCGGAGATAGATGTCATATCCCCGGGCCGCAAAGCGGGCCGCCTCTTTCCGTGCCGCACGGGGATCGAAGAACCCCTTGTAGGGAATCCGGCCGACGATCGGATACTTCCAGGTGTAGGGGCAGATGCAGTCCTTCGGAGCGGCCTGGAGCACGAGGAGCAGGGTGTCACGACCCACGTCCGAATACGTCGTGTAGGTCTCCTTGGCCTCGAGCCCGAGCCGGGCAGCATAGTCCCGGGACGCCAGCACGAGCCCCAGCGACTGCCGAAGGGCGGGATCGGTTCTGCTGTCCCGCACCAGTCGGGCAATCGGTTGCCTGGACTGGAGAATCCGGGTCTCCTCGAACCCGGCCCGTGTCAGGTAGCGAACATCTTCACTGGCGAGGTAGGCGGTTCCATACCCGGCAAACAAGGCGGCGACGAGGGCAAAGAAGACCATCCGCTTCACCGAATCCGTACCAGGCCGATGCGCGCATCGACCGTGGGTGATACCGCCTCGCTGCCCGATGGTCCGGTGAGCAGCAAATCGACGGGGGGCGCACCCCCGGCCTGGGTCACCAGCACATGCCGGCCGGATCCCGCCCGCAGAACCCCGGTGCGGCTGTAGCCAGGTCCGCTGGTGTTGTCTGGCACGAGCGGAAACGCCTGTTGTATCGAATCCGGAAACACCTGGCGGAAGTTCCACGACTTGTAGCGGAGACGCGACGCGGGCTGGTCAAACCCGGGGAGGTTGTCGAGATAATTGGTCATCTGCCACTCAGGAGCCAGAACCGAGAAGGGGACGTTGGTCTGGCTGACAACGTTCGCGGCCCCCACGAGGCTGGTCGCAACCAGTCGGCGGGTCAGGTCGGTCCCGAGCACACTATCGCTGGCAAAGTGATCCGCCAGCCAGCGCACAAAGAGCCAGTTGGCACCTCGCTCCTCGAGCGTACCGTTGGAGCTGCCCGGCTCGATGAGGAAAAAATCCTCAGGCGACTGCAGGTAGGCGTACGCGTTGGGAATGTTGCCCCGTTCCAGAAAATCCTGGAAACAGGATCCGGAGGCACACTCGCTGGCCGGCAGCTCCCGGGCGCCGAGCTCCTCGGCAAAATGGGAGAGGCCCTCGTTCAGCCAGATGTCTTCCGCACTGGCGCCCCGGATCAGCCGGTGCTGGTTGAAGCTGATCATGTGCTGGAATTCGTGGATGAACGTCGGCGGCAGGCGCTCGCGGGCGAATTGTTCGGTGATGCTGCATGTCGGATTGTTGATGTCCGGAACCAGGCCGTAGAAGATTTCTGCTTCGTTCGAGCCCGGGTTGTTGCCCGACCGGGGCAGGAGATCGGCTCCGAAGAAATAGCCGAGGATGACGCTCCCCACCGCATCGCAGTCGGGGCTCAGGCCGTTTACCCGATGGGTCAGGAGGACGACGACCACGCCGTTGGCATCGATGTCCGATTCCCGGCCGAATGCAGTCGTGTCGATCGGATAGAGGAAATCGTCGAACAGGGTCCCCACGTTGACCAGGTCCGCATTAGTGTAGCCCGGGGCAGGGGCATCGTTGTCCACGAAGATCGCCACCCGGTTGCCCACCACCTGGGCGGTGGAGGTTGCGTCCACGAAGCTGTTGCACTGGGGGGTGGAGCAGACCTGGAAGGTGCGCTGCTCGCCGACCGTTACAGGAACCGCCGTCGAAGCCATCACCTGACTCCGGTCGTACAGCGCCACGGAAGCGCTCTGAGACAAGTCTCGTTCCCGCTCACGAAGCATGGCATGGAAGGCGCCAGCCCGTACCGGCGGCCGGAACGCCGACAGCAGGGGCGAGGGAAGGGCTCGCGCTGCCGCCGCCGCCGCCGGGGAAGCGCCGGTAATCCGATAATCGGCCTGCACCCCGGCTTCGGTCTCGGTACCCGCAGTGGCAACCGGCACATAGAGATACTGCGCGCCGGATGGTCCGGCCGTGGGCAGTCGAACGCAGGCATCGTCCTGATTGGGATCGAGAATGCGGCGCTGACCTACCGCAAGAGCTTCGGTATTCGCGTCGGCGCACACTAGGGACGGACCCGTGCCGGGACCCGTACCGTCCCTGCAGGCGGCGACGAAAAGACCGCCAAACACGGCCATCAGAAATGAGCGCGAACGTCGCACGTGAGGAGTACTCCTGTACCTGGACGAGGGGACCGCGACCGGAAGGATCACCCGCAGACCTCCAGCAAAATAAGGCGCCGCAAGGGCTTTTGACAATCGCACAAGCTGCCGGTAGGTTCTCTCCGTGCCCGATAACAAGCGGCTGTCGGCGGTCAGGTTCGGTGCTGACGGACTGGTGCCGGTCGTGACCCAGGAAAGCCGTTCCGGCGACGTCCTGATGGTTGCCTTCGCCAACCGGGACGCGCTCGATCGTACCCTCGCCACCGGCCTGGCTCATTACTACAGCAGATCCCGCGGCGCGCTGTGGCAGAAAGGCGAAACCTCGGGCCATATCCAGCGCATCGTCGAAGTGCGGCTCGACTGCGATGGAGACACGCTGCTGTACCGGGTGGAGCAGACCGGCCCGGCCTGCCATACCGGCACGAGGACCTGCTTCTCCACAGTAATCAGCGGGGCAGCGGGGCGGGTGCCCTCTGGGCGGGGGGGCAGCGAAGGCGCAGTGGACGAGGATCCGGGTGGACACCTCCTGAGCCGGTTGGCCCGCACGATTGCTCAGCGGGCGGCCCAGCGGCCGACGGGGTCATACACGGCAGAGTTGTTGGCCCAGGGCGTCGGGAAGGCCTCGCAAAAGGTCGGCGAGGAGGCTGTCGAGGTAGTCGTTGCAGCAAATTCGGAGGACGACGAACGTCTCGCGTCCGAGGCGGCTGATCTCCTCTATCATCTTTTGGTGCTCCTCCAGGCTCGTGGTGTCCCGCTGGATGCCGTGTTACGCGAGTTGGAGTCCAGAGCGCGATAAAGGGGGCTATGGGTCATGGGCTATGGGCTGCGTCGGAGAGCGGAGCAGCTCATAGCGCACAGCCCATAGCCCATAGCCATCATGTCTTTCGTTCATCTCCACACCCATAGCGAATACTCTCTGCTCGACGGGGCCAACCGGATCCCGGATCTGGTCGCGCACGTCAAGAAGCTGGGCATGGACAGCCTGGCCGTCACCGACCACGGCAACATGCACGCGGCGTGGACCTTCTACGAGCACGCCAAGGTTCACAAGATCCGGCCGATCCTGGGCTTCGAGGCCTACATGGCGTTCGGGCCGCGAACAGCCCGGGAGAAGCCGCCGGGAGCGCCGGCGCCCTATAGCCACCTCGTCCTGCTGGCCAAGAATCGCGTCGGCTACCGGAACCTGATCCGGCTCACTTCTATCGGCTTCGTCGAGGGGTTCTACCGCCGGCCCCGGATCGATCGGGAGGTGCTCCGAGCCCATTCTGATGGACTCGTGTGCCTGGCAGCGTGCCTCTCGGGGGAAGTGGCGCTGCATCTCCGGCAGGGAAGGTACGAGGAGGCCAAGAGGAGCGCCGAGTGGTTCAGCCAGACCTTTGGACCAGGCGGGTTCTGGCTCGAGATCCAGCAGCACGGGATCCCCGACGAACGGCTGGTCACCGAGGGGATGCTGCGCCTGGGGCAGGAGCTCGGCATCGGCGTGGTGGCCACAAACGATGCTCACTACCTGAAACGGGAGGACGCCGAGTCGCACGATGTGCTGCTCGCCATCGGCACCGGCAGCGATCTCGACGACCCCAAGCGCTTCCGGTTCACCGGCCAGGAGTCGTACGTCAAGTCGGAAGCGGAGATGAAGGCGCTGTTTCCCGACCGGCCGGACACCCTGGCCAACACCTCCGTGGTGGCAGAGCTGTGTGAGTTCGATTTCGAGAAGCGATACTTCCTGCCCGAGTTCCCCCGCCCCGCCGAGTACCCCTCGGACGAGGCCCTGCTCAACCATCTTGCCACCACCGGCGCTGAGCGACGTTACGGGCTGCCCTGGTCGGATGTGGTCCGGGACCGTCTCGCCTACGAGCTCGGGGTGATCAACAGGGCCGGCTACGCCGGCTATTTCCTGATCGTGCAGGACTTCATTGCGGCCGCGCGCCAGCGCGGCATCCCGGTGGGTCCCGGCCGGGGATCGGTCGCCGGTTCGCTGGTGGCGTACGCCCTCGGAATTACCGACGTGGATCCGCTGAAGTTCGATCTGATCTTCGAGCGCTTCCTGAACCCCGAGCGGGTATCCATGCCGGACATCGACGTGGACTTCTGCTTCGAGCGCCGGGGTGAGGTGATCGAGTACGTACGGGAGCGCTACGGCCGGACCAGTGTCGGCCAGATCGTCACCTTCGGCACCATGAAGGCCCGGGCGGCGGTCAAGGACGTGGCCCGCGTCCTCCGGATTCCTCCCGGCGAGGCCGACCGGATCACCAAGCTGATCCCATCCGGCCCGGCCTACTCACTTCAGGTGAAGGAAGCGGCCGAGAAGGTACCGGAGTTGAAGGACCTGATCCGGAACAATCCCTCCTACGACCGGCTCATCACACTGAGCTCGCGAATCGAGGGAATCTCCCGGCACATGTCGGTCCATGCCGCGGGTGTGGTAATCGCCCCGGGTCCGCTATCCGAATACGTGCCGGTATGCACTGCCCCGACCAAGGGCGCCGGCGCCGAAGGCGAATCCATCATCACCCAGTACGAGATGGGGGCGCTGGAGAAGGTCGGCATGCTCAAGATGGACCTGCTCGGTCTCAAGACCCTCACCGTGATCCACGACGCGGTGTATATGATCGCCGAGCGGCACGGCACGCGGCCTGACATGGAGGCCCTGACATTCGACGATCCTCGGGTCTATGACCTGCTGCGCCAGGGCCGGACCGCCGGCGTCTTTCAGTTCGAGTCACCGCTTGCTACCGACACGCTTCGGGCGATGAAGTGCGATCGCTTCGACGACCTGGTGGCATCGAACGCACTGCTCCGCCCGGGTCCGCTGGACGCAGGCATGCACACGGTGTTCATCCGCCGGAAGCTGGGCCAGGAGAAGGTCACCTACCCCCACCCAGCGCTCCGGGAGGTACTGGAGCCGACCTACGGCGTCATCACCTACCAGGAGCAGGTGATGCGGATCGCCAACGTGCTCGCCGGGTTCAGCCTGGCGGAAGCCGACGTGCTCCGGAAAGCAGTCGGCAAAAAAGATCAGGAGCTGGCGAACCAGGAGGTAGCGAAGTTCGTGGAGCGGGCGGTGGCCCAGGGCCACCCACGCCCCATGGTAGAAGAGCTCGGCCGGCAGATCGTGACCTTCGGTCGCTACGGGTTCAACAAGTCGCACTCGGTGGCGTACTCGATCCTCTCTTATCAGACGGCCTGGCTCAAGACCCACTATCCGGCCGAGTTCATGGCGGCGCTGCTGTCCTCGGAAATCGGCAACACCGACAAGGTGGTGCAATACATCAACGAGGCGCGGGAGCTGGAGCTGGAGATCCTCCCACCGGACGTCAACGAGTCGGGCTTCAAGTTCACCGTCATCGGCGAGCGGCGCATTCGCTTCGGCCTGGGCGCGGTGCGGAACGTGGGCGAAGGCGCCATCGCGTCGATCATCGCCGGCCGGCAGGAGACGCCCTACGGCACCCTGGGCGACCTGGTGGAGCGGATCGACTTGCGCCTCTGCAACAAGCGGGTGCTGGAGTCCCTCGTTGCCGCCGGAGCCTGCGATTCGCTCGGCGGCCACCGGAAGCAGCTCATCGAGGTCCTGGAACCGGCGCTGGCCGAGGCTCAGCTGCTCAACCAGGAACGCGAGGCGGGACAGGGGTCACTCTTCGGGAGCGGAGAACGCGGAGAGGACGGAGAAGACGGAAGGATCGGAGTTTCTCGCCTCTCCGACGTCTCCGCCCTCTCCGCCTTCTCCGACGTCCCACCCTGGACCGAAGCGGAGCGCCTGGCCAAGGAGAAGGAGGTTCTGGGCTTCTTCATTTCCGGTCACCCGTTGGAGCGCTACCGGGAGGAGGTCGAGCTCTTCGGCTCCCGAACCACGGCAACTCTCAGCGAGTGGGGAGAGCAGCAGGTGAGCGTGGCAGCGGTGGTGACCGGGGTCAAGCGACAGATCTCGAAGAAGACGGGCAAGGAGTACGCCCGGCTGGTGCTGGAGGATTTCCATGGCACCGCCGAGGCCATCGTGTTCCCGGATTGCTGGGCCAAGCTCAACCAGGTCATCGTGCCCGATTCGGCCCTGCTCCTTACCGGCGGATACAGCGACCGGGATCGGGGCGAAGATCAGGCGCCTTTCATCGTGGAAACCGCCCGGGAGCTGAGCGATCTCAAGGCCTCCGGGGCCCTGGCCCTGAGCCTCCGGTGGCGATCCCCTTCGAGCTTGCAACCTTCGGCGCTCCAGGCAGTCGCAGCCCTCTGCTCGGCGCACCCGGGGCCTACTCCGCTCTATATTGAATGGAGCGACGGTAAGGGGGAGGCGGTTCGACTTCGGTCACGGCGCGTGCGAGTCGCGGCGGAGGATGACCTGGTCCGCGCACTGCGGGACCTGCTCGGCAGCGACTCCGTCCACTACGTAAAGGCGGGATGACCCCGATGGCTTCTGCCTACACTTTGGACTTCGAGAAGCCGCTCTTCGAGCTGGAGCGGCAGATCGAAGATCTCAAGCGTATTGGAACCGAGCGGCAAATCGACATCGATGGTGAGTTGCAGGGACTCCAGAGCAAGCTCGAGCTGCTTCGGGCAGAGATCTATCGGGAACTCACCCCGCTGCAGCGCGTCATGGTTGCGAGACACCCCCGCCGTCCCTACACCCTCGACTATCTCAGCACCATCTTCACCGACTTCATCGAGCTCCATGGCGACCGGCTCTACATGGACGATCCGGCTATCGTCGGTGGCTGGGCTCGTCTGGCCGGGGTATCGGTCATGGTGATCGGGCACCAGAAGGGGCGGGACACCAAGGAGAACCTGAAGCGCAACTTCGGAATGCCCCACCCCGAGGGCTACCGGAAGGCCCTCCGCCTGATGAAGCTGGCCGCCAAGTTCGGCGGACCGGTTATCACCCTCATCGACACGCCGGGCGCCTATCCTGGCCTGGGGGCGGAGGAGCGGGGTCAGTCCGAGGCGCTGGCCCGCAACATCCTGGAGATGTCGGCGCTGCCGACGCCCTGTGTCGCGGTGGTTATCGGTGAGGGTGGGTCCGGTGGGGCACTGGCGCTTGGAGTCGCCGATCGGGTGCTGATGCTGGAGAACTCGGTGTACTCGGTGATCTCGCCCGAGGGCTGCGCCGCCATCCTCTGGAAGGACTCCAGCCAGCGCGAGCGGGCCGCCGAGGCGCTCAAAATCACGGCTGAAGACCTTCTCCGGCTCAAGGTCATCGACGAGATCGTGAAGGAGCCGGTCGGAGGCGCCCACGTCGACCCTGATGCCGCCGGCGAGGCGCTGCGCGAGGCCCTGATCCGTCACGTCACCGAGCTGCGCAAGATCAAACCCGACAGACTCATCCGTCGCCGGGCGGACAAGTACGCCGCCATGGGCGCCTTCACCGAGGCCTGATGTCTCAGACCGTCGAAGTTCGGTTCAAGGGCACCCGCAAGGCATACTACGTCTGGGGAGACGAGGCGGACCCGATCAGGGTCAAGGACGCGGTCATTGTCGAGGTAGAGCGCGGCCGCGACCTGGGGCGTGTCACCGCCATCGGTGATGTCGCGGACAAGAAGTGCGGCAGCGGCTGCTCCGGCTGCGCGGTCGGAGAAACCGCCGCGGAACCGGAGCCGCATAAGGCGGTCGTGCGCCGGGCCACCCCCGAGGATTTGAAGGTTCACCGCGAGATCCGGGCGTCGGAGGAGGAAGTCCGTCAGAAGGTGATCCTGCGGGTGCGGGCCCACGAGCTCCTCATGAAGGTGAGCGATACCGAGTGGCAGTGGGACCGCAACAAGCTGACTATCTACTTCACCGCCGACAAACGGGTCGATTTCCGGACGCTGGTGCGCGACCTCGCCTCGCTGTTCCGCACCCGGATCGAGCTGCGACAGATCGGCGTGCGAGACGAGGCGGCCAGGCTGTCCGGCGTCGGCCGCTGCGGCCGGGAGTACTGCTGCTCCACCTGGCTCAAGGAGCTTTCCCCGGTCAATCTCGGCCTGGCCAAGGACCAGCATCTCTCTCTCAATCCGTCCCAGATCTCGGGCGGCTGCGGCCGCCTGCTGTGCTGCCTCAAGTACGAGCATGATTTCTACGTAACAGCCCGGAAGCGCTTCCCCAAAGAGGGAAAGACGCTGAGAACCGCACTGGGCTCTGAGAAAGTCGTTGCGGTCGACATCTTCCGCGAGCGGGTTTTCCTCAAGCACGAGGAGCAGGGCTCCCGCATCATTCCTCTGGTGCAGCTCCGGGAAGAGGTCGAGCAGCTCGGCGATGTCTTACCTACTGCCGAGGATCGAGCTCGTCAGAGTACAGGAGTGATGGAGGGCCCCGTACCTGATACCTCCTCTGCCGCGCACCCATCCAGCCGCCCGTCCCGGCGTCGACGCCGCTCCGACGGGGGTCCCACCCCGCCGGGCTGAACCACGAACCTTCCCGGTTTAACTTTCGCGACGTGCCCAAGTTCTATCTGACCACCGCGATCGACTACTCCAACGGCGACCCCCATCTGGGTCACGCCCTGGAGAAGGTCGGCGCCGATGCCATCGCGCGATATCGGCGGCTCCGCGGAGATCAGGTGCATTTCGTCATGGGCATGGACGAGCACAGCCAATCCGTTCTCCAGGCCGCGGCCAGGGCAGGCGTTCCCCCGCAGCAGTGGGTCGACCGCATGGCCGCGCGGTTTGCCGACTTCTGGGCCCGGCTCGGCTGCAGCAACGACGACTGGATCCGCACCACCGAGCCGCGCCACTTCCGCTCGGTGACCGAGCTGCTGCAACGGATCCAGCGGCTGCATCCTGACGATCTGTACGTATCCGAATACGAGGGCCTCTACTGCACCGGATGTGAGGAGTTCAAGCAGGAGAGCCAGATCGTCAATGGCCACTGCATCGAGCATCCTACACTGGAGCTGATCCCCACCCGCGAGCGGAACCACTTCTTCCGGCTGAGCCGGTACGCTGAGCGGCTGCTCGAGCTGATCACCACCGGCCGGTTCCAGGTGGAGCCGGCCATCAGGCGCAACGAAGTCCTTCGCTTGCTCGAAGGAGGGTTGCAGGACATCTCGGTGTCCCGGCTGCGTCAGCCCTGGGGAATTCCCTTCCCCGGCGACCCCGAGCAGACGGTGTACGTCTGGTTCGACGCCCTGATCAACTACCTCTCGGCCACCGGGTTTCCCGAGCCGGGCTACGAGCGTCTCTGGCCCGCCGAGCTTCACGTGGTCGGGAAGGGCATCACCCGATTCCACTGCGTCATTTGGCCGGCGATGCTGCTCGGTGCCGAGCTGGAGCTGCCACGTGAGGTATGGGCCCACGGCTATGTGCAGTGGGAAGGCACCAAGATGTCCAAGACGGCGGGCACCGCGGTTACCCTCGATGAGGCCATCGAACGGCACGGCCCCGACGCGCTCCGCTACTTCCTGCTTCGCGAGGTCGGGTTCGAAGCCGATGGCAACTTCACCTGGGAGCGATTCGACGAGCGCTACAACGCCGACCTGGCCGACGGCTTCGGCAACCTTGCCTCCCGCTCGCTGGCCATGCTGATGAAGTATCGGGATGGGGCCGTCCCGTCAGCTAACACCGACACGTCGCACGACCAGGCCGGACAGAAGGCCGTCCGGGATTACGCGCGTGCAATGGATGCGCTGGACCTGCGGGGAGGAGCGGAAGCGGCGTGGACGCTGGTATCGGCTGCGAACCTGTTTGTGCAACAGTCTGCACCCTGGACCCTCGCGAAATCAGGCAAGGACGCTGAGCTCGATGGGGTGCTAAGTGCGTTGGCTCGGGCGCTCTGCCGCTTGGCGCTGATGGCCAGCCCGTTCATTCCAGCTAAGGCTCAAACCTTGTGGCAAAATCTGGGATTGGACGGCGAGGTTGCCGACGCGCGCTGGGAAGCCGCGGAACATCCCTCCCTGGAGGGCCGGAACGTGACCAAGCCGTCCATCCTTTTCCCCAAGCCCGTCAAGATATAGCAGTTAGACGGCAGACGTGCGAAACTACTTGACAGTGAAAGAGTTATCACTCCACTAAACCCTTGACAAGGCCAATCCCAAGGGGTCACCTTGAGTTAGGGGCGTGACTGCGCTCATGCTGCCTGAGGGCCCCACTATTGCACAGTGGGCTAGATAATTTTGTTCGTTTTCACGCGACAATCTGGTTGAGGATCGGACATGGCCAAACGCCGTTGGACTCTGGTTCTGGTCCCCCACGGGGCGGAGCCCTCGCGCATTGTCGAGGTCTCCTACGGAGTACTGCGGGT
>Ga0136635_10000294_pt1 | contig 13140 bp, 12 predicted proteins | sample AntDrymeUQ852106_2_FD_105495 | JGI IMG/M metagenome (GOLD analysis project Ga0136635, IMG submission 105495) | Polar desert sand microbial communities from Dry Valleys, Antarctica - metaG UQ85 (21.06) | ecosystem: Environmental > Terrestrial > Soil > Desert | place: Antarctica: Dry Valley... | reverse complement strand
TTTGGCAGCGAGATGGCTCCTTACTTCATACTCTCCAAGGACATAGTAATAGTGTGATGAGCGTCAGCTTCAGCCCGGATGGTCAGTTATTAGCATCGGCTTCTAAAGATAAGACAATTAAACTTTGGAATCGTGATGGAAGCTTGCTAAAAACCTTGAAAGGACATCACGGTTGGGTAAATAGCGTTAATTTCAGTCCCGATGGTCAAGTTATAGCCTCTGCCAGTGATGACCAAACAGTCAAACTTTGGCAGCGGGATGGTACTTTGTTAAAAAGTTTTTTACCCCATGAAAGTTGGGTTTTAGGCGTGAGTTTCAGCCCTACCGATCGCCTGCTAGCTTCTGCCAGTTGGGACAACACAGTCAAGCTGTGGAGTTGGGATGGCACCTTGTTGAAAACTTTGTTAAAGGGGTACAGCGATAGTGTTAACGCTGTCACTTTTAGTCCCAACGGTGAACTTCTAGCCTCTGCTAGTTGGGACAGCAGCGTCAAACTCTGGAGTCATGAAGGGAAATTGATCAAAACCCTCAACGGACACCAAGGTGCAGTATTAAGTGTCAGCTTTAGCCCACAAGGTAATACACTAGCATCTGCTAGTGATGACAATACGATAATTTTGTGGAATTTAGATTTAGACGACCTGCTGCTTCGTGGTTGTAGCTGGATGAGTGATTACCTCAAGCACAACCACAATGTTGAAGAGCGCGATCGCCATATGTGTGATGATATCACCCAAGGACGCTAGACCCCACAGATGCGCTCTCGGTAATTGAGAATTGGGCAAGCGAGGAGGCAGAGGGGAAGGGAGCACAAAGAGCGGAGGGGAGAAGGAGAGTTTTTTTAAATCACTCTTTCCCCTGCCCCCTGCAAGATGTGCCCCCTGCAAGATGTGCCCCATGCCCCATTACCAATTAAGGTTGCGATCGCTTATCTTTCAGTTCCTCGTTTTCTGAATCTGCTTCTTGCTGCATATTTGCTATATAGGCTTGTAGCCTCATGCGCTCAATATAAGGCCATCCCCCCTCAGACTCAATGTCTTTTAGTAGTGCGTACAGTGCCTGACGGTTATCAGGCAAACTTTCTTGAAATACCCCATCTCGGATTTCTCGGTGTAATTGTTCTAACTGCCGTAGCAACGCCAAAAGCGCGATCGTATCCCCTTGACAAATCACAGATGTATCATGTACCGCAGTTGCGATCGCTTGCAATTTCAAAGACAACTTCTCTTCTTCAACACCAATGCCGTTGTTCATGCCACCGTATATCTGTTTAGGAGGTCTACTCAAATTTACCGGAGATTTTTACCTTTCATTTGTTTACTAGCAAACCTCTGTGTGAAAAAATACTTATAGTTTTCTGTTGTTGACTACCTCAGTTAGGGAAAAGTATAAATTTATGTATACGAAAGTCAGTTGCTCAAGCCACTGACAGACGACATCTGTACCTTTGGAGTTGCAGGCATAACACAGGCGATCGCTATTTTCTTACCTGAAATCAAACTGAGGAGCGCTCAGTAAAGTGAAAGTCTCATGTCCGGTTCTGTGGTAGAGATACCTAAGAACGACTCTAACCAAATAGCTATGCCATGACAAAAAAAACTGTTACTGATGGCAGCCTGAAGCCTGATAATGACAAAAGGGTAAAAACGCATGATTGTAGCCGTGTGGGGTAAAAATCCTACGCACTGCTTCGGATGGGACAAGAAGAATAGCCATATTTTTCCTTGACCCTACCCAGTTTTACAACTGAGATATTAATTTTTGACATTGAGGTTGACCATGAGGTATCGCGCTTTAATTGTTGCATTCTTGGCTTTATGCCTGGGGCTAATAACAGCTTGTAGTGATGCTCCCTCGACTAGTAGCAGCAGGGATTTACTCACTTACGAACAAATTCGAGGCACTGGCTTGGCTAATAAATGCCCCCAACTAACAGAAACAAGCCGTGGTTCCATTCCCATTGATTCTAGCCAGTCTTACGTGCTCAAAGAACTGTGTTTGGAACCGACTAATTACTTTATCAAAGAAGAACCTGCTAACAAACGGCAAGAAGCTGAATTTATTGCGGGCAAATTGTTGACCAGATACACTTCCACCATTGACCAGGTACAAGGCGATATAAAAGTCAACCCAGATAAAAGCTTGACTTTTGTGGAAAAAGATGGTTTGGACTTCCAAGCTACCACTGTACAACTTCCTGGCGGTGAACGAGTACCTTTCCTGTTCACCATCAAAAACTTGGTTGCGAAATCACAACCTGGTTTGACCAGTATTAATACTTCCACGGATTTTCAAGGCGAATTCAAAGTTCCTTCTTATCGCGGTGCTGCCTTTTTAGACCCCAAAGGTCGCGGTGTTGTCAGTGGCTATGATAATGCAGTGGCTCTCCCTGCCCAAGCAGATAAGAAAAACCTTACCCGAACTAACGTTAAGCGTGCAGAAGTTCTTCAAGGTAAAATTTCTCTGTCGGTTGCCAAAGTAGATAGTGCTACTGGTGAAATTGCTGGTACCTTCCAGAGCGACCAGCCATCCGATACCGATTTAGGCGCCGGCGAACCTAAAGAAGTTAAGATTCGCGGTCTGTTTTACGGTCGGGTTGAACCAAGTGCCTAAATCAAGATTGAGTATCCAATATAAATGGTACTCACAGACGGTAATTTTGTTCGCGTTAAGTTAATCAGGCGTTCCGCATCTGTTGCGATACTCCGCATCGCACCTTCTTCCCCTTTCATATTCCATCTGAGAAATGCTAGGGGACTAAGGCGTTTCTTCTGCTTATGGCGCTAGTTTTGACTTACCTGGCATCATCACAACACTCGTTAAATCCAAAAAGGGCTACACAGCCCTTTTTTTTATTGAGTGAATATCAAGGGTACTGGGTACTAGGTACTGGGGATTGGGGATTGGGAAGAAGTAATCCTGCGTCCCCACTAAGAGCACTAAGAGCACTCCCCAATTTAAAGATGTTATGAATGACTTTTTTTAAATTTAAGTAATTTTGCTGAAAAAATTTGCTCGTATCCATATAAATCCTTTTTAGCATCGGTTTATATCTAGAAAACAACCTGATCATTAAGAACAAAAATTAAGTGCAATCTCGGTTTGATAATAGGTAACAAATTTTATATTTTTTGTCTAGGTAGGTTATTAAAGCTATGGTCATCCCAAAGCTAAATAAAAAATAAAATACCCCCGATGGACTTTTAATTCCAGCTTAATTGTCAACCCTCTAAATAGCATAAAAATGCCGCCCATGCCACCCAAAGGCATCAAAGGAGCAATTACAGCTTGATTTAAAAGCCATCCTCCTTTTCTGTTTGACCCATAAAAGCGGTGCTATGCCAACCACTGTCACTTACGAACTGAAGCATGAAATTTGGCAGTTGTTGCGAGAATATCAGCAATCCCCCTCGGCAACTGTTCGCAATCAACTGGTAAAACTCAATTTTGGACTGGTGAGAAAAGAAGCTCACTACTGGATTAACCAATGTCAGGAAAACTATGAAGACTTGCTGCAAGTGGGCTGTTTAGGTTTAATTCGAGCCATTGAAAAATTTGAAATTTCCAAAGGTCATGCTTTCAGTTCCTTTGCCATTCCTTACATTCGGGGTGAAATTCAACACTACCTCCGAGATAAAGGTGTCACCGTGCGGATTCCCCGACGCTGGTTAGCGCTGCAACAGCAAGCGATCGGAGTTTCGCGTTCTTTGCGCGAAAAATACAATCGTCACCCAACTGACTCAGAATTAGCAGCAGCGCTCTTAATTTCTGCCAGCGAATGGCAAGAAATTAAATTAGCTTGGGTCAATCGCGCTCCATTGAGCCTAGATGTGCCTGTACAGGACGGAGAAGAAAATTCTACTAACTTGGGAGAATTGGTTCCAGATAACCGTTACCGCAGCTTTCAGCTAGCGCAAGAAGACCAAATTCGCCTGCAACAAGCACTCTTTCAGCTCGAAAAACGCACCCGCGAAGTTTTAGAATGCGTATTTTTACAGGATTTGACACAAAAACAAGTTGCAGAACATTTAGGAATTAGTGTAGTAACAGTTTCCCGGAGAGTTAAAAAAGGGCTGGACTTGTTGAAACATCTAATGTCTGTCGCAGAAGATTAAATGCAAGTAATACTGACAAAAAATTAACCGCATTTTCACGCTTACTGACAGTATTTAAAGCCACCTTTAAAAAGCAAAAAAGTAGGTTATAAAAGGAACAGATTTCGCCTTTGATGTAAATTTCACAAGGTAGATTTCAACTAACAAATTTTCCTATGGCTTTTGAGAACAGTTAATGGGCAGAAATTTAAAAATTGCAGTGGCAGCTATTTTGGCTTTAGCGATCGCCTCTTGTGCTTCAGAAGGCGAACAAGCTAGTAATCCTACGCCAACTCCCAACAGCGCACAAACTCAGCCACCAACGGCGATTCAATCTTTTAAAAATCCAGTTGTATCTGCTAAACAGGCTCCTTTAGTTGCTTCTACAACTCCTAACTTGATTCAATCAACTAATGCCACAGAGCGGGTAAATGTAGTGTCAAAAGGTCGCACTGACCCGTTTGGACAAATTTTATCGCCGACGTATACCAGCACGTCGAATACGAATACGAACACGAACACGAACAGGAACACACCTACATTTGGCAGAGAGGTTCCGGTGTTACCTCCCCTACCAGCCGCTAGGGGTGCAATAATTACGTCAAGAAGACGAACCACACCCAGCGCGGTAATATCAGCCAAAACTAGAATACCGAGGAAGCCACAACTTTTGAGGGCACAAAAGAATAAAATAAACAAAGGAGCGATCGCCCAAGCAAAAATACCAAACAGGCTCAAACCTAGCCCTGGTTTTACTCCAGTCCTACCCAAGGTTTTGCCTCTAGTTGTCCCCAACCCGACTCTAGTATCTGTATTACCACCACCAGTACAACCTGAATTAGCCAGAGCAGTTCTTGTCACAGGTGTAGTTTTAATTGGTCAAGAACCCCAGGCAATTATCAAAGTACCAAATGAGCCGACGAGTCGCTATGTGCAGGCAGGACAGCGATTGGCAAATGGTTTGTTGGTCAAACGTATTGAAATGAATGAAGGCTCTAATCCAGTCGTAATTTTAGAACAATACGGTATGGAAGTTGCAAGAACCGTAGGGGAATCGCCTGTCAACGCAGCGTCACCAACTACAACACCGGAAAATCCTGTCTCAGTGACAACACCACCCCAAAATCCTACTAGTACCGGAGCTTGATAAAGATGGAGACAAAGGAAAAAATTGAATTTCCTGGGTTGCCTTTAGCAGTCTATCAAGAAATAGCTGCTCATCTGCGGCAAGTCGAAGGGGTAGAAGTCGGTTTAATTCCCCAGTCATCCCCACACTTTGATTACAATCAAAGTCAAATCGCCGGCTTAGAGATATCTTGGATGCCAAACTATAATGCAGAAAGTCGGCAACGTGTCAAGGAAATTTTGGCTTACTATCAAAATCGCTATGGTGTTTGACGACAAGACCGATAGTAGAGATTTATTAGGGTGAAGGTTGATCTACCCAACGCTTTTATGGTTTGTTGGGTAGTTTGTTTGTTTACTGACATATTATTTAAGAAACTCAGGCGATCGCTTTTCATAAACCAAGCCAAGACAGTTTTTACTCTTGCAACCATTAATGCCATTGAAAGCTGGCTTATTGACAAAGTGTGTTTGCCCTGATAAACATTAGACTCAAGCCGTTTCCTCTAAATATCTATGAACGAAGGTCACAGCCATAGCACCTTCACCAACGGCTGAAGCAACTCGCTTTACGGAGCCATGCCTAACGTCGCCAGCAGCGAAGGAACCTGGAACACTTGTTTCAAGAAAGAAAGGGTCACGGTCCTGCGTCCAACACTCTGGTGGGCGACCCTCTTTGAGCAAGTCCGATCCGGTCACCAAATAACCTGCTTTATCGCGGATAATGTTGGTATCCTTTGCCCACTCGGTGTTTGGCGCACCACCAATACAAACAAACAGCCGTCGAGTATCAATTTTATCCGCCGAACCGTCACGACAGTTGGTAATTTCAATCTGATGCAACGATGTATCACCTAGAAGCCCGGTAACTTGAGCGTGAAAGAGGACTTCGATGTTGCTTGTGTTAGTAATTCGTGAAACGAGATAATGCGATAAGGTAGCCGCTAGAGTATCGCCGCGAATGAGCATGGTTACTTTTTTCGCATAGCGGGAAAGATACATTGCAGCTTGCCCTGCTGAGTTACCGCCACCGACAATAAATACGTGTTCACCTCCACACATTGGCGCTTCGCTTGCACCGGCACCGTAGAACAGTCCGACCTTGAGAAACTGATCTTCATTTGGCAGATTTAGCCGCCGATACTCTATACCAGTTGCACAAATGTTTGCCCGTGCAATCATTTTGCTGCCATCAGCCATGTCGGTATAGATCCGATTGTGCTTAAATTCTGATTTCATCCCCTCGCGCAACAGCAGAAGTTCGATGCCGAACTTAACTGCCTGCTGGCGTGCCCGTTCAGCTAAATCGGCACCGCTGATTCCTTCAGGAAACCCCATATAGTTCTCGATTAGAGAACTAGTGCCAGCTTGCCCCCCAACGGCATGACGCTCGACGAGAACAGTCCGCAAGCCCTCCGATGCAGCATAAACGGCGGCGCTTAAACCAGCCGGACCCGCACCATAAATAGATAAGTCATATTCTTTCAATTTCGGCTGCGTCACCCATCCCAAGCGCTGGGCAATTTCTCGGATTGTGGGGGCAAATAGCTGGGTTCCATCCGGGAATTCAACTACTGGCAATCTGACATTGCTTAAAGATGGCAGTCCCAATTCTTTATAACAGTCAGCATCGCAAGTCAGGGCAATCCAGTCGAATTCGACAACAGTACGGTTGAGAAAATCACGGATTTCGTAGGCTTGGGCTGAGTCAGGCTGACCGTAAAGCCGGACTTTCTTCTGATATGATTGTGAATGTGGATGTTTTAATTCGCTCATGATAGTTCCCTTATATTATTGGGATGTAAGTAGCGATCGCTTTCTTTCCTCACAGCGGATGTTGAGGTCTCACAAGTAAGTACCTTCTCGATCTTTATTCGGTTTTCAACTAGAGCTATTGCTGCAAAAAGCACAAATTTCCAATTACCTAAGCAAATTTGGTACTTAACCACAAGTCGGCGTAATATAAATTATCCTACTTAATAATTGGTTCATCTTTAAGTTTGCTTAGTTGATTATCAATGACCCCAGGCAAAAGATAAAACAGTGGAATCAGTATATAGAGTGCGATACTTACTGTTGTGTTCACAAACGCTAAACCAGTTGCTACAAGATACGAAGCCGGGTAGCTAAGACTCCAGATGGTAGCTTTGCGAACAGATTTCTGGTTAATCAGTTCTTCACTCACAATATACTGCTGGACAACATAAAACCAGAGAAAATTGTAAACAAGTCCAGTTATTGCAAGTGATAGCCCGTAAAAGACAACAACAGGCACTAATGCTCCAAACTCACCAATCAGTGCCGTGGGATATGGGATGAATGCCACACACATCAACAAAAGTAAGTTGATCGCTAAGGTAGTGCGATCAACTCGCTTTAAAAGATGAAAGAGTGCATGATGATTAATCCAGATCACACCAATGACGATAAAACTGGTGACGTAACTTAAAAAGTGAGGGAAGATTTGGAGTAGCTTCGTGATTGCCTCTGATGATGTTGCTTGGGATAAGTCAGGAGCCTTGATTTCGAGAACAAGGAGGGTCACGGCAATCGCAAACACTCCATCACTGAATGCCTCAAAACGGTTCAGACTCATTAAGGGTATTTGTTTCATATCCTTTGAGCGCTGCATTTTGTCTCCTCATATATGAAACGATCGCGCTGGATGAAGACGCTTGAATCAAAAAGCTGAATATTTGGCAGATTCCCAAGAAAGAGCTATTCTAAGCTTTCCGTTGAAAGGTATCTAAGTTCTCGCCATATCGACCAGTTCCGTAGCTGAACTGAGAGCGATCGCCAAGTAGCTGCCCGTGTGCCATCAGTTGCTTTCCATAGGCTAGTTGAATCGGCTCCCAGGCTTGCAACGCTTTTATAACATCATGGTTGTGTTTAATTAGTGCATCCGCTAAGGCGATCGCATTTGCTGCCGCTTTAGCGGTACTTGCTGCTGTATGTGGTCGGGGAATAAAGGCTGCATCCCCCACCAGTGCAACCCGTCCAAAAGCCATCTGGCTAACACTCAAGTCAAGAATTGCCTGGACAAATGGTTCAGTAGTTGCAGCAATCAGCTTCTGGAATGGCGGGGCAAGCACAGCATCTGCATACCGTCGCATTTCACGCTCGACATCTGATGCCAGCATCCCTGCGGGAATAGAGTAATCGCGATGCTTGCCCACTTTATCCGTTAAAATCCCAGGTAATTCAGTAGCTTCGTCATAGTTGACATACCAGACCCAGTTGAAGCGGCGTTCTCCTGATATCAAGGATTCATCTGCCCCAGGTATGACATATTGCAGAATGTGGGAGTTTGGGAATTGATAGAAAACAAAGCGCTCAGTAAACACACCGGCAGTTTCGCGATCCAGTTCGCTCTCATCTACTAAGCCGCGATAAGCGACATAACCCGCATACCGATATTGCACATCCGGTAAAAATTGCTGACGCACTCTGGAGCCACCCCCATCTGCGCCAATTAGCAAGTCAGCTGTGTCTTGAGTGCCATCAGCAAAAATCGCAGTGACACGCTCACCATCCTGCTGGATGTCAGTTAGGTTCTTACCTTGGTGATAATGCTCGGACGGAAAATGCCGACGCATGGAACCATAAAGCAAACTCCAAGAGGTCAGCACCTGACGCATGGACATGGGTTGGGCGATGCTGCCATCGCGGTTTAAATAATACCGCTCATGCGCTACCACACCAAGTGGTTCTTCGTAGCGAACGCCAGTGCGCTGAAACACTTCTAGTACATCTGGCTGGAGTACAATACCACCACCCCGACTGTCAAGATCGTGAGAAGACCGTTCGTAAATATCGACATCCCAGCCAATGGAACGCAGCACGATCCCGGTAAACAAGCCGCCTAGCGATCCGCCAATGACGATTGCGCGGTTGACTGTGGGTTTCATGGTCATTGAACCCTCCATTATATTCTGATCGTGACTGGCGTTATGCCGCCGCTACTTCATTCAGTGCGGTTTGCAAAGCTGTTAAAAAGACATCAACAGACTGTGCGCCGGCGATTGTTTCTTTACCAATTTTGATGGTCGGTACACTGCGTATACTCCGGTTCGCTGCCTGCTTTTCTAGCTCTTTTACTTCCGCAACACCTTCAGTAGAAGTTAGGAAGGCTCTAACTTGGTTAGCATCCATTCCGACTTCAGCAGCGAGTCTGGCTAAGGTTTCGACATCGGTAATATCTTGTCCTTCAGTAAAGTAAGCGTTGAGAATACGCTCAACCATCTCGGTTGCTTTGCCGAACTGACAAGCTTTCCAAGTCAAGCGATGAGCTTTCAAGGTGTTTGGAGTGACTTGCATTAAGTCGTAGCGGAATTCTATGCCGTCACCAATAGCAGCCTGCATCGTTTGCTCATCCAGTGTTTGTGAGTATTCCCAACTACCAAATTTATTGGAGCGGTAAGTTTTGCGATCAATGCCTGCTTCCGGCATGGTTGGGTTTAGCTCGAATGGATACCAAATACGCTGGATCTCAATAGGAGTTTTGAGTAGCGCGATCGCTTGATTTAATCGTCTATCTACGACTAAACACCACGGGCAGATAAAATCCGAGGTTATTTCGATTGTTAAGGTCATAAGTGCCTCGTTCAAGCTACACATTGATTTCCTACATCTCAACTATAATCCCACTCATAAAAAATGATAATATGGCTCTTATGCCAAACACCTTTGCGTTTTTTGCAAAAGTAGAAGAATACCAGAGCCGATGGATCAGTTTGCAGCTATGCACACGTTTGTAAAGGTCGTAGAAACCGGCGGATTTTCTGAAGCTGCGCGGCAGTTGCAGATGGCAGTGTCTTCTGTAACTCGTCAGGTGAATGCTTTGGAAGGAATGCTCAATACCCATCTACTCAATCGATCAACTCGTAGCATTACCCTGACACCGCAAGGTCATAAATACTACGATAAAGCAGTTCGTATCCTGCAAGATGTGGAGGAAGTGAACCAATGTGTGGCAGAGGGTGAGGATGTTCCACGCGGGCTGTTGCAGGTCAGTTTACCTGTCGCGTTTGGTCGTATACATGTTGCACCAATCCTCACAGAGTTTCTAGCTCAATATCCAGCCGTCAAACTGAACCTCCGATTCATTGATACATTGTCTAACCCAGTGGAGGAGGAACTGGATATCGTCATCCGCATCGGAAATCTTGAGCGATCGGGTGCTAACTTGATTGTCCGTAAGCTTGCCTCCCATACACGAAGAGTCTGCGGTAGTCCATCATATTTCAAACAGTATGGCTTGCCAAAACACCCAGAAGAATTAGCGCACCATAATTGCCTGTTGTTTAAGTATTTCACAGGCTATGATGTATGGCGGTTTCAGCGAGACACTGATGTATTTGAAGTCAAAGTGAGTGGTTCACTTGTAGCAAATAATTCTGAGGTGCTACGCCAAGTTTGTTTGGATGGTGCGGGTATAATCGTGATGCCGACTTGGTTGATTGGTGAGGACATTCGGGCTGGTCGATTGCAAGCCGTACTCACCAACTTTCAAGTGCATCCCCAGTCTGACATGGATATGGGCATTTATGCGCTTTATCTGCCGAATCGCAGGCATTCTGTGCGAGTTAAAACGTTGATCGATTTCTTGATTAAACGATTTGGCGATCCGCCATACTGGGAAGCAACTTTAATCTAAAGGGAATCACAAAAATTATTAAATACTATTGACCAAAGTGTTACAAATCCTTAAAGGCATATTCTGCGAGTGTTTGAATCAAAACATAATTTCAGGTGATGAAATTACAAATTCCTGGGGTACACTGGCTAGCAAAGTAATGCAAAATATTACTGTGCTTCCCTTCGGTTTCGGCATCACCCACAATGGAACACTGGCAATTTCTTATACAGAAACAAGGCGATCGCTCTTGGCATACCTTGGAATCGCCAAATTTAGAAATACTCGAAGGTCGGTATCGAGTTTTGGCTCGCTCTAACCGTCCTAATATAGATGTAGAAGTGCGGGTAATTCATTCCTCAAGTCAGGAAGTTCCAATCAAGCGACGAGTTCAAAAGCGATCGCGTCGCACTAACAATGAAGGCTTAATGGCAGTAATTCCCTTCACCCACCTGAAACCAGGAATTTGGGAGTTACGATGCTCTGGCGATTTGATGTCTGATATGCTCGGTAAATCCTGGCAATATAGCATCAAAATGCAAGTTTTGCCTCAATCAGCTTTATCGGATGTAAAGAGATTGGACGACTTTTCTGAGCATCTTTCACCCTATCACTCAGATACTTTTTCTCATAGCAATTTAGTCTCAACAGCCGCAGCCCAAAATCCTAGTACGATACATAACACTATCACTGTTACGGCATCAGTAATTACTACACAAAGTAACGCTGCGACTACTGAGCCTTTGCCAACTATAAAAGAAGAAGATGCACCTATTACCCCAGTGTGGGTTAAAGGTGAAACGGCAGAACAAATTTTACAAAACTTATTAGAGTTAGCTTTACCGGCTTCTGAATCTCTGCTAAACGATGAACAGATAAAAGAAACTCCACAAGAGCAACCACCGCCAGTACTACTGCTAACCTTAGAGGAGGAAACTTATGTTGCTCGTTGGGGAGAAACTCTCTGTGTCAATGGGCGCGTAGAATTAAAAGAAGCGACGCCGAGTGACACATCAGACTTAGAAAGCGTCTGTGCGGCATTCGTGCGAATTGAAATGCGATCGCCCCAAGGATCGCAAATATTAACCCAAGTAAGGCAACCAATACCTGAAAAGATTTTACCGTGTACTATTAGCAGCCAGATTGAAATTCCTGCTGATTGCGAATCTAAGCTGATTTTAGCAGACATGAGTTTGTATGGCGCACTCGCTGGAATTGGTGAGGTAACACTGTTAGCCAGCCAGTCCTTTACAATTACAGCAGATGTGACAGAATTACTGGCAATTACCACTGCTGTCAAACATAATACACCAGAACTAGATTACCAGCCAGCAACCCCTACTACGAATAAAGAATTATTACCATCACCCCTTGATTTGGAACTGTTTAATCTGGTAAAAAGCGTAAAAACAGACCAGGCTTTAGTTTTTCATACATCGCCAAAAAAAGCTTTACCACCGCTAATTGATCCGCGATCGCTACGAGAAGCTTCACTGCGGGAGTCTAGGAATCGGAAATCAGCAGGAACGCGATCGCCTAAATTACCAACGTTTTCTCACGGGCAGACTAAAATGATAGCTGCTGCTGTTGTTTTAGAAACCTCGTCAAAATCGGAGCGTTTAGAGAACGTAGATACTACAACCGAGCGTGAAGTACCAATAATTGAGGAACAAACAAGACTTTCTCTGAACGCAGGCACCACTTTTCGATATTTGACACGGCTTAAAGCTTTACCTACTGACTTTGAAGGAGTTCAAAGCAACGCGCAAGATGCTTTGGATTATCAAACTCCTGAAGAATCCCAGCTGCTTCAGACTACCATAGCTGAGTTTGAAAATGCAACTAACTTAGTAGGTGATGAAGATGCACCATTATCAGTGGTTGAGGATGCGCTAAAGCCGGATAACTATGACCCCGAAGTAGTTGTCCCGCAAGCTTCTGAATTAATCACAGCAGATAACCCCTATTCATCCCCTTTAATTAGAAAGTGGATGCAGACTCAAGGCTATTCCTTGCCTGAACCGATTAATATGCAGTCTCAGAACTACTATAGTTATACTCCGGCTAACCAGACTATTTCTGAACAACATCCGCTTTCTTTGGACGAACAAACTTTGACTGCTGATGTTAATTCGCAGTTACTATCTGATATGGAGACACAACAAAGCGATATTGCGGAAGAAGATACGGACACGCTAAGAGAGGAAAAAGTATCATCCGTTTCCTTATCACCGCAAGTACCACAATTACCACCTGCCCCTCATGTTCAAATACAGCCGACTTGGT
>Ga0136635_10000293_pt1 | contig 13158 bp, 12 predicted proteins | sample AntDrymeUQ852106_2_FD_105495 | JGI IMG/M metagenome (GOLD analysis project Ga0136635, IMG submission 105495) | Polar desert sand microbial communities from Dry Valleys, Antarctica - metaG UQ85 (21.06) | ecosystem: Environmental > Terrestrial > Soil > Desert | place: Antarctica: Dry Valley... | reverse complement strand
TTCTGGCGCCATGTTGGCAATCGTCGCGCGGTCGGGTACAGCGAGGCTGCTCGTGCCTTCGCCGAAGAACTCGACGAACTTGCCCACTACCTTGGCTTGGCGCAGCAATTCGGTCACCGACAGCACGAGGTCGGTCGCCGTGACGCCCTCGCGAAGCTTGCCTTTCAAGTGCACGCCGACCACGTCGGGCGTCAAAAGATACACCGGCTGGCCGAGCATGCCGGCTTCAGCCTCGATGCCGCCCACGCCCCAGCCGACGACACCCAGGCCGTTGATCATGGTCGTGTGTGAGTCAGTCCCGACCAGCGTGTCCGGGAAGGCCGTGAGCGTCCCGTCCACCTCGCGCGCGGTGACCACGTCGGCGAGGTACTCGAGGTTGACCTGGTGCACGATCCCGGTCCCGGGCGGGACGACCCGGAAGTCGGCGAATGCCTGCTGGGCCCAGCGCAGGAGCGCGTAACGCTCACCGTTCCGCTCGTACTCGCGCTCGACGTTGATGAGGAAGGCCGCTTCGGTCCCGTACTGGTCGACCTGCACGCTGTGATCGATCACGAGGTCCGCGGGGACCAGCGGGTTGATGCGCGCCGGGTCGCCGCCCATCGCCGAGATGGCGTCACGCATCGCTGCGAGATCCACGACGCACGGCACCCCGGTGAAGTCCTGCAGGATCACCCGTGCCGGCATGAATGGAAGCTCCACCTCGCCGGGCTGCGTCGGGTCCCACGTTGCGAGTGCCCGGACGTTGTCCGCGGACACCAGCTGCGGCTGGGTCGCGGCCCCACGGACCATGTTCTCGAGCAATACCTTCACGGTGTACGGCAGCCGCTCGAAGTTCGGTGCCCCGGCGGCGTGCAGCGGGTAGTAGGCATACGACCGATCGCCGACGCGCAGCGTCGGGCGCGCGGCGGCCGGATCGGCGGGGGGATGGGAGCTCACGTTCGCGCCTCCTTCGTCATCCGCGCGCGGCGCGGCGTTCAACGTGGTCGGCGCCGGACGGGTGCGCCCGTCCCGGGTCGAGTTCTCCGATCAGTATACGGAGGCCGTCCACGCCGCCTGAGGTGTGCGCCCCCTCGCGCCACGGCCGAATCAGGTCGCGGGGCCCCTTCGGCATCCGATATGCTGCCGCGCGAGTGGACCCGGAACTCCCCGGACACATCCCACCTAAAGGAGCTCGCCCACATGCAGCAGCCCAACACTCCGCCCCCTGGCACCACGCCTCCGCCTGGCACCCCTCAACCCACCGCGCCTCAGCGTCCGCTGGGCATCACGATCCTCGCGATTCTGGCCGCCATCGCCGGAGTCCTCGGCCTCCTTGGATCGCTCCTCATCCTCGGCCTCCTCATGGCCGCGGGCGGGATCTTCCTGATCCTGGGACTGGTGAGCCTCGTGCTGTCCATCCTCTATCTCATGTTTGCGTATGGCGCGTGGACCCTCAAGCCCTGGGCGTGGACCCTTGGCGTCGGCCTGTCGGTAGCGTCCATCGTCCTCACGCTCATTGGCCTGACGCAGGGCACACAGGAGCTGGTGGGGGCGCTGATCAGCCTCGTGATCTCGGGTGTCATCCTTTACTACCTCTTCCAGCCGGACATCAAAGCCGCCTTCGGCCGCGCCTGATCGAGCAGCTGTCCGGAGCCTTCTGAATGGAAGGCTCGACGAGGCCACTCCTGCGGGCGCGCATGCCGCGCCCGCAGTCCCTTGCTCGCTTGCCGACCCTGCCGATGCCACATACTCTCGGTCCGTTCCAGTCGCGCCGCGCCGCTTCTGACCAACCATCTGCACGTGGGGAGCCCGAACCATGCACCTGACCCGCCGACTTGCCACGCTCATTGCCGTCATGCTCCTCCTGGCTGCCTGCGGCACTGGAGCGGTTCCGTCCACCGTCGCGGAAGGCGCGCCTGACGCCGGCGGAGGAGATGTCGGAGGCGGCGGCGGGGACGACGCCTGTCTGAACACAGTCGAGGAGGTCTCGGCGGCGCTCGACGTGGAGGTGACCGAGGCTGAGAACACGGCGACTCCCGGCGGCGGAGCAGGATGCATCTACTACACCGACAAGGCGGCCTTCGAGATCGCCTATACCATCAGCCTCTCTGCCGGTGGCAGCGTGGCTCAGCAGATCTTCGATTCCTTCGCCGCGGACGAGGCCGCCGAGGAAGTCAGCGGCATCGGCGACGCGGCGCTCTGGTATGGCGGTGGCCTCGTCATTCGGAAGGGCGACAGGCTGCTGTCCATCGGGGCCGTGCCAACCCTGGACCTGGACGAGGCAGCCCTCCGGGCGATCCTCACGGATCTGGGGCGCGCTGCGGCCGATCGCCTCTAGGGGCTGACTCAGCGACGTTCGGGCAACGCGGCCAGTGCGCGCAGCGCGACCTCCACCGGATCCCGGCCCGCCCCCACGGCGATGCGCGCCTGGTTTGACCCGATGGTGGGTCGCAGGCCGGCCACCTGGAGCGCCACGCTGAGCGCGTTCCTGTCGGCGACGCGCGGCCACTTCAGCAGCACCTGGTGCTCGTCGGCACGGATCTCCGGAACGCCGGCCGCCTCCGCGGCGATCCGCACTCGAACGGCGGTGAACAGCCCCTCGACCGGAGCTGGCACCGGGCCATAGCGGTCGCGGAGCTCCGCGCGCAGCGCATCGGCGTCCGCCTCGGTGCGGATCTTTCCGAAATGCCGATACGCCTCGAGCTTCGCGCCCGAATCGGCGATGTAGTCGTCCGGAAGGTACGCGGAGCCCGGCAGGTCAAGCCGCACTGGGGACGGCTCCGGTGCGGGCGCTCGGCCCCGCAGCGTGTCGACGGCCTCCGCCAACAGGCGTGTGTAGAGCTCGAAGCCGACGGCCGCCATGAAGCCGTGCTGCTCGGCGCCCAGGATGTTGCCGGCGCCTCGAATCTCGAGATCTGACAGGGCGATCTGGTAGCCCGCCCCCAGGTCGGAGGCAGAGAAGATCGCGTGGAGGCGCTTGCGGGCAACCGGCGTGAGCGGCATCCCGCGGCGGTGCAGCAGATACGCATGGGCCCGGCGATCGGATCGACCCACTCGCCCGCGCAGCTGGTAGAGCTGGGCGAGGCCGAAGGTGTCCGCTCGGACGATGATGATGGTGTTCGTGTTCGGAATGTCGAGTCCCGACTCGATGATGGTGGTGCACACGAGCACGTCGAAGCGACCATCGGCGAAGTCGAGCATCACGCGCTCGAGCATCCCCTCCGCCATCTGCCCGTGGCCGATGGCTACCTTTGCGCGCGGCACGAGCCGGCGTACGCGCTCGGTGGCGGCCTCGATCGTCTCCACGCGGTTGTGGACGTAGAAGACCTGCCCGCCGCGGTCGAGCTCGCGGTTGATGGCGTCGCGCACGAGCCCGTCGTCGTCCTCCGCGATACGCGTCTGGATCGGCAGCCGCGCCTCCGGTGGCGTCTCGATGACCGAGAGGTCGCGGATCCCGACCAGCGACAGGTGCAGCGTGCGTGGAATCGGCGTGGCGGAGAGCGTGAGCACGTCCACCTCGCGACGCATCGACTTGATGCGCTCCTTGTGCGACACACCGAATCGCTGCTCCTCGTCGACCACGAGGAGGCCGAGATCGGCGAATGCGATGTCCTTCGAGAGGATCCGATGCGTCCCGATGAGAATGTCGACCCTCCCTTCCGCCACCGCCTGCACGGTTGCTTCCTGCTCGCGCTTGGGGACGAAACGGCTGAGCATGGCCACGCCCACTGGGAAGGCCGCAAGACGGCGCTCGAAGGTGTGCAGGTGCTGCTGGGCCAGCACGGTGGTCGGCACAAGCACCGCCACCTGCTTGCCATCCTGCACGGCCTTGAAGGCGGCGCGCAGGGCCACCTCGGTCTTTCCGTAGCCGACGTCTCCCACCACGAGCCGGTCCATCGGGCGCCGGCGCAGCATGTCGGCCTTGACCTCCTCGATGCTCCGCGCCTGGTCCGGAGTCTCGGTGTACGGGAAGCTCTCCTCGAGCTCGCGCTGCCAGGTCGTGTCTGAACCGAAGGCAAACCCGAGCGCCGAGTCGCGGGCGGCGTAGATCTCGAGCAGCTCGCGCGCGAGATCGCCCACCGCGCGGCGCACCCGACGCTTCGTGCGCTCCCACTCGGTGCCCCCGAGCTTGCTCAGGGTGGGAGCTGGTCCGCCGGAGTAGCGCGTGATGCGTGTGATCTGATCCGCGGGCAGGAAGATCTTGTCGGTGCCGGCGAAGTCGAGCTGGAGATACTCCTTCACGTCGTCACCGAAGGTCCGCTGCGTCATGCCGGCGTAGCGCGCGATCCCGTGGTCCACGTGGACGACATGGTCCTCGGGCTGGAGCTTGCCGATGAGGTCGCGCGTCACTACGCGCTTTGCCGACGTCAGCCGCCGAATGCGAGTGGCGCCGAAAAGCTCGCCATCGGTGAGCACCATCAGGCCGCTCGGCGAATGCGCGAATCCGCCCGACAGCGACCCATGCACCAAGCCGATGCCGCCGGGGGCCGGGATGTCGCGCAGCTCCGCGGTGGGCCCGACCGCGCGCCCAGCAGCCTCGAGGAGCTCGCCGACTCGGCTCGCCTGGTCGGTGGTGACCACCACTCGCCGCCCCGCCGAGGCCAGCTCGGCGAGCCAGATGCCTGCGCGCTCGGCCCGCCCGGGCAGCTGCGGCGCCGCAGCGTAGCCAGCCTCGTCGTGCTCACCAACCTGCTCCTCGAGCCGCTCGGCAGCTCGGCCGGCGAGCGCGTCGAGGGTGGCGCACGCGGCGTACGGCAACGGCCACGCCGGCGGCAGCTCGCCACTCGCCACCAACCCGGCCAGACGGTCCGCAGCCTGATCGTCGAGCTCGCGCGCGAGCGCTCCGAGCTCATCGAGGTCGGTGAGGACGAGGTGTGCCGTGGCGGGCACATGGTCGGCGGCAGGCCCGGCAGTGAGCATCGACGCCCACGTCTCCGCAGCCTCGCCCAGGTCACCCTGCTCGAGACGGGCCGCGTCTTCTCTGAGCTGGTCCGATGCCAGGGCCGGGGCGGCGGCACCAAGCTGCTCCCAGCCCGCGACGGGGAGGAACTCGGACGACGGGAGCAGTTCGACCGTGCTGAGCCGACGGCGCGACGCCTGGCTCATCGGGTCGAAGCTTCGGATCGACTCGAGCACGTCGCCGAACAGCTCGATGCGCACCGGCTCGGTGGCGCCGGGCGGCCAGGTATCGACGAGGCCGCCGCGATGCGCGAACTCACCCACCCCCGTCACCTCGACCGTGGGCTCGTAGCCACCGGCGACGAGCCGGGTCAACAGGTCGCGCAGCGGAAGGCGCTCGCCGACGCTGAGCGACAACCGCGCGTCCGCGAGCTGGGTGGGGCTCAGCGTGCGCTGCACGACCGCGAGCAGCGGCGCCACCAGGACGAGGCCCGGGCCGTGATGGTGGAGCCTGGCCAGGACGGACAGCCGTTCGGCCGACTCGTCGTGCTCGGCCAGCGCGCGTTCGAGCGGGAGTGCGGCGCGTTCAGGCAGCACGGCCACGTGGTCGGAACCGAGCCACGCGGTGAGGTCGTCAGCGAGTCGGTGCGATTCCTCGTCGGTCCTCGTGACGACCACGAGGGGTGTCGACGCCCGCATGTCGGCGCGGCGCGCGGCGAGGTGCGCGCCGCGTGCCGCCGCGGGCACACGAAGGACGCCCGGAAGCGGCAGATGAGGCCGAAGGGCGTCGACGAGCGCGGCTACGCGGCGGTCACCGCCGCGTGATGGAGACATGGAGGATCGCATGGTAGCGGCCGGCAGGGCCGCTGGCGGTCAGGGTGCGCCCAGGTCGACCCCGTTGAACTCGTTCATGGCCGCCTCGATGCCGTCCGCGAGCCACCGTTCAGCGGCGTCGGCGGCGACGCGGACCATCTCGTCCGCGAGGTCGCGCTCGTCCGGCCCGAAGGTCGCAAGGACGTGGCCGGTGGCGTCTCGCGAGCGCCCCACACCCACCCGCAACCGGCTGAAGTCGTTCGTGCCGAACGTCGAGATGATGTCCCGCAGGCCGTTGTGCCCGCCCGCCGAGCCGGATCGGCGGAGTCGGAGTCGTCCGAGGGGCAGGTCGATGTCGTCCGTGACGGCGAGGAGATCCGTTGTGATGTCGGCATCTGTCTGGCGCAGCGCCGCCCGCAATGGAGCACCGGAGCGGTTCATGTACCTCATCGGCTTCACGAGCAGCACATGGCCGGCAGGCTCGGGTCGGCGAGCGTCCAGCACCGCCGCGCCGTCGCGGACGCGCCCGCCGCCGGTGAGGTTCCACCGGTCCGCGAGCAGGTCCACTGTCCTGAACCCGACGTTGTGCCGCGTCAGGCGGTAGCGCTCGCCGGGATTGCCGAGTCCGCAGATCACCCTCATGGACGCCCGATGGTACGGCCGCGGGTATTCTCGCGGCGTGGAGCACGCGACAGCCGACAGCGATGGTGACCTCGCCCGCCGCCCCCGAGTCGCCGACATCGTGGTCATCGGCGGTGGGATCATCGGCTGCGCAGCGGCCGCCATCCTCGCCGACCGCGGCGCACTGGTTGTGCTCGTCGAAGCCACCGCGGTCGGTGCGGGCGCATCCGGCCGCAACCTCGGAGCCATTCAGCACCCGTTCGACCCGGTGCTGGCACCCCTGTACCGCGAGAGCGTGACGCGCTACCGGGCGCTTGCGGCCGAGCACGGCGGCTTTCGAATCGGCGGCGAGCCTGCCGGGCTACTGCTCCTGAACCGCGACCATGCTGCGGCCGCGGCGCAGGCGGGCCGCCTGGCCCGGGCAGTCCCCGAGCTGCGGCCGGAGCTCGTCGACCCCGACGCCATGATCGAGCTCGAGCCCTCGCTGGTCCCAGGCCTCGCCGGCGTGCTGCTCCAAACCGGTTATCCCATCCCGCCGGCAGCGGCGACCTCGGCTTGGGCAGACCTTGCCGGGCGCCGCGGCGTGCGCTTTCTCGTCGGCTCGCCCGCGAACCCGGTGATCGAGCGCGACCGGGTGGCGGGGGTCCAGCTCGCGGATGGCTACTCGATCGCCGCCGACACCGTGCTCGTGGCGGCAGGGCCGTGGACGCCGACCCTCGTCGATCGCGATGGTGGATGGCAGCCGATCACACCGACCTGGGGGGTCACGATCCAGCTGCGCCTGCCGGAGGATGCGCCGCGGCGCATCCTCGAGGAGGACGAGGTCGACACCGTGAACCGCGCGGCGGTCGCCACCGCCCGCGCGGCGCAGGCGATCGACTACGGTGAGCCGGAGCCACCATCGCTGTTCAGCCTGGCAAGCGCCGCCGGCATCAGCACCCTGGGCTCCACGTTCCTGCCCATCGAACCGGACCCGTCGTTTCTCGAGCCCCTGCTGCTCCATCGTGCCGCCGAGTTCCTGCCCGCAATGGCGGAGGCGGAGATCATCGGCGGCCGCGTCTGCGCTCGTCCGCAGTCCGTCGACGGGCGGCCGTTCATCGGTCAGGCCCCCGGGATCGATGGGCTGTTCGTCTGTGCCGGTCACGGACCGTGGGGGATCAGCACCGGTCCGGCGTCCGCCGCCATCGCGGCCAGGGCGATCCTCGACGGCACCGCCCCGCCACCCGAGCTCGACGCGCGGCGCCCCCTGACGAACCTCGTCGCTCCCTGACATGTGCAATCTGCACAATTGATGGAACGCGCCAGGCCGCAAGCGAACGTGCCGGTGACCGCATCGGCTCATTGGCTTCCTGCACAAGAACCCTCCGCAGGAGCCCGACCGAATGCTCGAGATCAACGCCGGCGATACCGCCTGGGTGCTGATGAGCGCCGCCCTCGTCATGCTCATGACACCGGGGCTCGCACTCTTTTATGGCGGCCTCGTTCGGCGGAAGAACGTGCTCAGCACGATCATGCACAGCTTCTTCATCCTCGGGTTGGTGAGCGTCACGTGGGTGCTGTGGGGGTACACGCTCGCCTTCGGTCCGGACACCGGGCTGGGACTCATCGGCGGCTTCGATTGGCTTGCGCTCGAGGGGGTCACCGGCCAACCCTCTGACGTGTACGCCACGACCGTCCCCCACCTCGCCTTCATGGCGTTCCAGATGATGTTCGCCATCATCACCCCAGCCCTCATCACCGGCGCATTCGCGGAGCGGAAGCGCTTCAAGGCGTTCGTGCTCTTTGCGGTGGCATGGTCGACGCTGGTGTACGCGCCGATCGCGCACTGGGTCTGGTCGCCCGACGGCTGGCTCTTCGGGCTCGGCGTCCTCGACTTCGCCGGGGGGACGGTGGTTCACCTCTCGAGCGGTGTGGCGGCGCTGGTGGCCGCGCTCTTCATCGGCCGCCGAAGCGGGCTCATCCAGCCGGCGACAGAGCCACATGACGTGCCGATGACCGTCCTTGGCGCGGGACTGCTGTGGTTCGGCTGGTTCGGATTCAACGCGGGCTCAGCCCTCGGCGCGAACGGGGTGGCGGCAAGCGCCTTCGTAACCACGAACACCGCCGCGGCCATGGCGGCCATCACGTGGGTGACGCTCAGCTGGCTGCACCGGGGCACGCCGTCGGTGCTCGGTGCGGCGCTCGGCGCCGTCGCAGGCCTCGTCGCCATCACGCCGGCGGCCGGCTACGTCACCCCTGCAGCCGCGATCCTCATCGGCCTCGGCGTGGGGGTGGTCTGTTACGGAGCCGCCCAGCTGCGGCTCCGTGCCCGCGTCGACGACGCGCTCGACGTCTTCGCGGTGCATGGCGTGGGCGGGGCGTTCGGCGCGGTGGCCACCGGCGTCTTCGCAACGACCGCGGTCAACGCCGCCGGCCTCGACGGCCTGCTGGCCGGGAATGCCGGCCAGCTCCTGACCCAGATCTTCGGCGTGATCGTGGTCGCCGCGTACTCCGCTGCGGTGACCGGCGGGATCCTGTTCGCCATCAACATCGTGGTCGCGATCCGCGTGACGGGCCTAGCCGAGGAGGCCGGACTCGACCTCGCTCAGCACGGCGAGATCGCCTACCAGCCCTAGCCAGAACAGACAAGAAGGAGGGACGTCCCTGATGGTCATCGCAGCCCTGATCTGCTTCGTGGTACTGCTCATCGCGTGGATCGTCGCGCCCGACGATCCACGCCGGTCGGAGCAGGCCGCGGTCGCCCTCGAGCCGGAGCTGGCTCCGACCGCCTGAGCCAATGTTCAGCGACCGGGCGCGCCCCTCAGCTGCCCGCGGTGACGGCGTGTCCCGCGCGATCGAACAGGGAGCCCGGCTGCCAGGCAATCTCGCGGTGCCGCCGATGCAGCACCCCGAGGACCTCGTGCTCAACGCCGCGCATGAGCTCCTCCTCGTCGATCTCCTGGTGATCGTGGCCCAGGAGGTGGAGCCCGCCATGGATGGCGAGGAGCACGAGCTCCTCGGCCACTCCCCAGTCACCCTCCGCGGACTGCCTCAGCGCCTGATCGAGGTCGATGACGACGTCACCAAGCAGGAGCGGTCCCGGTGGCGAGATCCCGTCGTCGTCGGCCAGGTGTGAGCTTCGGCCATCGACGAGCCACTCATGGAGCGGAAAGCTGAGCACGTCCGTTGGGCCACGCTCGCCCATGTGGTCGAAGTTCAGCCGTTCCATCTCGTGGTCGCTGCAGAGCGTGACCTCGACCTCGGCGTCGAGACGGCCGAGAGCCACGCGCACCGTCTCGCAGATCGCCGATTCGAGGAGGGCGAGGGCCGCATCGGCCGAAAGGGGCTCGACCGCGGTCGCAAGGCGATCGTGCCCGATTCGGTCGTGGAAGGTGACCGTGCAGCCCATGGTGGTCCATGGTAGCCGCCGTACACCCGTCGGCAAAGAGGCGTGTCCCAGGGACCGCTAGGCGCGTTCGCGAGACTCCATGGGAAGGACGTTGTCGGGGTACTTGATCCGCGAGTGGTACATGCCCAGCAGCTGGGCCACGAACGCTTCCTTGATCTGCGTGATGCTCTTGAGGGTCAGCTCGGCATCATCGAGCTGGCCGTCGTCGAGCCGAGCGTCCACGATACGGTCGACCATGGCGCGGATGCTCGCCTCGTCCTTGTCGTCAAGCGAGCGGACCGAGGCCTCCACGCCGTCGGCGAGCATGAGGATGGCCGCCTCGCGGCTCTGCGGCTTGGGGCCGGGGTATCGATAGGCCCGCTCGTCAACGTGCTCCTCGCTGCCGCCGACCTCCCGCAGCGCCTTGCCGTGGAAGTAGCTCATCACGCTCGTGCCGTGATGCTGCGGGATGAAGCCGATGACCTGGACGGGCAGGTTGTGCTCGTAGGCGAGGTCGATCCCGTCCCGGATGTGACCCGCGATGACCCGGGCGCTCGTCTCGGCGGTCAGGTCGTCGTGAATGTTGCGCGCGCCCGCCTGGTTCTCGATGAAGCCCAGCGGGTTCTTCATCTTGCCGATGTCGTGGTAATAGGCCGCAACGCGGGCGAGGAGCGGGTCCGCGCCGATGGTCTCCGCCGCGCGCTCGGCGAGGTTGCCGACCATCACGCTGTGGTGATACGTCCCTGGGGTCTCGAGCAGCAGCCGTCGCAGGAGCCGGTTCGAGGGGTTGGCGAGCTCGAGCAGCTGGAAGACGGTCATGATCCCGAACACGTTGCCGAGGATCGCGAAGCTCCCGACTGCCAGGATCACCGACAGGAAGGCGTTGACGAGCCCGGCCAGGGCGAGCTGGGCGATGGCGGCGGCATCCCGCTGTCCGAGGAGGCTGAAGGCGGTGACGACTGCCACGTTCGTCACCGTGAGGAACACGAAGACGCGTACGAACGCGTTGAGTCGCTCGGCGCTCGTGATGGTGAGAAGCGAAACGAGCCCGCCCGCGAGAACGTACACCGCCGGATCGAGCGCGTCCCGGTTCATGACTCCAGCCAGCACGGCAAGGGCCGCCGCCATCGCGGCACCGGCGCTTCCCTGCTGCAGGATGCCGATGAGCAAGACTGCCGCTGAGGTTGGGACGACGAAGGCCCAGAGGGCGCGGTCGGCGGCGACGCGCATTGCCACCGCCGTGACCACGAGCGCCAGGAAGAAGAGGAGCACCGACCGGTTCCGATGCCAGATTGCGGGCTCGAAGCGCCACAGGTACCCCACCAGCAGCCCGGCAACGAGGGCAGCGATCAACGCGTTCCCGACCACCGTGCCGGCCCCGGTGTCCTGCTGCGTCAGTCCGAGCTCCTCGAGCTTCTCGAATGCAATCGCGTCGATCGGATCGCCGAGGCGCACGATCGCCTCGCCCGTCCGTACGGTGACCTCGACCGGTGCCACCGCCGCTCGGGCGCGATCCCGCTCCTGGGCCGTCAGCGCCGAGCTCATGACTTCGGTGGGTGCGATGAACGCAGCGGCAAGGGCTCCGGCCAGTGCTCGCTCCTCGGGGGTCAGGTCCGCGGTGATCGCGTTGCGGACCTCGTCGCGGACCTCGGCGAGCTCGTCCTGCCGCACCGAGTCCACGAGGGTCGCCTCGACCACGCGGCGCGCCTCGGCTGAAACGGTGTCCCAGCTCGTAAGCGGCATCGCGGCCGCAAAGGGGCGCTGCCCGATCGGGATCTGAGCGGCGTCGGTGGCGAGGCGCGAGGCGACCTCGTCCGCCGCCAGGACCCCGCGGTCGCGAAGATTGAGGACCCGCGTCACGCCGCGAGCGACGGAATCGAACGCCGCCAGCTGCTCAGCGAGGTTGTCCGCTGGCGCCTTGTCGGTGACCGTCTGCACGGGGACGTCGGCAGCGGCCGCATCACGCGCGGCGCGCGTCTGCGTCACCGAATCGAAGGTGAGGTTCCGCGGCGAACGGATGTCGCGCTCGGCGATCTGCCCGAGCTCGAGATCCTCCTGACCAAGCGTGATGTTCGCCGAGAGCACCACGAAGAGAGCTGCCGCGACGATCCCGGCGACGAGGAACGCGCGCGTCAGGGCGCCGCGCCCCGGGCGGCCGTCAGACAGCTCGGCGAGGGTCCGTGGGATGAACATGGGCTCGGCTGGCTAACCGGCGAGGAGGCGGCGCACCACCTCGCTGACGAGCCGTCCGTCCGCCCGGCCCCTCGTCCGAGGCGAGAGCAGACTCATGACTCGACCCAAGTCGGCTGCGGACGACGCACCGCTCTCCGCGATCGCCGCGCGCGCGAGTGCCTCGACTTCGGGCTCGCCGAGCTGCCCGGGGAGGAACTCGGCGAGGATCGCGGCCTCTGCCTCCTCGAGCGCCGCGCGGTCGGCTCGGCCGCCGGCGCGGTACATCTCGACGCTCTCGCGGCGCTGCTTCACCTGCTTCGTGAGAACGTCGACAACCTCCTCATCGGTGAGGTCTCGCTGCAGCGCGATCCGATGGTTCTGGGCCGCGGCCATTGCCATCCGCAGGGTTTGCGTGCGCTGGTCGTCGCGCGCGCGCATGGCGTCACGCATCGCGGCCTCGATGCGGTCGCGCAGAGTCATTGGGTCGGCGTCCGGCGTCATCGGTCTCGGTCGTCCCTCCGCGGTCGCCGGTTCGGTTGGGGGAGGCTGGCGTCTGGCGCTACGGGCGCGAGGTTACCTTTCGCTTCTTGGCTTCCTTGCGCTTTCGCTTCACGCTGGGCTTCTCATAGTGCTCGCGGCGTCGTGCCTCTGCCAGGATTCCAGACTGCTGGATCTTCTTGTTGAAGCGACGCAGCGCGCTCTCGAAGGACTCGTTCTCGCCCACGCGGACTTCTGCCAAACGTCTCGCCTCCTTCCCGCTGAGAGTTGCGCCGATGAAGTTCCGGGCTCACCCGGAGGGCGCACACGCCGATCGAGGGTACCAGCGGGCCGGAGCACGGTCAATCGAGCAGCATCGATCCCCGCTACCCGGGCGGCCAACCCAGCTGACGACCGCCGAGCAGGTGGAAGTGGAGATGGAAGACCGTCTGGCCCGAGTCAGGGCCGACATTGGTCACGATACGGTAGCCGCCCTCGAGGCCCTCGTCGTCGGCGATGCGCCGGAGCGCGGCGAAGCACCTGGCCACGAGGGCTGCGTCCTCGTCCGCGAGCGCGTGAGCGTCAGGAATGTGCCGACGAGGTATGACGAGCACGTGCGTCGGCGCGCGAGGCGCCACGTCGCGGAACCCGATGACGAGGTCGTCCTCGTAGACGCGGTCAGACGGAACCTCTCCCGAAACGATTCGGCAGAAGAGACAACCTGGATCGCGGACGTCCACCGCGGCAGCCTAGGCGAAGTCACCGGTGCGCGACAAGATCGCCGCGGCGGCTGCCACGGCGACCGTCTCCGAGCGGAGGATGCGCGGGCC
>Ga0136635_10000292_pt1 | contig 13162 bp, 13 predicted proteins | sample AntDrymeUQ852106_2_FD_105495 | JGI IMG/M metagenome (GOLD analysis project Ga0136635, IMG submission 105495) | Polar desert sand microbial communities from Dry Valleys, Antarctica - metaG UQ85 (21.06) | ecosystem: Environmental > Terrestrial > Soil > Desert | place: Antarctica: Dry Valley... | reverse complement strand
TTACAGCGATTTTCAGGTAAATAAACCACATTATTTTTATCTCACGCAAAGGCGCAAAGGCGCAAAGGAAGAAATACAGAAAACTTGAGTGTGGTCTAAATACATGAAAACTGCTGTAATGTCTTTAACAAAGCAACTTATTGCTGATTTTGTAACCAAGCAGCCAAGTCTGACACTGCGGTAAAGTCGAATAATTCCTCACTCAAAGCATCCAGTTGATTAGCAGATAGCGAAGTAAGCTGTAGTTGTACTTCTGGGGGAATTGTACCAAATCGCCGCGAAAGCTGGCGTGTCAAAATATCTAGCTTCCCTTTTTGTAATATTTCTTGATAAAGTGGCGAATCAATCATAAGCTCCTTTCTATATATATATGTTACCAAAACATAATCGATAATATCTCCATAAAGGTTTTTGTAACCTTTACTATTAAAATCTAAATGGGATTCCAAACAAGTTTACCCTTCTCACCAGGATACGCAGATTCTTCCGTATCAAGCCAATAGAAATATATTTCAATAGGTACTTTCAAGTTTTTTGCTAAATGTAGAATATTACGCCATGCTAAATTGGCACCTACTCCTTGCACTGAAATATTTACCTGTGGTAAATAGTGGAAACCACAGGTATTATTCTTGCCCTGAACGACATGCGACAAAGTTAATTTGATTAAAGCCTCTGGAGATATACCCTGCCCAATAGCAAGCGTATGTGCCTTATCAACAATTTTGCTCCAGTTTGGTTGAGGAATCTCGCTACCACCAATCACGGCTCGAATTACCTTAGTATAATGCAGATTAGGAGGAGCATCTGTGTCAATAACTCGATAATTCTCGCTTTCAGTTATTTCCTGAGGCTTGTGACGTGCCTCATATTCACTCAATAACCGCTCAATTACAGTGATAGGAGTGTCCTCAAAAGGAACAGCAATGGCTTGGAGCCGCTTGTAGATTAAATCGGGTATTCTGACGACTGGCATCATTGAGACCTCTTTTGGTTATTTCTATATTAATGTAACATATATATAAAATAGACATTAATGCCTATCGAAGCTTTTGGGTTAAAAGCGATCGCGTATCATTACTCTTCTTTTCTACAATGCTATGAGCGTCAGCCCTGAGATACTAGCCTATCACCTCAAAAATTTGCTAAACTCCAACTTCTAGAGATTAAATAAAAACAGTCTGAGCATTGGACATGTGCAAGGGGTCGCAAAGTGGCTGATGATATAAACGCACAAAAGATTCATCCTAGAGACTTTTCATGGTCTTTCTGGTTCACTTTGCCACTTTACCCATATGGTAGACGGCAGACAATCCGCAAGGAAGTGGTTAAAGACACAATTTGGACTTTTGACCAACTTCAGGGCATTTTCTACATTGTTGTGCCGATTCGCATGACTGTGATTAAGCTTGATGAAGGTGGTTTGCTGGTTTATGCACCGATCGCACCCACCCCAGAATGTATCCGGCTCGTTAAGGAGTTGGTCACAGAACACGGCGATGTTAAGTATATCATTTTGCCAACTATTTCTGGACTAGAACACAAAGTTTTTGTTGGTCCGTTTGCGAGATGCTTTGCGAATGCACAGGTGTTTGTGGCTCCAGAACAGTGGAGTTTCCCGGTAAATTTGCCTTTAAGTTGGCTCGGTTTGCCTCCTAAACGCACTTCATTACTTCCCCAAGACAGCAGTACAGCACCTTTTGCGAAAGATTTTGATTATGCGATACTCGGTCCAATCTACTTGGGACCGGGTAAGTTTGCCGAAGTTGCATTTTTCCACAAGAAAACGCATACTCTACTTGTCACCGATTCTATTGTTTCTGTACCAGAAGATCCGCCGGCGATCGTACAATTAGATCCATATCCTTTACTGTTTCATGCCAAAGACAAGGCAACTGATATCGTTGCCGACAATCAGCTAAATCGTCGGAAAGGATGGCAGCGCATCTCCCTATTTGCTTTATATTTTCAACCTGCCGTGCTGGAAGTACCCGCATGGGGTGACGTGTTTCGCAATGCCTTCAAAGCACCGGAACGCTCAAAAAAAGCTTATTTTGGCTTGTTTCCCTTTCAATGGAAGCAAAATTGGAAGCAGTCTTTTGATGCACTACGCGGTAATGGTCGTTTATTTGTGGCACCAATTTTACAGACTCTCATTCTCAATCGCGCACCTAAAGAAACTATCGATTGGGCTGATAAGATTGCTAGCTGGGACTTTCAGCAAATTATACCTTGCCATTTTGACGCACTGATTAAAGCACAGCCGTATCAGTTTAGACAAGCATTCTCGTTTTTAGAAAAGCATTCTCGTAGTTCTCTTTTGCCGGAGGAGGACTTTATATTATTGAAGAAAATCGATGCAGGTTTAAATAAGAGTGGTATAACACCACCAGCAAAGGTGCTTAAGTAAGCCCTTGTATTCCTTGGCTACGGGCACTTAGAGCGACTCCTTGGGGACAGAAACAAGACTTGTGTACAAATACCAAAAAACCAGCTTTCTGGACAACGACCAATTGCTGATATAGCAAATTTCCTTGATTGTTACCTGGTTATGAGTAAGTTCTAAGGAAAAGAAAAAATCAGTTGACAACATCTATTGAATACTATAGTATTCGTTAAATGACACAAAAAATTATTGATCTATTTGCTGGTGCAGGCGGCTTGACTACGGGATTTCACTTAGCTGGCTTTGAGTCTTTATGTGCAATTGATTCCAATCAAAAAGCTTTAGCTACTTACAGGCACAATTATCCAAACACTAAAGTTATTCATCAAGATATTCATAAAGTTAATCCTTCAGAACTTCGTTTATGGCTAGGTTTACAGAGAGAAGAATTAAAAGCACTGATTGGTGGTCCGCCTTGTCAAGGCTTCTCAAGAAATATCCCGGCTGGCTATCGCTCTCTAAATGATCATCGCAATCAATTATATCGAACTTTCTTGGAGTTTGTGCAAGAGTTTAGACCCCTTAATGTCATCATTGAAAATGTGCCTGAAATTTTGAAGGCTTATGATAGTCTAGTTAAAAACGAAATTACAGAGCAACTTGAATTACTAGGGTATAAAGTTGCTTCGGCATCATTAAATGCTGCCAATTATGGAGTGCCACAAACAAGATCTAGAGCTTTTTTTCTGGCTAGTCTAGACGGTCCACTTCGCTTTCCCGAACCTACATACTCTGGTGATATTAAAAGCGACTATAGAGCCAAAAAACTCAGTTCCCATCTGACTTTACTGGAATCAAACATCTCTCCTATTGTCACGGTTAGAGATGCAATTGGGGATTTGCCACCGTTAAATGCAGGACAGAAGTATGGTGATGAGGGATACCCATTTGCCGCACAAAGCACGTACCAAGCCATACATCGTAATGGCAGCACAAGAATTGTTAACCATGTTGCTCGTGCTTTAAGCTCTGTTCAGATGGCAAGAGTACGTGTGTTAAAGGAAGGACAAGATGCTAGAGACTTACCATATGAGTTAGCTCCTAAAAAGCACTACAGTGGAGCATATGGAAGGCTGTACTGGGATAAACCAGCAAGAACTATTACCAGATGGCTTTTTCATCCTGGTTCTGGTAGATTTTTCCATCCTACACAGGATAGAACAATTACAATACGTGAGGCGGCAAGATTGCATTCTTATCCAGATAACTTTCACTTTCTAGGAACATATACTGATATGGCTTCTCAGATTGGTGAATCAGTACCTCCACTACTGGCTAAAGCCATAGCTGAGTGTATTATCCACCATCATCATTAGGAGAATCTTTATTGATCTGCTCTTGTAAAGCTGTGATGATCGTATTTACATAATTCTCAGGTTTAAGACGAATTCGTTCAATATTTATGCAAACAGCCTCTAAAGGAATAGTTCTAGCCTTAAAAAGTTGTTTCTGATTTTTGTACCACACTAACTCTATTTTACCTGCAACACTTCCCTGTAGCCCAACTCCATTTATCCCAGTCTTTCTATCGACTGTCCAAGCCCAAGAAAAAGTAGTTGGGTCAAGAGGATTCAGTAGATATTCAGCGTAAATATATTTGTGACCTCTTATGGTTTTTAGTAGTATGCCTTCATAACTATTTACAACACCCTGTAATGACTGACTCATTATAATTTTATCATTCCAGTGTTGGATGATAGCTGTCCCAAGTTCCTGTGGTGAAGAACGCTCAGTCAGACCTGGAAAACCAAGCTGTTCTGCCTTTTTTATAATATCTGCTCTCTGAATTACAAATAAAAATGTATTTCCAATTGTAAGGTTATTGAGTTGGAGAGATTTCAGTGACCAACCTGTTTTAGTTACAACATTAACAGCGTCATAGAGAAGTTTGCTACGCCCTAGCGCAGGATCTGAAAGAGGAATATCTTTGACATAATGAAAAATCGCCTCCCAAGCATAATCTTCTATAGACCCAATAACTGGGGATGCAACAGTAGCTACAATAGCTTGTCTCAACCTATTAATCTCGTTGTCTGTCAACACTCAAAGATTCCTCTACAGTTTGTAAAAATTCGCTCATTGTTACACTTAAAGCTTGGGTGATATGACTAAGAACTCTAACAGATGGGCTTTTCAGTCCTCGTTCAAGTTGGCTAATGTAGGTTCTGTGCAGACCTGTTACTTCTGCCAAGTACTCTTGAGACCAACCTTTCTGTATACGACGGCGCTGTATTTCTAGCCCTAAAATTTGGTCTAATTTACTAAATTGCATAAAGAATAAATTAGAACTTTGAATACAAAAGTTCTACAGACTAAAGTATTCAATTGTGAGATATACATCCACTTGGCTGTGCAGTGCGCTCGCCTCTTCCATAGCTTGAATTGATGGATCAAAATGGTGTATCTGTTTGTAAATGCACAGTTTGTCCAGTTTGCGGATGCTGAAAGCGAAGTTCTCTTGCGTGCAAATGTAGCCGATTTGCGTTGTTTACGCATCCATAAAGGCGATCGCCTAATATTGTTACCCCAAGTCCTCTAACATCGGCTGCGTGAACTCTCAGCTGATGGGTGCGTCCGGTTTTTGGTATAAATTCGACACGGGTGTAGTCTTTTTCTCTCGCGATTACCCGGAAATGAGTTAAGCTGAATTTACCACGTTCATCGACTTTCTGATATGGACGATTTTGTAAATCTCCCCATAATGGCAATTCAATTACACCTTCATCAATTGTCAGCAAACCGGAAAGTAACGCTTCATAAACTTTGTAAATCTGCCGTTGCTGAAACTGTTGGCTGAGTTGACGATGAGAAGAGCGATCGCGTGCCAGCAAAAGTATACCAGATGTTTCTTGATCCAAACGATGCACAGATGCGATCGCCATGCCATCAGGTAATAAATGATGCAAGCGAGTCACAACACTATCTTGGCGATCGCGATAACGACCGGGTACAGAAAGCAGTCCTGGAGGTTTATTTACTGCAATTAGCCATTCGTCTTCATAAAGAATCGGTAATACCTCTGGGGGGTTAGGTCTTAATCCTGACAGCATAAACCCCATCAATGGCTGACAGCGTTCCACACAAGCACCGTAGAATTCTCCTTGGATTTTCTCTTGTGCAGAGGATGCACCCCACCAAAACTCAGCCATTGCTAGAGGTTTGAGGTTATGTGTTGCCGCATAATGCAGCAGCTTTGGGGCACAACAATCTCCCGTTCCAGTCGGCAAACCTGCGGGTATTAATTGCTGCAAAGATTGCGATTGCCCTAGAAAATTTACTAGGGTGTAAGTTGCGTGCATCTGCGTTTGAAGTTGCCGGGAAAGTTCTTTGCGCTGTTGTTTCAGTTTGCGAATCTGTATATCTGCGGTTTCAATTATCTGCTGAAGCGGTTGCAATGTTTCATCTCGTAAACGTTTGAGGTGTCGTCGCTCAATTTTCTGCTGACGACTTTCTTCATTGAGTTGTTCAAGGGCAATTATTAAAGCTTCTCCAGTCAACGTTTCGCAGAGTATCTGACGTTTTTCGTGTCGTTGCTGTTTATAATTTTGATGGCGATCGCTTATTTTTTGCAACTTAGTATCAAACTCGCTTTTACACGTTTCGTATTCCTGCCTTTGGGGAAGTTGCTTTAAAGTGATAATTTCCTGCTTGATAGCTGACAATTGCGCTAATGTGCGACCCTCGTCTAATGCTACTTCATCACGTCCGGAAATTGGCGGAACCCAGCCCTCAACTATGCTGTTACCATTGAGAAGACCGGAGAAAGCTTTTATTATCCGTTGTTCGCCTAATGGTAGTTCAACTACCAATACTCCATACATCTTGCCTTCACGACAGTATAAGTCATTCTGGGCGAGATGTTGCATTAATTTATGTGCGATCGCCTCTACTAATGAAGTGCGCGGTAGTTTGAGAACGCCATCAGGACAACGACCTTGATAATAATAACTAGGAACGGAGTTGCTAACTGTATAGTTGTCGATGAAATCTGAAAGGAGATGAAGAAATACCATGTTCGCGATCGCAGTCAACACAACTATTAGATTTTATTGTGCCATAATTAGCGATCGCTTTTTCGCAATCATTCAAATAAAGAATATTTTTGAGCCACTAGTCAGGAAAAAAGCAACTGATAGAACAACAAAATCCGGGTAAAAGTGGCGAAGTTATTTCATCATCGCCTAACAAAGTAGCAACTAAAATTAATCGCGCTTGTTCTCGTCGATAAACTTCCACTTGTTTAGTTAACCTATCGACTATCCAATACTCCCGCACACCTTGAATTGAATAAAGTTTCAGTTTTGCTTCTTTATCTCGACGTTCGTTTTGTTTACCAGGAGATAAAACCTCTACAACTAACTCTGGTGCTTTTGTTAAATGTCCCGCTTCATCTTCAATTTGCGCTAGTCTTTCTCGACTTACCCAAACTACATCCGGGATGACGCTATCTGTTTCCGAAAAAATTACACCCGGAGTAATAATTGTTTCCCCTAAACCACTTGACTCTGACCACGCATCAAGTTGTCGAGCAATTTTAACACAAACTTGTTGATGGCGGCGATGAGGTGAGCGAGTCATGAAAAGTTCTCCATCAATAATTTCATAGCGCGTCCACTCATTCTGCGGTAGACCCTCTAAATCGTAAATTGTCCAGCGTACTCCCTCAATAGCTTGACTCATAATCGTCCCCGTCTGGCTTATTGCCTTTGTTTGATTTTATCTAATTCAGGAATGAGCGCAAAAACTCTTCCTAACCTATGAATCTTGGCGTCCTTGGCGTCCTTGGCGGTTCGTTCTTCCATGACCAGTGCGTAAGTTGTATAATTGAGATCGCCTATTTCTTAATCCCCTTAAATCGCTCTTTTGCACTTTCAAAAGCAACTTGCATCACTGACTGAATCTTCTTCGGATCGGGTTTTTTACCTCCCATCAAATCACCGAAGTAAACACAAGCACCTTCACCCAAAGACCAAGTATAAGCCGCTGCCCAAGATGCGGCAATTACGCTGCCAAAACCTGGTATAAATTTGATTAACTCGCGAGCGATCGCCTTTGCCAAAAAACCACCTGCGATCGCACTCACTAAACCCCCCGCTTGCGATGGTGTCAGCGTCTGTCCATATAATTTACCCAGCAATCCCACCATTGATACTTGCAATGCGGTTAATACTGGCATTGTTGCCAATGGTAATGGTACTGCTGCCAAAGTAGCTGCCATGATTGCAAATGCTAACATGTAACGGCGTCCCACATCGCGGTAGAGGTTGCCAATTTGCTCACCAGCTTGCCGATCCAATAACTGATAAATTGCTTGGGATTCAGCCTCTGGAAGTAAATCTGCTAAAGTATCTCTCAACGCTTCTAAACCATAAAATATCGGTGTGTAGCCGTCCTCTTCTAAAGTAAAATCAATCATGATAGAGCGATCGCACACTCCGGCAAAAGCTTTCTCAATTGCCGCGAATGCTCGCTTCACTTCCTGATAATCTGGTGGATAAGCCGGATGATCTGCCGTACCCGGAGGATAAACTTCATGCAAGCAAGTAACCGCTAGCAAACAGGGAATATCTGGATATTTATGACGTAATTCTTTAGCAATTTCTCGTAACGAGTCAATAGCAAAGTCGTTGATTTTCACCGTGAGAATCAAAATTCTCGCACCGCGACTTTCTTTTTGCAAATCGTTAATTAATTCCTGAATAATTGCCTTTTGCTCTTGATACACATCTCCCAAACCGACCGTATCCGTAAAAATAAGTAAAGGCAGGTCATTTGAAGGATAAGCGTAGCGTTCAGTATGTTGCGTATGCGGACGATATCCTTGACCGACAATTTCGGCAGAAACTCCCGTCAGTCCCCGCACAATTGAACTTTTTCCGGCTTGCGGCTTACCAATCAGCAGGGCTTCAGTAGTTGGTAGTTCAGCGCGAACTGTCTGCAAAATCTCTGCAACCTGAGCTTCGCTGACGCTCAACTGTTTGACAAGTCTTTGTGCTACTTGCTCTACGGGTAAAAGTTGCATCATGCGGTTTGTTGCATTATTCCAGACACCAGCAATGCGGTTTTTACTGAAATTATTGCCCGAAGTTTTTACATCATCAATCGATTCACTCGACTGCTGAGAATCAGTTGATGGCAAGTTAGCATCATTTTGCTCAGTCATTTTTATCCAAGCAGATAGATTGACACGAGATTCTGTCTATCATTCAGGAGGCTTCATGGATCTATTTTTAAACCCAGAAGACACCTGTAGTCATTTTAGATGATGAGACGCAATTGTTCGTCTACCTGCCGAGAGTCTTGGGGTGGATGTAGTAAGCGTTTTAACGCTTAAATTAAGGACTGAAGTCCTTACTACATTTTTGCATTAAAGTTTTTGCGAGTTGAGCGATCGCTTCCCAATCTCCACTATTTACCAGCTTTTTCGGGAATAATTCACTACTCAAACCAACTGCGACAGCACCTGCGGCTAAAAATTCCGGGGCATTTTCTAAAGTAACACCACCTGTGGGAATCAAGGGAATTTGTCCCAATGGTCCTTGTAGACTTTTAATATAATTAGCTCCTCCCACCGCTTGCACGGGAAACACCTTGACACAACTTGCACCTTGTGTATATGCGTTAACAATTTCTGTGGGAGTCAGCGCACCTGGTATAATCGGTACATGTTTTGCAATTGCGGTTTGAATCATAACTGAGTCAACGTGGGGTGTAAAGAGAAATTGCGCTCCAGATGCGATCGCTTCTTCCATATGATTAAGATTTAACAGCGTACCAGTGCCAATGATGCATTCTGGTAATTCTAAACGTAGTTGGGCGATTAATTCCGCAGCGCGATCGCTATTCCAGGTAATTTCGATTAACCGCATTCCTCCTGAAGCGATCGTCATTGCCATTTTACGTCCCAGTTCAAATTCTGGAGCGCGAATTACGGCGATCGCTCGATGTTTTTGCAGCTGTGATAACCAAATTTGATTAAACATCTAAAATTTAACAGCGCTAACAGTTGTTTTGGCAAACGCTACAGGCTATCATATTTTTCTTTCCTTGCATATATAATTTGCAAATTCACAAACACATTTATTTTGTACGCAAATGAACCTTCATCAATTATCATCTTCATCAGTTATGGCGTTGATAATCGCAGCAACAGTTGCTAGTGGTGCAAACTTATTTCCATCCTTGGCACAATCGCAACTAACACCAGCCGATAAATCTGGACAAAGCTTTCAACTAGTTTACCAATTACGCGGGCATATATGGAATGTTGCCTCTCTTGCTTTAAGCAAGGATGGGCAAATCCTTGTCAGTGGTAGTTTTGACCAAACAATTAAGGTTTGGAACCTAAATACAAAAAAACTACTAGGCACTTTAGATGGACATCAAGATGGAGTTAATGCGGTTGTTATCAGTCCAGATGGGCAAATTATAGTTACTGCTGGGGGAACAGCGCAAGCTAATACTGATAAGAATATCAAATTGTGGAATCTAAATACAAGAAAATTGCTTGGTACTTTACAAGGGCATTCTCAGGGCATAACTTCTCTTGCGATCGCACCAGACGGGCAAATCATAAGTGCTAGTTACGACAAGACTATCAAATTATGGAACCTGAATACAAGAAAACTGCTTGCCACTTTAACCGGACATTCCAGCCGAGTTAGTTCTATTGCCATCAGTCCGGATGGGCAAACTCTAGCTAGCGGTAGTGGTGCGGTGGATACTACAAATAATATCATCAACTTATGGAACCTGAAAACAGGAAAATTACTGCGTACCCTGACTGCACATTCAACCGCAATTAGTTTTCTTGCCTTTAGTTCCGATGGGGAAACGCTTGTCAGCGGTGCAGATCCACAAATCAAGATATGGAACGCAAACACCGGAGAATTGCAGCGTACTCTAAATTTATCTTCAATTGGGGGCATTAGTGCGATCGCTATCAGTCCCGATGGACAAACGCTTGTCAGTGGTGCTTTAGATACTTCGGTTCAGTTGTGGAATTTGTCTACCGGAACGCTGCTAAAAACGCTGGTGCAGTCTCCCAGCAACAATCAAAATTTTGATCGTCTTACACCTAGCAGTATCGCTTTCACTCCCGATGGCAAAAGTCTTATTATTGGTCATGGTGGTGAAGCTGCTTTATCTAATTTTACGATTGACATTTGGCGAATATCTTTTTAATACTGCATATACATCTAGAGATAGATATAATTAACAAGCGATCGCCTAACTTAAGTAATACTTTTTTTCAAATCATAAGTATTTTTTTTTATACCTTAAGAGGTATTGAAATCTGTAAATGCAGGTTAATCATAGCTTTTGGGGTTTGAGGTAAAATAATCAGCCATTAATATTCATCAACATCAATTAAATTCTGTCGCCAGCAGGAGGTAAACAAACAAAGTAATGTTTACGCTATTCCTAGATAGATATTTTAAACATCTTAGGAACAGCAGTATGCCTCTTTACAAACTCGAAGACTTTGACCCCAACTATAGAGAGACCTTTGATGGTGATGACGTTAAAGCCTTGGATCTCTATACCGAAGGTAAAGAAAAAATTGGTTCAGTAGCTGATGCATTAGTCGATCCAGAAGGTCGTTTTCGTTATTTAGTCATTAATACAGGTATTGCTTCTTTAGGTAAACAAATATTGCTTCCTATTGGTCTATCCCACATTGACTATACTGAAAAGCGCGTCTACGCTGATGGACTCAGCAAAGCACAAGTAGAACGTTTACCCGAATACAAAGACAGCATAACCGTTGATTACGATTATGAAGAACAGGTACGCAAGGTTTATCGTCCACAAGGTAGAGAAGTTAATTACAATCGCGATACCTATAATTATCAGCAAGAACCTTCTTTATACAATTTGAATGACCAATCTAATCAAACTTTGAAACTGTATGAAGAACGATTAGTTGCTAGTAAAACTCGTGTCAAAACTGGAGAAGTATCAGTTGGTAAGCATATTGAAACTGAAACTGCACGAGTTTCAGTACCAATTGAAAAAGAGCGAGTTGTGATTGAGCGAGTTACTCCCACAACAAGCGAAGCTGTAGTAGATTCTCGTGAACTTCAGTTCCAAGAAGGTGAAGTTGCACGTATAGAATTGTACGAAGAAACCCCGGATATCCATAAAGAAGCGTTTGTCCGCGAGGAAGTTAGAGTCCGCAAGGTTGTAGACAAAGAAACCGTTGAAGCCCAAGAAACAATTCGTCGCGAAGAGTTAGATATTGACACTGAAGGCGATTTGCGTGTGAATGAAAGCGGTTCTAATTTTAATAAAGGTGTTTAAGAACTAATAAATTTCTGTAGTGCGTTTAAAAAGATGATGCAGACAGGTAGAAAAGTGATATTTCTGCCTGTCATTTTTTTAGAAAAATATACAGAAGTAAGTGGGGTTTCATAAACAATAGATAAAAATGGACAGCCTTCTATTCAGAGTATCGTTGGGTCCATGCGGATCTAAAAAACAAGGCTATCAATTTTTATCCAGGTTTAGTCCAGGGTAGATACTGAATATACTGCACTACACGCAGGCAAATATAATTTGCGGCTAGATAAAATTAAATATCTGCCATTTGAATGCATAGATGATTACTTGAATTCAGTCGTTAGAAAGAGGAAGAGAAACGCAGAAAAATTTATCATATAAATGTAGGATAAATACAGTTGGAGTAAAAAGAATATGCCACTTCACAAGTTAGAAGAATTTGACTCAGACTATAAGAACGCTTTTGACGGTGAGGACATCAAAGGTAAGGGCGTATATACCGAAGGAAGTGACGAAAAAATAGGTTCTGTCAGCGACGTTTTAGTAGATGAAGACGGACGTTTCCGCTATTTTGTTGTTGACTTAGGTTTTTGGATTTTTGGCAAGAAAGTATTGTTACCAGTTGGTCGTACTCGCGTCGATCATCGTGCCGATCGCGTGTATGCTTTAGGTATGACCAAACAGCAAGCAGAAGATTTACCTGAGTTTAGCGATCGCCTTGCAGTAGATTACGACTACGAAGAAAAAGTACGCGGGGTATATCGTCCCACTACTGGAATTACAGCTGAACGATCCCTAGATACACCTGCACCATTAGATACAACAACAGGTTTGGGTGTTGGAACCGGTTTGGGTGCAGCAACAGGTTTGGGTGCAGCAGCGTATCAGCCAACACCTGCACCAGATAGAATTGTCGAGCGTCCCACTTACAACCGCGACACCTACGATTACAAGCAAGATTCTTCTTTGTACGACATGAACGAGCAGGATCATCAAACCCTGAGATTGTACGAAGAACGCTTAGTAGCTAACAAACAACGCCGCAAGACCGGCGAAGTAGCGATCGGCAAGCGCGTTGAAACCGAAACAGCACGGGTTTCGGTTCCAGTAGATAAAGAACGCGTAATAGTCGAGCGAGTAACACCCGCTGATGCTGGTAGAACCGTTTCTCCTGATGCAACTGCTTTCAAGGAAGGTGAAGTAGCACGCATGGAAATTTACGAAGAAACTGCTAACATCAACAAAGAAGCATTTGTCCGTGAAGAAGTCAATATCAAAAAAGTTGTTGACCACGACACAGTAGAAGCGAAAGAAACTATTCGTCGTGAAGAATTGGATGTAAGCGCTCCTAATCTTCCCATTGAAGAACGCTAATATCACACAATGCAGACTTCAGACATCAACACGTCCGTCCTGCGGTCTAACTAATTAAAT
>Ga0136635_10000291_pt1 | contig 13176 bp, 13 predicted proteins | sample AntDrymeUQ852106_2_FD_105495 | JGI IMG/M metagenome (GOLD analysis project Ga0136635, IMG submission 105495) | Polar desert sand microbial communities from Dry Valleys, Antarctica - metaG UQ85 (21.06) | ecosystem: Environmental > Terrestrial > Soil > Desert | place: Antarctica: Dry Valley... | reverse complement strand
TGCCTGATTCTGCCCGGGCGGACCACGGTCCGCCCCTACATGCACCACGGTCCGCCCCTACATGCACCACGGTGCGCCCCTACGGGGTAAATTCCGTGATGCCAGCACCCCAAACCGCCCTCGTCACCGGCGCCACAGAAGGAATCGGCCGGGCCACCGCGTTCGCGCTGGGCCGGGCCGGTTACCGGGTTGGCGTCTGCGCCCGCACCGAGCCGAAGGTCCGCCAGCTCCTGGAAGATCTGCGGGCCGAGGGCATCGAGGCGGCCGGAGCGCCGGCCGACGTGGGCCAGCCCGACCCAACCGCCCGCATGGTCGACAGCGTCACCCGGACCCTCGGCCCGATCGATGTCCTGGTGAACAACGCCGGCGTGCTCATCGCCAAGCCGTTCGAGGAGTTGACACTGGAGGAGTGGGACAGCACCATGAGCACCAACGTCCGGAGCCTCTATCTGGTTACCCGGGCAGTGCTTCCACCGATGCGCAGCCGCAAGCACGGCACCATCGTCAACGTGGCCAGCCTGGCCGGCCGGAACGGATTTGCCGGCGGGACCGCGTACACGGCATCCAAGCATGCGGTCCTGGGCTTCAGCCGCTCGCTCATGCTCGAAGTGCGGAAGGACAACGTGCGGGTCATCGCCGTCTGCCCCGGGTCGGTGGACACCAGTATGATGCGCCATCAGCCGATGCTTAAAGCGGAGCCGAGCCGCATCCTCCAGCCGGAGGACGTGGCAGCGACCATCCTGCATGCCCTGACCCTCCCGGAGCGTGCCCTGGTCAGCGAGCTGGATATCCGTCCCACGAATCCATGAGGTAAGGCGGTACGGCGGTAACGGAACAAAGGAACTCTGAGACGATGAACCACTGCTGATGCCCGCTAACACTGGAAACGTCCTGGTCTCCCGCTGCATTTGCCGCAACGTCGAGTTCAGCGAGCTACTCCCGCGCGCACGGGCCGCAGGCTGGACCCTCAACGATCTGGTCCGCGAGACCGGGTGCGGGGCCCAGTGCGGTCTCTGCCGCCCCTACCTGAGCCGGATGCTGCGCACCGGCGAGACCGAGTTCCACGAGATCCTCACGGCGGACGGCAGTTGACGGCGGTACCGTTCCGAGCCGTCCGCCGGCTCGCCGCGCGACTCGAGCGCAATTGGCGGCGACTGTCCTACAGCGGCTCGATCGCCGGCGTGGCGATCATCATCGCCTGGCTTGGGCTCTGGCTGTTCCGCCAGAACGACGGCGTGGGTCTCCTGCTCACCTCGGTGGCCACCCTCCTCACCCTGGTCACCTTCCGGCATATGCGAGAGCTGGCCGAGTCGCAGAAGCACTCGCTGCGGAGGTCGCTGCAGCAGTCCGACCGTCGGAACCGGGAGCTGGAACGGCTCCGCCACCTGGCGGGAACGCTGCTGGCGGGTGCCGACCTGGACAGTCTGGTGAAGGAGGTAGCGCAGTCGGCGGCCGAGCTGCTCGAGGCCGACAGCGCCGCCGTCACGCTGGTGGTGGAGGAGGGTCGGTTCCTCAAGGTCATCGCCGCCTGCGGAGCGTTGGAGCCGGGCGTCGGCCTGCTGATTCCGGTGGACGACTCGCTCCTGGGCTGGGCGGTCAGTCACGATTCGCCACTCATGTCCGATGACATGGATGCCGATCCCCGCAGCCACCAGCCGGCGGCGTTCGCCGTGCATCTCAAGACGACGGCCATCGTCCCCCTTCGCTCGGCCGACTTCACCGTCGGCACGGTGAGCGTCTACAACCGTCGCGACGGCCAACCCTTCAGCTACCACGACCTGCAGCTGCTCCAGATCCTGGGCGACCAGGTGGTGGTGGGTCTCGACCGGGCCTCGGTCCTGGAGGACAGCCGGCGCAACGAGCTTGCCCTCCGCACCAAGAATGTGGAGCTCCAGCGCGCCACCCAGCTCAAGACCGAGTTCCTGGCCAACATGTCGCACGAGCTGCGCACCCCGCTGAACGCGATCATCGGGTTTTCCGGTCTGATCCTGGAGGGCAGCACCGGCGAGCTCAATCCGCAACACCAGGAATTCAGCGAGGCCGTGCTCCGGAACGGAAAGCACTTGCTCACTCTGATCAACAGCGCCCTCGACCTGTCCAAGATCGAGGCCGGCCGGATGACGCTGACGCTGACGATGACAGACCTCCGGGAGGCGATCGTGGATGCGGTGGCCGATACCGCGAGCCTGCGCACCGCCAAGCGCCAGGAGTGCACCGTCAATCTCGATACCACCGCCCCGCTCACGATCGTCGCCGATGGCGGCCGCATCCGGCAGATCCTCTTCAACCTGCTTTCCAATGCCTCCAAGTTCACCCCGGAGGACGGCAAGGTCTCGCTGGCCGCGGTGCGGACCCGGGTTCCGCTCAAGCAGCCGGCCGACCGCGCCGGCGAAGTACCCCGGTTCGTTCACCAGGATGTGGTGTGGGTGTCGGTGACCGACGAGGGCATCGGGATCAAGCGGGAGGACCTGCCCAAGCTGTTCCAGGAGTTCAGCCAGGTGGACAGCTCCGCCAGCCGGCGGGCGCAGGGCACCGGCCTCGGGCTGGCTCTCTGCAAGAAGTTCGTGGAGATGCACGGGGGGACCATCGGGGCCGATTCCGTCTACGGCAAGGGAGCGGCATTCTGGTTCCTCCTCCCGACCGACGGCCCGGTGCGGCGGACCACCATCACCGAGCGCGCATGAGTATACTCCGGCACATGCACCGCTCTCCGTTCCTTTGGCAATCCCGGTTTCGCCGGGTCAAGGCCTTCCTCCTGCTGGCAGTTTTCCTGTCGGCCGGAACCAGCCTGCCCAGCCTGGATGCGGCGGTCTACCACCACGGCTCTGCGGCGGTCGCCCGCTCCCAATCCCACGTCGAGCCCGCTGGTGGGTGCCTCAGCCACTCGGATCATTGTGGCCTGGGCCGCACCGCTTCCGGGTCCGGCGCAGTAGCTACGCCGGAGGGTGTCACCCGGCTCGAGCCCGCCCCCAATCCCGCCCGTCAGCCTGCCCGGCGCGTTCTGCCCGCCTGCGCCGACCGTTGTGCAATACCCCAACCCCGAGCGCCGCCCTTCTTCCGATCCGTCTGACCCGCCGCGCCCCGCGCGGCGCGACACTCACACGATCGGAGGAACCGCATGCACTTCCGTGCTCGCACGGCCATTTTGGCCGCGGCGTGCTGGCTGGGAGTTGGAACCCGTGCCTGGGGACAGACTCCCGCCTCACTGGACTCGCTGCGCCGCGGTCTGGGCGCGGTCTCGGCTAGAATCGACTCGCTGGAGGCAGGACTATGCCCGGTGGAGTCAGCGACTGTCGCGTCGAAGCCCTCGGGAAATGCCCGGGCCGACAGCCTGGCCGCGGCACTCGACCGGCTCAACCGGCGGGTGGAGGCGATGCGCCCGGTCGGGTGCACCGGCCGCGCCGGGGCAGAGTCGACAGCCCCTGACACGACAGAAGCGCAACCCGCCGCCCAAGTGCCGCCTCAGCCCCCCGAGCAGCAGCCATCAGTACCCGCACCGGCGACGCGTACGGGCGGAGCCTACATGAACCTCGGTTTCGTGGGGCTGACAGACTTCGGCTGGTCCACGGAGTCGGACGTCGGCTCGCTCCAACTCGGCGATCACGATCCTCGCGTGCGCGGTTTCACCATCCCCAACGTGGAGCTTGCCCTGGACGGAGCGGTAGATCCCTACTTCAAAGGCTTCAGCAATATCGTCTACAAGCTCGATGAGAACGGGGAGACCGGCGTCGAGCTGGAAGAGGCGTATTTCCTGACTACCTCTCTCCCAGCAAACCTGCAGATAAAAGCGGGACAGTTCTTCACCGAATTTGGCCGCCAGAATCCGCAGCACCCCCATTCGTGGGCCTTTGTGGACCAACCGCTGGTGCTCAATCGCATGTTCGGCCCCGATGGGCTGCGAAGCCAGGGTGTCAGGGTGTCTTGGCTGGTGCCGACCTCCTGGTACACCGAGGCCCTGATAAGCGTTCTCAACAGCGCTGGTGGGACGACCTTTAGTTTTCGCTCGGATGAATCGTCAGACATCCATGGAGGTGCACCCGCAGAAAGTGGCGTGCGGACCGTCCAGGACTTGTTGTTCGTTCCTCGGATTGCCACGTCGATCGATCTGACCGATACCCAGGTGCTGTTGGTGGGCGCCTCGGCGGCGTTCGGCCCGAATAACTCCGGGCCTGACGCCAACACGCAGATCTACGGTGCCGATGTTTACTGGAAATGGAAGTCCTCCACGGCGCGGCAGGGATTCCCCTTCGTGTCGTCCCAGACCGAGGTTCTGTATCGCCGGTACGATGCGGCAGCGCGGGTGGCGGTCGATGACCCGGTGGTCACGTTGCCCCCCGAGGCGCTCAGTGACCGGGGCATCTACTCCCAGGTATTGTGGGGACTCAAACCCCGCTGGATCGCCGGGCTACGGGGCGAGTTTGCCAGCGGCGACAGCGCGGCGTTCGGCTCGCCGCTGCGCGGTGACCGTTTTCGCCTCGCGCCAAATGTGACATGGTATCCGACCGAGTTCTCGAAGTTGCGGCTGCAATACAACTATGACCATCGCCAGGGAATCGGCAGTGACCACTCCGTGTGGTTTCAGTTCGAGTTTGTCCTCGGCGCCCATGCATCACACAAATTCTAACTACAAGAAGTGACATGACAATCATACTTCTCGCCCGCATGGCAGCCGCCGCTCTGTTCGCGTTGCCGGGCATAGGATCATGGTCGTCGAAGAAGCTCACCGTCGTGGCCACCACACCTGACCTTGCGTCGCTCGCCAAGGTGATCGGCGGTGATGCGGTCGAGGTAAAGGCCCTGGCCAAGCCGACCGAAGATCCCCACTACGTGGACGCCAAGCCCAGCCACATTGTCACGCTCAACCGCGCCGATGTGCTGATCGAAGGCGGTGCGGAGCTGGAGCTGGGCTGGTTGCCACCGCTCCTCGAGAGCGCGCGCAACGCCAAAATCGCCGCGGGCGCTCCTGGCCGCATCGTTGCTTCACAAGGAATAAGGATGCTCGAAGTTCCCACCACGTTCGACCGCTCCAAGGGTGATGTTCATCCGTTCGGGAATCCCCACTTTCTGCTCGATCCGCTCAACGTGAAACTTATTGTCGCGCAGATGGCCGAGCGCTTTGGCCTGGTTGATCCGAAAACCGCAGATCTTTTCAAAACCAACCTGAGGACATTTGACGCCGCACTCGACTTGAAGCTGGCCGCGTGGCAGAAGCAGCTCGCGCCCTACCGCGGTGCGAAGATCGTGACATACCACCAGGATTTTGTCTACCTTGCCAAGCGATTCAACCTGGATGTCGTCGCGACCCTGGAGCCCAAGCCGGGTATATCGCCATCGCCTGCCCATCTGGCCAAGGTCATCGCGACGATGAAGGCGGCGAATGCACGGGTGATTCTCGTTCAGCCTTACCAGAACCGCAGAACGGCGGAGACGGTGGCCCGTCAGACCGACGCGGTGGTGCTCGATATCGGGCAGCAGCCTGGCGCCCTCAAGAACACCGACACGTATTTCGCGTTGATGGACTACATGGTGGGAACACTGGCTACCGCCTTGCGGGAACAGAAATGAATCCCCTCGACATTCAGGTCATCTGGGAGGTCATGAAGTGGCCGCTGGCAGCCAGCCTCATTCTCCCGCCGCTGCTGGTCTATCTCGGTCTCCACGTGGTCGAGCGCGAGGTGATTTTTGTGGACCTCGCGCTGGCGCAGGTGGCGACGCTGGGCACCTGTGTAGGCCTGATCATGGGGTATCATTTCGATGATCGCGTCACGTTTTGGATATCGCTCGGCGTAACGTTTCTCGGGGCGGCGCTCTTCAGTTGGTCACGCAGCAGCGAGAAACGGCCGGTCCCCCAGGAAGCCATCATCGGGATTACGTTCGTGGTCGCCGCGGCGGGAGTGATTTTGCTGCTGAGCCGCGTAGCTGGGGGAAAGGAGGAGCTTGAGCATTTGTTGACCGGCGATATCCTGAACGTGACCGGGTCGGAAGTAGGTCAACGGGCAGCACTCTTTGTGGTGCTGGCGATCTTCTATGCCGCGTTCCACAAGCGGTTCGCGCTGATTTCGTCCGATCCCGCAGCAGCGTTTGCCCAGGGGTTGAAGGTTCGGCTGTGGGACTTCCTGTTCTATGCGGCGTTTGCTTTGGTCGTTGTGAGCTTTGTGCGCGTCGCCGGCGTGCTACTGACCTTCGCCTATCTAATTGTGCCCGCCGTATGTGGGGTGATGCTGGCGCATCGGTGGATGCGTCGCTTGGCGATCGGGTGGGGGATTGCCGCGGCAGCGAGCCTGCTGGGACTGTGGACATCCTATCGCCTGGATTTGCCCACCGGTGCCGCGATTGTCTGTGCCTGTGGATTGCTTCTGGTCCTGGTGAGCTTTTTCGCGGTTGCGCGGCGAGCTTAGTCTTACCGCTTCTCCGACCGCTCCAGCCCGGCAAGCACGGAGATGGCCGCGCGGCGCGTCTCTACTCTCGCGCCCGGGACCGCGGTGGGGTAGCGGGCAACGCTCTGAGGGGCGCGCGCCCAGCCTCCGGCTGGACCGGGCGAGATGGGGCGGCGCTCCGGCGAATCAGCTCGAGGTGAGTTGCGACGATGTCGGCCAGCCGCTGGGCATTATCTACGTGCGATTCGGTCAGCGCTTTCGGCACCTCTGCACTGAAGATCAGGGCGCCGCTGACCTTCCCCTGAACCCGCAACGGCACGATCAGTTTGCTCTCCTCCGTCGTCCTGGCAAAGACGTGCGGTACCTCCCCCTCAAGCACGCGGGCCAGCGCAGTTCCGGTTACCGGTACGGGCGGAAGCTTGAGGAGTGCGCGCCGTTCTCCGGGCTGTAGCAGGATGACCCGGTCTTCTTCACTGAGCCGAAGCGCGAACATCAGCTTGTTGAAGGGGAGGAGCACCGCGCCCTCCTCCGCGACCAGCATGGTGACGGCTGCGGCGTCTGACATAGTCGACAGCAGGCTGGCGATGCGAAAGAATGCGTCGGCCGAGGTGTCACGAGCCGGAGGCGGAATAACCGGTGTCGGCTCCGGCTGCTTGTCCGGAGCGAGGTCGAGGACCCGACCTGATTCAGCCCGGAGGAACCCGGCTACCTGCGGCGCGATCAGCCCGGCCAATAAGACCAGCAGCTCGAGATCGTCCGCGCCGTAGAGCTCGGGCCCGATGCTGCCGACGAGGAGATACGCCAGGTGCGGGCCGCCGAGCCCCATTCGGACACCGATGATGGAGCGCACGTCGGCTCCGTTCGACTCAGCCGCGGTGAGAAAGCCCCGAGGCCAGCGGCCATCCTCGTAGGTGTCGGACACGAGCAGCCGGGTCTCGGAGCCGAAGATGGCGGCGATGTCCAGATGTTTCCGGCTGATAGTGAGCGAAGGATCGGTCCACAGCGGCCCTCCGGCATGATCGCCCAGACGGAGGTACTGGTCGCCGGAGGCTTCCGGGACCAGCAGCTCTACGTGGTCGTGTGGCACCAGCGGCGCCAGAGCGCGAGCCACTCCCGCAAGAAATCTCCGGGGAGTGCCGGCGTCCCCGTTGGCTTGCGCCACCGCTTCGAGCAACCCGGCGATTCGTTCCTGCTGCCGTGAAGTCGAGCCCTCCACCGGCGCCCACTGCCGCGCGATTCTCCCCAGCATCGGTGCGATTCGCTGGGCGACACACTGCAACACCACCCGCTCGGCTGGTCCATACCGGCCGGGCTGAAGATCGGCGACCAGCAACAGCGCAACGTCACGCTTGCCGAACCGAATCGGGAGACAGCTGACCGAACCGTAGCCGGCGTCCTGGACGATCTCCTCGACCAGCGCGAGCTGCTCAGGCTTGAGATGGGGCAAAGGGAGAGGTACGGCGAGATCATCCGCGGCAAGCTCTGCAGGTCCCAGCAATACGATCCCGCCCTGTGCCGGGTAGAGCCACAGACCCATCAGGTCATGGGGAACTTCGACCGCCGTCGTGTTGGAGAGCGCCTGGTGCCAGGTGGCGATCGCGGTCGGATCGACTTGACCCTCGACGGCCCGAAGGATGGGAACGAGTGGTTCACTCCCCCAACTGGAGAGTGGTTCGTCCGCCGATTCCGTGGATGCACCGAGGTCCATATCGGTGCGTTAGGGCATGAGATATGCCCCTGACCCCGGGCCCGCAAGTGCTTTCGCACCGGACATTTACAGAGGTCAGTCCAGGCCGTCCGGGGGGCGAAGCGCGGCGTGGATGGCGTCCTGCCCGCGTCTCTTGCATGCTGCTGCCGGCGTGAAGCACGTAAAGCCCAATCACTTGACATACCCCCGTCCCCTATCTATATGTCGTCCGGAGTCAGGAGATGGCGGTCAACAGACAGGATCGGGAAGTCAGCGCCCACGGTCGGGGGGTACGCCCGACTCCTGACTCCCAGAAACGAGAGATCACAAATGCGGGAACTCACCCTCCACATAACCGGCATGACCTGCGGGCACTGCCTGCATGCAATCAATTCCGCCCTCGCGGAAAAGCCCGGCGTACGGCTCGAGTCTCTCCGGATGGGGCGAGCGGTCGTCAGCTACGACGAGCAGGCCATCGAGCCGTCCGCAATCGAGCGTATGATCGCGGATGCGGGATACCCCGCGACTGCCTCGCCGGCGGATGACGGCGCCGCCGAGGAGGCGGTGTGACAACCGCAAGGGCTCAGAAGGTACACAATTAACTGTTCACTGTTCCCGCAGTTAAGAATGGAGTACCCATGTCGCCCGAAACCACCTCCCCCTGTGCCTGCAGCGGCCGATCAGCAGACGGGACCCACACCGCGGTCGATCCGGAGGCGAAGCACGCGCTCCTGAGCCGGCTCAAGCGGATCGAGGGGCAGGTGCGTGGAGTTCAGAAGATGGTGGAGGAGGAACGCTACTGCGCCGACGTGCTGATGCAGCTGTCTTCGGTGCAGGAAGCGCTACGCGGCGCCGGCAGGGTTATGCTGCACAATCACCTCAAACACTGCGCCACAGAGGCGATCGGCTCCGGAGATCCGGAGAAGACGGAGGCGATGTACGATGAGCTGATGGAGCTGATGTATAAGAACGCTAGATAGGACGGAGAAGGCGGAGAGGACGGAGACGGACGTCCGCCCTTATCCCAGGATCAGTTTCTTAGCGTTGAGCCTTTGCCTTCTTGCCCCTCTTCTCCGCCTTCTCCGCCTTCTCCGCCTTCTCCGCCCCCTTTGACTCCTCCGCCCTCTGATCCCTGAACTTCCGCGCGGCCCGGTACTCCTTTACCAGCCGATCCATCATGGCTTCGCGCCGGCCGTAGAGCCGCTTCAAGGGTCTCACGTCCCGCCGCTCCCGCGCGTAGGCGGTGAGTAGCGGCAGGGCGATCGAGCTGTCGGTGTACACCACCACCGTGCCCGGCAGCTGGTCCGGGTCGATCTTCCCCCAGCTGACTGCCTCGGCGGGCGTCGCGCCTGAGAGTCCACCGGTATCGGGCCGGGCATCGGTCATCTGCAGAAAGAAGTCATGGCCCCGCTCGTCGATGCCCAGGACCTCCTGAATCTGCGGCTCGGTCTGGAGCATGAAGTTCTTGGGACTACCGCCTCCGACGATCAGCACGCCACTCTTGCCGCCAGTCCGCTTGGCTTCGAGCACGATGCTGGCCGTCTCATTCACGTCGGCGCTGACATCGAACCGGAGCTTGCTCCCGGCCAGGGCCTGCTCCGCCACGTTCATGCCGATGGAGCTGTCTCCCGGCGAGCTGGTGTAGATCGGCACCTGCAGCTCGTGCGCGGCGGACAGGACGGAGCGCCGCGATAGCCCGAGCGCCCGTTCCCGCTCCCGTACGTAGCCGCCGAGCAGATAGTGATATTCGGCGCTGCTCATCGGCCGCTGGAACTCTTCCCTTGCCGACACCTCCCGGATAAACGCGTCGGTGGAGAGCAACACGCTATAGTCGAAGAAGATGTCGTAGATCCGGACCACGCCCTTGTCACGCAGCTCCACGTCGTCAGCGCCCGGGCTCCCCCGATGCATCGCCAAACCGAGCGCGAAGTGGGCGTCGTGGTAGAGATTGGCACCGGTCGAGATGATCCAGTCGACGAATCCCCACTCCATAAGCGGAATCAGGCAGCTCATGCCAAGGCCGGCGGGTGTCATGGCCCCGGTCAGCGTCATCCCGACGGTGACGTCGGACTCCAGCATGCGCTGAGTGAACAGCTGGCAGCCCTCCCGGAGGCGGCCCGCGTTATAGGCCAGGAATGCGTTGTCGATCAACTCGGCGACCGTCTCCTTCCCGGTCGTTCCCTGGGGATCGATGCGCTGGCCGCGCAGGTACTTGGCCGACGGGCGGCTCACCGTTTCTCCCGGGCCTTTATTACCAGCCGGGTGGCTTCGGCGGGGTCATCCGTGACCTTGAACAGGAGGAGATCCTTGGCATCGACCTTCCCTTGAGCGGCAACCGTCTGGCTCAGCCACTCGCCCAGCCCCTTCCAATATTCCTTGCCGAAGAGGATTACCGGAAAATCCTTGACCTTTCCGGTCTGAATCAGCGTGAGCGCCTCGAACAGCTCGTCGAGAGTGCCATAGCCACCAGGAAACACGATGAAGGCGGTGGCATACTTGACGAACATTGTCTTGCGCACGAAGAAGAACTTGAAGTTGAGGCTCCGGGTCAGGTAAGCGTTCGACCCCTGCTCGAACGGCAACTCGATGTTGCACCCTATCGAGAGGCCGCCCCCTTCCAGGGCTCCCCGGTTAGCCGCCTCCATGATGCCGGGGCCGCCGCCGGTGATCACCGGGATGCCGGCCTGCGCCAGCAGCCGCGCGGTCTCGACTGCGGCAGCATAGTGCGGGTCTTCAGACTTGGTTCGGGCCGAGCCGAATATGGAGACCCCGTCCCTGACATCCGCCAGATTGTCGAATCCCCAGACGAACTCCCCCATGATGCGCAGCACTCGCCATGGATCGGAGACGAGGAGCTTCTCCTTGTCTTGGCGCTCGCTCGGCTGCGGTCCCTCGAGAAGGGTCTCGTCCTCGGTTGGACGCTTGTGGTCGTCCATTGTCCGATACGGGCTATTTGTCATGGCTTGCCGTAGGTGTCATAGGGAGCGGAATATACCGTTATAATTGGCGCATGTCCCACTCCTGGCTGTCGCTTGCGGCCCGCCTCACGGGGCGAGGGTTGTTGAGTCCGCGCCTCGGTCTGGACCTGTTGCGCACGGCCTGGGCCTTCCGCGCACGGCGCTGGTGGGCCCGAGCGCCGTACCTGCCACTGCCCGACCGTACCTATCTCCGCTGGCGGATGTACACCGCCTACGCCGACGAGGATGCCGTTCCTCCGCTGGAGGATGTGGTCCGCTTCGCCCGGTGGCGGCGCCAGACCATGGGGGTGTAAGAGTGAGAGGTGAGAAGTGAGTAGCGAACGAGCCGGACCCGAGGCGCCCCATGTTGTGATTCTGGGCGGGGGCTTCGCGGGGCTTTACGCCGCGCGCGGTCTCCGGCGCGCCCCGGTGCGAGTCACCCTGGTCGATCGCCGGAATCATCACCTCTTTCAGCCCATGCTGTACCAGGTCGCTACGGCCGCGCTCAACCCGAGCGACATTGCCGCCCCGATTCGGTCGGTCCTCCGGAACCAATCCAACGCCAACGTCATCCTGGCCGAGGTGTGGAGCATCGACCCAACGACGCGGCGGGTGGTGTTCGCTGACGGTGGCGAGCTGACCTACGATTATCTCGTGGTCGCCACCGGTGCCCGGCACTCCTACTTCGGTCACGACGAGTGGGAGCACATGGCGCCCGGACTCAAGAGCATCGAGGACGCGGTCACGATCAGGCAGCGGGTACTGCTCGCCTTCGAGAGGGCCGAGCGGGAGCCAGACCCGGTGCGCCGCCACGCGTTACTCACCTTCGTGGTTGTGGGGGGCGGGCCAACCGGGGTGGAAACCGCCGGAGCGCTGGCCGAGCTCCGCCGCTACGCCCTCCGGCGGGACTTCCGGCACATAGATCCAGGCGAAGCCACCGTGCTGCTCCTCGAGGGCGGACTCCGTCTCCTGCCCTCGTACCCGCCCAGCCTGGGTGACAAGGCCAAGCTGGAGCTGCGTCGCCTCGGCGTCGAGGTGCGTACCGAGACGTTCGTCACCGAAATTCGGTCGGGCTCGGTCGTAGCAGCGGGGTGGACCATTCCGACCCAGACCGTTATCTGGGCCGCCGGCAACGTGGCAAGCCCGATTCTGAAATGTCTCGGCACACCGCTCGACAACGCGGGCCGGGCCATCGTGGAGCCGGACTGCACCATCCCGGGCCATCCGGAGGTGTTCGTGCTGGGAGACGCGGCCTTGTTCAACCACCAGGAAGGCGGCCCGCTACCGGGGATCTGCCCGGTGGCTATCCAGATGGGGGGATACACCGCGCGCACGATACAGGGAGACCTCCAGCGGCAACCCCGCCGGGCCTTCAACTATTGGGATAAGGGGCAGCTCGCGGTCATTGGCCGGGGGCGGGCGGTGGCCGACATCTGGAAGCTCCACTTCGCCGGCTTTGTGGCGTGGCTGATCTGGACCTTCGTCCACATCTTCTTCCTGATCGGGTTCCGCAACCGGGTCCTGGTGATGATTCAGTGGGCATGGTCCTATGTGACGTACGGGCGTGGAGCTCGGCTCATCATGACCGAGGTCGAGCCGGGCACCCGCCCCGGCGTGGCGACGGGATGCCCGTGAGTCTCAGCCAGGCGGTTAAGGAGCGTGCACGGGAGCTCGGCTTCCTCGCCTGTGGTATCACCCACCCGGGCCCCACCGCGCATGCCGACCGCCTCGACGAGTGGCTCGCAAAAGGGTATGCCGGCACCATGCGGTACCTCCACCGCCAGGCAGCGCGTCGCAAGGATCCACGAGGAATCGTCCCCGAGGCGCGGGCCGTGGTGGTCGTGCTGGACAACTATTACACCGGAGACGACGCAGAGGAGGCTACAGCGCCGCGCGTAGCCCGGTATGCCCGGGGCAAGGATTATCACCGAGCCACCGGCCAGCGCCTGGATAACCTGGCAGACTTTCTTCGGGAGCAAGGGGCCCAGCTGAGCCGCAGCTTCGTGGATGCAGGGCCGGTGCCGGAGCGAGAGCTGGCCCAGCGGGCTGGCCTGGGATGGATCGGCAAGAACACGATGCTCATCCGGCCGGACGCGGGATCGTTCTTCTTCATCGGCTCCGTGTTTACCGATCTCCCGCTTCCGATCGATGAATC
>Ga0136635_10000289_pt1 | contig 13216 bp, 13 predicted proteins | sample AntDrymeUQ852106_2_FD_105495 | JGI IMG/M metagenome (GOLD analysis project Ga0136635, IMG submission 105495) | Polar desert sand microbial communities from Dry Valleys, Antarctica - metaG UQ85 (21.06) | ecosystem: Environmental > Terrestrial > Soil > Desert | place: Antarctica: Dry Valley... | reverse complement strand
GCGCGGCCGCCCTGTCCTTTTCAACCCGCTCGTCTCGCTCCACGAGACCCTCGTCGAGGACCGCGGGCGCTTCCGGCCAGGCTCGGCCGCCGCCGGAGTCCTCCGCCAGATCGACCGAATCGCGCTCCGGCGTGCCGACCTGGTCGTCGCGGACACCGAACAAAACGCCCGCCACCTCGCCCAGCTCGGCGGCTTGCCCGAGGAACGGTTGGCGGTCTGCTTCGTCGGCGCGGAGGAGCGGCTCTTCCGGCCGGGGTGGCAGCCGGCCGAGGAGTTTCACGCGCTTTTCGTCGGCAAGCTGATCCCGCTGCACGGGCTCGAGACGATCCTGGCGGCGGCTCGCCTCGCACCGGAGATCCCGTTTCGCGTCGTCGGCAGCGGCCAACTCGACGCCCTCCTGCTCGAGCGCCCGCCGAATGTCGAGTGGATCGACTGGGTCGACTACGAGCAGCTGCCGGCGGAAAACCAGCGAGCCGGGTGCGCGCTGGGCGTGTTCGGGACCTCCGCGAAGACCGGCCGCGTGATCCCGAACAAGGCCTTTCAGGCGCTCGCGTGCGGAACACCCCTCGTCACAGGCGACACCCCCGCCGCACGCGAGCTGCTGCGCGACGGCGAGAGCGCGCTGCTCGTGCCCCCCGGCGACCCCGAGGCGTTGGCAGCGGCCGTGCGCCGGCTCGCGGGGGACGCGGAGTTCACGCGCGCACTCGGTGCGGGTGGGCTCGCCGCCTACCACGACCAAGCGAGCGAGGCCGTCCTCGGGTCACGCTGGCTTGGTCTTGTCGAGCAGCTCGTCGAGCGGTGACCCCGGCCGTCCTGGTTTGGATTGCGACTGCCGCCTTCGGTGGGGGCTTCGGAGCGATCGCTGTGCTCAGACACCGGGCCTTCGAGAGCGGCCGTTTCGACCTCGGCAACATGACGCAAGCGGTTTGGTCGACCGCGCACGGCGACGTGCTCTCGGTCACCGACGTCCACGGTGAGCAGGTCTCACGGCTCGGCTCGCACTTCGACCCGATCCTGGCACTGCACGCGCCGCTCTGGTGGCTTTGGCCCGACCCCGAGCTGCTCCTGGTCGCCCAGGCGCTCGCCGTCGCGCTCGGTGCGCTGCCGGTCTTCTGGCTGGCAAGCAAGCACGTCGGGTCCGATCGAGCTGCTGCGGCGCTCGCCATTGCGTACCTGCTCTCCCCGCCGGTGCAATGGCTGACTGTCAGCGACTTCCACCCGGTGGCGCTGGCGTGCCCGCTGCTCCTGTTCGCCTGGTGGCACCTCGACGAAAAGCGGCTCTGGGCGTTCGCTCTCCTTGCCGCCGCGGCGCTCGCGACCAAGGAGCACGTGGGACTCGCGGTCGCGGCGATCGGCGTCTGGTACGCCGTACGCCATCGCGCCCCCAGGGCCGGCGCGGCTATCGCCCTGACCGCGGGAGCTATGGCACTCGTGGCAGCGCTCGCCATCGTCCCGCACTTCGCGCCCGCCGGCGCTTCGGCCTTCGAAAGCCGCTACGAGTCGCCGTCGCTCAACGGGCGCGACCTCTCGTATCTCGTGTCGCTCCTACTCCCACTCGCACTCCTCCCGCTCGCGGGGACACTCGCGTTGCTCGCGGCACTCCCCGAGCTCGGGTTGAACCTGTTTTCGAGCACCGTCACCCAGACCTCGGTCAAGACGCACTACGCGGCCACGGCCGTTCCCGCACTCCTCGTAGCCACGGTGTTCGGCGTGACGCGGCTCGGCGCGCGCTTCGCGTACGCGGCGGCGCTGGCCGCGCTCGCGGGAATGGCCGTGCTCGGCCCGCTCGGCCGCGTCACCATTCGCGCCGACACGCACGACGCCGCCGCGCGTCGCGCGCTGGCACTCGTGCCCGACGGCGCCCCCGTTAGCGCGACGAACACGCTCGGAGCCCACCTCTCCGCCCGCAAACGAATTTTCAGCTTCCCCGTGCTGCGCGAGGCGACGTGGGTGGCCGTAGACGAACAGCGGCTGACCTATCTGGACAGCCTCGCTCCTGCCCGCGCCCGCCCGAAGCTCGCCGCGCTCCGGCACGACCCCGGCTGGACGTCAGTCTTCGCTGAGGACGGCGTGCTGGTCTTTCGACGTCGCTAGATCGGAATCGTCTGCGGGAGTAGGTAGGCGCAGAAGCCGAGCGAGATCAGTTGCGCCCGCCGGTCGTCCTCGGCGGCCGCGAGGGGCAGGGCCCAGATCGTGTACCACGGCGCGAGCCACGGCGTCGTCGCGAGCATGAGGCACGCCGCGAGCCCCAGCCGTGCCCGGCCCCGGACCGCCTCCCGCACGAGCCAAGCGAGGCCACCCGCCAAAACGGTCGCGGCCAATCCGAGCGCGGCGCCGTGGGGAACACCGAGCTGCTCGACCCGATGCGAGAGCGCGTAGCTCGTCTGCCCCTCCGCGTTTCGAGCCAGCGGCCCGAACGCGCGCAGCCAGTCGAAGCCATAGCGCCAGGTCGCGAGCGTCAGAATCACAAGCCCAGCTGCCGCGAAGCCACGGTGGTCGACACGCCGGCCGGTGGCACGCGCTTCGAAGGCGCGCAGCGCGAGGAAGACGATAGGAATCCACTTGACAAGGATCGCGCCCGCCCAGGCCGCGCCGGCCAGGCCTTTCCGACCGGCGCCAGCGAAGGCGAGAGCGCCGAGCGCGAGCGCCGCCAGCAATGCGTCGTTGTGGCCACCGCCCGCGAAGTGCACAGCGAAGAGCGGGTTCCAGCCAACCAGGGCGGCGGCGGCGGGGCGATCCCGCGCGAGCCTCGCAGCCAGCACCGCGCAGGCGAGGACACCAGCCGCAGCAAGCACCTTGAAGATCCAGGCCGCCGCACCCGCTGACGACCCGGAAACGAGCGCGACGACCTCCGAGAGCAGGGTGAAGGCGGGGCCGTACACCGAGGTCGTCTCGCGCCAAGCGGCCCCGGCGTGCTCGTAGGCAGGATCGGAGCTGAACTCGCTCGGTGTGTCGATATAAGGGTTGCCGCCGTGGACGGCCGCGATCCGTCCGTACTCCCAGTAGGTCCAGGCATCGGTGGAGAGGAGCAGCGGACCGGCAAGCGGTGCAACCTGGATCGCGAGCGCGATGAGCAGGACGGCGCGCAGGCCGGGCGGCCTCCGGCGCAGCAGCGCAAGGGCGGCGAGATAGGCGGCGAACGCCGCGACGAGGAGGGCAAGGAAGAGGATTCCGAGCCGACCGCCGCCGGCACGACCCGCGTCCGCCGGGACGAGTGGAGCGCCCTCGACCCAGGCGCAGGCGACGCAGCCGGCGATGAGCAGCGCGACCGCTGACGCCGCGAGCAGCGCGGCGCGGCTCATCTACCCTGAGCCGGGCTCTGTGGGCGGCGGGGGCGGCTCGGTCGTCGGCGGGGGCTCGGTCGGCGGCGGCGGCACAGTGGTCGGGGGAGGCGGTGGCGTGGTCGTCGGAGGGGGCGGCTTCGGCAGAGGACGGGAGGCCGGCGGCGCGTCCGGCACGGTCTTGCTGGGTGGTGGCTGAGTCGTCTCGGTCGTCGCTGTCGTAGGCGCGACGTAACCGCTGTTTCCGTTGTCGTAGTCGCCGAAGGAGCGCGCGTACTGGCCCCGCTCGAACGTCGTCCACTCCGGCCAGTCCTTCGGCTCGGGAAACGACTCCGGCTCGAGCTGGCCGATCGCCGAGCTCATGAACAGCCGCCAGATCTGGGCCGGGAAGCTGCCACCCGTGACCCGGATTCCGTGCACGCTCGTCATCGAGATCTTGGCTTTCGGGTAGCCCACCCAGACCGTCGTCCCGAGCCTGGGCGTGTAACCGCAGAACCACGCGTCGGACCACTCGTCGGTCGTGCCCGTCTTGCCCGCCGCGGGCTGGCCGTAGTCGGCGCCGACCCCGGTGCCGTAGTCGACGTTCTGCTCGAGGATCTGCGTGACCGTGTACGCCACACCGTCCGAGATCACGCGCTTGCGCTGCGGCTTGCCCCAACCGGCGCTCGTGTCCTCGCCGTCCGGGAGGATGACCTTGCGGATCGCCATCGGCTCCGAATAGATTCCGCCCGCGGCGAGCGTGGCATAGGCGGAAGCCATATCGAGCGGCGACACGTCCATCGCGCCGAGCCCGATCGACGGCACCACGGCGCCCTCGACTTCGAGCGGCGAGCGGACTCCGAGCTTGCGCGCCATGTTGGCGACGGCCTCAGGGGTCACGTCGAGGGTCAGCTGGGCGTAAACGGTGTTGTCGGAGCGCAGCGTCGCCCGCTCGATCGTCGTCCAGCCGGTGTAGCTTCGATCGTAGGTTTCGGGGCACCACCAGCTGCCGTCCTCGCAGTTCCCGTTCGGATCCGGCCGGTAGTAAAAGGGCGCCGACAGATAGCTGGTCGTCGCCGGGTTGATCCCCGCCTCCACCGCGGCGGCGAGCACGAACGTCTTGAACGTCGATCCCGACTGGCGGCGTCCTTGGGAAAGGAGGTTGAATTGGTTCTTCGTGTTACCGGGAATGACGGCGGTCATGGCGCGGATAGCGCCGTTCTTGGGATTGATCGAGATCACGCCCGCGGCCGGGTCGCCAGGCTCGTAGAGCGTCTCCTTGATCGCCGTCTGCGCGGCGCGCTGGAAGCGCGGGTCGATCGTCGTGTAGACCTTGAGTCCGCCGGAGCGCACTGTCCCCGCCCCGTACTCGGCGATCAGCTCGTCCCGGACGTAGCCGAAGAAATCGGGCTCCCGGATCTCCTTGTAGAGCTTCCCAGCCTTGAGGCCGAGGCCGCGGGAGATCGCCCAGTCGTACTGGGCGAGGTCGATGTCCCCCGAGGTGAGCAGCGCGCGCAACACCTGGTTGCGGCGCCCGGTTGCGATCTCCTGCTGGCGAAACGGGTCGTAATCCGACGGCGCTTGGGGCAGTCCTGCGAGGAGCGCGGCCTGAGGAAGATTGAGCTCCCTCGCACGCTTCGAAAAATAGGTCTGCGCGGCCGCTTCGATCCCGTAGGCCAGGTTGCCGTAGTACACCTGGTTCATGTATGTGGCGAGGATCCGATTCTTGGCCCACGCGTTGTCCAGCTTGATCGCGAGGCAGGCCTCCTTCAGCTTCCGCTCGACCGTGCGCTCCCGGCCGATGTAGAGGTTCCGCACGAGCTGCTGCGTGATCGTCGAGCCGCCCTGGACGACCTGCCCAGCGCTGACGTTCTTCCACAACGCACGCGCGATGCCCTCGGCGTCGACGCCGTTGTGCTCGAAAAAGCGCCGGTCCTCGATCGCGACCGTGGCCTTGGGCATCCAGGGGCTGATCTCGTCGAGCGGGACCGGCTGGCGGTTCCGCTCCGCCGGGATCACGCCCAGTCGGGAGTTGTCCGCCGCGTAGATGAAGGTGTTCGAGCCGATCTCGACCTGCTGCAACGAGTTGAGATCGCACGACGACCCGAAGGTGGCGACGCCCGTAACCGCGGCTCCGCCCACGACGAAGAGGAGGCCGACGATGGCGGCAAGCGCGAGGACGGCAGCCCGGCGCCGGTGCTGCCTACGCTCGAGGCGCTTACGCTTCCGGCGGCGGCGCGCGTAGATCTCGTCGTCGATACCCCGGCCGCGAGACGGGGTCATGAATAGGTTCCCGTCATGCGTAGATCCCGCTGGCGCGCAGTCGAGCATGCACGCGCAGTCGAAGCTCCTGCTCGAGCTTTTCCGCCTCAGCCTCGCTTTCAGTCCATGCCCGCAGCGTCAGGGTCGGTGACCCCTCGAGCGAGCTGACGAAGACCTCGTCGCGCTCACCGGAGACCTCCGAACGGAGGGTCTCGACGAGCGGGCGAAGGTCGACTGAAGGCGGAATCTGCACGGTGACCTCGGCGTACTTGGCGGCGCTACGAATCGTGGAGTTGCGGATGGTATCCGAGGCCAACTTCTCGTTCGGGATCACGAGCCGCGCATTGTCCTCGGTGCGTATGAACGTGTACATCAGGCCGATCTCCTCGACGGCGCCTTCCACACCCCCAACCTCGACCCAGTCCCCGAGCCGGAGGGGCTGCGTGAACGCGATCATCAGGCCGGCGACGAAGTTCCCGAGTGTCCGTTGGGACGCGAAGCCGATGATCAGGCCCAAGACCGCGGACGACGCGAGTAGCCCGCCGGCCACCGCGCGGATCTGCGGGATCACGAGCAGCGCCGAAAGCAGGCCGAACGTGACGATCACCACCGCGATCGTGCGCCGCAGGACGCGGTAGCGCGTCATCGCCCCTGCGGATCGATCGGCTTTCAAGATCCGTCGGTCGATCAGCCGCGCGACGACCGCCGTGACGGCGAGGACGATCCCGATCACGAGCAGGCGCTGCCACAACTCCATCGCGTCCGATTCGACGGCCGCGCGCGTGTTCCTCAGCTTCCCGCGGCCGGCTCTGGTGCAATGGCTGCGTGAGAGCATCGCTCTGGCTGCTGTTCGTCGGCGCATTCGCGGCGCTGAGCCTCTACGGCCGCGCGGCAGGTGCGAAACCGCCCGACGACGCGGTTTACCGGTACGAGACCGGTATCGGCGGGATCGCGCAGGCGCTGATCGTGCTCATGCTGCTGTACTGGCTCAGCGTCGGGCTCTCCCGCCGCGACTTCTTCGCGCTACGGCGGCCGGACTCGTGGCCCCGCGCGCTCGGACTCGCATTGGGCGCGCTGGTTGCGATCTTCTTCGGCGCTTACGCGATCGTCACCGCCGCCGGCGCCGGCGACGAGCAGAACCTGACGCCCGAGGGCTGGGACGGGAGCCGGGCAGGTGCCTACGCCCTGAGCTTCGTCGCGATCGTAGTGGCCGGACCGCTCGCGGAGGAGCTGCTCTACCGCGGCGCCGGAGTCACGCTCCTTCGTCCCTACGGCGTCGCGACCGCGGTCATCGTCACGTCGGTGCTCTTCGGACTCGCGCATGGCCTGCTCCTGTCCCTCGGCGCCTTCATCTTCTTCGGGCTCGTCACGGCCGTGCTGCGAATCCGAACCGGGAGCATCTTTCCGCCGCTTGCCGTGCACTGCTGCTTCAACGCGCTCGGAATGATCGCGCCCCTCCTCATCTGAGGTCGCGGTATTCTCGGCGCGTGCGCGGCGCGATCGTCCTGCTTGCCGGTCTCGCCCTCACGGGCGCAGCTCACGCCGCGCCGCCTGCCGTGACCGCCGCCGCGACGCCTGCCGTAGGCGTCGCGCCACTGCGCGTTACCCTGACTGCGACGGGCAGCGCTGCGTCCTACACGTGGTCGCTGGGGGACGGGTCGACAGCGACCGGCGCCGTCGTCACGCACGTCTACGGCGCCGGCAGGTTCGTCGCGACCGTCACGGCGACGAATGAGGCCGGCGAGGTCGCGCAGGCACAAGTCTCCGTGGCCGCAGTGAGCCGCGCGGTGTCGCTCGAGGCCCCGCGCAGCGCCGGCTACGGCGAGTCCGCTCTGCTCGCAGGCTCGCTGCGACCCGCCGTGCGCGGGGGTCGGGTGCAGGTCTACCGCGGCAGGACGTATGTGACCTCCGCGCGCGTGGGAGCGAACGGCCGCTTCCGAACCAGACTCCTTGTCCGCTCGCCCGGGCCGTACCACGTCCGGTATGGCGCCGCTCGCTCAGCCAAGCGGACTGTCCGGGTGCTGCCGAGGATCGAAGCGTCTCTGCTGGCCGCCGCTCCGGTCGGAGCGAGGCTGAGCCTGCGCCCGCGGCTTCTACCCGCCGCCGCCGGACCGGTTGCGGTGCGTGTTTTCCTCGACGGCCTGCGGTTGACGACCGGCGTGGGCTCCGTCCGGATACCGACCGGCACGCCTGGGACTCTGCGGGTCGAGCTGACCACCCGAACGCGACCCGGCTATGCGCCCGTGCGCAAGGTGCTCTCCGCGCAGGTGGTGCTCCCGTCGCTCGCCCCAGGCGCGCGTGGGCCGAGCGTGCTCGCCCTCGAGCGCCGTCTCACAGAGCTGCGGTACGCGCTCAGGGGCGCGGATGGCGTCTACGGGCACGACACCTTCGAAGCCGTTCTCGCTTTCCAAAAGGTGCACGGCCTGCCCCGCACGGGAAGGGTCGAGCCGTGGCTCTGGCACCGGCTGTTGAGAGCGGGCGTTCCGCGCCCCCAGCGCGGCGGCGACTACATCGAGGTCGACAAGACGCGCCAGGTGCTCTTCGTCGTCCGCGGCGGACAGGTGTCCCGCGTCGTCCACGTCTCCACGGGTGCGACCGGCAACACGCCGCTCGGCACCTGGCAGATCTACCGCAAGGTCGGCGGGTGGGACTGGGTGCTCTGGTACCCGCTGTACTTCAAGGGCGGCTTTGCGATCCACGGGTATCCGTCCGTGCCCGCGTACCCGGCGTCCCACGGCTGCGTCCGCATCCCGATGTGGATTGCGCCCTCGCTCTTCAGCATGCACGGCTACGGTACCTCCGTAATGGTTCACCTCTGAGATGAGCGGCAGCGATGCGGGCGATCCCCTGATCCGGCAGCTGCGCGAGCAGCTCTCCGACAACGACGTGCGCATCGTCGAGGCCCTCAACGCTCGGCTGAAGCTCGTGGCGCGGCTCAAGCGCGTAAAGGAGGAGCGCGGAATCGGCTTCCTGGATCCTGCGCGCGAGGCGTGGATGCTGCAGTACCTGACGCGCGCGAACCGCGGCCCGCTCTCGCCCGAAGGCCTACGCGAGATCTACACCGAGCTGCTCGACCTTACGAAGCGCGAGGTCGGCCGCGCCGAAGAGAGCTAGCTCTCGTCCGGGTCTGAGACGAAATCGTCCGGCGTGACGGAGTCGAGGAAGGCGCGGAACTCGTCCGGATCGAGGTCGGCCAGCGGTGGGACGCCCGCCGCCGCGGCGATCTCGTCGTCGGAGGCGTCGCCCTCGAACTCGACGCCCGACTCATCGATCACCTCGTCCGCAACGTAGATCTTGGCGCCCGCCCTGACGGCCAGGGCGATCGCGTCGGAGGGCCTCGAGTCGACCTCGATCTCCGACCCGTTCCGCTGGAGCGTGATCCGCGCGTAGTAGGTGTTCTCACGCATCTCGGTGACGGCGATCGAGATCACTTCCGCGTCGAGGTGACCGAGCACGTCGTTCAGGAGGTCGTGCGTCATCGGGCGCGCCTGGGACGCGTTCTGCAGTTTGACGAGAATCGCCGCGGCTTCTGGATGCCCGATCCAGATCGGCAGAAACCGATTCCCGTCGGCCGTCTTGAGGAGCACGATCGGCTGCTTGCCGACCATGTCGAAGCTGACTCCGTAGATGACCATTTCGCGCATCCCTCTAGCCTCACGCTCAGTGTAGCCACGCTCTCCCCGATTCCTAGTCCCGGCGGGGGCCCCGTATCTCCTCCCGTGGTGGAGACGTTGAACTCACATGGTCGACCTCTGGGTCCACGACATCGAATCGCTCGAAGCGGTGACGCAGGACGAGCACACCAAACGGCTGTGCCTCCGCATGGCCGCGATGTCGCAGGCCGGCACACTCGGTCCGTTCATCGCGAGCTTGCACCAAGACGGCGATTTGGATGAGGGCACGAAGGGCACGATCGCCGAGATCGCCGGCGACGCGAACTTCCTGCTCGCGCTGGAGGACTACGTCCGCCGCACACAGCTCGTCCACTAGACGCGGGCGGCCCACAGGGGAGCCGAAACTCCCAGCAGCCGGTTGAGCGCCCAACCCGCAACCGTGATCAGCGCCACGCCTGCCGCCACGGCGCCGATCTGACGAGCTTCGGCGAGCAAGCCGGAGCTGACGATGATCGTCGTCGCCCCCGCCGGTGGATGGGCGGCGCGGAGGAGTCGGAGCACCCCGCCCGTCAGCGCAACGGAGACGGCAACCGCACCGATCCGCGCCGGCGTCACACCCTGCTCGTACGCGCTCGGATCACCCAGCAGTCCGAACGCGCCTAGCGCAGCCACAGCGGCCACAATCGCAACGAAGTGCCCGATCACCGCGTTTCGCGGAGCTGCGACCTCAGCCAGCGGCGTCTCGAAGACAAGCAGCGCCGTTGCTCCGAGGCTCGGGAAGAGGAGCGGCTCTCCCAACAACCACGCCCAGAAGCCGCTGAGTCCGAGAGCGATCAGCGCCCCGACCGAGGTGTAGACCGCATTGCCACGGTTGCCCCAGCGCGCGTAGAGCCACCGCTTCAGCCCGTAGGCACCGGGAACGCCGGCGAGCGATCCTTGCTTGCTCAGCGTCCGGACCGAAGCGTCCGCGTACTCAGCGATTCGGTCGAGCCGCTCGTCGTAGTCCGTTCGCGCCACGCCGACGATTATCAACGGCGGGGGAGGGAGAGTGGGCGATCCTGGATTCGAACCAGGGACCTCCGCCTTATCAGAGCGGCGCTCTAACCAAATGAGCTAATCGCCCGTAGCTGGATCACTACAGGAGCGGACGATTGTAGCCACCCGCTAGAGACTTTCGAGCACCTCGACGAGCTCTTCCAGCCGCAGCTCGGTGCCGAAAAGGATCTCGAGCTTGCCGCCGTTGACGCGGGATTGGAAACCGGTGACGCGCTCGACTTGGTCGCGAGCACGTTCGACCAGCGCGGGGTCGACCTTGGTCGCCGCGCGCGGCCGCCGAGCAGCGCCGCCTTCCTGCGCCGCCTTCTCGGCGCCGCGCACGGACATGCCCTCACGGATGATCCGCTTCGCGAGCTTCTTGCGGGCTTCGTGGTCGGGGAGCGCGAGGACCGCCCGCGCGTGCCCCTCGGTCAGCTCTCCGCGGGCGACCATCCATAGCACTTCCTCCGGCAGCTCGAGCAGCCGCAGCCGGTTCGACACCGCCGGCTTGGAACGGCCGACGCGGTCGGCGATGTCACCGAGGGAGAGCTCGAACTCGTCCACGAGCGAGGCGTATGCGCGCGCCTCCTCGACCGGGGAGAGCTGCTCGCGCGCCACGTTCTCCACGAGTGCCAGCAGGAGCGTGTCCCGGTCATCCGCCTCGCGAATGAGCGCAGGCAGGGTTTCGAGCCCCGCCTCGCGCGCGGCGCGCCAACGGCGCTCGCCGGCGATCAGCTCGTAGCCACCGGCCTGCCGCGGCCGCACGACGACGGGCTGGAGCAGCCCTTGCTGCTTGATCGAGCCGGCGAGGCCGGTCGTCGCCTCGGGCTCGAAGCGACGGCGCGGCTGTCGCGGGTTCGCGTAGATCACGTCCACGGGCAGGTGGGCAAGCTGTGCACTGCCCGGCGCAACGCCGCCGATCAGAACCTCGAGGCCGCGGCCGAGTCCTCTTCTAGGAGCGGTCGACAAGCTCCATCGCCACCTTCCAGTACGCCTCCGCACCGCTGGAGCGGCGGTCGTACGCGATCGCAGGGAGGCCGTGGCTCGGCGCCTCGGCGAGGCGCACCGACCGCGGCACAGTCGTGGTGAAAACAAGGTCGCCGAAGTGCCGTCGCACCTCTGTCTCGACCTCGGCGGCAAGACGCGTGCGGCGATCGACCATCGTCAAGAGGATCCCGGCGAGCCCGAGCTTCGGGTTCAGCCGCGCCTTGACGAGCTCGATCGAGCCGAGCAGCTGCGACAACCCCTCGAGTGCGTAGTACTCGGCTTGCACGGGGACGATCACCCGGTCGGCGGCCGCAAGCGCGTTGACGGTCAATGGGCCGAAGGAGGGCGGGCAGTCGAGGAAGACGAACCCGTACCGATCGCGCGCACCTGCGAGGGAGCTCTCTAGGTAGCGCTCGCCGTCTTCGTGCCGCGAGAGCTCAACGGCCGCCCCCGCGAGATCGGGTTTGGCCGGAACGAGCTCGAGGTTGGCGAAGCGCGTCGTACGAGCGATCTCGGCCACGGGAGCGCCGTCGAGCAAGTCATAGCTCGAGACGCCGTTCGCCTTCTCACCCAGTCCCGAGGTTGCGTTCGCCTGCGGATCGAGGTCGACGAGGAGTGCCTTTTCGCCCGCCTCGGCAAGGCAGGCGGCGAGGTTAACCGCAGTCGTGGTCTTGCCGACGCCGCCCTTCTGGTTCGCGACCGCATAGATGGTTCCGGGCACGATTCGAGTCTAGAGAGGGGCTCGGACTATCCTCTCTCGCGTGCGCGACCCGGCTCCGCCCTACGCGAACGAGGGCCCGCACGCGCTCTGGCACGCCAGCGAAGACCCGTCACTCGAGCGCTTCGTGCCGCGCATGAGCGCCACGGCCGAGCTCGGCGAGCCGCTCGTCTGGGCTGGCTCGACCGCATCCGCTCGACGGCCGTCTTCGCCTATCGCCTGCCGGAGAGAGCGTTCGAGCCGCATCCGGAGGTCGGCGGCTACTGGCTGAGCCGAGAAACCGTCGCGCCTCTGGGGGTAAGGCCACTCGGAGACCTCGTCGACCTGCACGACACCACTGAGATCGAGCTTCGCGTCCTCCCGAATCTATGGCCGCTCTGGAACGCCGTTGTCGCCTCGACGCTCGAGTTCAGCGGCATACGGCTTCGGAACGCACAGCCCGCGGCGTAATCAGGCGAGGGGACGCTTCTTCGCGACGCCCGACCGGCGCGGGAAGCCTGGCGGCGTCGGGCCGGTCTTCCGCAGGACGAGGAAACCGGCCGGGGACTCCGCGAGCTCGCCCGCAACACGCTCTGCGACCCGAGAGACAGCTTCAGCGTCCGCCGAGGGACCGACCCACAGGATGACCACGCCTCCCTCCTCCACGAGCGGTAGGCACCATTCGGCGGCGACCGGTGGATGTGCGAGCGCCTTCGCCACCGCGACACCGTATGTCTCTGTCCGCTGCTCCTCCGCCCGGCCCCAGACGACATGGAGGTTTGGCAGCTCTCGTGTCCACCGCTCCAGAAATTCGGCCTTGCGCCGCACTGCCTCGACCAGCGTCACCTCGCGCTCGGGCAGCGAGGCGGCGAGCGGGATCCCGGGCGTGCCGCCGCCGCTGCCGACGTCCACGATCGAGCCCTCGAAGCGGCGGACGAGCTCCAGCCCTGCGAGCGCGTCGTCAAGGAGGACGCGGCGCGCCTCGGCCGGGTCGCGCAGCGCGGTCAGGCCCGGCGTCGCGAGAACCGCCTCGAGCCAGCGGTCGAGGACGTCAGACGTTAGCGTGGCGAGGGAGCACGACGACGAAGCGATTCGGCTCGGTGCCCTCACTCGCCGTCTCGACCTCGGGATCATCCTTCAGCTTCTCGTGCACGATCTTCCGTTCGACCGCGGTCATCGGCTCGAGCTCGACCCGCCGTCCCGTGGCGGAGGCCTGCTCGGCCATCCGGAGGGCGAGCGCGTCGAGCGTCGCTTGCCGGCGGTCGCGGTAGCCCGCCGCATCGACGATCACCGGCTTACGCTCGTCGTAGCGGCCGCGGAAGAGGATCGCGTTCGCGAGGTACTGGATCGCGTCGATCGTC